>MDTB01100825.1_pt1 | contig 29690 bp, 26 predicted proteins | sample 811161 | NCBI WGS metagenome assembly MDTB01 (sample SAMN05326650, study PRJNA326480) | marine metagenome | isolation source: seawater | place: Mediterranean Sea | collected 2009 | reverse complement strand
TAGAATTTTTTCCTCTACACGCTCCCCTTTTTGTAACAAAATTATAAATTCCACCTTTTCCATCTTTATCTCCTGGATACCAATTTTGAACTGTGGAGTATTTAATTTCAGCATTATCAAGTGCAACCAACTCTACATTAGCTGCATGAAGTTGGTTTTCATCTCTCATTGGTGCTGTACAACCCTCAAGATAACTAACATAACTATCTTCATCTGCAATAATTAAAGTTCTTTCAAATTGTCCTGTTTCTGAAGCATTAATTCTAAAATATGTTGATAGTTCCATAGGACATCTAACACCTTTTGGAATATATACAAAAGATCCATCTGTAAAAACTGCAGAATTTAATGTTGCAAAGTAATGATCTGTTAAAGGAATTACTGATCCAAGATATTTTTTTACTAAGTTTGGATGTTTTAGAATAGCTTCAGAAATAGGACAAAAAATAATTCCTTTTTTTGTAAGACTTTCTTTAAAAGTTGTTGCAACAGAAACAGAATCAAAAACAGCATCTACAGCAACTCCATTTAACCTTTTTTGCTCATTTAAAGGTATTCCTAATTTGGCATAAGTTTCTAATAGTTTGGGATCTATATCTTCAAGACTTTTAGGTTTATCAGATGAACTTTTTGGTGCAGAATAATAATATAAATCTTGATAATTAATCTTCGGGTATTTTGGTTTTTGCCAATTAGGCTCTTTTAAACTTTTTAATCTGTTATAAGCTTTCAATCTCCAATCAAGCATCCAATCGGGTTCTTTTTTAATTTTAGATATAAATTTAATTACATCTTCATTAAGACCTTTTGGAGCTTTGATACTTTCTATATCTGTTGTGAAGCCATATTTATATTCTTTTGTTTTTTCCAAATCTTGTTGTTTCATAATATTAATTCAATTTATTTTCTGTTTTTTGTTTATAAACAATATCTTTAAGAGTATTTTTTTCAAAAAAACTATTTATATGACTTTCAAGATCATCCCAAAGATCGTGGGTAATACATTTAATAGACTTCCCGTTACAACCTTTTTTTGACTCACGCTTACATTTGACAGTTTTAATTTTTTCATCAACGGCATTGATAATATTAAGTAGTTTTATTTCTTCTGGGCTTTTTGATAAAATATAACCACCATTAGGTCCTCTTGAGCTAGTTACCAAATCATACTTCTTTAATTTTAGAAATAATTGTTCTAAAAAAGATAAAGATATTCCTTGCCTTAAAGAAATTTCATTAAGACTAATTGGGCTTTTATTGTAATTTTTGGCCAAATCAGCCATAGCCATTACAGCATATCTGCCTTTAGATGTTAATTTCATTATATTTACCCACAATAAATTATGATTTATATGATACTCTTACCTTATTCCGACTAAATTAGTCAACTTTATAAAAAAATGATATGTCGCACTAAAAACGTGTTATATATCTATTTTTTTATTGAAAATAAAAATCATTATTAATTATATGCTTACAGAAAAATCAGAAATTTTTATCCCAGGACCTGCAGGAAGAATACATGCAAAATATAATAAAAGTAATAAGAAAAGTGCTCCAATAGCTTTAGTGTTACAGCCTCATCCACAATATGGGGGAACAATGAATAATAAAATAACTTTTGAAACTTACAAAACTTTCTATGATAATGATTTTTCTGTCTGTAGAATTAATTTTAGAGGTGTGGGTAAAAGTGATGGTCATTTTGACAATGGACAAGGTGAATTGTCAGACGCTGCAGCTTCATTAGATTGGTTAGAAAAAGAAAACATAGATTATAGTCAATGTTGGGTATCCGGTTTTTCATTTGGTGCTTTGATATGTATGCAGTTGCTAATGAGAAGACCTGAAATAAATAGATTTGTAGCAATTTCACCTCAACCCAACGTATATGATTTTTCTTTTTTAGCACCATGTCCCTCGTCTGGATTAATAGTATATGGAAAAAATGATGAACTAGTGCCAGAAGAATATATCTTAGTTTTAAAAAAAAGATTAGAACAACAAAAAGGAATTAAAGTTCCATTTAAAGAAATAGAAAATGCTAATCATTTTTATAAAAACAAAGTAAATGATTTACAAAAAATTTTAAATCAGTATATCCAAGAAGAAACTAGTCTATATTAAAAATTTTTAATCAACTTACCACCTATGCAAGGTTTTTTTACACCTGTTGTTTGTGGAAAAGAAATTGGTAAACCTAGATAAGATCTGATAGCAAGATAAGCAAAAGCTTGCGACTCGACAAAATCTCCATCTATATCCAAATTATCAATTAATTTTACTGGTCTATCTACTTTTTCTTTTATTCTATTAACTAAAAAATTATTTTTTCTACCACCACCACATAATAAAATATTTATTTTTTTATAAAATCTTTCATCTTTTAAAAAACATATAATACCTCCTATTATAGAATCAGCTGTATATTCAATCAAAGTTGCCGCTCCATCTTCTAAAGATAATTTTTTAAACAATGTTAAATTAAAATCTTTTGTATCGTATGATGTTTTGTGAATATGATTCTTTATGAGTTTTTTATAAATTTCTTTATTTATATTTCCTGACTTAGCAACTTTTCCATTTTTATCATAAGGCTTATCTGTTTTTTTTCTCATCCACTGATCAATCAAACAGTTTCCTGGTCCTGTGTCTTTGCTTTTTAAATAGTTTTTTGTTGGAATTTTATTATCTTGCCAAATAAGTGTGTAATTAGCTATTCCTCCTATATTAATAATAATTACAGGAGGTTTTATTTTTTTTTGTTCAATAATTAATTTATGAAAAATTGGTGTTAACGGAGCTCCATCACCTCCATTATTTATATCATTTGTTCTAAAGTCATAAATAACTTTTTTCTTAATTAATTTTGATAAAAGCTTTCCATCACCAATTTGTTTAGTAATTTTTTCTTTTGCATTATGAAAAATTGTTTGACCATGAAATCCTATTAAATCAATATTTACTTTAGATTTCTTTATTATTCTAGCTGTGTTTTTTGCATGAAATATAGTAATTTGTTTTTCAATTTCATTTATATTCTTTTTAAGTTTTTTTAAATCTTTAGAATTTTCTATTTTATCTCTAAGAGTTACTAATTTTTCATAAATAGCTTGTGGATATTTGAAATATTGATCAGTAATTATCTTATATTTTGTCTCGCCGTCTGATTGAATTATAGACGCATCAACTCCATCCATTGAAGTTCCGCTCATTAAACCTAAACTATAATAGAATTTACCCATAAAATATATTTAATTTAAAAGGAATCTTGTATATTACAACTATTAAATACCTTATATCATGCAAAAAACTTTTTTAACAGAATTTGAAAGCCGAGGATATTTCAATCAATGTACTAATAAAGTTGATTTGGAAAATCTAATGTCAAAAAGTAAAATTAAAGCCTATATAGGTTTTGATTGTACAGCTCCAAGTTTGCATGTTGGAAGCTTAATGTAGATAATGTGTTTAAGATTACTTCAAAAGTATGGGCACCAACCAATAGTATTGTTGGGGGGAGGAACAACATTAATTGGAGATCCTTCCGGTAAAGAAGAAACTAGAAAAATACTAAGTAAAAACGAAATTGATGAAAATATTAAAAGTATAAAAGGAGTATTTAAAATTTTTTTAGATACAAAAAATCCAAAAACAAAACCTATTTTTGTTAATAATTATTCTTGGTTAAGTAAGCTTAATTATATTAATTTTTTAAGAGATATTGGTAAACACTTCACTATTAATAAAATGCTAACATTTGATAGTGTTAAGATACGTTTAGAAAGAGAACAGTCTTTAAGTTATATGGAATTTAACTATATGATGCTTCAAGCATTTGATTTTTTTGAATTAAATAAAAGATATAAATGTTCTTTACAAATTGGAGGCTCTGATCAATGGGGCAATATAGTTAATGGAACAGATTTAATTAAAAAAAAAAACAAAGATCAAACCTATGGATTAACTACACCTCTAATTACGACTTCATCAGGAGTAAAAATGGGAAAAACTGAAAAAGGTGCTATTTGGTTAAACAAAAAGTTTCTTTCAGCGTATGACTATTGGCAATTTTGGAGAAATACAGATGATAAAGATGTTATAAATTTTTTAAATTTTTTTACAGATTTAGGTAGTATTAAAATAAATGAATTAAAAAATAATAATCAAAATATAAATAATCTAAAAATCTTATTGGCAAATGAAACTACTTCTATGCTTCATGGAGCTAAAGCTGCTAAAGAATCTGAAGAAACTGCAAAAAAAACTTTTGATGAAAAATCTATTGGAAAAAATTTACCTGTTATAAAAATAAATAAAGGAATTATAGAAAAAGGAATAAATATATTTGAACTAGTTATTGAAACAAAACTAGCAAATTCAAAAAGTGAAATTAGAAGAATGATTAAAAATAATGGTTTAAGGATAAATAATAAAATAATAAATGATGAAAAATTTACACTAAAAATTAATGACATCGATAAAGAAAATAAGATAAAAATATCACACGGAAAAAAACAACATGTTGTGATTGAAGTTATTTAGTTTTTTGGTTTTTTATTTTCTCTACTGCTCTAACTATAAACCTTGGTGTCAAAGACTTAATTGGATTAATGGTTGTCTTTAGATCACCTGGTTTACCTTTCATTTTGAAACTAACTCCAACTACACCTTCTCCTGTTTTTTTACCAACCAAAATATCACCAATTAAAGGTATGTTTGCAATTATAGAATTTAACTTTGTTGCAGGAACTAAAGTTCCATTTAAACTTATTAATTTACCTTTATCAATATATCCATCTAAAAGAACAGAAATAGCTGGACCTATAGCAAAAGCTTCTTCAATATTTAAAATATTATCTTTGCTATTAGATACCATCTCAAATGTATCAAAACGTATTCCTTCACCACTTAAAGTATCCGCAATACCTTGTAGTGATGCTAAAGAAAGTAATTTTGTTAAAGCTGGTACTTTTGAAACTTTGAAATCAAAAATTTTTAAGTTTGTTGATGTAATATTTTTATTAATTGTAGATTCATATTCTAAAGTTCCATCATTAAAGCCTTTAATAAAATTAAAATCTTTTATGAATGGTCTGGCTCTATCTGAAATTAAGTGAATAATCTTTTTATCTTTATCAACTTGATAAATAGACATCTCAATAATTTCTTTATCGCTATAATTTGCCTTTAAACTTAATTTTGCATAACTTCCTAATTTTACACTCGCTATTCCAGCTAAATTAAATAGATTATCAATTTTACCAGTTAAAACTTTTGATAAATTAAATTTGATATCACTTGTAAAATATCTGCTGAAAGTTTTTTTATCATTTTTAATATACAGCGTTTTTAAAAAAGGTTGAGCGTCAAACAATGTTCCTTTAATAACAATTTGTTTATCCTTTTTAATAACGAAATCATTATTTAGAATTTTGTTGTTAAAAGTTCTTACTTTAAAAAGACTTATTTCCATAACTTCAAAATCTTTGTTTGTTTTAATATTCTTTAATTCAATATAATTATTGTTTTCTTGGTAAGTTAAATAATCAATTAAGATATATTTGTTTAATACAAAATCTGTTTTAAAACTAATTTTAGCCTGTTTATTTTCTTCTTTTTCATAATTTAATTTTTTAAATTTTATAAACGAATTGTTTAAAGTCGAAGATCCAAAAATAGTATATTTTTTCTCTTTTTTTTTGTAAATATGGGAAATGTCAATTTTTTCAAATTTTTTACTAAATTTTAGATCACCTTTAATATTAAGCTTTTTGTTGTTAAAGTTAATTTTAGCATCTTTAAGAAAAATATTTGGATCAAACGAAGGTAGGAAATTTAATATAACGTTATTTTCATTAATCTTAAATTTTAAACTAGATATAAAGCCACTAGAATTATAATCAAAATTTTTAATCTTCATTTTGTTATTAATAGAAAATTTAATATTTGTTTGTAGCTTTGATGTTAAAGATATATTCTTTAGATAATTATTTTTTATTTTAAAAAGTGATAAAATTTTATTCAATTCTGATGACTTGATATTTCCATCAGTCGATATATTAGCTTCAATAAATTTATCTTTACCAACGAAACCAATATTTAATAAACTTTCTGATAAATTTAAATTAAATAACGACCCTTTTGAAATATTAATTGATAAATTTTTTTTTAAACTTAAATTTTTATATTGAATTTCAGCATTTAAATTATCAATATTAAATTTTTTATTTAATTTTAAATCTGCGTTTAAAATTTTACCAAAGAAAACAAAGCTTTCATCTATCTTGCCGTTTTCTTTAAAAGGTAAGATAAATTCACCTTCTAGAGTTCCTTTTGATAAGATTTTTTTTATCTTTTTATTAATAATGCTTGGCAAATAAATATTACTTATTTTTGCTAAATCTTTAATATTGTTGTTTTTAAAAGAAATTACTGCCTTATTTAAAATAAATTCTTTCTTATAAAATGACTTTATCGGTAAAAATAGATCTATCTTAGACAATTTTACTTTTTCATTTTTAATAATTACTTCTGGATTTTTAATTCTAGCAATAAAACTTTTGTTTCTTAAATTAAGATGAATTTTTGTGTTTTTAAACTCTAAATTAATTTTTTCATTTTTCTCATTTACACTGTCTTTAATAAGATTATTAAATTTATCTGTGCTAATACCAAAATAAGCTAAATAAATTATTGAAAAAAAAATTAATACTACTAATAAAAGTGATAATTTAATGATAAATTTCATTTTATTTTAAGTTTTTTCCCTTGTTTTATAGAGTGAAGCTTCCAAAAAACTATCAATGTTTCCATTAAGCACATCTTCAGGATCTGTATTTTCAATATTGCTTCTTAGGTCTTTAACTAGTTGATAAGGCTGAAGCACATAAGATCTAATTTGGTGACCCCAGCCAATGTCAGTTTTTGATTTTGCTAAATTTTCAGATTTTTCTTCTTTTTTTTGTATTTCGTATTCATATAAACGGGCTTTGAGCATATTTAAGCATGTTTCTTTATTTTTATGTTGAGATCTTTGGTTTTGACATTGCACTACTATATTACTTGGCAAATGGGTAATTCTTACTGCACTATCGGTGGTGTTAACATGTTGACCTCCTGCTCCACTTGATCTGTAAGTATCAACTCTCAAATCTTTATCTAGAATTTCAATATTTATATTGTCATCTACAACAGGGTAAACCCAAACACTTGCAAAACTAGTATGTCTTCTAGCACCTGAGTCAAAAGGAGAAATTCTTACAAGTCTATGAACTCCTGACTCTTTTTTTAACCAGCCATGTGAGTATGATCCTAAAATTTTTATAATTGAAGATTTTATTCCAGCCTCATCTCCAAAGTGTTCACTTATAATTTCAAATTTAAAAGATTTTTTTTCAGCCCATTTTAGATACATTCGTCTTAGCATCTCTGCCCAGTCTTGACTTTCTGTCCCACCTGCTCCAGCATGTATTTCTAAATATGTATTTAAGTGATCATTTTCTTTTGATAAAAAGCATTTTACTTCATTATTTTTTGTTAAAATAAGTAAGTCTTTTATTTTTTTACTACATTCATTTAAAACTTCTGTATCATTTTCAGATAAAGCTAAACTTGATAGATCTTTTAAATTTTTTAATTCATCTAATGTATGATTATAGCTATTAAAAATTTCTTCTAAGAATTTTTTTTCTTTTAATATTTTTTGCGCTAATTTTTTATCTTTCCAAAATCCTTCTTCAAGAATTTTTTGGTCTAATTCTTTAATTTTAACAATAGATTTATTGTTTTCAAAGATACCCCCTTATATTTTTATTGACTTTTTCTGTTGCAATAAAAATATCTTTAAAAAAAAGTTCATTCATACACTAATAAAATTTTAATATTTTTTCTTTGCTTGAGTCATTATATATGTTTTTTTCTTTACTAAAAATCATTTTTAAATCACCATTTTTTACATTTGAAGATTTAAATGATTCGTAAATTATTTTTTTACTGTATTTATTTGCGGGTAACCCATTTTTTTCATCAACCATTACTAATGTTATGCCTTCTGGTATTTTAAATGGAAAAGTGTCCTTTTTTTTGATTATATTAATTAAAATATCTTTAAATATTGGTAGAGCGACTTTTGCGCCTGTTTCGTACTTTCCTAAACTTTCAGGATCATCAAATCCCACATATACTCCAATAACAATCTTTGAGGTAAAACCAATAAACCATGTATCCATATTATTATTTGTTGTTCCAGTTTTACCAGCTAAAGGAAGATTTAAATCTCTCAACTTTCTTCCAGTACCTCTTTTAATTGCACCTTCCAACATTGATGTAATTTGATAAGCGGTAGTAGGTGATATAATTTGTTTTAAATTATCTTTTATCATTGGTATTTTTTTATCTAAATGTGAAATATTATTACATCCTAAACATTTTCTCTTATCAGCATTATAAATAGTCTTGCCTCTCCTATCTTGAATTCTATCAATTAATATTGACTCCACTTTTTTTCCGCCATTTGCAAAAGTGCTGTAAGCAGTTGTCAATTTTAGCAATGTTGTTTCTGCTGCTCCAAGAGAAATGGATAAAACTTCAGGGACATCTCCATATATATCAAACTTGTTTGCTGTTTTTAAAATTTTACCTAATCCTAAATTTTGTGCCACCCTAACTGTCATCAAATTTCTAGATTTTTCAATTCCTTTTCTTAATGTTGAAGGTCCATAAAATTTCTTTCCGTAATTTTCAGGTTTCCATAATTTCTTTCCTTCACCTTGGTCTGCTACAAAAGGTGCATCTAAAACTAAACTTGAAGGTGTAAAACCATTTTCTAATGCTGCTGCATAAACAAAAGGTTTAAAAGCTGAACCAGGTTGTCTTTTGGCTTGAGTGGCTCTATTAAATTCACTTAATTCATAACTAAAACCACCAACTAAAGATAATACTCTTCCAGTATAAGGATCTATTATTACAACTGCTCCATTTACTTTAGGTAATTGTTTTAATTCCCATATGTTGTTTTTTATCTTTTTAACATAAATAATATCACCCTCTTTTAAAATTTCTTTTACAGTTTTCTTTCTAGTCCAATGTAATTCTTCAAAATTTAAATAACCAGTCTCAAGACTTTCAGTCTCAATAGTAGCTTTTAAATCCTCAACAGTTTTAACTTGTGCTAGTTTCCAGTTAATATCTTTGTCAATTTTATATTGGTTCACCTGAGCAACCCAATTCTTAATATTTTTTTTGTTGGTAAGCGGCCCTCTCCATCCGTGTCTTTTATCATACAATTGAAGGCCTTTTCTTAAAGAGTTAAATGATTGAATTTGATACTCTGGATTTAAAGGAGTCTTTATAGAAAGCCCGCCTTTATAAAGTTTATCATAGCCATATTTATCACTTATTATCCTTCTTACTTCTTCAGAGTAAAAATTTGCTTCTTTTAATAATTTTATGTTTCTTTTTTTTAAAACAATTTTTTTATCAATTAAATTTTGATATATATCCTCTGAAATATAAGAATTATCAAAAAGATTTTTAATAACTAAATTTCTTCTTTTAGTGGCAAGATTAATAGATTTATAAGGGTCATACTTGCTTGGTGCTTTTGGCAAAGCTGCTAATAATGCTGCCTCTTGATAGTTTAGTTCGTTCACTGCTTTGTCAAAATACTCCAGACTTGCTGCCGCAATTCCATACGTACCATGACCTAAATAAATTTGATTTAAATATAATTCCATAATTCTTTCTTTGCTAAAAGCTCTCTCAATACGAAAAGCTAATATTGCTTCTTTAATTTTCCTTGTATAAGAAACTTCATTTGTTAAAAGAAAATTTTTTGCTACTTGTTGGGTTATGGTCGATGCTCCTTCTAATCTTCTTGTATTCATTAGATTTTTTACATTTTTTATAGCAGCTCTTAAAACTCCCTTTGCATCAATACCAGGATGTTTAAAAAAATTTTTATCTTCTGCTGAAAGAAATGAGTGAATTACATTATTTGGTATCGAATCATAAGGGATAAATAACCTTTTTTGTAACGCATATTCAGCAATTAATTGGCCATCTCCAGCATGAACTCTGCTTGAAATTGGAGGTTGATATTTTTCAAGTATCTTATAATTAGGCAAATCGTTAGCAAAATATAATAGTATTAAAAATACAAACACAATCCCAATAAGAAAAAGTGAGATAAATAGTGCAAATGTTTTTTTTAATAATTTAATCATTATATAAGAAAATTACCTAATTTAGGCTTTCTTGTGGCAAATAAAGCTTATTCATTTAAAACAAATAAACAACAAAAAGTAGCAAAAAAAGAAAAAATAATGTATTGTGTATAAAAACAAGTTTTTAAAACAAAATTAAATAAGTAAAACAAATATGTCTCTAAAAGGAAAAATTAAATCATGGAAAAAGATCTTTACATTGATGCTGCGCATCCAAATGAAACTAGAATTGTTCTTAAATCAAAAAATCATATTGAAGAATATGAGTATGAAAACAAGAATAAATTAAACATTAAGAATAATATTTATTTAGCAAAAATATCTAGAGTTGAGCCTTCTTTACAGGCAGCTTTTTTGAATTTTGGAAGGCAAAGACATGGGTTTTTAGCCTTCAATGATATTCAATCTGATTATTATCAAATACCTCATGATGATAAAGAAAAACTTAAAAAAGATGAAGAAAAAATAAGAGAAACTCTTAAGGAAGAAAGTACTAAAAATGAAGAAAATATAAATGAAAATGATGTTAAAAATGACAAAAATAATAATGATAAAAATGAGAATGTAGTTTCTTTGAACGCTCAATCAAATCAACAAACAGAAAAAATTGATAATATAAAGAAAAAATTTGGTGTAAGAAAATATAAAATACAAGAAGTGATTAAACCAGGTCAAATAGTTTTGATTCAAGTTTTAAAAGATGAAAGAGGTTTAAAAGGAGCCGCTTTAACAACATTTATTTCATTAGCTGGAAAATATACAGTTTTAATGCCTAACACTGCTAAAGGTGGTGGTATTTCTAGAAAAATTTATAATTCTGAGGATAGAAGAAAAATAAGAAATATTTTAAATGAAATTAATATACCTACTTCTATGGGATTAATAGTAAGAACTGCAGGAAGTAATAAAACAAAAAACGAAATAGAAAAAGATTTAGATAATACTTTAAACGTATGGGAAGAAATAAAAAAGAAGGCAATAGTTTCTATTGCTCCAAGTATAATTTATGAAGAAGGTGATATAATTAAAAGAGCAATTAGAGATATATACGACAATGAAACTAAAAATGTAATTGTTGAAGGTAACGAGGGGTATATAAAAGCAAAAAATTTTATGAAAATGCTCATGCCTCAAAAGGTTAAATTGGTAAAAAAATATAGAGGTGAAATACCACTTTTTCATAGCAGTGGTATTGAAAAAAATTTAAACTCTATATTTGAAGCAACTATTAAGTTAAATTCTGGAGGATATATTGTTATTAATCCCACTGAAGCATTAATATCAATAGACATCAACTCTGGTAAATCAACTAAAGAAGTTAATGTTGAAAAAACAGCTTTAAATACAAATTTAGAAGCAGCTGAAGAAATTTCAAGACAAATCAAAATTAGAGACTTGGCTGGACTAATAATAATAGATTTTATAGATATGCTCAACTTTCACAATAGAAAAGCTGTTGAAAGAAGACTTAAAGAAAAACTAAAAGATGATAGAGCAAGAATACAATTTGGCAGAATTAATAATTTTGGTTTAATGGAGTTGAGTAGACAAAGATTAAGAGAAAGTTCTGTTAAATGGGACATTGTTTTAACAACAGATTCTTTTTCATTAAAAGTAATTAAAAAAGTTGAAGAACTAGCATTTTCTAACAAAGTTAAAATAATTAATGTAACAATTCCAGCTAAAATTAAACAATATATTGAAAAAAATTTTAATGATGAAATTTCATTTTTTAGAAAAAAATATAATTTTATAATTAACTTTTATACTGATAGTAGCTTCATTATACCAGAATATAAGATTGAACTTTTAAATAAAAATAAAAAAATAGTTAAAAAAATCGATTATGTTAAAATCGAAGATACTAACATGCAAAATAATTTAATAAATAAAAAAAATCAACAGAAACAAAATAAAAAAACAAAAAAAAAATTTATTAAAAAATCTTAAAAAAAAATTGATTTTATATTAAACCTTTTTCTGGTGAAGAAGCGCTTGCAAAAACTTTTTTTTTCATTCTACCTGCGATAAAAGCTTTTCTACCTGCAATAACTGCATGCTTCATTGCTTCAGCCATTAAAATTGGTTTGTTTGACTCAGCTATAGCGGTATTTATTAAAACACCATCACAACCTAATTCCATTGCTATCGTGGCATCTGATGGGGTACCTACACCAGCATCAACTATTACAGGAACTTTGGACTGTTCTTTTATTAAATTTATATTAGTTTTATTTTGTATTCCAATGCCAGAACCAATAGGTGCAGCTAAAGGCATAATTGCACAGGCACCAACATCTTCCAATTTTTTTGTCATTATGGGATCATCAGAGCAATAAACCATTACATCAAAACCTTCTTTAACAAGAACCTCTGTAGAGCTAATTGTTTCTATCATGTTTGGATAAAGGGTTTTTTTATCACCTAAGACTTCTAATTTAACAAGTTTCCATCCTCCCATCTCTCTTGCAAGCCTTAATGTTCTTAATGCTTCTTCTGAAGTATAGCAACCAGCAGTATTTGGAAGATAAACAATTGATTTAGGATTTAAATAATCCATTAGAGTTGGTTTGTCTTTATTTGTAATATTAACTCTTCGAACTGCCACTGTAACTATTTCTGCTCCAGAAGCTTTTACAGCATTTGCCGTTTGCTCAAAATTTTTATATTTTCCAGTTCCCACTATAAGTCTTGAGTTAAATTTTTGATTAGCAATTATAAAATTATCTTCCATTTAATATTAACCTCCACCTATAAACTGAACTATTTCAACTTTATCATTTTTCTTTAATGATATTTTTGTGTAATTACTTTTTTGAGCAATAATACCATTTAATTCTATAGCAACTTTTTCTCTCTTAATTTTAAGTTTATTTAACAATTCCTCTAAATTAGTTCCTTGTTCTACCATATAAGGATCACCATTTAATTGTATTTTTGCCATATTTAAGATATTCATTATTCTTATTATAAATTTTAAACTACTTTAATGTCAAAAAAAATTCTATTCATAAATGGTCCTAATCTTAATCTTTTAGGTGAAAGAGAGAGAGATTTTTATGGGGATAATACATTAGAAGCAGTAAAATTAAAATGTAAAGAAAAAGCAAAAACACTCAATTTAGATATTGAATTTATGCAATCAAACATTGAAGGAGAAATAGTAACTATTATTCAAAATAGTAAAAATAATTTTAATGGAATTATTATAAATGCTGCTGGTTATACTCATACTTCAGTATCAATATTAGATGCTTTGTTAGTAGTAAAAATTCCAATAATTGAACTTCATATATCAAATATTTATACAAGAGAAGAATTTAGACAGAAGTCATTGATTAGCAGAGCTGCAAAAGGTATCATATGTGGGTTTGGAGTTTACGGATATTTAATGAGTTTAGATGCAATTAATAATATTATAGATAATAATGAAAATAGATAAAAAGATAATAAAAGAATTGGTTGATTGTTTAAATGAGTTTGGTTTAACAGAGCTTGAATATGGCAACGAAACTTTAAAAGTAAAAGTTTCTAAGAATACAAATATTAGTAGTGCTTCAAATATAATTAAAACTGAAAGCAAAAATAAAATAGAAAATGCTTCTTCCATAAACTCTCCTATTGTTGGCACAGCTTATTTAGCTTCAGAGCCTGGTGCAAAACCATTTGTTGAAAAAGGAAGTAAAATTAAAAAAGGACAAACAATTATGATTGTTGAAGCAATGAAAACAATGAATCATGTTCCTTCAACTAAAGATGGTGTTATTAAAGAAATTCTTGTTAAAGATGGCCAGCCAGTTGAATTTGGGCAAGCACTTGTCTTACTAGATTAAAATAATGTTTAAAAAAGTATTAATTGCTAACAGAGGAGAAATCGCTGTTAGAATAATTAGAGCTTGTAAAGAATGGGGTATTTCAACAGTTGCTGTTCATTCAGATGTTGATGCAAACTCGATGCATGTAAGATTAGCTGATGAAAGTGTTTGCATAGGTTCTCATCAAGCTCAGAATAGTTATTTAAATATTTCTTCAATAATGTCAGCTGCAAACCTAACTAATTCAGAAGCAATTCATCCAGGGTATGGGTTTTTATCTGAAAATGCTCACTTCGCATCTGTTGTAAAAGAACATGGAATAAAATTTATTGGGCCAGATTCAGAAATAATAAAAAAAATGGGTGATAAAATTGAAGCAAAAAAAATTGCAAAAAAAAATGGAATTCCTGTTATTGAAGGGTCGGATGGTGAAGTTAGTTCAGTTAATGATGCAAAAATTATTTGTAACAAAATTGGCTATCCCGTTTTAATCAAAGCTTCTGGTGGTGGTGGTGGTAAAGGAATGAAAATAGTTAACAAAGAGAATGAACTAGAAAATTTATATATGACTGCAAAGCTGGAAGCTAAAAAATACTTTAATAATGATAAAGTCTATATAGAAAAGTATTTTAAAAATCCCAGACATATAGAAGTTCAAATACTTTCTGGGAAAAATAGAACTATTCATTTACATGAACGAGATTGTTCTGTTCAAAGAAAACATCAAAAATTAATTGAAGAAACACCTAGCCCTGTTTTAGATGACAATAAAAGATCTGAGTTACTATCCAAAACTGTCGAAATGGTTGAAAAAATTGGTTATGAAGGAGCTGGAACAGTAGAATATATATATGAAAATGGAGAGTTTTATTTCCTAGAAATGAATACTAGATTGCAAGTAGAACACCCAGTAACAGAAGTAGTTACTGGAATAGATATAGTTAAAGAACAAATGTATATAGCTTATTCAGGAGAAACAGCCTTAAATCAAAATGATATTACAACGAGAGGTCATGCTATTGAATGTAGAATCAATGCTGAAGACCCAAGCAAAGGTTTTCAACCTAGCCCAGGGAAAATTAACGTTTGTCATCAACCATCAGGTTTTAGAACTCGTGTTGATGGCTCGATATTTCAAGGTGCAAATATATCACCTCATTATGATAGTTTAATATGTAAACTTATTTGCCATGGAAGAAATAGAAAAGAGGCTATTCAAAGAATTTTAAGATCACTAGATGAATTTGTTATTGATGGTATAACCACTACAATCAATTTACATAAAATAATTTTAAATCATAAAAAATTTATTAAGTCAGATTTTGATGTGAATTGGCTTGATAACGATAAATTTTATTAAGTATTTTCACAACCTAAAAGCCACAAATCATAAACAGGATGATCTATTGAGCGAAGTGTTGGGCTTGATGCAAAAGTCCAGCCATTAAATAAAAATACTTGGTTATTATCTTTAACAGATAAATCTTTTACTTGGATAAAAGCTAAAGTATCAGGGGCTCCCTCCAAATTTGAGAAAGTACATTTAAGAGGTTTTATTTCTAATTGTCCAAATCTTTTTATTTTTCCTAAAGGTATATTTATAGAAGATGTTTTGGCCGTTATTTTATCTAATGCTTTTAAATTAACGATTATTTTTTTGTTCTTTTTAAGCTCTGTATTAACTTGTGTATTAGATAATTCAATCGAACTTTTTAAATCTTTTTTTTCTAATGACTCTTTGTCTTCTTCAAATGTAGCAGGTAATTCTTCTAGATTAATTAAAGGAACCGACTCTATTTTTTCTTCTGAAAAAGTTGGCTTATAAAAAATTAATAAAGCAATTAAAACAAATAAGGTAATTTTTTTATTTCCAGCTTTCATACTTTTTTTTATACCCAGGTTTTTCAGACAAAAGTGATCCTTTTCTTTTAAAGGCCTTATTAGTACCTGTTAAATTTTCAACATGTTCTTTTTGCCATTCATATTTTTTTATATTTGCAGATGGTAAATTATTTGATAAAAAATGTATCCATGAATACCACTGAGTAGGTATTCTTGTTGCTTCAATATTAGATTTATAAATAACCCATCTCTTATTTGATTTACTTGAATAATATTTATTACCAAAATTATCTTTACCTACAAATTTTCCAAAAAATAAAGTATAAATAAAAGTTCCCAAGGTTTGTTTGTGCCACCAAGTAAAAAGTTGTTTTAAAATTTTTATCATTTTTTAATTTATTTAAAATATAGTTAACACAATTAAAAATTGTATAAAATAGTATTAGACTATGTTCTATATATATACCATAATTGAAATAGAGAATCACAAAACATTTTAATAACCTTGGAGATAAACAATAAATATGTCTAAATATTTGGTAGAAACGCATTACACTTGTACTTTTAAGATTTCCCACAATTTAAATGAACTAAATGATCAATCTTTAGCTGGTCTAGATAAAAGAAGTGATGGTTTAGTAGAAGTTACGGATATTAAGTTAAATAATCGTAAAACAAAAAGAATTGATGGTGTTAAAGAAAATTTAACGTCAAATTTAAATAAAAATCAAGATGATAATAATATTGCTAAAACTTTAAATGATCAAATTACAAAAATAGATAAATTGGATAAAGATAAAAATTCCAATAATTCTTTCAATGAAAAAAATATAATTCAAAAAAAAATATTAAATAATTCAAGATTTAAAATGCCAGATCGTAGAAAAGGTTATATTCAAAAATCAACTATTGGCGAACATAAAGTTTATTTGCATACAGGAGAGTATGATGATGGTAAAATAGGAGAAATTTTTATAGACACAAATAAAGAAGGAGAATTAGTAAAAGCTTTAATGAATAATTTTGCAATAGCAGTATCACTTGGATTACAATATGGTGTTCCACTTGAAGAATTTGTTGAGGCTTTCATTGGTACAAAATTTGAACCTTCAGGCAAAATAAATGGCAATGATAGAATTTTAAGTGCTACTTCAATTTTAGATTATATATTTAGGGAACTTGCAATTTCTTATTTAGGTAGAGAAGATCTGGCGCATACACCTTCGATTAACCACCATGATAAAAACAAAATTAATGAAGGAGATACTGATGATCAGTTTATAAAATTAGTTAAAGATATAACTAGTAAAGGATTTATAAGAAGCAACTATAAAGATAAACTTATTGATCTAAGTAATGTTAGATTAAATTTAAAAAGTAAAAAATAAAAATTATAACATTTTTCTTAAAACATAATGGAGAATTCCGCCATGTTTATAATATTCAATTTCATTTTCTGTATCAATTCTACATAATGTTTTTATTTTCTTTATTGTACTATCGGTGTATTTAATTTCTACCTCTACTTCATCCTGTGGTTCAAGGCCATCTTTAATATTTAAAATTGTAAATAATTCTGATCCTTTTAAATTTAATTTTTTTCTATCCATGTTTTTCAAAAATTGTAATGGCAATATCCCCATACCTACTAAATTGGACCTATGAATTCTTTCAAAGCTTTCTGCGATTACTGTTTTTATCCCTAATAATTTTGTTCCTTTGGCTGCCCAATCTCTTGAAGATCCAGTTCCATATTCTTTGCCAGCAATAACAATTAAATCTGTACCTCTTTTTTTATATTCTAATGCTGCATCAAATACTGGCATAACTGTTCCTTCAGGATATAATTTAGTAAAACCACCCTCTGTATCAGGTGCAATCTCGTTTCTAATTCTTATATTTGCAAAAGTACCTCTCATCATCACCTCATGGTTTCCTCTTCTTGCTCCATATGAGTTAAAATCTTTTTGTAATACTTGGTTTTTCATAAAATAATCTCCAGTAGGACTGTCTTTTTGAATATTTCCAGCTGGAGATATATGGTCAGTCGTGATCATGTCTCCTAAAATGAGTAAAGGTCTAGCATCTTTAATAGGTTTAAACCCTTCTGGCTTGTCGGTCATATTATCAAAAAAAGGAGGTTTTTTTACATAAGTAGAGTTTAAATCCCAATTGTAAATACTACTTTGTTTGGTTTTAATTTCTTGCCATTCTTTCGGTCCTAAATCTAAATTTGAATATCTGTCAATAAACATTTTTGAATTTAATGAATTTAGTAATGTCTCTTCTATTTCTTTGTTAGAAGGCCAGATATCTTTTAGATAAACATCTTTATCATCTTTATCTTTTCCTAAACTATCTTTGTACATATCAAAATTCATAGTTCCTGCAATTGCATAAGCAATAACTAAAGGAGGAGAAGCAAGATAATTTGCTTTTACATGAGGGTTGATTCTTCCTTCAAAATTTCTATTACCTGATAAAACTGAAACTGCATATATATTTTTTTGTTTAATAGCATTAGCTATATTTTCTGGCAAAGGTCCTGAATTTCCAATACAAGTTGTGCAGCCATATCCAACTAAATTAAACCCTAATCTATCTAGGTGTTTACTTAAGTCAGCTTTATTTAAATAATCAGTCACAACTTGAGAGCCAGGAGCAAGAGATGTTTTAACCCATGGTTTGGTAACCAATCCTTTTTCTAGAGCTTTTTTAGCTAATAAACCTGCTCCAATTAAAACATTTGGATTAGATGTATTTGTACATGATGTAATTGCAGCAATAACAACATCGCCATCTTTAAGATTATATTTTTGTCCTTCAACTTTTGATGAGTTTAATTCATTTCTGTTTGTTGCTTTTTTATATACTTTCTTAAAATCAATAGAAGCTTCTGTTAGCAAAACTTTGTCCTGTGGTCTTTTAGGCCCAGAAATAGTTGCAACAACACTAGACATGTCTAATTTTAAAGTATCAGTAAAATTAATATTTTCGTCTGACCATAAACCTTGTTTTTTAGCATAGGTTTCTACAAGTAAAACTGTATCATCATCTCTTCCTGAGAATTTTAAATATTTAATCGTTTCTTCATCTATAGGAAAAAAACCACAAGTTGCTCCATACTCAGGTGCCATATTAGCTATCGTGGCTCTGTCAGCTAGAGTTAAATTTTTAAGTCCATCACCATAAAATTCTACAAATTTCCCTACTACTCCTTTGTCCCTAAGCATTTTTACAATTGTTAAAACTAGATCAGTAGCTGTAGTTCCTTCAGGTAATTTATTAATAAGTTTAAATCCAATAACTTCAGGTATTAACATTGAAATTGGCTGACCTAACATTCCTGCTTCTGCTTCTATTCCACCTACCCCCCAACCAAGCACAGATAAACCATTAACCATAGTAGTATGACTATCTGTACCAACTAATGTATCAGGAAATGCATAGTTTTGATTGTCGTACTTTGATGTCCAAACAACCTTTGATAAATGTTCTAAATTAACTTGATGACATATTCCTGTTCCAGGAGGCACTATTCTAAAATTATCAAAAGCTTGTTGGCCCCATTTTAAAAATGAATATCTTTCATTATTACGTTCAAATTCTTTTTCAACATTTTTAGATAATGATTGATTATTTGCAAAATTATCTACTTGAATAGAATGGTCAATAACTAAATCTACATTGGATAAAGGGTTTACTTTCTTTGGGTCCTTATTTTTTTTTTTAATAGCTTCTCTCATTGCAGCTAAATCAGCAACAGCTGGTATGCCAGTATAATCTTGTAATAAAACTCTAGTAGGTCTATATGCAATTTCTGCCTTTGATTTTTTTTCTTTTAGCCAGTTTTTAATTGAATCAATTTGATTTTTTTTAACTATTAATCCATCTTCATGTCTTAATAAATTTTCAAGTAGAACTTTTAGTGATTTAGGTAATTTTGAAATACCATCTAGACCATTTTTTTCTGCTTCTAATAAGGAATAGTATTTATAATTACTATCATTAATCTTGATAGTTTTTAAACAATTATAAGAATTTTTTTTTCCTGCTTTCATTTTATTAGATGTAAAAACCTATTATGCACACTACAATAAGCATGGACATAGCATAATTAAAGTTTTTTATAAAATTATCATTTGTCGCAAATTTTCTTAAAAATTTCCCAAAAAAAGTCCAGCAAGTAATGCTTAAAAAGGCTGTAAAAGAACAAACTATAATCACCATTATAGAGCTATTTAAATAATTATCATCTCTAACAAATTTAGAAATCAAAGTGATTGCAGCCATTACACCTTTGGGGTTAATAAACTGAAATAAAAAAGTATCAAAAAATTTTACTGGGTTGATATTTTTTGAATTAGATAGATTGACCGAAAATGAAATTTTATATGCTAAATATAATAAAAAAAAAGTTCCAAGAATTCTAATAATTTCTTGGATAATTGGATAATTTTTAAACGCTGATATCAATATAAAATTAATAAGAATAACAAGGACTGTGTAACCAATTCCTACACCCATAATTAAAGGAATGGTTTTTCTTATTCCAAAATTAAAGCCAGAAAAAGAAGCAACTGCATTATTTGGCCCTGGAGTAAAACCTAAAGAAAATGAAATTCCAATCAATAATAGTAATTCAGGATGCATAAAATAATTTAAGCAACAGGAAGACCATTTTCAGATTCTTGAGATGGATGAACTAAAATGACTTTACCTTCCTTATCTATTGATCCCAAAATAAGAACTTGAGAAATAATACCTGCTATATTTTTTTCTGGAAAATTACATATTGCAATTATTTGTTTTCCTTTTAATTTTTCTTCATTATAATAATGGGTAATTTGAGCAGAAGATTGCTTAACTCCAATTTTATTTCCAAAATCTACTTTTACTACCAAAGATGGTTTTCTTGCTTTTTCGTTTTTTTCAACAGAAATTACTGTTCCAACTCTAATATCTATTTTATCAAAATCGTCATACGATATTTGTTCTTTCATACAATTAATATATAATAAAATTAAATATGAACACACAAAAAAAAACCGATGAAAATATCAAAAATTTTTTATCTATTTTGTCAGATTTAATTGCTTTTAAAACAATATCAGGCCAAGATAATAATGATTTAATAAATTACTGTGATAATTTATTAAAAAAATTAGGAGCAGATTCTTTTAGAACGTTTGATGATGAAAAAAAAAGAGTTAATCTTTTTGCTACTTTAAAATCAAAAAAAAGTAGTGACAAAATGCCAATTATTCTATCAGGTCATACAGATGTTGTTCCTGTATCAAGAAATTGGAAAACTGACCCTTTTAAAGCAACACTAAAAGATAATAAGATTTTTGGTCGTGGTTCTTGTGATATGAAAGGTTTTATTGCATGCGCATTGACATATGCGCCAATTTTTTCTAAATCAAATCTTGATCGAGATATTCATTTTTCATTTACTTTTGATGAAGAAACTGCCTGTCAAGGTGCTCCATTATTAATTAAGGAATTAGATAAAAGAAAAATTAATAAAGGTATTTGTATAGTTGGGGAACCTACAAACATGAAAATTATTGATGCACACAAAGGTTGTTATGAATATACAACTCACTTTGAAGGTTTGGCTGGACATGGTTCTGCTCCAAGCAAAGGAGTAAATGCGATAGAATACGCTGTTAGTTATGTAAATAAACTTTTGGAATTAAGAGAAAAATTAAAAATGAAAGTTAAAAATGATTCTGTTTTTAATCCACCTTATACTACACTTCAAATTGGTAAAATTAGTGGTGGAATTGCTAGAAATGTAATTGCTGATAAGTGTAAAGTTGATTGGGAGCTACGTCCAGTAGTTAAAGAAGATGGTGTTTTTGTTAATAATGAAATGAATAATTTTGTTAATGAAAAGTTGTTACCAGAAATGAAGAAAGTATATGTGAACTCATCAATAAAAAAAGAGGTCATAGGTGAAATTATTGGCTTTGATAGATTGAATAAATCAGATGCTTGTGAATTAATTTCTAAAATTACAGGTGATAACTCGAGAGATGTTGTTTCATTTGGAACTGAAGCTGGTTTATTTCAAGAAATTGGCATAAGTACAGTTGTTTGTGGCCCTGGTTCAATCGAACAAGCACATAAAGATGATGAATTTGTATCTATAGATGAAATAAAAAAGTGTTTTAAAATGTTAGAAGGTATAAAAAATAATTCTATAAGAAATTAATTTTCATTCCATCCGCCTACTGATTTTACCTCTAAAAACTCTTCTAAACCTTTAGCTCCTGCTTCACGACCGATACCTGAGTGTTTAAAGCCACCAAATGGGGCATCAACTGCAATACCTGCTCCATTTACATCAACCATTCCAGATCTTAATTTTCTAGCAACTCTGTTTGCTTTATCTTGGTCTTGAGTTTGAATATAATTCGTTAAACCATAAGGGGTATCATTAGCTATTTTAATTGCTTCTTCTTCAGTTTCAAAAGGAATAATTGAAAGTACTGGTCCAAATATTTCTGTTCTTGCTATTTGCATTTGATTATTAACATTAGCAAATGCTGTTGGTTTAACAAAATATCCTTTTTCAATACCACTTGGCTTACCAATGCCTCCGGCAACTAATTTTGCTCCTTCATCAATACCCTTTTGAATTAAAGTTTGAATTTTATCATATTGAGTTTCAGAAATAACTGGACCAATATGATCACCTTCTTTTTTAGGGTCATCTACTTTTAAATCATTTGCAAATTTTTTAACTCTTTCAACTGCTTCATGGTATATTGATTTTTCTACAAGCATTCTAGTGGGAGCATTACATGATTGGCCAGAATTTCTAAAACACCTTAAAGCTCCTCTTTCAACAGCTTCTGGATCAGCATCTTTAAAAATAATATTGGCTCCTTTACCACCGAGTTCAAGACTTATACGTTTAAAATCTTTTGCTGCGTTCTGAGAAATTAAAGCACCTGCTCTTGTAGATCCAGTAAAAGAAATCATATTTACATCAGGGTGACTTGTTAATGCATCTCCAGTAACAGCTCCATCACCATTAATTAAATTAAAAACTCCATTTGGAAATTTAGCTTCATCAATTATTTCAGCAAGTATCATTGATGATAATGGTGCTAATTCTGATGGTTTCAAAATCATTGTACAGCCAGAAGCCAAGGCTGGAATTACTTTTAGACAAACCTGATTCATTGGCCAGTTCCAAGGAGTGATTAAAGCACAAACACCTTTTGGTTCATAAATAATTTTTTGATTTTTTGCATGGTCACCAAGAATCTTTTCAAATTTAAATTCCTTTAAATACTTGATAAATGATTTTATATGACTAGCTCCTGTGCCAGCTTGCAATTGAGTTGAGAAATCTTTTGGAGCACCCATTTCTAAAGTTATAGCTTCAGCGATATCTGCCCATCTTTTTTTATAAAGCTCATAAAGTGATTCTAATAATTTTACTTTTTCATCTTTTGATGTGAATGCCCAATTTTCTAAAGCTTTTTTAGCTGAAGAGACTGCTAAATTTACGTCATCTAAACCGCCAAGTGATATAACAGCACAATCTTTTTCTGTTGCAGGATCTATTACTTTTATTTCATTAGGTTTTATTGGGTTAATCCATTTACCATTAATATAAAATTTTTTTTTATCAATCATTTTATTAAATTTAATTTTTTAAAAAGATAATATCATGTTTATTAAACAATGTAAAAATTAAATCAAGTTTTTCAACCATTTTTTAATCATTATCAGTGGTTCCTGCTCCAGCACCTTTTGATTTTGAACTTTCAGATTCATCTACAAAAGTTTCAACTGAAAGTTTGTAAAGTTCTTTCCAGTCTTTTTCAGAAAAAGAATTTGTATTTTTTATAAATTCTATATTAATTTTTTTAGTTGAATAATTAATAATTTTTTTTTTATTACTTATAAAAATAGATTTATTAAAATTAGTGAGAAAAATTATATTATCAAATTCAACTTTTATTTTTTTTCCTAATATTTCAGATGCCTTGCTTATAAAAGGTATTAATAATAAGGGGAATTTAATATTATAAACTTTAATTTTTTTTAATTTATCTAATTCCATACATCTGTCTAGAAAAGTTACCCCATAATAAATAGGGCAAATTTCTTTTTCTTTATTTATTTTGTTAATTTTTTTGATTTTTTTGGGATGTTTTTTTTTAATCTTTTTTAAATATAGATTTAGATTATTAAGTCCTGGTAATCCAAATAATTCTAAAGTTCTAATTGCCTTACCTACTTCTTCAGAAATTCCCCAAGAAAATCCTGCAGCTTTACTTGCTCTTTTTGATGTAACATCAATTTCACTCAAAGATCGCATGATTAATTTAAAAGGCCGTAAACCCAAGTATCATTAGAATTTTTCATTTCATTTGATAATGGAGCTCCTTGATACATGTTAATTCTAAGCCATTTATTAGATCTAGGATCAAATTTAGCAGCTCCGAAAAAAGAAAGTTTCAACCTAAGCATATCAATTGGTACCAAAGAAACATCAATGGTATTGTCTTGGATTTCAGAATAGGGAAATTTTTCAACTATAAAAGCTCTTCTCACTACATGTCTAACATCATCATTTTCAGATAAAAATTGAGCAATTGTTTTTTGTTGTTTTGTTTTAATTACTTTTTGATAGAGTTTTTTAATATCTCTAGCTATTGCTAAAGGTTGTTCTAACTCTGCTCCATTTTCTTTAAATCTATTAGCAATCCTTGGTTCTTCTTTATTTTTAGAAATGAACCAAAAATTACAATTACTATCTTTTTTTTCAAAATCAATTTCTAATATAGATTTATAACTATTTTCTAAAATTAATTTAAGATTGGAAACTTTTTTATGAGCAGGAATTGTAAAATATTTATCTTCATCTGCACTCATATTATGAACCAAAGGATTAATAATTTCATCATAAGGCTCCATCATCATAGAAATAATATATTCTAAACATTCATCTCCAAGATTTTCTTTTGACCATAAATAAATTACATTCCAAAGATATTTAGTTTTAATAAAAGTTTGGTTTTTTAAATATTCTTCAAATTTAATCAAATCTACTTTCAATGAATTAATCTTATTTTTTTGATATTCACTTTCTGTTGACCAATAACTAATATTAGTTTTTGATTTTGCTAGACAGTCTTTAAAAACTTGAAGTTTTTTAAAATCAACACTTTCTATTGATCTAATATCTTTTAATGCTTTTTCTCTAGAATAAATCCAGCTATGTAGAAGTGTTGGATGATTTACAATAAAAGGAGCCATACCTAAGCCCGTAGAATTACCTATCCCTAAATTTCTTGCAATATCACTATCTAATTTAACTGCATTTTTAGGATTCTTAAATTTTGCTATATGGTTTACTTGATCAAAAGTAAATTGCCTAACTAAATAAACTAGCATCATTTCTAGTCGAAATGGTCCATTTATTTCTTTTCTATCTTTAATTCTAAAACGATCTGCTAAACCAAATTTACCTGAACCATAAACTGCTGTTGTTCTATATAAATAGCCTACTTTATTCAACAATTCTTTATTTGGTTGTTTCCCTGCGCTTAAAGAATCTACAACATGTTTAAATATTCTTACTGATTTATTTGCTCTAGATAAAGTAAGTTCTTTATAAGATAAACGGCCTACCTCTTGTTTAGGAACATTTTTCTTTAAACGAATTAAATCTTTTTTACTTGGAATACCATCATGCAAAACAAATGCTGCATCCCATTTAGTTGCTATAACTCTATCTGAACGATCATTGGAATCTATATGTTGTGCAAAACAAATTAATGAATAAGTTCTTTTATTTTTACTAAAAGAATAAACGGCTGTTCCATAACCATATTTATTAAGATTGAATAAATTTCTTTTATATTTCCAATCTTTAAATTCTCTAATAAAACTCCTAAGAAAAGAAAGTTTAGATTGATGAAAAGATCCAAGTTTAGATAATTTCATAACTTCATTTGGGTCTCTAAATTTTATATCTATTTTTTTCAAGAATTTATACCTCGGTAAAAATTATACCAATTATTACCCAGTATGTCATTTACCTCAGCATTATTAAAGCCAGTTTTTTGTAAACCCATTTCTAAATTTTTGAAGCCTCTGGCATCCCTAAACCACTCAGGTTGTTTTGGAAAATTTGCGTTATTAGCACTTCCTTCTCCATAATCTTTTGTTTTCGTCCATGTACCATTTCTCATCCAATCAACAACATTGTTAGAATGACCAATGCAAAGATCTGAACCAATACCTATATGTTTTACACCTATAAGTTCTGCTGTTTTTGCAGCCATCTCACAAAAACTTTCTAATGTACAATTTGTTTTGTCTTTTAGATGATGAGGATAAAGCGATAATCCAATAACACCTCCTGATTCTGCTAAAGCTTTCAAAACATCGTTTGATTTATTTCTTTTAGCATCAAACCAAAAAGATGGGTTGGCGTGGGTAATTGCAATTGGTTTACGAGATATTTTAATTGCATCAAGTGTTGATTTTTCTGCAGAGTGAGACATATCAACAACAATACCTAAGTTATTCATTTCTTTAATCACTTCCTTGCCCATTCTAGTAACTCCACTATCATTTTTTTCGTAACATCCTGTAGCTAACAAAGATTGATTATTATAGGTAAGTTGCATAAATCTTATTCCCATTTTGTAAACCTCTTCAACTAAACCAATATCATCTTCTATTGGAGAGCAATTTTGAAAGCCAAAAAAAACTGCTGTTTTTTTTTCTTTATGTGCTTTTTCTATGTCTTTAAATGTTTTTCCCTGAAAAATTAAATCTTTAAACTCTTTAAAATAATTTTCCCATTCATCAATATTTTTTTTGACTTCATCAAAATCTTCATGATAAGCAATTGTTACATGGATAGCATCTAATTTTGCTTCTTTATTAATCTTAAATATTTCTTTAGACCACTTGCAATATTGTAAATTATCTATTTTAAAGATGTTTGAATTCATGTAATATTTATAGATGATTTGGTTATATATAGTAACTGCATTGTGGATTGTTGGATCAGTATCAGATTAGTTTTAATCTGTTCCATTTAATTTTGTAACTTAATACCACGTAATCGTTCTGATCTTCTTCTTAATAATTCAACTGTTGTTAATAAAGCAATTGACAAAAATACTAAGCAAGTTGCCATGCACAAAATAACAGGGCTAGTTTCTTGTCTTAAACCTGCCCACATTTGTTTAGGTATAGTAATTTGCTCAACACTTCCAACAAACATAACTACAACTACTTCATCAAATGATGTTATGAAGGCAAATAAACCACCAGAAATAACACCAGGTAAAATCAAGGGCATGATAACTTTAAAGAAAGTTCTAATTGTATTTGCACCTAAGCTTTGAGAAGCTCTAATTAAATTAGTATCAAAACCTGTTAAAGTTGCTGTAACTGTAATTACGACAAAAGGTGTTCCTAGTGCGGTGTGTGCAAGAATTAATCCTAAATAGGTATGAGTTAAACCAATCTTTGAGTAAAAGAAAAACATCCCTGCTGAAGTAATAATTAATGGAACAATCATCGGTGAAATTAAAATCGCCATTAAAACACCTTTAAAAGGCATATTTGGTCTACTCAGACCTAAGGCTGCCACAGTACCTAAGGCTGTTGCTAGGAATGTAGCACTTATCCCAATTATAAAACTATTTCTAGTTCCTAGCATCCATTTATTAGAAACAACTGTTGTGTCTCCTGGGCTACTAATACCAACCATTTGTCTATACCATCTAAGGGACCAAGCCTCCGATTCAAAATTCATAAATTCCCTAGTAAACTCAAAGAATGGTGAAGAGCTGAAAGATAAAGGAAGAATTATAAAAATAGGTGCAATTAAAAAGAAAAAAACTAACCCACAATAAGTTAAGTAAGTATAATAACTTACTTTTTGCCCTGTTGATGCATACGCTGGTAAAGCCATAATTATCCTAATTTAATATTTTCTATTCCAACAATTTTATTATACACCCAATATAAAATTGTCATTAAAGCTAACAATATAGCTCCTAATGCTGCACATAAACCCCAATTAAGAGTTGTTTTCAAATGGTATGCGATCCAATTACCTATCATTTGGCCATCCTTACCACCTACTAATTCAGGAGTTATATAATATCCGATTGCAAGTATAAATACGAGCATACATCCTGCGCTGATACCTGGTACTGAATTTGGCATATAAATTTTATAAAAAGCATGAAGAGGTGAAGCTCCAAGATTTAAAGCTGCTCTCATGTAGTTTGGTGAAATTGTTTTCATTACACTATATAATGGTAAAACCATAAACGGTAACAAGATTTGTGTCATAACAATTATAGTTGCTGTTTCATTGTACATAAGTTTGAAACGATTCTCATCGGCTATGATATGAGCCATAACTAATAAATTATTAAAAACACCTTTTTGTTGTAACATAACCATCCAAGCTACTGTTCTAACAAGTAAAGAAGTCCAAAAAGGTAAAAGAACACATATCATTAAAAGATTGCTGTATTTTAAAGGCAACGTTGCTAATAAATAAGAAATTGGATAGCCCAAAATCAAACAGAAAAACATAACTAAAATACTGACTTTAAAAGTTTTAAACCATGTGTGATTATAAATTCGTCTATTTTCTGGCTGTTGAATAACTTCTTTATTTACATCATATTTTAAATCAACTGCATTTAAAAAATATCCCGCAGTTGTAGGATCAACCATAACACCTATAGCTTTCCAATACTCTAAGTCGGCCCACCTTTTGTCGATAGCAATCATTTGTTCTTTATAAGGGCCTTCTTCAATTTTTTTAAACTTACGTTTTGATTTTTTTAACAAACTTTTCCAACCCGATTTTGCATAATTCATTCGAGTAGTAGCTTTACCTATGCTAAAACCTGATCCTTCCTTAACTTCAAAGAACATTGTTTTATAAAGTTCTTCAGATGGTAGACCTTGTCGATCCCATTTTTTATATTTTTCAAAAGTTTTAGGAAAAACAGTATTAATATAGCTATCATCAACACTCCTAACCAACATATCACCAATAGGAATTAAAAAAGTAAAAAGTATAAAAAATAAAAGTGGAGCTACTAAAAGAAATGCTCTTATTTTATTTTTTCTTTCAGATTTTTGAAGGCTAACTTTTAATGGTATGCCGTCAGTTGTTAAAATAGGACCTGAATTATTCTGAATCATAAAGTTATTATATATAAAAAAAGGCGAGATTAGTATCTCGCCTTTTTAATTCAATCTATTTTAGAATTGTTGTACTTAGCTACCTTTCCAAGCGCCGAATCTTTCGTTTACTTCAGCACCATTATCAGCCCACCAAACTGGGTCAGCTATAACAGCTCTCTTAAGTACTTTCGGAGCAGTTGGCATATGAGGTAAAATATCTACACCAGTATTAAACCAAGGTTCACCTTTTTTGATAATACCAATACTAGATTTTCTCATAGGACCATATGGAATGTATTTAGCTTGATCAGCTAAGGCTTGAGCTGTTGAAGCGTGAGCCATAAACTCAAGTGCTTCTTTTTCATTTCCACCTTTAATTGCTACAAGGTATTCTTGCTCAAGAACTGTTGCATCCCAAATGTATTCGAAGTCTTTACCTTCTTGAAGAATAGCAGCACCAATTCTACCATTGTATGCTAATGACATAACAACTTCACCGCTTGATACTAGCTCAAGTGGTTTTGAACCTGCTGACCAAAATACAACATGATCTTTAATTGTATCTAGTTTAGCAAATGCTCTGTCTATTCCTTCAGGAGTGCTC
>MDTB01125308.1_pt1 | contig 29700 bp, 27 predicted proteins | sample 811161 | NCBI WGS metagenome assembly MDTB01 (sample SAMN05326650, study PRJNA326480) | marine metagenome | isolation source: seawater | place: Mediterranean Sea | collected 2009 | reverse complement strand
AACTGGAGGTTCTTTAGTTAACGGGGCTTACACGTTTGACGGATTAACTGCAGGAGACTATACTATTGGATTATCTGATAACAATGGTTGTGTTGCTGAAGTGCAAACAGTTACTATTTCGGAGCCAGATGTGTTAACAGCGTCTTCTTCTGCACCAGAAATTTTGTGTAATGGAGAAACCACAGATGTTACTATCAATGTATCGGGAGGAACGGAACCTTATTCTTACTCTTCTGGGGGGAGTTCAAGTTCATTAATTATATCAGGAGTTTTAGATGGTCCTTTATCTGGAGGAACTCCTAAAGCCATTGAATTTTATGCAATTTCTGCGATAAGTGATTTGAGTGAATATGGTTTTGGATCAGCCAATAACGGAGGAGGTTCTGATGGACAAGAATTCACTTTTCCAGCGGTTTCATTGCCGGCAGGAACCCACATAACTGTTTCTTCGGAAAGTGATCAGTTTACGGTTTTCATTGGGACTAGTTCAACTTATACTTCATTTGCCGCTGGAATCAATGGTGATGATGCGATTGAATTATTCCAAGGAGGAGCTGTGATAGATGTTTTTGGTGATATCAATATCGATGGTTCAGGTCAAGCCTGGGATTATACAGATGGTTGGGCCTATAGAAATTCTGGTTCACAAGTAAACGGTGGCACTTGGGATATTTCAGAGTGGAATTTCAGTGGATCCAATGCTTTAGATGGAGAGTCTTCGAATGCGTCTGCTTCGATACCTTTTCCAATTGGCACTTTTGCATCTTCATCTGAAAGTCCTTCACAGACTTCAAATGTATTTGCTGGATTACCTGCTGGAGATTATTCATACACTATTACAGATGCCAACGGATGTTCGGCTACAACCTCTATTACGCTGACGGAGCCTGATGTATTAGAAGCAGATATTACTGCTGGAGAAATCCTATGTAATGGCGGTTCAACGACAATAACTGTTAATGCAACGGGGGGAACTACTCCTTATGTATATGGAATAGGTGAATCTCAAAGTTCATTAATTATTTCGGGTGTAATTGACGGTCCACTGAGCGGTGGAATTCCAAAGGCAGTCGAGTTTTATGCGATTAATGACATTACGGATTTAAGCTCATATGGATTCGGATCTGCAAATAATGGTGGGGGTTCTGACGGAGAAGAATTTACATTCCCTTCAATTTCAGTTACTGCAGGTTCGTTTATTACAATTTCATCTGAGCTACCTCAGTTTTTAAGCTTCTTTGGAACATCATCTGATTATGCGTCATCTGCCTCTAATATTAATGGCGATGATGCGATTGAATTGTTCCAAAATGGTGTTGTAGTGGATGTTTTTGGAGACATCAATACTGACGGTTCAGGACAGCCATGGGAATATTTAGATGGTTGGGCTTATAGAATTTCTGGATCGGCATCCAATGGAGGTGTTTGGGATATTTCTCAATGGACCTTTAGTGGGGCAAATGCCTTGGATGGAGAGTCTTCTAATGCATTAGCATCCGTTCCATTCCCAATATCGTCATTTAGTGCTCCATCTGGTTCTGGTGTTTCACAAACTTCACCAATATTTGATGACATTGTTGCTGGAAGTTACAATGTTCGAGTATTAGATGATAATGGATGCATTTATACTGAAATTATTACCATTGATGAGCCAACATTATTAGTTCCAAGTTCAACGTCTGGTGAGATTTTATGTAATGGAGGAACAACAACAGTTACCGTCACGGCAATTGGGGGAACACCTCCATATGTTGGCACGGGAGATTATGTTGTAACTGCAGGAACATATACATATGATGTTACTGATGCGAATGGATGTACTTATTCTACAACGATCACAGTTGATGAACCACCTCTGTTGGAGGTTTCACTTGACGGATGCGGCTTGGTTTACCTTGGAGCAGGAGCTGATTATGCGTGTGCTGAAATTATGAGTACAGTGTTTGGAGGAACACCAGGATATACATTTGAATGGTCAAATACAGAGACTACAGAAGGAATTACTGTTTGTCCAGACTCTACAAGTACATATACTTTAGCAGTTACCGATATGAATGGTTGTGTAACCACTGTTGATTGGCAAGTAGAAGTTCTAGATATTGCATGTACTCCAGGAGGTTCATCCTCATCTTCACAATGCTCTTCATCTTCATCTAATAGCGGATCTGGATCTTCATCTCAAGCTTCTAGTGTAGAGATCGTTGATCCTTGGAATGTGCAAAGTGGAAGTGGACCAAGCTGTTCATCTTCACATGGATCTTCATCTGCATCTAACAGTGGATCTGGATCTTCATCTAACAGTGGTTCAAGTTCATCTTGTCACCTATCTTCATATTCTTCTTTAGGTTCTGCGTTTAGCAGTTCTGGGAGTGGTTCGAACTCAGGTTCAAGTGAACTATGTGCAGCTTACGGAGGTTCAAAATCTGGTAAGAAAAGAGGAAAAGTACTCATGTGCTTTGAAGGCGTAACTTATTGTGTAAATGCTAAAAACATTGACAAGAAGTTAAACTGTGGTTACTCATTAGGACCATGTGATGCGCAACAAACAGAGGCATGTAATAACTCTACCGCAACTGAAGAGCCAGTATCATGTGTTTGTGATGGTAAAATCGAATCAATTACAGTTAGATGGGTAGGTCCTTCTTTCTCAAGCGCGAATGTTCACGCTAAGAAAAATTGCAACATCCTTCTAGCGGCAGTAACTGATTTGATGACGGGTGATGAGTTCACAATAAATGCATCAGATGCAGGATTAGCATACTTGAGAAAAGATACTTATTTCGAGTGGGCTGGTGTGAACAGATACAAGATCCCAACTAATTGTTGTGACAATCCAGTAGGTCAGAATTTCTTCCCATTCGAAGTAATCGGATGGACAGATACTGAAGGCAATACGTGCAGTGTGAATTCACAAGCAAGCGCAGATGCTGGAGAGATTAATGATGAAGATGCAATTACTGGTATTGATGGAGCTATGATAAAGCAATATCCAAACCCAGCAAGTAACAATGCAACTTTTGAGTTTTCCGTTACAGAAGATCAAAATGTGAGTGTAAACATTTTGAATATCAACGGTCAACTTGTAGGCACAATTTACAGCGGTAGCGTTAGAGCTAACGAGGTTAATAAATTGGACTACAGTTTAATGACTCTACAGAGTGGTATTTACTATGTACATCTTAATACACCTAATGGTGTTTTAAAGAAAAAGTTTGTTGTTCTTAAATAACAGCTAACCTTTATTAAGGGCCTCCCCGCAATGCGGGGGGGCTTTTTTATTACCTTTATTATTCAAAGAACTAGACAAATCAACAACAATGAAAAGAATCTGTTGCTCCATACTCTTTTGCTTCCAAATCATCCTTTTTAATTTGCAAAGCCAAACAATTCTCATCAATGAGATTTTAGCGGCTAACTCAAAAATTAATTACGACGGTTTCGGAGAAAAAGACGATTGGGTTGAGTTTTACAATCCTTCTGAAGACACAATTCAGATGAGTGGAATGTTCATCACAAACGACTCCCTAAATCCTACAAAGCATCAAATTGGGAAAAAAAGTGAAAACTGGACAAAAATAAATCCAAAGTCTTACACCTTGTATTGGCTTGACAATGATCCGGAGCAGGGTCAACGTCACATTTCATTCACAATAAAAAAGAAAGGAGGGTACCTTGCTTTGTATGATAGGGATACAAATATTATTGATTATATAATGTTTGGAAAACAGACTGAAAACGTATCCTTCGGAAAAATCACTCCGGAATCAAGAGAACTTGGTTTCTTTAAGAAACCTTCCCCTAATCAAGAAAATAAAAATGGACTGAGAATAAATATGAAACCTAGTCAGGTGAAATTCAGTCTAGCTGCTGGGTTTTATAAAAGCCCTCAAAAAATCTCATTATCAGTGGACAAAAATTCTGATATCTATTATAGCGATGATGGTTCAGTTCCAACAACAAAAAGCAAGCTTTATACCCAACCCATTCAAATCGATTCAAATACAGTATTACGAGCAAGAATAATATCAGAAGGATACATGCCTGATATTATTACAAATGCATCTTATTTTATAAATGAAAAAAGTGAATTATCAGTAGTTTCACTTATCGTTGCTCCTAAAGATTTGTGGCGTAAACGTAAGGGAATATATACCAATTTTGAAAAGCGTGGAATGGAAGTACCTGCTTATGTTGAATATTTTGATACCACTAGCGATGGAAGCTTTAAACTTTCAATTTCAAAATCTGCAAAAACGAGAATCGCAGGAAAAACAAGTCGAAGGCAACCGAAAAAATCATTTGCTTTTTTTGCTACAAATGACGATGGAAAAGGTGAGCGATTCAATTACCCTGTGTTTAAAGATAAAAACATTGATAGTTTTGGAGGACTTTGGGTACGTGCAGACGCGACCTCTGGAAGAAATGTATCAGATCTATGGGTGGGGGAAAGATTTAAAAACGAGCTTCTATATGAGGTAAATAAACAAATGAATGGAGAAGTTGACATGCAGGCATATGAGCCAGTTTCTGTTTTTCTTAATGGACAATATTGGGGTTTGTACAACCTTATGGAACGAAAAGGAAAAGACTTTATTTACAATAACCATGGACAAAAAGATGTGGATGTATTAACCTCTGGAGAGGCGAAGGCTGTTGCAGGTAACATAAACGAGTACGATCAAATGATCTTCTACATCGCTCAAAATGATATTACAACGGATTCTGTTTATCAGAAAATAGCAAGCAAAATCAATATTGAAAGCTATATCGATTATTGGATCAACGAAACATATTGCGGTGCAAAGGATATTTATGTTAATATTCGCTACTGGAAATCAAAAGCCCCTGGTTCGAAATGGAGATGGATTAGCTATGATCAAGATTCCTGGTATACTTCTCAGGAGAAATCATTGAATTACTATTTAGATAAAGGAAAAGTTTTTCTGTTTGAAAGATTGATGAAAAACCAAACATATAGAAACCAATGGATCAATAGAATGTGTGATTACTTAAATAAGGGATTTAGAGCTGACAATGTATCTTCCTTGGTAAATCAAATCACAAGTAGAATAGAAAATGAGGTTCTAAGAGATAGGGACAGGTGGTCAGACTCAATGCTTTATATCAGAAAAGGAGAACGTATAAAATGGATAAACGATTATGCGGTGCAAAGACCTAAATTTATTAGAGAACATATCATTGAATATTTCGAACTTGAGAACGGAATATCAGATATTCAAGTTATACAGAATACTAATATGGGCCGGGTTAAAATCAATTCTTTAGAAATAAAAGATTCCTTTTGGACAGGTAAGTATATTGAAAATATTCCAATTCAAATTGAGGCCATTCCAAATGAAGGGTATGTTTTTGATAAATGGAAGAGTCGACGTCTTCCACAAGAGCCTTTAATAACGGTGAAGACAAAAAAAAATAAAAAGTTTATACCGATATTTAAGAAAATAGAGTGATTTAAGGCACTGAACTTATTTAGCCCTCCTTCGCTGCTTCCTTTTGTGCCGCTTTAGTTTACGGTCACTTTTACGCAGCAATTTTCTATTCTCCCTGCTTTGGTTTTTACGATGCATTTTAAATTTTTTCTCAAAGTACTTCTTTTTCGAGCGCTCTCTTTTTCGTTCTTGTCGTAAAATTTTCTTTGTCAGCTTAGGGTCCATTTGAGCAGAAGTATTCGCACTCGAAGCACATCCAAGGCAAATTGAACTTAGAAAAATAACAAGCAGTATCAGGAAAACTCTCCTCAAGTTTGGGTATCTTTGAGAAATGAAATTACAAATCTTATTCGTAATCTCCTTATTCCTGGTGAGTGGTTCCTGCGGAAAGCAAAACACCCACCCCGTCCCCTATGTTCCTTTTAACCAAAGTATTGACCTAAATCTCCCAAGCTATTATGCACTTGCGGGCGTTGGCGGATTTGCCTACGTAATTGGAGGTTCACGCGGAATTATCGTTTATAGAAGATCTTTAGATGAGTTTGTTGCTTTTGACCGACATTCACCTGCTGATCCAAATGCAGAATGTGAAGAACCCCTCTATCCCGATACAGATAATTTCTTAATACTTAAGGACTCCTGCAGCGGTGCGACATTTTCACTTTATGATGGTAGTCCAATCAATGGATCAGAATATGGTTTAATGCAGTATGCATGCAATTTCAATGGGAACAGCATTGTCACGATTTACAATTAGTCATGGAAGACAATACCATCAAGGTCCATATTATTGACAGAGAGAATAAAGAACATATCCTCGAAGGCCCCACAGACATGAGTATGAATATCATGGAACTCTGCAAAGCATATGAGCTTCCTGTTATCGGAGAGTGCGGAGGAATGGCCATGTGTGCAACATGCCAATGTTATTTGGAATCTGACACTCCCCTACCTGAACAAAGCGATGATGAATTGGATATGCTAGACCAGGCATTCTATGTGAAAAATGAAAGCCGTTTAGGTTGCCAGATACAGCTAAACGATTCGATTGATGGAATTATACTCCGACTCGCTCCTGAAGCATAGGGCTATTTTAATAATCCAACAAAGGCAAGCTTAAACTTTTCTATTTTTGGACGAACCACCGCTTGACAATACATGTTCGATGGGTTGTTCTTCAAATAATCCTTATGATAATTCTCAGCGGCATAAAAACGGTCAAAAGGCGATATTTCAGTTACAATTGGTGCATCCCAAACTTTCTGCTCAGTCAGGCGTGATTTAAATTGCTTTGCCAATTCAGCTTGTCTTTCATTATGGTAAAAAACCACACTTCTATAATGGGTTCCAATGTCATTTCCTTGTCTATTCAATTGCGTTGGATCATGTATAAACCAAAATACACGCAATAATTCTTGAAATGAAATCACATCCTCATCAAATGTAATTTGTGCTACTTCTGCATGTCCGGTGGCGCCAGAGCAAACCTGCTCATAGCTTGGGTTTTCTCGTTTTCCACCTGAAAAACCTGGCACAACCTTATGTACTCCATTGAGCTCATCAAAACAAGCTTCAGTGCACCAGAAGCAGCCTGCCCCAAATGTTGCTATTGACATTTTACTCATTGATTTTTAGGTATAAATTTTAAAGATGCAGAATTCACACAATACCTCATTCCTGTGGGCTTCGGACCGTCATTAAATAAATGGCCAAGATGCCCTTCACATTCCGCACATTGGATTTCAATTCGTCTCATTCCAAAACTCAAGTCATCTACTTTTTTTACTTTTCCCTCATTCAAAACATCATAATAGCTGGGCCATCCAGAACCTGACTTATACTTATTTTCACTTGAGAATAGTGGATTATCACAAGCCACACAGATATATATACCTTCTGCTTTATGGTCCCAAAACTCACCCGTAAAAGGTCTTTCAGTACCACCATCCTTTACCACACGACAAACATTTTCAGGTAGTATCCGGCCATTAAAGGAATTCTCTTCTGATGAATTCTGGGCCTCACAGGAAACAAAAAAGAACAGAAAAAGATAAAAAATAGAATGTTTCATAAAGATTAAACAAAGAACTGAAATAGATGTTCTCTTGACAATATTACTTTACATTTACACAATGAAATTAAAATATGGAAAAAACTTTTGGCTACTGACCGTTTCCATGTTTTTTTTTATGACAAGTTTTAATTTAATTCTTCCAGAACTCAATGATTTTATCTCAAGTCTTGGAGGCGCAGATAAAAAAGGTCTTGTTATAACCCTATTTACCATATCTGCAGCCATATCTAGACCTTTTTCAGGCAAATTAACAGACACCATAGGCCGAAAAAAAGTAATTTATCTAGGCATTTTATTTTCCATTTTAATTTCATGGGCATATCCATTCTCATTTTCAGTACTATTCTTTTTAACCTTACGCTTCTTACACGGATTTAGTGCAGGTTTTACACCGACGGGATCAACTGCATTACTTACGGATATAATTCCAGCAGATCAAAGAGGACGGGCTATGGGATTATGGGGTACATTTATTTCATTAGGATTTGGTGTTGGACAGTTTTCTGGTTCCTGGATTGGGATTAACTTCGGAATGGATGCACTTTTCATTATTTCAGGAGCAACATCATTACTTTCCGGTGTTTTTTTATTGAAAGTTGAAGAAACACTTGAAAACCCACAGAAATTCGATGGTAGTCAGCTAAAAGTAAAATGGAATGATGTCTTAGAACCTTCTGTTATTCCAGCTGCGGTAGTTATGCTATTAACGACCGCATGTACAGGGATGATTTTCGTTCTTACTCCCGAAATATCTGGATTTTTAGACATCGAGAATAAGGGCTTTTTCTTTGGATTTTATGTTATGTCAACGATCCTTGTTAGATTATTTGCATCCTCTCTTTCCGACAGGATTGGCAGACGCGAAACGATGATCATTGGCGTTTGTATGCTGTTTTTATCCATGCTCCTTTTGGCCCGCGTTGATTCATACAATTCTTTCGTTTTGGCGGCAATCGTATTCGGCTTGGCAACAGGGGTTTCTAGCCCTACTCTATTCGCTTGGACTGCGGATTTATCTCATATCAGCAGACGCGGTGTTGGTGCTGGGACCATATTTATCGCCTTGGAGGTAGGCATTATGATTGGCTCCCTATCTACATTAATCACCTATGATAATACTGCCGATTCGATTTCAGGCGTTTTTCTTTGGGGAATGGTCATGAGTGCTCTCGCGCTTGTTTACTTGCTTTGGCATAAGCTAAACCGCCAATCTGAATTTTAATTCTTCAAGTACCTTTTAATCAAATAATGACCCAAATAGATTAGAGGGGTTAGCAGAATTGCAATAATGATTTTTAGTACATAATTCGTTGGTGCTATGGTCATGAAATCTGCAAAAGATAACGACCCCGGAAGAACAAAACCAATATACAAAACAATATAGGAATCAATCAATTGAGAAACCAAAGTACTTCCTGTACTCCGCAGCCAAATAAATCGATCTCCTGTCTTTGATTTGATCCAGGAAAACAATGAGGCATCTAATAATTGAGAAACCAAAAAAGCACATATGCTTCCAACGATAACCATTTGAGCCTGACCGAAAACCTTGTTATATGCATTATCATCAGAAAGGCTTGATCCAGGAATGTTTACCGCAGGGATTTCCATCGAAAGTCCCACAATTAAGAAACAATAGGCAATTAAAATTGCCGTAATCCAGCTCAACTTTCTGACTGCTTTATAACCATAAAACTCATTTAACAAATCAGTAAGCAGAAAGACAACGGGCCAAGGAAGTATGCCCACAATTGTTACAAAAGGCCCAAATTCACCACCAAAAAAATTGAATTCTATAGGGATCTCAATGAGCTTATTGCTAATAAGCTCTGCAGTTACGGCGTTGGTAATAAATAAACCAGCCAAAAACACAAACAACCACTGTTTCCTTCCCAGTAAAACATTATTCATAGGACCAAAAATTTAAAATCCAACATAGTCCAGACGTTTTGACTTGATATAGCGTGGAACATAATAACTATGGTTGTTGAAGGTGTCAATACGGATACCTGTTCTTGCAGCGTGGATAAACTGTATGATTCCATCAGTGGTATCAACAACTAAGGCTACGTGACCGACAACTCTTGAGTTTAAATTTCGTGCTTTAAAAAACATTAAATCACCTGGCTGAAGGTTTTTCAGCGTTACAGTTGTTCCTAGCTCTGCCAAACCGTAGCTCGTTCTTGTCAAGCTAAAACCAAAACCTCTGAAAACATAATTTATAAATCCAGAACAATCAAAACCAGAAGGACTCATTCCTCCCCAAACATATGGAACGCCCATAAACTGCTTGGCGTATTTAATAATCGCGTCCGATTTTTGCTCAATAATTGAATCAATTTCATTATCCGAAACAAATGAACTATCATTATCTACAATGTCAGTTTGTGCTGTTATATGTTTCAGAGAAACAAACAGAATTAGAATTAAAAAAATATTTTTAGACAATATAAACCGCATCAAGAATGCAAAATTATAACTATTTTCGATAATAATTTAATTACAGTCGTGCCAGTTATTGATACACAACATCTTACCAAACTATACTACAGCATTGGAGAGCTTGCAGAAATGCTTGATGTAAATGCTTCACTTTTAAGATTTTGGGAGAAAGAATTCAATCTGAAAGTTTCGAAAAGGAATAAAAAAGGCAACCGCCTATATTCAGTAAAGGAGATTGAAGAAATCAATAAAATATATGCCTTAGTCAAAGTTCAACTGTTCACATTAGATGGAGCTAAAAAAGCAATAAAAACAAAAGATAAAAGCCTCATTTTCGATACTAAACAAACCGTAGCATCTAAATTAGATAACATTAAAACAAGGTTACTAAAGTTAAAATCTTAGCCTAAAGCATTCTTACTGGGTCAACGTTGCCTAGCTCACAACGATCTTTAAACAAGCGGTACCTATATTTTGAAACAACATTGTAAAAAAAGTCTCGGATAACTTTTGGGACGATCCAAAAGACTAAAAAAACATTAAAATACCACTTCAGATAAGGAATTAAACACAAGGCTGCCGTTGATCTATCATATATCGTTCCTGCCTTAAATAAATAAAAGGTTGTCATATCAATATGATCAATCCCTTCTTTGGGTAGAAAAGACCTAGCGTGTTCCCCTTGCAATGCAGAAAAGAAAAGGTTTTCATTTCGCTCTTGCTTTAATATAAAGCGAACTACTCTTGAACATAACGGACAAGCCGCGTCATAAAATATGATATCCTTCATAGCAGTTTCTTTAGCGTGTTTTTGAAATAATCAGCTGCAGGAAGCATTCGCGAACCATACCAGGAAAACATCTCACCATCTACAAGAATGATTTTCGAACGCGGAAAAAGAGATTGGTATTTTTCCTTATGTTTTTCTTCAAAAGGAAAAGGCTCAGAACTTAAAAAGACGTAATTAGGTTCGCAATCGCCTAAGTTCTTAACATCTGGGTAACGCTCGAGATGTGCCTTATTTTTGAATCCTAAGGTTTCAATGATACTACCTATAAAAGTTAACTGACCTGCCACATAAGATGGATTATCCCAAATAAAATATAGAACAGAAAGGTTTTGACCTATATCTCTTATCTCGCCATAGGCAAACTCAAGATCGGTTATCAACGTATTACAAGCCTGTTCTTTCGAAAGTATGACCCCTAATTGTTTGATCATTTTAATGCCATCATCAAAGCTATTGACATCACTCATCCAAACTGGAGCAAAATGCTCGAGTGCCGAAATATCTTCTTTGGTATTTTCCTCCTTATTTCCGATAATAAGATCAGGTTCAAGGGCCCTAATCCGATCAATATTTAGGCGCTTGGTCCCTCCTATACGCTCCTTTTTTTCAAACCAAATATTAGGATGGATGCAAAACTTAGTAATACCAATTATCTCTTCATCAAATCCTAAGTAATGAAAAAACTCAGTGAGCGACGGAACTAAAGAGACAATTCTCTTTGGTTCGTTGTTTATGCGGACATCACGATTTAATTGATCAACAAATGTTCGCGTATTCATACTATGACATGGCAGATATAATATCATATCTTGTTACGATATGCATAGATCCCGAATCTGATTCAACAAGAACAGCCGGTGTGGTTTTATTAATGAGCTTGCACAACTCATCTAACTGAGTTCCACTTTTAACAATAGGAAAGGCAGCTCCCATAATCGATGATATCGGTGCATCTCTTAGCTCAGGTTGATCAACCAAGGTTTGGTATATGACACTATCATCAATTGAGCCGACAAATTGATTGTCCTTCATTACAGGAATTTGCGAAATCCCAAATTTTCTCATTTTAGCAATCGCATGAGAAACAAGCTCCTCAGCAAAAACCGAAACCAAGGGTTTGTCATGGTGGTTTTTAACCAAATCTTTGGCCGTGAGAATTTCTTCTTCTAAAAAGCCTCTTTCACGCATCCAATCATCGTTGTACATTTTGCCCACATACCTACTTCCCGAATCGTGTAACAAAACCACCACAACATCGTCTTTTGAAAAATTTTCCTTAAGCTGTATAAGCCCTTTTACGGCTGCTCCACAAGAGTTGCCGGCAAATATACCTTCCTCACGCGCCATTTTTCTCGTATATACTGCAGCATCTTTATCCGTTACCTTTTCAAATCCATCAATCACGCTGAAATCTACATTTTCAGGCAAAATATCTTCACCTATGCCTTCGGTGATATAGGAGTAAATTTCATTTTCATCAAATATCCCCGTTTCATGGTATTTTTTAAAAACAGATCCATAAGTGTCAATACCCCAAATCTTAATGTTAGGGTTTTTCTCCTTTAGGTATTTTCCAACGCCCGAAATGGTTCCGCCGGTGCCAACGCCAACAACAAAATGGGTTATTTTACCATCCGTTTGTTCCCATATCTCCGGACCAGTTTGCTCATAATGTGCAACTGCATTCGAGGGGTTATCATACTGATTTACATACCACGAATTAGGCGTTTCTTCTGCAATTCTTTTGGATGTAGAATAATAAGACCTAGGGTCCTTTGGATCAACATCTGTTGGGCAAACGATTACCTCAGCTCCAACAGCACGAAGAATGTCAAATTTTTCTTTAGACTGTTTATCTGTGGAAACACAAATGAGCTTATACCCTTTTACAATGGCAGCTAAAGCCAATCCCATACCGGTATTACCAGATGTTCCTTCAACAATGGTTCCTCCTGGTTGTAAACGGCCATCGGCCTCGGCATCCTCAACCATTTTAACAGCCATACGGTCCTTCACAGAGTTACCAGGGTTAAAAAATTCAACCTTTGCCAAAACCATAGCATCAACCTCCTTCATTAACTTATTCAGTTTAACAAGTGGAGTATTGCCTATGGTTTCTAGGATATTATTTGAAATCTTCATTTATTTTTCTTTGTGCAAAGTTAATGATAAAGTAGAATTTAGACTCAGCGATAAAGGTCAATTATTATATCTAATACGTAACTTAGAGGGATATGAATTGTCAAATACAAAAAACGTTCATCCTAATCTTCTTTTTATGCTCATTTTTTGATTGTAAATCACAAAAACGAGCTGAGTGCCAAATACTGCCTACACCTGTTGTTTATAAGAGAGTTAAAGGTAATTTGTATTTACCGTCTTCACTAGGAGTCAACAAAAATGATTGGCCAAAAGGAACCTTGAATCAAATGGAATCAATGTTCAATATATTTCACAAGATTCAAATAAAAGATACAACAGGAAAAGCATTTATCAGACTTAGAGAACTAAAAAATGTGCCCAAGGACTTTTATTCTATATCCGTGAGTGATTACATATTTATATCTTACTCAAATGATAAATCGCTCTACTATGCCATGCAATCTCTTGCCCAGCTCATAAAAACAGAGGAGGAAATAAAATACATACCAAAAGCATTCGTTCAAGATTACCCAAAATTTCAATGGCGCGGGCTTCATTTAGATGTTTCCAGACATTTTTTTTCGGTTGAGGAAATTAAAAAATATTTGGATTTAATGGCCATTTATAAATTCAATACTTTTCATTGGCACCTCACAGATGATCAAGGTTGGAGAATTGAGATTCAAGCATATCCTAAATTAACGAAGACTGGTGCATTCAGGGATAGCACATTGATCGGGCATTACACACAAAACCCTAGACAGTACGACAAGACAAGATACGGGGGTTTTTACACGCAAGAACAAGTTCAAGAAATCATTGCGTATGCGAAAGAAAGATACATCGATATCGTACCTGAAATTGAGATGCCCGGGCATAGTAGAGCAGCCTTGGCAGCATATCCAGAATTTTCATGTTCTGGAGTACGGCAGGAAGTACCTGGCATATGGGGAGTATTTGAAGACATTTATTGCACTAAAGAAGAAAGCTTTCAATTCGTTATGAAGATCTTGGAAGAGGTAATCAGTCTCTTCCCAGGGAAATATATACATATCGGTGGAGATGAAGCGCCTAAGTCAAGATGGAAGACCTGCGAAAAATGCCAAAGTGTAATGAAAAAAAATGGATTAGCTGACGAACATGAGCTGCAGAGCTATTTCATCACTAGAATTGAAAAGTTCCTCGATAAAAAAGGGAAAAAACTTATCGGATGGGATGAAATCCTTGAAGGAGGGCTATCTCCAAAGGCGACAGTAATGTCTTGGCGAGGTTTTAAAGGAGGAATTACAGCCGCTAAGAAAGGGCATTATGTAGTCATGACTCCTGGTTCGCATTGTTATTTTGACCATTATCAGGGAAAATCGAATGAAGAACCATTAGCAATTGGCGGGTATACTCCTTTAAAAAAGGTATACGAATTTAATCCTATACCTAAGGCATTAAACGCTGCACAAGCTAATTTTATACTTGGAGGGCAAGCAAACTTATGGACTGAATACATTCAGGATTTTGAACAATTGGAATACATGGCTTATCCACGAGCAATTGCATTAAGTCAGGTTTTATGGTGTAATGAAAAGCCAGCGTATGATGACTTTTGTAAAGTTTTATATGATTCGCATTATAAAAAACTATCGCTTTTAGATGTGAATTACGCTAAATCTAGCCAACGCGCTTCAATAATAAGCGAGGTAAATCCAAAGGGGATTTCTCTCAAACTAAATAGTCTTGATACTTCTGATGTTTTTTATACGACAATTCAGTCTGAAGCATTGGACGAGGTTCTTAAATTTAACCTTCAGGTTGGACAAGAGCTAATAATGAAGAGACCAGAAAAACAAATCATCGAGAACAAAATAAAATTTGAAAGTAAAAACACTTCACTTAGCTCAGAAATGGACTTTACCGAACACCATGCATTAGGAGGAGAAGTCAATTACATTACAAAACCAAATCCCCAATACAATTACAAGCCGTATCTTCTCGTGGATGGACAATATGGGGCAAGGCCTTGGCGAGGACACCAATGGATCGGTTTCGATACAAGTTCCATCGTATTGGAAATCACACTACCCGAAAAAAAGAAAGTAAAGGCAATTGAACTTAGTTTCCTTGAATCTAAGGGCTCATGGATATACTTACCACAAGAAATCAAAGTATCCAAGGTGTCTAAACGTCAAAAAAAGATTCAAAGTCTAAGAAATATTGATGAGGAACAAAAGACATTAAAAATAAAGAGGAGAATTAAAACGGTTCGTATTCAAATAAATACCTTTTCAAAGATACCTGCAGGACTTCCTGGCGCTGGACATACACCTTGGACTTTCCTTGATGAAATTGTATTTCATTAACAATTATTGCACATCACAGCTTGAAACTAAACCGATTTTAAACCTTTCCTTTCGTTTGATGTTATTATTTTTGCACAAAGCACGTTATGTCAGAAATAAATTGGTCACCCATAAAAACGTATGAGGATATTACTTTCAACTACTTCAACGGTGTTGCGCGTATCGCATTCAATAGGCCTGAAGTCAGAAATGCTTTTCGTCCAAAAACAGTGGATGAAATGTTGGATGCACTTACTATTTGTCATGAAAGCCAAGAAATAGGAGTTGTTTTAATTTCGGGAGAAGGTCCATCTCCAAAAGATGGTGGATGGGCATTTTGTTCTGGAGGAGACCAGCGTGTTAGAGCGCCTAGAGGTTACAAAGGAACAGATGGTGTTAGTAAATTCAACATATTAGATGTTCAAAGACAAATTCGTTTTATGAATAAAGTCGTGATTGCCGTCGTTCCAGGTTGGGCCGTGGGAGGTGGACATAGTTTACATGTTGTCTGTGATTTAACACTGGCATCTGAAGAACATGCTATTTTTAAACAAACCGATGTAGATGTTGCAAGCTTCGATGGAGGTTTTGGTTCTGCTTACCTTGCAAGACAGGTTGGTCAAAAACGTGCTAGAGAAATCTTTTTCCTAGGCGCAAGCTATTCAGCGAAAGAAGCATTTGAAATGGGCATGGTAAATAAAGTTGTCCCCCATAATGAATTGGAACAAACCGCATTTGATTGGGCACAAGAGATCCTAAAAAAGAGTCCAACTGCTATCAAGATGTCTAAATTTGCTTTTAATCTTATTGATGATGGATTGGTCGGTCAACAAGTATTTGCTGGAGAAGCAACGCGGCTTGCATACATGACTGATGAAGCGGTTGAAGGAAGAAATGCCTTCCTCGAAAAAAGAGATCCTAATTTTAAACAATATCCTAAATTTCCTTAAATGTCAGTACGCTCATTAGCACCCAATAGTCTTTGGAATCATTTTGCAGATCTAAATGCTGTACCTCGCCCATCAAAGAAAGAAGAAAGAGTCATTGAATTCATGATGAATTTTGGTAAGGAACTTGGCTTAGAAACCACAAAAGACAGCATTGGAAATGTTATTATAAAAAAACCAGGCAGTTTGGGTATGGAGGATAAAAAAACAGTTATTCTTCAATCTCATTTAGATATGGTACATCAAAAAAATGGTGATACTACTTTCGACTTTGATCACCAAGGAATCAGTATGCGCGTTAACGGTGATTGGGTGGATGCAGATGGCACAACACTTGGTGCGGACAACGGCATTGGTGTGGCTACAATAATGGCTACACTATCATCAAAAGACATTGTACATCCCCCTCTAGAAGCATTATTTACAATAGATGAGGAAACAGGAATGACCGGTGCGAAGGAAATGGATGGAAGTCTCTTTAGCGGAGAAATACTATTGAATCTTGACACTGAAGATGATGATGAACTATCCATTGGATGTGCTGGTGGCATTGATACAAACACATCATATACTTGTGAAAGTATTGCAACTCCAGACAATTATAGCTTCATACAAATAAATATTAAAGGTTTGTTAGGTGGGCACTCCGGAATGGATATTGATTCGGGACGTGGGAATGCAAACAAATGGATGGCAAGAATACTATGGAACATCTCCAAAAAATCAAACTTATTGATAGGTTCATTAGACGGAGGAGGTTTAAGAAACGCGATTCCAAGAGAAGCTAAATCGATCATTGCTGTTCCATCAGCTGAATTAAAAAATGTTCAAACTGAACTTGAAGAACAAGCGAAGGTTCTTCATGGCGAATATAAAAGCATTGAGCCCAACATACAGATAACATTTTCAGCAACGGAGTCTATGCTTGAAGTTATCTCTGAAAAGGATACAAATAAGATTCTTAACACCTTGTGCTGCGTTCATAACGGCGTATTTAGAATGAGTCCGGATATTGCAGGATTGGTTGAAACATCCTCAAGTTTGGCGAGAGTACTTGTTGAAAATAAAGAATTCACAACGCAGTCCTTACAAAGAAGTAGCGTGGAATCCACAAAAGACGAAATTGCAATGACCATCAGATGCAGTTTTGAAAGCATGGGATGTAATGTCACACAAACCGGAGATTATCCTGGGTGGCAGCCCAATCCAAATTCAGATATCCTAACCATTATGGAGCAGCTGTATAAGGACCTTTACAATGAAGATCCGCAGGTCAAAGCTTGTCATGCAGGACTAGAATGCGGAATTTTAGGAACACATCTTCCGAATGCCGATATGATTTCATTTGGCCCCAACATTAGAGCAGCCCATTCACCTGATGAAAAAGTTCAAATATCTTCAGTCCAGAAATTTTGGAACTTTTATTTAGAAACATTGAAAGCCATTCCTTCAAAGTAATTTTGAAGAAAACCATTTACAACTAAATACACCTATGGAGTTTAAATTAAATACGATCGAAGAAGCCATTGAAGACATCCAAAAAGGAAGGGTCATTATTGTTGTAGATGATGAAGACCGAGAAAATGAAGGTGATTTTTTAACGGCGGCTAGAAATGCGACACCTGAGCTCATTAATTTTATGGCGACTCACGGAAGAGGCTTAATTTGTGCTCCACTTATCGAAGAGAGATGTGATGAGCTAGGTCTTGAAATGATGGTTCATTCTAATAATTCTCATTTTGACACCCCTTTTACTGTTTCTGTAGATCTCATTGGAAAAGGATGCACAACAGGGATTTCTGCATCAGATCGAGCCAAAACAGTGCAAGCATTAATCGAACCAAATACGAAACCCAACGAATTAGGGAAGCCAGGACACATATTTCCACTGAGAGCAAAAAAAGGTGGTGTTCTGAGAAGAGCAGGTCACACTGAGGCGGCTGTTGACATAAGTAGGCTTGCAGGATATGAACCTGCTGGTTTAATTGTTGAGATAATGAATGAAGACGGCTCTATGGCTAGACTTCCTCAGCTTGTTGATATTGCAAAGAAATTTGATTTAAAAATCGTCTCTATAGAGGACCTTATTGCTTACAGAATGCAGCATGAAACGCTCATCGAGGAATTGGTTCAAATCGATCTACCTACGAAATACGGAGATTTCAAGCTAAAAGCTTTCAAGCAGCTAACCACAGGTGAAGAGCATCTGGCAATAATCAAAGGAGAATGGAATCCCAATGAAGCAGTGCTTGTTCGTGTCCATTCATCGTGCTTCACCGGTGATATTTTGGGCTCTTTACGATGTGATTGTGGCGACCAGCTTGCCGACGCAATGAAAATGATTGAAAGAGAAGGAAAAGGAGTTGTTCTGTACATGAATCAAGAAGGTAGAGGTATAGGTCTTGTAAATAAATTAAAAGCCTATAAGCTACAAGAAGAAGGTTATGACACATTAGAAGCCAATCTAAAATTAGGTTTTAAAGGTGATGCAAGAGATTATGGCGTAGGAGCACAAATACTTCGCGCCGCAGGAGTAAACAGAATGAAATTAATAAGTAACAATCCGAAAAAAAGAACAGGTCTTACAGGGTATGGATTAGAAATAACCGAAACGGTTCCTATTGAAATAGATTGCAATATCCACAACAAGGATTACCTAAAGACCAAAAAAGAAAGAATGGGCCATCAATTAAAGCTCAAGAAATGATTCTTGAAGCTAAACAGATTACTAAATCCTATGGTGACTTGCCCATTTTAAATGGTGTTGATCTAGCAGTAAAAGAAAAGGAAATTGTATCAATTGTTGGTTCCTCAGGCGCAGGAAAAACGACGTTACTTCAAATATTAGGTACCCTTGATCAACCGAGTTCAGGAGAATTGCGTATTGACCAGGCCAATCCATTCGAGCTAAATCAGAATGAACTATCCGCATTTAGAAATCAAAAGCTTGGTTTTATTTTTCAATTCCATCAATTACTACCAGAATTTACCGCAGTAGAAAATGTAATGCTTCCTGGCCTTATTAGAGGGGATGCAAAGAAACAGGCGAAAGAAAGGGCGGAAATGCTCCTTGAAAAAATTGGGCTTCAAGATAGACTAAACCACAAACCCTCAGAGCTTTCTGGTGGAGAGCAGCAAAGAGCCGCCGTTTGTCGCGCATTATTTAACGAACCTAAAATAATTTTTGGAGACGAACCATCAGGGAATCTGGATACGAAGAACTCACAAGAGCTTCATGAGCTGTTTTTTAAGCTGAGAGAGGAGTTTAATCAAACCTTTGTCATTGTTACACACAATAAAGAATTAGCCGCTATGGCAGACAGGACATTGACTATGAAAGATGGAAATTTCATTCAGTAAATGAATCAGAAAGATCTCAAAGAATATCTAGACTTTAAAGCAGAACAATACGAATGTCCGAGTTTCATTGAAAATGATCCTATACAAATCCCACATAGGTATTCAAAAAAAGAAGACGTAGAGATAGCTGCCTTTTTTATGGCGTCATTGGCTTGGGGAAACCGATTGAGTATTTTAAAAAGTGGTGACCGATTAATGGAATTATTTGGAGATGCGCCTTACGATTTCATCATGGATTACGATAGCTTAAAACCTCTTCCTTTTGTGCATAGAACATTCAATGGAGTAGATTTAAACTTTTTTTGTCGAAGCCTGAAAAACCTATATCAAAATAAAGAAGGTCTTGAAGGTGCATTCAGCGCGGATATTGTAGAAGAAAATGGACTGAAGATGCGCATTTCAAATTTCAGAAGGGCCTTTTTAGAGATATCGCACGAACATAGAAGTGAAAAACACATTTCAAATCCGCTTAAAAATTCAGCGTGCAAAAGATTGGTTATGTTTCTTAGATGGATGGTGAGAAGCAAGGAAAAAGGCGTTGACTTCGGACTGTGGGAGAAAATTGGCCAAAATGAACTCTATGTGCCGCTCGATGTGCATACAGGAAATGTCGCGAGAAATTTAGGTTTATTAAAGAGAAAGCAGAATGACTGGAAAACGAATGAAGAACTCATTCATAAATTGAGAAAAATGGATTCAGAAGATCCTGCCAAATATGACTTTGCATTATTTGGCGTTGGTGTAAATAAAGAGCTTTAGTTCAAATAATTGTTCTTCTCTAGAATTGAAAAGACTTCATTGTCCGTTATCAACTGATTTTCACTTGACTCGGCCTCAGATATATAAACATCAAAATAGCTATTCCCCTTCCCCTCCTTGTTAATTGATAAACAATGATCAAATACGTATCTGTCAAGAGAATAGTCAAAGGTAAACCAACAGTTATAGTAGTATCGATCGGTTTTTCCATAAAGCTCCACAAAGCGCATCATTATTCTAGGATAATCAGAGACCAATGTATCTTTCCCCAATAAAATGCCATCAAAAGCATTCTTTTGCATCAAATAACCTTCGATGTTTCGGTCAAAAACATAGGTTTTCAGTAGGTTCTTCTTCTCGGATTCAAATTTACACATCAGAGCAAAACCATCCTGAACTGAGCCATGAATCGGCAAAAAAAGGGTATCAATGATATTTAAACTCCCATTTAGTGCTTCAGAAGAATTCTTTATCTCAGATAAAAGATTTTCACTTATCCGCAGTTTCTTGGAATCTTTGGTTGTAGCATCATCAATATTCGATTCAATTTGCACAGTATTTTGAGAGGCATCATTTTCCCCTCCACAACTTAAAGCGATAGAAAAAATACAAATCCAAAAAAAATTGCGTTGATTCATAAAGCTAGTTGTTGGATTTGAAAACTTGCGAAGAAAACGCTAACGCATCATTAAATGCATCATTCTTAACGCCGTGGGTTATGCCTTGTGCTTCTGTCCATTTCAGCAATAATTCTGTTGGCATATTACCCGTTAAATCATCTTTGGCCATAGGACAACCACCAAATCCTTTTATAACACTATCAAACCTGCGACATCCACCATTAAAAGCAGCTTCGGAAAGGTCTTGAACATTGTCCGGTAATACATGTAAATGGGCACCAAATTCAATTGAATTAAAGGAAGCATTGAGGTTTTTAAAAAGCCGCTCAACTTGTCCTGGATTGGCACACCCAATGGTATCAGAAATGGCAATAATTGATGGTGAGAAATTTGAATTCAACCTATGAACCCAATCTTCTACAAGCTCTTCGGACCAAGTGTCACCATATGGATTTCCAAATCCCATTGAAAGATACAAAACGACTTCTTTATTTTTATTTCCCGTAATACTATAGAGACGGTCTAATAGTGTCATAGAAGCATCTATGCTTTTATTTATATTCCTTTTTTGAAAAGTCTCAGAGATCGAAAACGGATAACCTAAGCACTGAATACTATCATATTCAACTGCTTCCTTTGCTCCTTGCACATTAGCCACAATCGTCAGAAGTTTCGTGTTCGGGCTCGGGTTGATTTTATCCAATACAATGGAAGTATCCTTGAGCTGAGGAATGACTTTAGGTGAGACAAAGCTACCCATATCCAATGTGTCAAACCCGCAGTTGATAAGCTTATTAATATATTCAACTTTCAAATCCGTAGGAATGAAATGCTTTAAACCTTGCATCGCATCTCTCGGGCATTCAACAAGTTTTAAAGGAATGTTATTTACTTCTTCTATACTCAATGATTGCTTTATTAATTCTTTTAATTACCACAGGACCCTCATAAATAAACCCTGTATACATTTGAATCAAGGTAGCTCCCGCTTTTAGCTTTTCAATGGCATCTTCGTCAGAATGAATACCGCCAACCCCGATAATAGGGATTTTACCATCGGATTTACTTGAAATATACCTAATGACTTCTGTAGACCTATTTTTAACTGGAAGTCCAGAAAGTCCACCTGCCCCCATTTCATCAACTAGCTTAGCATCCGTGATCAGATTATCTCTAGAAATTGTGGTATTCGTTGCGATTAAACCATCAATATGAGTTGACGAAAAAATATCTATAATATCATCCAGTTGCGTATTGGATAAATCAGGAGCGATTTTTAATAAAATTGGCTTGGGGTTGGTGTATGTATTATTTTTAGACACCAGGGTTTTTAATAAATGTTCTAAAGGTTCCTTTTCTTGAAGCGCTCTAAGGTTTGGCGTGTTTGGAGAAGATACGTTCACTACAAAATAATCTACAAAATCAAATAAACGTTCAAAACAAATAAGATAATCATCTACTGCTTTTTCATTAGGCGTAACTTTATTCTTTCCAATATTTCCGCCAACAATTACTCCGTTCTTTCTAGCTTTTTTCAAGTGTTGAATTGCCATTTCCACACCATCATTGTTAAAACCCATTCGATTGATTATCCCTTGATCCTCTTTCAAACGAAACAATCGAACTTTTGGATTGCCAGCTTGCGCCTTCGGGGTTAATGTTCCAATTTCGATGAATCCAAAACCACAATAGGACAATTCATTAATATACTTAGCGTTCTTATCGAATCCAGCAGCCAAACCAACGGGATTCTTAAATTTTAAACCAAAAACTTCTGTTTCTAAATCTGCTTCACTAGAGAGAAATGACCTTTTGAAAAACCAACGAACAGGGGTGAGTTTAAGGAGTAATGATAAAGCACCCATCGTGAAATAATGCACCTTTTCTGGATCGAAAACAAAGAGAAATCTTCGGAGTAGATAGTACATATTCAAAGGTATAAAAAAAGCGAGTATAAACTCGCTTTTAAAATTTTTAACGGAATGGTTATACCTTGTATTTACCCATTGATTTTAAATTAAATTTCTTGCGTTGTTTCGCGTAATCTTTATAAGTCAAGTTTCTTGTAAACACGACATTCATGTGATAATACGCGTCTTTTTGATTTGGATCACCACGTTTATCTCCGACACTATAGGGTGAATCAGGATTAGAGAAATAAGCACCTTCAGTAGATAATGTTGAAGGATCGGCATAGTTTCCACTTACGTCGTCCATGTAATCCGTAAAGGTTTTAACATATGCTAGCTCAATACCAACACGCCACATTTTAGAAATACCCATTCTAAAACCAATACCAACAGGGAGTGTAAGCGTAAAAGGAGAATAAGGCTTGTCTTGGCCTTCAGTTCTGAGCTTCCGTAAGGATGTCCAATTACCATCAGCGTCTTGAGCCCTTGGATTAAAATAGCATAAACCAATACCACCGAACAGATAATATTGTTGTGACCTATTTTTCTTAGAATAATTACCTGGCAAGTTGTAGGTTGATCCAAATTTTTCATTCGCCGCAAATATCCACTCTATTCTTTGCTGAATTTCCACACCCAAACTTCTAAAGTGAAGATTTCTTTTATAACGACTCAGCTCCTCTGAAAGAGAATCCGCACCTTTAAGATTAAAGACACACAGACTAGTAGTGGTTGCAAAATATGGATGAAAACGTTGGCGATAACCAAGCCAAAATGCAATACCAGTTGAAGGCCAATCAATATCTTTCAAGCTATAGTCCCTTCCAATACCTTCAGCACCTCCCAAGTCTCCGTTGAATTGAGTCGCACCCACGCCAATCTGAAGCTCTTTTTTGTGCAAAGACCAGTTTCTCTGAGAATTGAAATTTGCATGCTGTCCTTGGAGAGAAAACAGGAATAATGAAAAGAAAAAGAAGACGGTAACTTTTTTCATCTTAAAACATATTGTAATTCTTTACGAAATTAGGGAAATTTCCCAAGTATACAAAAGGGAAAAGGGTTAATTAATAACTAAAACCCATTAAATAAACATTAAGAAGGACAATATAGATGCCAAACCTATAGTTCCATAGAACCATGGATTCTTCCAATAGTCACGTTGCGCTTGAACTTTTTTTAGAACCAAATCGAAATCACGCATGCTTTTAATTTGATCTGAGCTTAACTCTTTTTTGTTGAATAAAATTTTTCTCATATAGTTATTCCTTAAATAATACCTTCAGCTTTTGCAAGGCTCTAAATGTCTTAACTTTCGCATTGTTTTCCGTTACACTTAAAATTTCACCAATTTCACGATACGATCGTTTTTCAAAATAACGCATCTCAATGAGCGCAAGATCTTTTTCATTTATTTTTCTCAAAACGATTTTCAGCTTTTCCTTATGTTCATCAAGATCATCAACACCTAGCTCCTCAAAAACCTGAACAATTGTAACTTTATCGATGCTCACCGTTCTTTTTGCCTTTTGGTCTCTAAACGACTGATAAACCTCACTTTTTGCAATTCTAAACAACCATGAGGAAAAGGGCAAGCCTCTAAACTCATATTTGGAAAGATTGGTAATTGCCTTGACAAAGACATTCGATGTAATGTCACAAGCCAAATCCGAATCATTTATGCGCTTGATCACATACCTAAAAATGCTTTCGTAATATTGATCATAAAGCGGTGCGAAATGTTGAGGATTAGTTTTAGATTTTTCAATAATTTGAAGTTCCGTTTGAATACGGGTATCACTCTGGTGATACAGTGAAGTTGAGGACATAGTACTTTGTTTTCTAGTTTGACATGGTATAAAATGCACTTGCAGGAGCACCTTATACTTCACCTAACGCAAAAGCATTTAAAAAGTAACACTCAAAAAGAAAAATTACAAAGATATCCTGAGCTGGATTGTCAGGTCTGATTTCCGATCCCCCTGTATTTGTTCGGCTCCCGAACCAATCTCATCACGATTATTGTAAAGAAAAAAACCATATTTAACCCACAAATCTGTGGAGCGACCAATTGAATATCTTGCCAAAAGATAACAGCGACTACCCTGAAAGTAATATGCAGGAACAGAGAAAACATATAGAGCATTGTTTTCATATGAATAAATTCGCGTGTCGTAATTATCCGTATCAAAGAGTGCATACCGGAGGTTGAAGGATAAGGGAAAAGATTTTGGTTTGTAAGCGATATCTTGAGTAATCAGCAGCCCTTTTTCCTTTACCCTACTCTCACGTTTAATAGACACCCATTCTATCCTACTTTTTAATGTGAGCACCTTATTAATTTTATTGCTGATATTAATTCTAAAATTACGCTGTAGCACATTTTCTACATTTGTAATCACACCCGTAGACGGAGACTCATTTTTTTGACGAAGCTGTTCTCGAAACCTAGCATATAGCTCAAATGCCTTATTGGGTTTATAGATAGGTTGAATTAAAAACTCGTGACCTTTTGACGGTGCATCAACACCATATTTCATCCATGGAAACTCGAAAACATCTGTGTAGGCATTCATGGACCATGCTTTGGAAAGTTTGAATTTAAACCCTGCATATAAACCATTCTCATTTTGAGTTCTACTCCCTTCAGAAAATCCAGCATTGTACATGGTTTGGTAAGATTCATCATAGTCACGGTACAATAGTCCTAAACTAAAGCGCGTATCAATTGCAAGTAAGGCACCATGAAGCATCGCCAATCCAGACTGGTTTTCATTCATAGAATATGAAACCTCCCCAAATACATTAAGATTTCTGTAAATATAATTGTAATCCGAGCTTATGGAAAGACAACTACTCCCACTAAAGTAAAACTGGTTATAAGGTCTTGGATTCAATTGAACCGGCTGATCATAACGCAAATAAACCCCCTGAAAGCCTACCTTTAAAAAGTCATTTTGAAACTGCATTGATGCACCTGTTATAAACTCCTTCAATGCATCCTTTTTTGCAATTTCTGAGTGAGTCCGGTGTAAACCTGAAAGATTTATAGAGGACACAAATTCTAAGTTCTCTTGCAAAGAATCTTGAATACCACTCGCATCAATTCTTTTAAAAGAAGAAAACAAGACTAACTCGAGCTTCTTGTATGCTAAATTAATTGCAGCGCCACGAAAAAATCTAGATTCATCCACAGAGGTATATGGTTTGATAGAAACTGGATTACGCTTCATTGTGAGAATATCCGATGACTTGCCAAAAGCGTAGCTCGACCACAAATTCAAACCCTGCCCCAACTGAATTTGATAATCGCCCAAAGCAACAGATTTGAGGTACTTGCCCCCTTTGTAAAATGCATGAGCCGAATAAAAATCAAAACCATTTTTTTGCGCACCTCTAAAAAAGGATTCCCCTGCGTCTTTTTCGGCAGTAATACCAACACTTATATTTGTTTTGTATGAATATCTAAAGCGAGAGTAATATTTATGGTCATTGCCATAATAATACTTGCTAGATTGTGCCAATAATGAGTCAGGAACATCTGCATATCCCGCTTTTCGTTCTATCGTGGGCTGAAAACGAAGAAACAAATCAAACTTACCTTCTCTAATGGCCTCTTTAAAAGTAAGATGAAGACCATCTAAGCGTTCGTCGAGTGTGACAAAAGGAAGCACTAAATAAATGGTCTCAAGATCCCAAAACTTTAAACTCTGTAGCTCATAAATGGAAATTAACTTGCCATGTAATTTTCTATGCACAAGAAGGTCACTAATTTGAATATCAGTGAGTAAACCTAAATCATTTAGGGTTTCCCGAGAAGACTTATTTAAATCTATTGGGTTGTCTAAGTAAAAATTGAATTGCTCTAAAAGATTGGTTAAATCTATATTTTCCGTCTCTAATTGTTCAGAAATAAATTCAATGCGTTGTTGAATAATTTCACTTCGCTCTTGAGCCAGAAAAGTGAAGCTTAAAAGTATCGATATGAGGAATAGGCCTTGTTTCATTTCTTTAAATCAAATCGAAAAGACATGTTGGGTGACCAACCAAGAATCTGGTGGTATTGTGTGCCGAAATCCAAATGATATCTTTCCGAAAAAAACCAACCCAAACCAAAACTCAACTCAATTGGATTTGTTGCAAAACCAATCCTGAAGATCAGATTATGAAGCGGTTCATATTCGATTCCCGACTTAAATCGCATAGGATTGAGAATGTCCTTTTCCAATTCTGCAACAACTAGAACCATATTAGAAACCTTATAGGCAGTTCCTAATCGCATAGATGAACCATAGCGCTCCAAGGGTTCTTCTATCAATTCATTTCGTCCAATATTGAAAATAGCCATCCCAAAACGCCAGTCTTTCGATACTTTATAAGAAAGACCAAATTCACCAGTAACAGTTTGATTATTCCCATATGGACCCGAAAGTCGGATCATTTGATGATTGATCTGAACACCTATAGATAGTACATCTAAAAGCTTCATTGCGTATCCTATACCATTTTTAAAGGTTCTAAAATCCCTGTAGCCAAAAGTGTTTCCTCCCACAGAAAAAACCCCTCTCCCTAGAGGAATACAAACCGCATAGCTCTGATGCTGAAACTCTTTTAGTAGAAATCTATTTTCATAAGCCAAACCAAAAGAAAGTGCATCTATACTTGCTAAATTTGCAGGATTATTGTGGTATGAGAACACATCATCTAGACATACGCTAGCGTTTGCAAGACCTTGAGATCTACTTCCAGAAAAACCATAGCCCTGAGCATAAGAGAAGCTATTCAATAAAATAGGGAAAGCAAAAATCATACATGCTTTAGTAAACCGATAAACCCCCATTTTCAAGACGAATTAATTTGTTGTTTTGAAATTACAAAAAAAGATGACTGAGGACAAAACAAATTAGATTCATTTTGCATGATTCACCTCAATAGAATCATTTATTCTATCTTTGAATGAGCAAGCACGTATGAAGTTCAACTTGGATAATTTTAATGCACCAGATCTCGAAGCATGGAGATCCAAAATAAAGGCTGAAACAAAAGCCATTGGAAACCTTTCCTATAAGAATGAGGTGGAAGGAATAGAATTTGATCACACACAAAAAACATTGGATTATGATTTTGGCACTCAACAAGATAGCGAGCTAAATGATTGGGGAATTACCGCCTACATTCCTGTTTTGGATGAAAAAACAGCGAATCTTTTTGCACTAAAATGTCTCTCGCAAGGAGCCAACGTTTTGTACCTGAATATTTCGGCAAAACCCACAGATTGGAATACGGTTTTTAAAGGAATTCATATCGAGTATATACATATTATCATTGCTTTTGAGCAAGAATCTGAGCTACAGACCTTTATTGACTTTATTCCCAAAAGCGCAAAAGAACATATAAGCATATCTATTGATCCGTTGCGAACGTACGATATAAAACCAGTTCTCGAAGCAGGATTTAAGCTCATGGTAAACGGCTTCCATTTGGAGCAAATTGGTGCGAATTCAATAGATCAGCTAAGTACAATTCTTTATTTCGCAGAATCCTTGATCGGTAAAACGGAACCAAACAACATATCATTTGAAATTGGTATTGGGTCTAATTTTTTTTTAGAACTGGCCAAGGTCAGAGCGTTAAAATGGCTTTGGCGGCACATTCTCCTTAAGAATAACAAAGCAATTCCGAAGACGTCGATATTGGGAAGGATGGGCTGGACAAATAAATCTTTAAAAGATCCTGACACCAATATCCTGAGACAAACAACAGAAAGTATATCCTCGATTAGTGGCGGAGTGAGCGCTATTCTAATTCATTCTTCTCACACCTATTCTTTAGAACCCAACAATTGGTTTTACAAAAGATTGGCGCTGAACATATCACATATCTTAAAAGAGGAATCCTATTTAACGAAGGTTAATGATCCAATGAGAGGTGCTTATCTAAGTGAGAAAATGACATTTGTTGTGATTCAAAATTGTTGGTCTCAATTTAGAAAGTTTATAGAGATAGAGGATAAAGAGGTAATCATTAATCAACTGAAAGAGAGTATTGAAAAAACAAGGGCTTTAAAATCAGAGGCATTTGAAAAAGCTGAGCATGAGCTCATTGGTATTAACCTATTTAAGAATGCGAAGGAGAAAATAAACAGATGGTCAAACGTTCCGAACTATTTAGGTTTTGATTATTTAATTTTTGAAAAGGGACAAGATGCATAAGTCAAATATATATACAGCCCTTAGCGAAGCAGATTTTCTAACCAAATCCGAAGGAAAAGAGGTAGGAGATACGTTTGAAACTGCGGAAAAAATACACTTTAAAACCCAATATACGGAGGAAGACCTAAATGGCTTGCACCACGTTAAATTTGTTTCAGGCTTTGCCCCATACTTAGGAGGTCCATATAGCTCAATGTATACGAGTCGGCCTTGGACAGTAAGACAATACGCAGGTTTTTCAACTGCAGAAGACTCCAATGCATTTTATAAAAGAAATTTAAAAGCGGGACAAAAGGGACTTTCTGTTGCTTTCGACTTGGCGACGCACAGAGGATATGATTCAGACCATGAACGTGTTCAGGGTGACGTAGGAAAGGCAGGAGTAGCAATCGATAGCATAGAGGACATGAAAACATTGTTCAATGAAATTCCTTTGGACAAAATGTCTGTTTCAATGACCATGAATGGTGCAGTCCTTCCAATAATGGCTTTTTATATTGCAGCGGCGAGAGAATCTGGTGTTGAAGAAAAAGATTTAGCAGGAACCATTCAGAATGACATTCTAAAAGAATTCATGGTCCGGAACACATACATCTACCCTCCTGCCCCATCAATGAGGATTATATCTGATATTTTCAAATATACTTCCAGCCAAATGCCCAAATTT
>MDTB01074590.1_pt1 | contig 29701 bp, 23 predicted proteins | sample 811161 | NCBI WGS metagenome assembly MDTB01 (sample SAMN05326650, study PRJNA326480) | marine metagenome | isolation source: seawater | place: Mediterranean Sea | collected 2009 | reverse complement strand
AGATATTGCTGTATTTCCGTAAAATCCTTTATTTACTTGTGTGATTGTCAATTTATCGTTATCAAGATTCGCTGAAGAGAATAGTGGGGAAGATTGTATTGAAGTTACAACGTTGTTTCTTGTGTTCGTGATATTCCCAGCAACGCGTTCGACATATGATATACTACCTGTTGATAAAGAAGACGTCGAAAATATTATCTCTAAACTTTCCCCTGTTGTGGCGAAGATTTTAAATTTTTCGCCGGCGGTAGGTACACCGGTTAGGGTTAAACTAGCCGAAGCGGGAATTGAGGTACCTGATTCATTTTCAAGCCACAGTTCCGACAACTCAGAAATATCTAATGTAAAATCTTCAAGGCCTGTATTGAAAGAGTAATTATAAATGTGAGGCGATAAACCTGAGATTAAATTATCACTTACCGAGACTGAATCTGTTCCTCCTTCGGAAGACCATGGAGTAGTGGCACTGCAAGATAACCAGCTAGATGCTCCAATATCAGAATATGCTTCCATGTCTAGACCTATGCCCTCGCTCCAAGGCTGTAAGACGGGTGTAATAGATATTGTGAAATTTTCAGGAGTTGTCGAATTGTGTGCTGCGTTAAAAAACTTTAAAACAAAATCAACTGACCCTGAGGCTGGTATCTTTTCTGAACTTCTTGCAGTCAGTATTTTATCTACAGGAAACTGGACCAAAGCTCTTGTTTTCTCTATCGAAGAAGTTGTTGATTGTGCATAAATTGAATGAACCTCAAAAATATCGGAGGCGCCCTGATTCGAAGACGTGGCTCGTTTTCTCAACCCAGGTAGAAAAGCATTTGTTATTGTGTTATCTTTTGATGCAAAAAATTTAATAATTGACATTTATTGTATAACTCCTGTAATATCATTTTCTTTTTTTATTTCATAAATAAAATTATCCGGAAGATGCAACAACCCTCCATCAGAAGACATATTGCCTCCAATATCATACCTAATTGAAGAATATGCGGCACCGTCGGGGTTTTTCAACTCTATAAGATTTATCTTATTGACAATTTGCATAGAATTTATAATACTCTCTACTTCTCCAATCGAAAAGGCCTGCCCTATTTGGGGAGTGCTCAAATTTAGTTCATCAAAGATTTTTTTTCTTATTTGTGATACTGCAGTCAACTCATCTGCTCTGCTGTTCAAAGATACGTCGAAGAATATTGATAAATTTAGTATTTCTGCGTCAAAAATATCAATAGTATCTGAAACCATTCTAATGCCATTTAGCCATTTTTTCAAGTTTTGCTTTAAGGCTGTACTTGACTTTTCCAAAAACCCAAAACTATCCTGTGACATTACATATAAATTTAGGTTTCTCTTATAGTCATTTAGGTCTCTATAAATTGAAGCTCTCTTGACAGAACCAAATTTTGAAGGCATAGCATAGCACGCAGCGATGTAATCCTCGTTTGTAACAGCTCTGCCGCGGAAGCCTCTTGCAGACTTTATTGTCTCAACGACCTCTTGAGTAGATGTGAAAGTCAATGATCCATTTATTGGCTCTTCGTTTTTACAAGTTAAAGAATTTTTAATATACTGCACTGTACTGGAGTTTAACTGACTCTCATTATTAAATAAAAGCTCGGATGAAATAATTGCATTCAAAGTATTGGCTGCAGCGTTGGAGTTGGCAACAGTACTAGATCTGTAATTAATTGTAAGAGTAGTATTTACTGGAGAAATACCAAACTTATCAGTTTTTAATAGATTAGAGGGATCGAATACAATATCACTAACATAGTTCCTTCCAGATATCTGTAGTGCTATTTCTGATGGGTCTGCTATATTGTTAGATTTTAAAGAATTTTCTGAACCAAAGCCGAAAATCAAAAAGGTTCTTTCACCGATATTTTGAACAGTAAACCTTCTGGGTGCATGGACTGGAATCATTTTTGAAACTACAGATGAATTATCTGCAGACCTGTTTGACACTTCTCTATATATTGTATCCTGACTTAGGTTTTCTACTTGAAAGTACTCATTTCCGTTGCTGTCTACCACACTAATAATCTCTGTTATTGTTGTATCTTTTAGTTCTATTTTTAAAAACTTCTGATAAGATCCGACATCGACACTTATCACCCTATCTTCCCCAGAAACAACTGGCACCTCTGACTCATAGACATAATAAGTAACTCTACTTCCATCTTCTGAAAACTCTGTACCCACTTGCTTATCAGTATTTAATTCTACAACTATATCCTCAGTAGTCGTATATTGGGCGCCTGAATCATTTGTTACTATCATCCCTTTAAGTATAGTGTGCTTGTATGAGGCATCAGGATTTGATAAAGTTGCCATGGCAGGTATTCTAGAGTACACCTTCAACATTCCAATACTGGTATATTTGTTGAAAATTTCTATTCCGCTATTTCTAGCTGCAGCTGCAATGCCCTGGGCGGTTCTAGATGTTTCTAGGAAGTTTTCGTTAGCTACAAATTGAGTGTAAAAGTTTAATTGTTCGCCAATCATGGCAACAGCATCCAACATCATAGATCCGAAACTCGATTTATTAAAGTCCTGATAGGTGTCAGGATAGTAATTTTTTGCCCTATTGACTAATTGTCGCTTCAACTCATCGAAAGTAGCGTTTGAGTAGTTTGTGTTTGAAACACCTCTTTTTTTGTTGCTCATATTTTTAATCCTATATTTGTGTTTCGTTGCTAGTTAACCCAATAATTTCGCCTATATTTTCAGAAACTTTGTTAAAACTTTCGTCTGTTATATTTAAATAGCCATTTTCATCGATTTCTATCCTTGAAATTACCTGTGTTGATCCTAAAATGATATATTTAATGTTTAATTTTATAATATTTTGTTCTTTATCCTCATCAGAAAACACAAAACCTGCATCAACTAGTTTGACTCGGGGTAAAAATCTTGTTAATTGCTTTTGTATCACTGAACTTATATTCCCCAGCATCTCAGAATTGTAATTTTCAAAGAGATATTTTTTCAAACCGATGCCAAGGTCTGGCTGCATTGGCCACTCGCCCGGTTCAGTTAGCAATAAAAATTTAAAATCCTGATTTATTGATTCTTCTACATTTGTTATTGCCTTATAGAAACCATACCTAGACCCTTGTTTTAACGGGTATTTTGGTTGAATTTGTTTTTCATGATTCCTGGTATTAGATACTCTAGATAATATATTTATATATGACACTCAATCAACCTCCGCTTTTATAAATAGACTAATCTTCTATATCTTCGCGAAGATAATCTTGCAACTCTTCAGAAATGTCTTCGCATTCATTTTCTGTTGCTTCAACTCCGACTGACGTGTCTTGACAATTTGAGTTTCTCTTATTTCTATCTGCTGGTAGCGAAAGTGTTGAAAGGGCAAACGCTGTAAGGGGGCTTATTGGGTGACCATACCTTCCCTTAAAACCGATGTCATACTTTGCTTCCGGAAGCCAATTTTCATCTATTTCTTTACAAGGCACTTTAAAAACAGAAGATAAATCTATAAAAGGAAGAAATCCCGTAAATGCATAGGCAAGAGTTTTCGACACTGTAGATGTTAGTTGCCATGGATTAATGAAAGGAAACATTGATATGGCGAAATCCACAGGAAGCTGACTTATTATAGAATTATATTTTCCGCTTTGGGTTCCTTGGGCTTTGCCGCGTGGATCTAAGCCATTAACCAGTCTAGTCGTCGGTCGCGAAACCCCCAGGCCTCGCCAGTCTAAATCTTTTATATCACAATTTAAAAAGTGGGCGCGCATCTCTTTATAAGCTGGATCCAAGTTATTGGCTAAGCCTCTAAATAATATTGAAGGAAAATATTTGGCGAGCCTTTTAAGTTCTTTGTAAAAATTATCCCAAAAATCTTTTGTAAGCGTAGGGAATTCAAGGCATTTTGCATCATCCGGGTCGCCGGGAAAGTTTTCTGATACTTGCTTTTGAAAATCTATTTGATCAATGCTTGTACTTATTAGATAATCTCCGTTGATTGCTCTTTGGTTAGCAGGCATATTTCCTACAATTGCCACAAAAGAACTGAGGGACTTTACCGAATCAAATAGAGTTGGCATATCCCCAAAGCCGGCTAAAGAAGAATTAGAGCTTAATGTGGCTATAGACATAAACCTTCTCATTGGAAAATAGACGTTCATAAAATCCTTATAAGCTTGGGTTTTTGATAATTTCACCTCCATATCTCTCATCATTTCAAGAAAGCCGGGTGCGTCGGGCTGATATAAACCTCCGGTGAATACCTCTGGGCAGGAATCCATAGTTAGTGGCCTTTCATAAGAAACTATAGGAATTGCAACTCCAGAACACGATCCTTGTTCCACTGGGGCTGTGTAAAGATATGACCTTTCGCGCTCACGGCCGGATTGCATTGCCTCAAAATTTCCCTGACCGAGTAAGCAAGATTGTATTAATCGATTTGTCGTGGGTTCGGAATCTAAAAACAATTGAGTCAGCCTTAAGCCATGGTAGAATCTGGAATTTTCAAATATATCTCGGCGGCGCGATTCTAGTTCCACTCCCTGAGCGACGGCCACATCAAAATATGCATTTATGTCTTGGATTAAATTATCAAATTCTTTCATAGAGATAACAACAGAGTTATATCTAGATTCTAAGCCTACCTCTGTTATATTCCCTCCGACAGGAGTCAGCGAGTCATATTCATTTTCGTGATGCGGGTTTGGGAACATAAGAAGGCCGGTGATATATTGGGGTATCATGAAGAGATCGACGTCGATATCATTAAATCCTTGTCCAGCGGCGTGGGCGCGCTCTTCCCGGCCTAGGGTGTTTTCGATTGTTTGAACAAGATTCCCTTGAACCTCTGATCCATAAGAACTTTGTATACTGGATGTCATTCCATTGTCAGAATATGTATAAAATAAAGGTTGGTTTCCCCAGTCATTTACCATGAAAGGAGCGATAGCTTGAAATGCAGATTCAAATACTGTGGATAATTGCTCACTGTTTGGGTCAAATGGTAGAGTGTCGTTTGGGAGAATTCTCCTCCAATTGACTCCAAAAATTTCACAATAAATTTTTACCCTTTGACCATATAATAGTACTCCTGCTGCGAATTTGACTAAATCACCGTTGTTCGGCATGGGATTATAACCTTCGGCGATGGCGCGCATTTCACCTAGGCCCAGTTCTTCGTGGATACCGGAAAAGGAGATTATTTTGGAACCATCACCAGAACTTATCATTTCGGGCATAGGATAAAGGTTGCGAAGCGGGCGGCGGGAATCTGGTCGGTATCTTTCAAATGCTTCTCTACAGTCATCAAACGCGCACAGGGTCTTTGCAAAATCTACAATTCCGATAGGCCTAGGAGTGGCGCGGTCGGGGTTTCGTCCAATCCCGATGGCCATTGTTTGGCTATAAAGGCTGCGATTGGTGTCGGTTTCTGGATTCCACCGAGGATCAGTATTTCGGTTCCCTCCTTCGAAGGGCGGATGGTACCTCTCAACAGGCGTGTCTTCTCCAAGGTCTAATTCTCTTCTTAAAACCGGTTCTAAAATTTCGCCCTCCAATCTAACATAGTCTTCGTAAATAAACTCGTTAACCATTTCTCTTGAAAGTGCAGGGTCTGAACCTGCTTCGCCGGAACCCAAAGTGACCTTGTTCTTTCTAAATAGTGGAAAGATCTGTGAGCGATTAAACCGGCTTGTTGAGCCTTCATGAGGTTCGGCTTTCCAACATACAATCTGACCTTCTGACCCTGGATTGTGACCAGGGAATGGAACTTCGCTGCGCTCTTTAGTTACAGGCACTGAAAGTCTTTTAAATACTCCTTCAGTATTCAACCACTTAACTCCGTATTCTGGTGCATTCGTTGATCTATTCGTTTGCCGTGGGGCCGTTCTTCCGTAGGTGTGCCAATTGAAAAAGTCCTTCTTGCCCAAACCAGGTAAATACAATCTACGCACTACAGACGTTAAGCTCATAAACTGTTTTTTTACATATTTTTTCAGAGACTCATCTCTATTTGTTGCCGGCTCTAGATCTTCTACTATTTTCCCCCAAATGTTTCTGAAATTTCTATTTCTTTTCAACTCAACCTTGACATGTTCAAAAATATACTTCTCAGTCAAGGGTTGATCGACGATTGCTTCTAGCGACCAAACTGACAAGGACATTCCAGACTTAAACAAAAAATCTACCAGGCATGCCCGAACAAAAACTTTTAGAGATATTTTTTTCATTGCTGATTCGAAGGGCCCAAGCTGACCGAAGCTTCTGTTGTAAGGTGAAAACTCAGGCTTTCTCATTTCTTGTGCTACAAGATCTGCTGCATCCTCTAGCAATACTTTTTTAAAAGATAGTAAAGAGTTCTCTGTAAGTCCGTATCGATTCACCAAGCACTTCGTACCAGGGATCACATATGGTTGTGCTGCGATGCGCTCATGGAGCGCTTCTGCATATTCACGATTAAAGAAAGAGCCGTGTTCGATGCTTTTTATTAGTTCTTGAAAAATCTGCTCAACTGTAGACTTAAAAGCAAAGGTTTTTATAAACTCTCTAGTTAACGTGTCGTCAATACCTATTCCGCCAGAACGCAATAGACCTGTTAGAAACTGGGCGTAGGATTCTCTTTTCGCATAGTCCTTCCCTTCAATTACATTTGGCTCATTTGGTATGTTGTTTTGTATTAAACGGTCTTCTAAGATGTCACAAAATTTAAATATCTTTCGAGTTACTGTATCTGGGCCATTGAGTGTGTTCGGCGTTTCAAAAGTCAAGCTGCGATCACCTTGACTCTCTTGGGTGTTTGCTGATGGTTGCCTCAAGAAAAAGTCCTGATCTATGACTATATTATAAGAATCTAAATTATCTTTTTGGGTTGCTATATCCACCATTTTTATAGAAGGGGTATATGGGTTAGCGCGAAAATTAAGATTTATTACTTCCATTGGTGCCATAAGGTACCAATTAGAGCTTTCGCCCGGGAAAGATCTTTGTACGTTTCTATAGTTTATATCGCCGTTCTTATCTGAAAGGCTTCTTGACATTTTCTCAAACACTTCATTTATCAGGGGAAGATATTGTTCGAGGCTGTTTTGTGATAAAGAAGGAATCTCTTCGACTATTTTTGAAGTAAGTTCTTCTACTCTTTCTCTGGCTATTCTAAGCAGACGATTGTTATTTCGTAGAAATATTTCATAATCGGGGATTATATTAGCGACGCGGGAATTGAAATTATCTTGATCGTATTCGTTGCTATGGTATTTGTTTTCGTTATCAGTTGTTATTTTTACGGTTCCGGATCCATTATCCTCTAGAAAGATTAAACTTAATACTTCTTGTGTTGCTCTTTTTGCGGCGATAATGTCTGTATTCCCTGGTGCACCATTGGCTCCGCCTATATACGGTGCTCCGAGAGAAAGTATGCGATTCGGCGCAGGCGACTCGTCGCCGCGGGGGTCAAGTTCAGTATTTCCTAATTTCGAGTTAAAATATTTTTTTAAAATTTTTATAGATTCATAACTGGTGTCGTTTGCTATATTGAATTCATCTTTGGTTTGCGGAATAATAACTTCAATGTTGTCGCCCTCGACGCGAGTCAGGAGAGATTGCAATTCTACAATCACTTTAGGGACTGTATACCGTAGAGACGGTTCAATTTGCGGATTGAGCGGGCGCAAGTTGTCAACAATCTCCAGTTCCAGAGGCTTCAAGAAAAAGACCTTACTTTCCTGGAGGTACGATCCTGCAGAAATCGCACTAGTATATAAATTATGGCCGTTGGAGTCTCTTTGTTCCTGAAAATCTGCGCCCGGTTGTTGTGCACGGATGACTGATTGTAGTGAAAATTCATTATTATCTGCCGCCGGGTTGGGCTCCATATAGTCGAAATACTCTTGCTGAGTGATATTCGTGGGATCTTCGTATCCTAATCTAACAACGAGTTCATCATTGTTGGCTGCGTCGAAGATGCCGTGAAGCTTTCCGGGATAATATCTCTTATGAACAATCTGGACAGTACCATCTAAAGCAATAACGTTCTCTGTTTCAAAGACAGTATAAAGTTCAGCAACCTCCGCGGGGGTCACTATTGGTGTTGTTATGAGTGGCGAATCATATTCTAAATATTCCGTTTGGGCGCGCAACACATTGTCGCCGTCGAGATCTCGATTTTCTAGTATTTTCCTTCTTTCCAGTGCCATGGCAAAATTATTTAATTGTTCTAGTGCTGATTCTATCTTTAACTTAGATATATCATTGTAATTGCCATCGCCGGGGCGGACAGAATGGGGCCTATTCAAATAAAGAGAAGGTACAAAAGAACTTAAAGCCGACATGTAGGAAAGTCTTGTTGAAGTGAAGATATTTTGTATTGATAAGTTTATTCCGTCGCGCATGGGCCCAAGGACATCAGAGTTGATGATATTCTGTGGTCCAGGCTTTAAATTTTCAGGCAAAATAGAATCTAGGCCGGCGCCAGAGAAGGCTTCTAGTGATGCCTTTTGGTTCTCTATATTTTTAGATGCTATATCTAGAGCTTTTTGGATCTCAGCCTCTGTCACGGTGTTATCACTATTTTGCAGTCGATTTCTTATTGATCTCATCTCATCGGCAACATCATCGCAAGAGGTTGCAGCGGAGAGTTGCCTGTCTATCTGAGATAATTGGTTGCAAATCTCTAGAGGAACATAGGCTCCTATGACACCAAAAAAGTTTGCAGCAGCTTCCGCGGTGTCTAAATCTTCGCTTAAGCCATTTTTTTCAGCTAATTTTTGCACCATTATCATTGCTGCATCGTCGAGTTGGCTACCCTGTAGTAAATAACATAATTCAGGACCTGTAACAACTTTTGTGACGTCTTCAAAAAATTGCTTTGATTGTTGTGCACTCGATTGCGAATTTCTTATATTGGTGACTCCCGTGTTAGTTAAGGCTTCGGCAAGGGCCTGGTTCATCAAAGGAATACCAGTGGATGAGCCAGCAGCGATAAAGTCATTTAATTGTTCTTCACAAAAAGGAAAAGCAAGTTTATCAATAATCGTTCGAGCAAAGGAACATAATATTCTAGTCAATATCGCAATTATTTGATCCTGTAAGAATTGCATAAGGCCGTCATACCAGCCAATTATAGGGATTCGAGGGAATGGTGGCAAGTAAAGGTTCGGCAACTTCAACGAAAACCCGGGTAGCTTTATACACTCTAAATAGTTACACAAAAGTGTAGATAAATCTAATTTATCAATAAACTCTTCGTAAAGACTTTCAAGCGTACATAATTTACCCAAGTATCTTAATGCAGCGTCGTCGTCGAAGGTGTCATCTTTGGAATCTTCGTAATTTTTTTGAGATGTTGACCAAAATTCTTTTGCTGGATTTACAAAGTGCTTACTTGTCCAGTCCTTATATGCCTCGGAAAAACCCTCCTCATCAGGAATTTTAACAGCTATTCCTGATGTGAAAGTTCCTACTAAGGATATGACTGAATGTTTCTCTGCATCTATTCCCAGTTCTGCGCAGATATTTAAAGAGTCATCTATGAAGGATGCTATAGCATTTGGCACTTTCACTCCTTGTCCGGATATTCTACTTCCAGAAAAAGGACTGGTCATGTTGACAATCTGACTAATATAATTTACTGTTCTTGGACGGGTGATAGCATCGAATTGAGAATACTCTATAACTGGTTCATTAATTAAATCTCTTGCTAGCCACTTTATACTTTTACTCTCACCTGCGGCGAGTAAGCTTCCCGGAAGAATGCCTTGGTCGACACCGAGACGAAGAGATAACGGTAATTTTCCAAACTTAGGACCAAGCTTTCGGCCGGAAGCGGTTGGTGGACCTTCAACTTTTTTAAACCTAAGATGCAATATCACTTTTGATGGAGATGAAGAGGCTATTGTATCGCCGGCTTCAAGTTTTGTCCACTCTGCTTTGAGTTTTGCATTGTTCTGTAAACTTGATTCTAAATATTCTATCAATTGAGTGTAAAATCTATTTAAGAACTGAGATTCGTTTCCGGCGCTGAAATTACTTCCAGTTTCCAGTTCTATACTTTCTCTAGACATTACTTGGCCGGCGCGTTGGATGTCAGATACTATCGTTGTGACTCTTTCTTTTAACTCCTCAAGACTTATAACCAAGCTATTATTCTTGGCGCTGGTCCTATCTTTATCAGTTGCATCACCACCAGATATATTTGCTTGATCAATAATATCTTGCAGATTTTTTGCATCAGAGTCAGTAATGCCAAATTTCTGTAGCACATCTGAAGTCCCTTCAACAAGAGTCGAGATAATCTTTCTAGTATACTCTCTGTCTGAAGTTATATTACTAAGCCCATACATAGCAGAGAACGCGTTATCCATATCAAAAGGACCGAGTTGGCCTAGATCAATTCTTCCAGGATTGTTTGCGTTTATAACAGATTCCTGACTTCTATTGGTCTCACCCTGTTCATATGCTGATTTTACAGCCCTTGTGAACTCCCTTCTTTTCTTTAAAGCGTAGGACCGGTATTCCTCATAGGTTTGTCCCACTTGATCTGAACTTTGATTATAGCAGACTTCTGGAAGTTCAGCGGCTGCGGGCGCGTCTACTTGTGTCGTGGATTGTTGATATTTGCTATCTCCAAATTCTATTAAATCTAGCTTCTTTTTGTTTATAATCAAGTACGCTCGATAGGATTGATCTGGGCGAAGAGACGGAGTCCGATATTCTACAAACTTAATTAATGGTGGTGTTACGGATGGTTCGAAGTTTCTCCAACTGACCGCATTAGCTGAAGATATACCTTCTAGTATCTCCTCTGTTGTAACTATAAAAAAGTTAGCTTCTTTGTTGGCAAGAATATCTTGCCTTCTTTGCTTGTGTGTATTTATATTATTCTTTTTTTCTGTAATTTTTTGATCAATATATTCAACCCACGAATTACTGGTGTACCCAGGGCGCGGGGGATAATCATAATTCTCTCTTGGTTCGCGAAGGGTTTTTAGTCTATTTATTTCATTTTCTTCATTAGTTATTAAATCTTTGATTCTCTTGAAGACTGTGGATTTATTAATTCTTTCTTCTTGAAAAGATAACTGATTTATAGGATAAAGGCCGTTATGAACAGGCCTGGGTAGATCATTAAAATTAAAATAGACCTGCTTAACCTGGTTGTTCTCCGGGCCACTCAGATTTAAAAAGTTCCATATGTCTGGTTTCTTGTAGAACTTTAGGACTTTTGCCAATGCGGCGTCCTCGATAGAGTGGATCGTTTGTTGATCTGTTTGAGGTAGGGGCCCTTCCGAGTTTAATAAAAAATCGGTCTCAAAGAAGTAACCTATCTCATCTTCGGAGATTATAAAAGGATCCGGATCTGAAAACGGATCTGGTTCTAGAAACTTCCTTATATTTGAAGCGCGTTCCGGTCCGGGTAATACAATGGATTCTTCTATGTCACTCTGATTTATTATCTGTGCTGCTGATTTATATAAAAGACTCTTTCTATTTATTTTGGTTGGAAAAGCCACAACTCCATATTCAAGAGGGTAATTAAAGGTAACAGTAACATCTTGATCAGCGCCGATCGAATCGTCGGCCGTCACTCTCAACCAATTATGAAAACTTGAAGCTGAGGATAGATATTCTTGATATCCTAGGAAATCTAATTCGTCAAGAATTTCTATTATTGTTCCTTCCGCCTTCAATGTATCTGGTGATTTTCTAAATTTTGATTCCTTTAGATCATTATAGAAGGCTATAGGTAATATAGAGAGAACCTTTCCGGATGACTGGTATACACTCTCATTGTGCGAGTATCCTTTATTTTTAAATTGTGTGGAAGGTCCCCAACCGTGCAAAATAGCGAGAGTAGCTTCTCCAATAGAAGCATATTCTATATCGAAAATTGCCTGTAGCCTATAGTAGTTTTCATTTATGATTTGATTATAAAACTCAAACTGCTCAGTAGTTTCAAAATTTTCGCCGCCGTTTGTTGTAATGTCTTGGACTGCAAATCTCTCGAACAAATACAATATAATCAAAAACATATTATTTGTTTGAAAGTCGATAATTGCATTTTGCAGGCGAATGTCAAAGGTTGACGCTCTCAAGATATCTATCCCTTCGCCATTTGAGCAATCAAACCATGTATTTGAATCTAACGGAAACTGCAAATCAGCTTCAAGGTTCGTAATGACGTTTCCTTGATGATCATAAGGCAATAAAAGGCCCAATGCAACCTTAATTGCTAATATATCCTGACCTATGTCTCCCAGACTTCTTGGGCCGAAGGATATTTTTTTTGAATTAGCTTCTGTGATTTCTAGATCTATTTTAAACGTCATTTAGTTCACCGTAATGTTCCTACTTAAAATATAGTCTTGATGAAGATGGTTTAGGAAGGTCACTTTATCCATCTGTATGTTATTGGCTCCGAGGAAGTACAAGTTAAATAAGTCCAAAGAGTTTGAATAACTAGTTACCACATTCATTGCTGATGAGACTGGATCCATTGCTGTCGGGCCGAGGTTGCTAACTCTTATACTGTGGGCTAAAACTGAATTGAGTGCGGCCTGAGCCTTTAATATGTTATCAATGATTTTTACAAAATTTTCTTGTACTGCATAGATTCTGCCGAGGGCTTCTTTTAAATTGTTTCCCAATGGGACAGGCTGCTGCAGTGTTGTTCCAGGTTGACCGTTGCCAACCATGAGATGTATTTTTGGCTTCTCTCCTAGCGTATAGCCATTAGAATCAATATTATACGGGCCATCGCCGCCGGCGACGATCTTTATATCTCTTCTAGAGTGAATTCTGCAGCGGTCTGCTTTTATCATTATTGCGGAATGCGGACCAGTGTCGATTTTAGGGCCGGATGATACTTTATCGCGGCCGTCGGATATATTAAAATACCTATCTATATCTGACATTTGAGTGATATATATTCTTGCGGCGTCCATTAGTATTTTTGGGTGAGTTGCGCCGTTGGCCAATGTAACACCGGAAGTGGCGCCTTGCTTGTCAGGAATCGTGGTGAAAAGCGGAGCCAGCGGTGCAGACTTATAATTATTGGGACCTTTCATTTTAACCGGAAATGGTGCGCCGCGGCCTACGACGATGTCTATAGCGCCGGCGCCTTGGTGGTTTGAATACCCAGAAACCAGACTTGTGCTCATAGGATCAGGAGAATACTGTTCTCTTGATCTTTTTTTCTTAGTGTTAGTTCTCTGATCAAAATAAGTCTCTTCTTGCTGTGCAAATCGGTCTCGACCCATCACTATCATGGTATTGTTATCGTATGTTCCAGTTATTATATGGTCTGAACTTCTTGGCATAAAAACTGGAATTTCTTCGATTAGTGGGTTGTCTCCAGAACCATCGGATCCAGGTGGAGGCTGCAACTTTATTATTGGATTTTTTTCTTTATCAATACCTTTGTACTTTTTTGACATTTTTTTATTTCTCCACTATTTGCTATTTAAATAAAACTGATAATTAATAAAGTTACCTGAAAGGGAATTTTGGAACAATCCAAAGCCCCTAGTTGGCAGGGAATCAGTAAACTTAACTTTGCATAATTGAAAAGCTGGTGGCTGGGCCCTGTTTTGAGCATAATAGAAAAAACTCGGATATAAAATCAACTTTAATACTTCAGGTATACTTTCAGCTAGCCATTTTGTATAATTTTTTTCATAAACTTTGCGCGCGGCTTCGTCGTCTATTCGTCCTGCAAACTTTCTAGCTCTATGTATCGCTACTAGATCTGGTAGTGGTAAAACGGATGTGACTTCAGGTATATGAACCTTGCACTCGTAAATTACCGCGTCTTCGTCATAAGTTGCATCGCCGTGAAGCCTCATGATTTCCTTAAAAAATTTAGATTTTTCGCCAAACATATCTGCTACATAGTCAACTGTCCGGGGATGACTATACATATTATATCCCACATACTCTCCTGGTTCTTTCTTCGAGTACTGATCTTTAAACGCGTTATAGAAAGCATTAAATTTGTCATAAACATCTGTCTGTTGGTCGTTATTAAGTACTTCATCAAACTTTTTGCCAGCGATGATATCAATATTCTTTATTTCATCTGTCATGTCTAACTCTCGCTTCCATCCTTTATTAGATCGAAAAGCTCCTGCTTATCTTGTTCAGAGATCCCTTCTTCTTTGTTTTCATTTTTTTGCAGCAGCGTTGCTAATTTTACCAATTGCTCGTTTGATCTCTGCAATGTTTCTAGATACTTAGCTGCAATGACTCCAAAATCTCTATGCTTATCTTCGGCTGATTGCATATATTTCATCAAACTTATCAACAGTGTCTGAGTTGCTGCTCGGTCATCTGTTATATTTTTTGTTGCTTGATCTATATAGTTTCTTAAATTTTGCCTTTTCATCATATAATAAGTAGAATCTTCAGTAAATTTATTATTTATCCCATTTAATTTTAAAAATTCTATATTTTTCCCTTAATTTGTTTAAATTATTAACAACCTGTTTTGTGTTTAGTCCGGTCAATTCTCTTAAATAAAGATATACTGCTTTTTTATTAAATATCTCTATGTCTTCGATGTTGTGCAATAAAACTTTAACAGCCTCCAAGACAGCTTTTTCATTTTGTTTTAAGCTTCCAGTATCCCAACTATCAACTTGTTTCAATAGGTGTTCCCAAAATTCTTTCTCAATTTTATTATTTATATACTCTTCTATACCGGATGCGGTACCTAGGCAGTCTTGGCCACCTGTCTCGACCATGGTTTCGTATGAGACATGTCTTTTTAGTTTTTTAGAATTAGTTTTTACTTTGTGAATGAACCAGTTTTTTGTGACAACTGAAAAGTATGAAAATGCTTTTGAACCCTTAGATGGGTCATATTTATCAAGAATAGTTGTTAGCCAAATTTTACAGTCATCGCTTAAGCTTTCAATATTTGGTAAATTATTAAACTTGTATGTAAAAATTATCTTACCAACCATCTCGTTGAACGCAGGTTGTATAATCTTTCCGTAGAGTTCTGTTTTTTCTTTTCTACATCCAGATGCTGCGTATTTTACTATCGCATCTTCATGAACTTTTGTAAAATAATTATTCTTCTTACTCCGTCGTCGTGGCAAGATCTTCTAAGTCCTCTTCTTCGTTTATTATAAAGTCAATATCATCTAACTTTGAAGTTAGCTCGACACCATGGTCTAATAAGCTTTTCAAAGTTTCATCGCCGTAAAACATCTCTAATTCATAGATTGATTTCATATGTTGATTAAATTTATAAATCATATCTGATATTTTTTGTGTTTCTTTACTGAAATCTCCTATCGACTTTAAAAGCCAGCGGATATAAAACATCAAAAATAAATTAACAACGATACTTAAATTAAATAACCAAAACCACATTCTACAACTCTCTACGATTTAACTTTTCTTTTTTTACTTCTTTTTTTGTGTCCTCTATATATTTGTCTACAATTTGACCCACTTGCTTATTAGCAGCCAATTTTGGCCGGTCGGGCAGTGACGGTACTCTGAAGACGTTCTCCGAACCACACGAGACACAAACTTGCTCGTCGTAAGACATCGAATGCCTTACAATAAATGTGTGGTCACAAGAATTACACTTATAGTTATAAGTCGGCACTTAGTCTGAACCTGATGTTTCAGATACTTCAGGCTCGAATATATCTTCGTCTATTTTGAATGTTGGTGGGTTCAAAACATTTAAGCGCTCTTGTTTATCACAAGAAAAATTAAAATCTTTCAATGTGGGTACAATATCACTTTGTTCTAAAAGACTCTTCTGAAGGGCCATCATGATGGCCCCTAGTGCTTGATTTGAAAGTTTCATGTGCTATCTCCTTCTGCTATTTCTTTCTTTAATTCAAGGAAACAATTCCTTATTCCCTGGTCTATTTCTATATTTGGATTCCAGCCTATTTTTGTAAGTGGCAAAATTTCTGCTTTTGTCTCTTGCACTTCACCTTTTCTGGATTCTTTATTCTTAAATAAAGTTTTTGGGAAAATTGATAATACAATATTTTTTATATCATTTAAAGATATATTTTCTCCGGTCCCTACATCATAAGCGCCTCCGCTGAGTTTTTCATAATTCAACATGGAGAAGATATTTGCAGAGACTACATCTTCAAGGTGAGCCATATCTCTTTTTTGGGTTCCGTTTCCCGTTACAAACGGACTCTTGTTATTCCTAATATGTTCCATCCAATTTGACACAACAGTTGCGTGTTCACTATCTGCTTTTTGTCTCTCAGAATATACATTAAAATATCTTAATGAAACAGTATCAACGTCATAAAGATTTTTATACATTTTAGCTTCCAATTCAGCAGCATACTTTGATAGAGCATAAGGATTAGTTGGGCCGTCGCCGTTGCCAGTAACAGAAGACGAACTAGAGTATATGACAGGTATATTAAGGTACTTTGCAAAATTTAAAATTTTAGAGGTGGATGAGATATTGTTTCCCATAACTTTTTGAGGATTTTCGATACTATATTGAACCCTTGGAATGGCTGCTAAATGAAAGACTATTTCTGGAATAAATTCATAAAATTCAATTGGCAGTCCGTTACATAAGTCATGACCAGGGAGGTCCTCTCCGTTGATTGTGCAACCTTTGAGATCAATTCCCGCGACTTCATATCCAGAGTTTTCTAACTCTTGAAAAAGACGGGACCCAATGTACCCTTTATAACCCGTTACTAGACATCTCTTTATTTTTAACTTCATTAAATTAATCCTTGCTTTACTTTTTCAAGATCACTTTCAAACATCATTTTAGCTAGTTCTTCAAATTTTATTTTAGGTTCCCAGGATAATTCACTTTTTGCTTTCAAAGGATTTCCCAGTAGTATTGGAACTTCGTGAGGTCTGAAGTATTTTGAGCTTATTTCTACATGCTTTTTAATATCAAGGCCGGCTAAATTGAAAACTTCTTCCAAAAATTGTCTGACTGTGTGAGTTTGACCAGTTGCTATGACATAGTCATCCGGGTGTTCTTGTTGTAGCATTTTCCACATTGCCTCAACATAGTCTCCGGCAAAGCCCCAATCCCTTTTAGCTTCCAGGTTTCCAAGGTATAATTTGTCCTGAAGTCCTAGCTTAATTTTTGCTGCGGCTATTGTAATTTTTCGTGTAACAAAAGTCTCACCCCTCCTAGGTGACTCGTGATTAAAAAGAATTCCGCATGAAATGTGCATATTGTAACTTTTTCGATAGTTTCTACACAGATTATGTGCGAACGTCTTAGCACAAGCATAGGGACTTGCGGGTAAAAACCTGGTCTCTTCGCTCTGCGGGACTTCGATATTATCTCCGAACATCTCTGAAGATGAGGCTTGATAGATTTTGATTGTTGGGTCCATGACTCTTACTGCTTCCAAAATCCTTAACGATCCAATTGCCACATTGGATACGGTCTCTTCTGGAACCTCGAATGATACTCTAACATGGGACTGTGCGGCCAAATGATATATTTCTTGCGGTTTGAACTCTTTCAGTATTTTATAAAAACAACCAGGATCATGTAAGTTATAATATTTTAAAATAAAATTTTCGTCCTCTTTTTTTAGGAGATGATCGATACGATCAGTGGAAATAACCGATGTTCTCCTTTTCAAACCTATGACGCGATACCCTTTGTCCAATAATAGGTCTGCCAAATAAGAACCATCTTGACCTGTGACTCCTGTTATTATTGCTGTTTTTTTCATTCTATTCCTTACTAATACTAGTATACCACTTTAAAGTTTTTTTTAAACCTTCTTTAAGGCTTGTAAATTTAAAATCTGGAATCAAATTTAACAATTCTTCGCTGGTTGCATCTTTCCTATATTGACCAGACAGTGAGTTATTAAACTTAAAGTTTACTTTTTTAGGATAAATAGACTGAAATGTTTCTATTATTTCTTTAATTGAAAGATTTTCTGGCGGTGCAACAACCAAAGGAAGATCGGTCTCATGCGACTCGAGCATTTTTGGTATAAGATAAGCAAGATCATCAACGTACAGGTGTTGTCTAAGTGGTGTACCATCTGACCAAAATGTTACAGTCTCTCCATCTTTGGCATTATCAAATTTCTTTATCATGCTTGATATTAGGTGGCCTCTCTGTAAGGTTGAATTATTTCCAGGTCCGTATATATTTGATGGTGTAAATGCATTGTAGAGTACTCCATATTCTTTTGAGTACCATTTACTCTGAACATGTAAGCCTCTTTTAGCAATTCCGTAGCAATAGTTAGTCTCAGTTGGTTCCCCTTTCATGAGATCATGTTCTGTCATTGGATAGGTCTGGTTGGTGTCAGGAAAGCAACATGTGCTCAAACAAGATAAAACCCTCTTTACTCCGGACCTGTAAGCTTGGTGAATCAAATTCAAGTTAATTAAAGAGTTTAAATAATAGAACTGTGATTGATTTTCTGTTGATTCTTTTATGCCTCCAACGTGGGCTGCCAAATGAACAATCGCGTCGGGCTTGACTGAATCTAAAAATGATTTTAATTTTTTAGAATCAGTCAAGTCGCACAACGATGAGGACATATAAATCCAATCTGGCTTTTGGAGCTGAAGTCTTGACCCTACGAATCCATGACCACCAGTAACTAAGACTTTTTCGTATTTATTCATCAATAGATGTATCCCACACTGTAAACATAACCATAGCCATCTTTTCGCGAACATCTTCTTTTAAAAAATTACTCGCACAATGAAGTGTCGTTCGGTCAAATACTATAACGTCTCCAGGGACCCACTCTATAATCTTATCTACCTCAAGGCTGGTTAAATCATCGTAAGGTTGATGTGTTAAGTATTTTTTGTAAATCTCAGTGTCGAAGGGCCTTGTATTAGTAATGTGTTTACTTGTTCTTTGTTGATATCTTTTTTGATTTAGTAATGCTTCAATTTCGCCAATTACGTCATCGGTTGATAAAAACAAGCCGTCGCAATATTCAAATTGCTTTCCTCGATTTGATTTTAAGATACTTAAAAAATCAGAACTATCAGATACATATATGAACTTACCATTCACGTCCTTAAATGTATAGTCGTTTGAGCCACCTAGGGAAGCCTTGTCTGACGTAAATAAAGATGCAGTATCATACCACCTCCTTTTAAAAAGAATAGTATGAGTGGGACCAGAACCTTCTACTCTTAAAGGTATTAGAATATTTTTATGAGGTATTGTGTCTGGATCCTTCCCCATATCTACGTGAACTCTCAGTGGGTATCTGTTTATTATGAAGTGAGCGGGAAAATCTCCTATTTTGACTTCATAGCCCAATAGACTTTCTAGTTTCGGCATGACAATATCTTGCGCTCGGGATGACCAGTCAACTTTAGTTTTTCTTGAGTCAGGCCTGTCGACCATAACAGTATCAACACTCTTGGCTTCAATATCAATTAATTCTAATATTTCTTTTTTAGTAAAAACTGATTTGAAAACTTTAGAGTCTGAGGATATATTTTTTATCTTATCTATAGAGGACTTAGTATATAAGCTCACAAATTTATTTCCCCATCCTTAGTTACCAAGTGAGGGTATGGCATCGGTATTAATAATTTGCCGCCAGAGTTAATATAATCCTGTTCCCTTTCTACAATTTCTTTCTTGAAATACCATGGTAAAACTAACATGCAGCTCGGGGCGCGCGAACGGGCATCTTCTTCAGATATTAGTTCGATATCTGTCCCAAGGGTCTTTAGACCCACTTTGTCTGAATTTCTCTCGCTTATTGCAGGAATCTTATCCTTAGTTAAGCCGAAGAGCTGTAGGAGCATATTACCCTTTGTGGATGCACCTAATCCAAGTACAGTGTTACCGCTTTCCAGCTCTGAGTCTATAAACTTGCAAACTTTCTCTTTCATTTTTTCTATCTTGTTGTGGAACTTTTTGTATGTTTCCGGTTGGTCTAAACTCATCATCTTTTCTATTGTCATTAAGCGCATTAAGTTTTCTGTTTTTTCGCGCTTTGCTTCAGTGTGTGTAATCATTACTTTTACGCTACCACCATTTACATGGTTTTCTTCCGCATCAAAAAGCTCTAAATGGTGTCTGGAAAGTAAAGTCTGCAAAGAAATTAACGAATAGTATTCTAAATGCTCATTGCAGATATCATAAAAGTTTAGATTTCTCAACATAGCAGGTAAATAACTTAACTGTATACAGAACACCCCACCCTTATCAAGTTTTCTCTTTACTGTGTCTACGAAGGAATTAGGGTCGTCTATATCGTAAAACATCGCACATGATGTAAAAATTTTTACTTTTTGGTCACCTACAGCTTTTTTTACTGAATCTGTTGAAAAATAATCATTTACAATATTAATACTTTTATCAACAGAGGACCAATCTATATTTTCTGCGGGCTCTATTCCATTTCTATTTAAATGATCTGGAAAATAAGAAATCATTGTACAATCATTTGCGCCAATATCGACAACACAGTCGCCCGGGGATAGTTCAACCCTACTTACAACATCATCTACAACTTTTTTTAAATCCTCTTTCATCATATCGTTTGTTGAGGACCTGTAAAAATATTGCTTGTAAAGCAGGTCAGGATTTACCGTTTCCCTCAACTGAAGCAAACTGCAGTGTGAACATAATAAAAGGGTGTGTGGCACCTTAACTTTTGAAATTGGATTATTCTCGTTCGTTTTCACAAACGTCGGTGATAAATATTGATCTTCTATCGCTATCACTTCTTGCAAATCAGTAGACTTGCATACTCTGCAGTTTTGTAGTGTTGTGTAAATTTTGTTCATATTAATTGTCTCCTTGGTATTAAGTATATTTATTAATTATTTGTGATACAAAAAGAATATCTTCTTGTATCATTTTTGGATGATTTGGCACATACATTCCAAATTTATCTATGATATTGCAATTTTTCAACTCTCTATGTTCAAATTTGTTCTTGTAAAATGGCTGATTAACCATAGAGCCACAAATAAGGGGCCGTACTTCCACATTATTTTCTTGTAACTCTTGAACTATTTTGTCTCTGTTAGGGTGTATAATCGGATATGCAAAATTAGATACAAAGTTGGTAGGCCTTGATTCTGGAGTCCAGTAATCATTTTTAATATTATCTTGATAAATTTTGTAATTTTTATTTCTAATCACTGATGTTGGTGCTAGTTTGTCTATTTGGGACAAGCCGATATAAGCTTGCAAATCTGTTGATCTTAGATTAAAACCAGAATAGTAAAAAGTATATAAAGAATCAAAGTCGGATACATCCCATTGTTTTTTTAATTTTTCTCTGGTTTGTACTGACAGATCCCTGGACCAACCATGGCTCCTGATAGCTTTCAATATCTCATATACTTCGAAATTATCAGTGCAAACAAAGCCACCCTCTATGGTTGAAATGTGATGGCCGAAGTATGTTGAGAAACTGGACATCTTCCCAAAGGTTCCTAATGTTCGTCCGTTGTACTGAGAAGCCATTGACTCGCATGCGTCTTCCAGGAGTATGACATCATATTTACTACATAAGTCTACAATTCGAGACATATTTGGTACCAGACCCAAAACAGAAACTAATATAAGCGCTTTAGGTTTCGAAGATACAAATAGTCTTTCTAGATCTTCCAGATCTACTGATAGATCTTCCATATTTACATCACATATGATAGGATTGAGGCCAAGCTGAATTACTGGTGCTAAGTCAGTGGCCCAAGCAAGTCCAGGGACTACTACTGAATCTTCTTTACGAAGTGTCCCAAGTTCTATTAGAGCCTGCAACATTAGTAAATTTGCTGATGAACCCGAATTGCAAAAAACTGAATATTTTGTCCCTACTTCTTTAGCCCATTTTTTCTCCAACTGATCAGTAACTGGGCCCTTGGTCAGTCTAGGATAGGTTGACAGCCAATTAATTAAATTGTCTATATCCTTCTCTTCTATTGTGTCTTCAACTAACCTTATCATATTATATAATAACTCTCCTATTTGTTTCGATTATACAGGATTTTTAATGAAGGTTTCAGTATATTAAGATTTTCTTAAGTAACTGATTCTTGATGCCATGGCAAAGAAGGTGCCCACGGAGTTTAACATTCTTCCTGATTTTGATAATATAAAAAAATCGACAATCGCGTCTAATACCGAAGCCTCTGTTCTTATTGCATTATAAAGTTGCTTCCCAGGTTTAATGGTTCTCTCTTCTAACCACCACTCTGGAGGATTTGTGTTGGCACTGGAACATATAGATTCTAATTTTTCGTCTAAAGTTTTATTATATGGTATAAAGTTAAGACCGGGTTCGAAACTTCCAAGCATTGGGCGAGGCGCGTCTTCAGGTCTTTTCTGTCTAAATGTTACGTTTTCAGGAAATTTTTGCTTTAATTTTTTTTCTACAAAAGGGTCGTCGGAACAAATAAAGAATTTTGTATCTGGATTTGAGTTCAGTATGTTAGATATTTGAGTCTCATAATAGTTATCTGCGGGCCCTTGGCCGAGTTTGTCGGTTCTCCTAATATGTACACCTACGTAATTGTCTGTCTCTAATTGGTTGCTTTCCATAAAATCTGTTACTATCCCCAATACCTTTTCCGAGGGTCCGGGCATATGGTTCTTTATTATTTCTAGGGCCTTCGGGGATCCCATTTGTGGGAAGATATCTGATTCTTTTATTATTGCGTTAATATCACCTTCCATCAAGTGAACCATACAGGGCGTATTGGTAGGTATTATCGTTGTAAAGTCTTCTTGTGTGTATCCTTTGGGGAATATGTTTCCGGAATGCCAAATAGATGGGGGATAATCCTTATCCAATTCTTCTATAACTTCAAATTCTCTTGTTTTTTCAAAAAAGTCCTCATACCGGCCAGTAAAGGACCACTGATTTCTCCAGGCGAAATACATTTTTGAATAATTGTATTTTTCTTTAAAATAAAATCCATTGATCATATTTTGAAGCCTATTTCCAGTACCTCCGCCGCAGTCGATGATTAGTATTTTTCTGTCTTTAGATCTTATAGACATTACAATTCTCTATCACCGGGTCGCTCCAGGTCCAAGCATTTTTGCTTTCGTATTTAGCCTTGCAAAAGGATAACAAAATTTTGTCAAGTTTACAATCTTCCAGAAAAGAGTCTCTGTAAAATAGGTTTTTAATTCTTTTATTTTTGTCTTCATTTGGAAGTTTAGCCCAATTTGAGCCTTGTTTTATATCTGTAATTAATATTGGTTTTTCGAAATTTTTGTAAACTAAGTCGAAAAGCATGAGGTGATCTATGTGACCGTATTCTCCATAGGGATTGTGGGTAAAGATTGCATCGCAATCCTCTGACATATTCTCAATTGTGTTTACAATATGCTGGCACATTAACCTCCAGTGTCCGGAAGTTTTTCCATCTTCTTCGGTGGGGCCGCCGTTGACAGGCCTTGTTGGCATTCTATAAAACTCTGAATTGTAATCTAGACAGATGGTTTCTTCACTATCAACATAATTACCTATCTCAAAAAGAGCTTCTTTTCTGTTTTTACACCATTGTCTTCCTGGGTTATTATAGTCTGATGAGCAAATTAGTATCTTTTTCTTTATCTCCGGATTTTGCAAAATCGGCCACCCAAAAATGATTTCATCATCTGGGTGGGCCATCACTATTAAGACTTTCTTCATTTTTATTCTTCCTTCCTCTTTAAAACAAAAAAGCCATTTCCATAAGGATGCTGCCTGATCCACTTCTCCTTAATGGGACCCATCGAGTAAGAAAACTTTTCCAAAATAAAACCGTGGCGTGAAAACAATTCTATCCACCACTCTTCATCTTTTTTGGTTACATGGGTTATATCAATTTCATATTCTTTAATTCTAAATAAATTATCGTCTCCAAGAGGGATTACGAAAAAGAATTGTTTTGCCCTTTTTGAAAAACTTTTCAGTAATCTGGGTAAGTCTTTTTCGTGGATATGCTCTAGGACGTCTTTACATATTAGTAAATCATACTTCTTATTCGTCTCTGTTGATAAATATTTTTTCACCTTATTGTGAGAGGACTCAATTGCATATTCGCTAATATCTTCACCATATGCTTCGCAACCCAACATCCTAAGAGCATGTACGAGAAAACCCTTCGCGCAGCCAATATCAACACAATTTTTAAAATCGAATCTTTCTTTTATCTCAATAGCCTCAGGGATTGACCTCGTGGGCATCCACCTATAATTGGTATACCCAGAAATCCCCTTCTCTAGACCATTTTCATAGTAGTCTTTGTCAAATAGGTTTATTTTTTTTTCTTTATCATGCAAACTCATTGTGGTCCGTTTCTGTCAATAAGTCGTCAATTAACTCGTTTTGCATTGCGTACTTACAATAATGACATCCGTGGTGGCGTCGCTCTATAGGTTTACTGTAATATTCTTCTATTCCGTCTATATCACAAACCATAAATTGAGAACTTGGAACATAATTGTAATTATTTTCAAGTGATAACTCTGCGGATGGGCAGACATATATATGACCGTCTGTAAATAAGAATGGCTTTACTGCTTGGATATAACAGTGATCATTTCTTCTTTCTCCCTTAAAGTTAAAGTCAGATAAAAAAGCATATTGTAATGGTTTTCCACGTTTAGCAACGAACTCTTTTAGTATCTCTCTTATGGTGTCGATATCTTTATAGGTCTCATTTACTTTCTTAATTGCATTAAACGCGATTCTTGTTGGTATCTTTTTGTCTTCAACCCATGTTAGCATTCTAAGAAAATTTTCTCTATTTTGAAAGTTTTTAGAAAGAAGTTTTTTGCTCTTATCTGTCCATTCGCCGGTAATGTTAGGATTATTTGATGTTTCCAGATTTTCATCCCATATGTAACATGCAGAAATTGTTGTGTCTGTACCTTCAAATGCGCTCAAATTATAGTCATAGTTCTCATAAAAACCATACATACCTAACCTTACCCAGGAGAACATCTTTAATATATCACTATCTACACGGCCTTTTTTGCCTAGTATTTTTCCGTTTGTATTCATGCCGATGGCAAAGCCTAGATCATATGCATACTTTATAATTTCTGGAAATTTAGGATGTAGTGTCGGCTCTCCTCCTCCGGTAAACTCCACTCCTGTAATTCCTATTTTTTTAAAGGAGTCTAGTGCTTGCTTAACCTTTTCAAAGGGTAACCTCTCTGTTAGGTCTCTGTTTGCAAAGCAGCAAAAAGAACAAGTCAGATTGCATGCATTAATAAGGGAAATATGAGCCATGATTGGCCGCGGTGGTTTCTTCTCCTGTATTATTTTTAATTTATCTAAGTGTTTGAGCAACTTTGTTGTGTTACTGCTAAAGCTTTTTCCTTCGACTTTTTTTGACATATTAATAATTCTCCTTGTACTCGTGTACTATTGGGTGATCCGACGTTCTCCAGGAACGCTGAGATTCTCTGACCTCTATCATCCAAGGGTTAGGTTCATAGAAATAACCCCTTTTGCAAAAATGATAAGTTATATTGGAGTCTGTAGATCCCAAAGAACACCAACTATCTACTTTATTTTTAATTTTTTGATCATGGTTCTCATTAATATCTAGTATCACATCGTTGTATATCTTATTAAATATTTCTGTATTCAGCATAGACCCTCCGCACATTCCGTATGTATGTATGTCTTTAGATGTAGCTTTTTTTATATCCCTTTTGGCAATGGTTGAGAACTGGGCTCCTATTCTTGAACCGCAAAGGCTAAAGTGTCTATCTATTTCAAAGTAACCTCTTACATAAACGTCATCTTCTAGAATCATTAAATATTCTTTATCACAGTGATCCACCGAGACTTTTAGTCTTCGCCAGAACTCTCTCATACGTGATGAGCAGAGCATCTCGCGCTGAGGTTCGAATATATTAAAACTGTGTTCATACCCACAGCCATACTCTTCAGCAAGATGAGAAAAATCGTTGCCTCCATCTGAAAATAAAAATATTGGGTTTTCTGGAAAATTCTTTCTAAAGTTTTCTAATACAAATCTCGTTGCTTTTTCGTTTTTAAACGCTGCATAGTAGCAGCCGAATTGGTTTTTGTTCACCCTGTGGTTCCCCTATAATAGCCCATAGTCACAACTAAATCCAACTTTTTCATTTATTTTAAATGGAAAGTTGTTCCTCGTTAAATATTCACAAATTACTGATTTGTAATTTTTATTTTTTAGATCTGGATGTAACCATAAGAACTCTTGTACCACTTTTGTGTCCAAAAACGGATACCTGCCCTCTATACCAAGAGACCCGGGTACATTTTCTTCTTTTCCTAGGTATGAATATTGTGTGCTTTCATAGAAACTACTCCACGGAAAGACTGTATTTAAGTCTAAAGGAAATAATCCCCCAAACGAACTATGGTGATATATTTTCTTACCACCAAAACCATAATCAGAAAATATTTCGTCTGCTCCTTGACCGGATAAATATATTTTATAACCCTCGCCCTTAGCTAACTCTGATATGTGATACAGGCCGGTGGATCCCTTATCATCTGTCATCATCTCATTTTTTGTGATTTGGCCCGAGCGCTTGATTTTATATTCGAATTCTTCTGACCTCTTTTTTAGCTTCTTTTTTGATTCGTCGTATTCTTGTCTTGTGAGATATATCATTTGGGTCTCACAAGATTTATCTTCTAGAAAAACATGGCGGTCAATTATTGTTCCAATATCTTCTTTTCCCTTTATTGAATATGCCTTAAACGGTTTGTTTTGCTTTGAAAGCTCGCAAGCGATGGCGCCGGAGTCATATCCACTGCTGAGTCCAATGAAAACTTTTTCTCTTAAATTGTTTGTTCTTTTCCTGACAGATTCAGAAAAAGCTAATATCCAATCATCATATGATGTTTTATATTGGGTTAGATCAAATTCATAATTTTGAATTTCCTCTTTCAGAAGACCGCTGGTAATGTCATATATTATAGTGTGGTTTGCTTTTACTTTTTTTGGAAGTGTAAATAGAGACCTCTTTAATACACTCTTATAAGAGGCAAAGCCTAGGCGGCCGTCCTCGAATGAGTACCACAAAGGCTTTGTGGCAAATGGATCTGTTATAAACAAGATTTCATTTTTTGTAAAATCACATATTGTTATAGCAAATTCGCCATCTAATTTTCTTGCGAAAGAGGGTCCATATTTTTTGTATAAGGGTAAGATAATCTCGCCGTCACTTTGACAGGGCATGTCAAATGAATCAAAATTATATATTTCGCCGTTAAACAGCGCTATGACATCGCCATTTCTAAAAGGTTGCTCAGTGTATTGGCCAGTGATGCTTAGTAGGTTGTGCGCGAAGTAGTGGCCTTTAAAAGCGACTGTTCTTGTATTATCAGGGCCGCGGCGAGCATTAAGTTCATTAATATACTCTAAATCGTCCGGAATATAATTTAAACCTAAAAAACTACACATTTATCCTTTGTCTTTCAAGTAGTGATCTATGACTGGTTGATTTCCCAAGTGTAGTATTATTTCGTTTCCGATTCCACAATCCTGATTGCAGATACACCACTGAACTGGTAAAACATAAGGATTGATACCAGAGGTCCATTGGGCGCGCCACATAGCCAAGGGGCCGCGTACAGGATCCTCTATCATGTGTCTGGAATATTCTTCTAATAATGTCCTGGCCCTAGTATTTTTTGTATCAAAAGCAATAGGACTCATATTTGTAGAAAAGCCGTTTCCGCGGGAATCGTCATATTTTTTAGTTATACAGCCATCGCTGCCGATATTGCCATCGACTCTGACAAGCATACGTGGATTTGCAGGCAACGCTATTCCAAACTTCTTGGTCAGGGGTATAATTGTTTCTACTTCCTGAGAAACTATCAACATATCCGAATCCAAGGATATTGCAATGTCTGCGTCTGATTCTAATAGCGCTTGGACCTTGTAATAATCATTACAGCGCCATCCATATCTCGGATGATTAGGATTAAAAAACGGATCTTTTTTTATAAAAGTCAAGGATTCGTCTTGACTTGTGTAATCTTGATCTGTGTAAATTGAAACTGAAAATTCTACTCCTTCAATATTTGAAAAATATTTTATAAAGGAATCCAATGTGGGATTAAATTTATCTCTTCCAACGTTCAAATTATTAAATGTTTGATGATTTGAGTTCTGTCTTTTTGAGCCAAACTCTGCCATTACAAGATCAACTTTAATAGTCACGCTAAGTACCTCAATGTGTAGTACCTGGCTTTTGGTTGAGATGTCCTCTCATCTACTGTCATAAGACCTGCGTCAGATTTTAAGTGGTATATGACTGCATCTTTGGGCGGAAAAGTCTCTATGTTTGATATGACTGGCTCTGGAAGCTCTCCTATAATTATTTCGTCCTTCAATTCCTCATAAGTTTGACTAAGAGCCGGCGATTCTTTTGCTATGTATTGTCCAGTGTTCGAGTCTATGTTGATGGAGTTTTCAATTTTTGCTACCCAGTTATCTAAAAATTTTAAAGTTTTTTCATTCCTCTTATTAAATGAGAAAAAACTTCCGATGTGGGAAGAGTTACTAATGTGGTTGTTAGCTCTTCCGCGCATAGAACGCTTACATAGAACCAGGTCCTTTTCAAGGTCAATCAAATTATAAAATTCATTTACAAAGATACTATCTGCATCGATCATAATAGTTGGGTAAAATTGTTTCTGATCTATAACACATCTCTTTAAAAGCTTGGCTTTAGAATATACATTTTTTTGCCATGTTTTACCATGGACTTTTGTATCAGAATCAGTTTCCATGCCTGAGTCTATTATCTTGACTTTTTGAAAGAGTGAAAATTTCTTTTTCGTTTCCTTTGAAAGGCCGGTGTCATACACAAATATATTGTCTATTTTTTCCAAATCTAATCTATCGATTATGGAACTTAAAAACAATATTCCAAACCTCTCATAGCCTTCATTCAAGACAGTGAAAATATTATATTTCATTAGTAAGCTCCCCGGTTATATACTCAAGTGCAGTGTCTCTAATTTTTTTAACTTCTTTTATCAAATCTCCTCCATTTAAAGCGAACCATTTCTCATAAGCGACGCCTAGGCTTAAAGGATTAGAATATATTTTGCAGTTTAACATTTTAGCTTCAACTGCAACTCTGGGGGTTGGTTCTGGGTGGCCCGGCAATAGAACCACTGCCCTATATTCTGAAAGTTTTTTTAAAAATTCTTTATAGTTTGATGATTTTATCAGATCAAATTCTAAGTCGTTTTCTATACAATATTTGACACATTCATTTTTTCTCTTTATCGGGTTATCAGAGTCAACAATTGCTATCTTTTCATTTTTTGTGGTAGTTGATAACTCTTCTATATAATCTAGAATCTCCTGGCTCCACAAGCTACAAGTTGTATTATGCAAATTAGTTAAGCCTAGGTTTTCATAAAATATATCATAGTGTAATTTACTTAAGCAAATAACTTTTTTTGCATTCTTGAAGAAATTAAAATTTATTATCTGGTTCTTTGGTGCGATAAACTTATTAAAATTTATTGGGTTTCTATATTTATGAAACTTATAATCGTGTTCATAAATAAAATATTTACAATTATCTAGTAAATATGCGCTCACTCTGAAGTGGAGATTCGCGAAATTACTTATTAGATAAACACAATCTTTATTTGATTTTATGAAATTTATCATTTCGTAACAGTCAAATTCGTTTGAGTGAATCTTACATTTTACAATTCCCTTACTTTCAAGATGAGAAAATAAAACATCATCGTTT
>MDTB01174208.1_pt1 | contig 29702 bp, 34 predicted proteins | sample 811161 | NCBI WGS metagenome assembly MDTB01 (sample SAMN05326650, study PRJNA326480) | marine metagenome | isolation source: seawater | place: Mediterranean Sea | collected 2009 | reverse complement strand
TCCTAAGTTTATGGGTAACCCTGCTTGGTTAGGTATTGACCACTTAAGATTTGGTCTAATTGGTGCTCCAGTATGTTTAGTGGTAATGGTTGTTGTAAGTTTAATGACCAAAGCTCCTGATGCTGCAACACAAAGAATGGTAGAAGAAGTTAGAGTTCCTAGCGGAAAAACTATTCTAGGTAGACAACACTAACATTTAAAAACTATTAATTATATAAAAGGGGCGATTTATTCGCCCCTTTTTTTTTACCTTATAAATGGTAAAGTAATTAATGCCGATTTGGATACTTATATTAGATTATATTTTAGGGATAATAATGTACACACTAATTGGAAGAGCAGCGATGAACATCTTTCAAAGAGAAGACTCAAACTTTTTCTTTATGCGTGTATTTGTTAAATTCACAAATCCTGTTCTTAAAATTTTCGACAAAATTACTCCAGCTTTTTTAGCTAGACCTATTGTCCCTCTTTACGTTGCTTTTTATTTTTATTTAATAAGATTTTATTTAATGCCTTGGTTATTGGGCTATGGAGCTATGGGGATGCTTTCCTTCCCCATTGATAGTGAGTTTTCAAAAGAATTGTATCGATTATTTAGCTTTGACAAATAATCTTTTTGACAAGATTATTATTTAAAATATAAATGTTTTATGAGTTCTTCGATAAAAATATCTCCTTCGATATTGTCGTCTGATTTTAGTAGGTTGGGGGAAGAAGTTGTTTCTCTCGACAAAGCTGGGGCTGATTACATTCATGTAGATGTCATGGATGGACATTTTGTTCCTAATATAACAATTGGACCCGCAATTATAAAAAAAATTAGACCCCTAACAAAGAAAATTTTTGACGTTCATTTAATGATTTCACCAGTAGACAAATATATTGATGAATTTGCAAAAGCTGGATCTGATATTATTACTTTTCATCCAGAAGCAACAAATGATATTAATAAGACCATAGGGCTTATTAAAAAAAATTCAAAAAAAGTTGGAGTATCATTAAAACCAAATACAAAAATTGATACTATTATCGATCATTTAAAGGATATAGATCTTATTTTAATAATGAGTGTAGAACCCGGATTTGGTGGTCAAAAATTTATGCCTGAGGTTTTAAAAAAATTAGAACAATTAAAAAAAATAATAGATGATAAAAAACTTAATATTGATCTAGAAATAGATGGTGGAATTAATTTTGAAAACTGCAAACTAGCCAAAAAAGCTGGAGCAAATATATTAGTATCTGGCTCTACTATCTTTGCAGAAAATAATGGCAACCTAAAAAAAAATATTGAATTGCTTAGAACAAATTAAGACATGAAAAATATAAAAAGTGTCTACTATTACTTTTTAGCAATTAAAATTTATATTTCTAAAATTATTAAATTCATTTATTTTTCAACAAATTTTTACAATAGAAGACTTAAAACTAAAATACCTGATCAATTTTTATTTTTTCCAAATTCATATTTACTCTCTCCTTTTACTAGCTACAAAATTTTTTCATTTAAAATACCTACAATTGATCCTGAAAGTATCTGGAAATTAAAAAATAATAAAAAAGATTTTAAAAATTTGCATAGTTTTTTTTGGTTAGGCCTAATTGATAGGAAAAACAATACTTTAATTATTAGAAAAATTATTGATAAATGGATTTCTCAAAATAATAAATACAAAATAAACACCTGGGAAAGTTCAATAATTAGCAATAGAATTATTAGTTGGATATTAAATAGTGAAATTATACTTGATAATACAAATCAATTATTCAAAAAAGACTTTGTAGAATTTAAAAAAAAATTTTTAGCGTCTCTTGTTATTCAAATAAATCATCTAAAAAAAAATTATAAATTTGAAGAAGATATTTTTAAGAAAATTCAAATACTTTCCTCTATCTATCTTTCAGGGTTGGTCTTTGCAGAATATTCGGGAAACATAGATTTTTCTGTTAAAGAATTAGAGAAAGTTATTAAAAGTTTTTTTGATGAAAATGGTTTTCCTGTTTCAAGAAATCCATATGATTTATTAAATATTTCAAAATATTTCATAATGATTAAAGAATGTACAAAGGGAACAAAACATCAAAAATTAGAAATATTAGATGACATAATAGAAAAAAATTTAAAGTGTCTAAAAAGAATAACTACACCAATCAATACTTTGCCTCTCTTTAATGGTGCAGTAGGTGAAGACCTAAGTGATTTTTATAAATTTTTATCTAATCTTAATTACAAAATAAAAAAGTCAAACGAGAATGTTGGGGGGATATTTATCATCAAAAGTAAAAAAGAATCGATATTTTTTGACTACGATAACCCGCCAGAAAAAAAATTTTCAAAATCTTATCAATCTGGGCCCCTTTCTTTTGAATATTTTTCAGATGGACGCAAGATAATTACAAACTGTGGTTATGGCTTAAACATTTCCAAAAAGGCAAAATTATTAAGCAAACTCACCTCTGCTCAATCTACTATATGTGTAAATGATACATCTGTCGTTAAATTTGAAAAAAATAAATTTTTAAAAAGTGCTTTTAGTGACACCTTAAATGTTGGTTTTAAAACTTTTAAATTTGACTCTCAAGAGAATAGTGAATCGATAAGAGTAGGTTGTTCTCATGATGCTTATTTCATTAATTATGGTTTGATTTGTTCTAGAGAAATATCTATTGATAAAAAAACTCAAACTTTATCGGGTACAGACAAACTTTTTAAAAGAGAAAAGCTTAAACTAAATTCTCATTTTGATATTCGGTTTCACCTATACCCAGGTATTTCGGTGGTTAAAACCTTAGGTGGAAATAGTGTCTTGGCTCAAATAAATAAAAATAAATCTTTACTTTTTAAAGCTGACAACAAAAATATAAACATAGAAAAAAGTATATTTTTAGCGGGAAATAAAATATTAAATAATTACTGTATTGTTATTTCTGGAAAAATATTAGATATCAATAACGAAATAAACTGGAAAATAGAAAAAAATATTTAAAATGTCTAAAAAAATCAAAAATGCAATCATCTCCGTTTCAGATAAAGAAAATCTAAAAAGCTTATTAAATATTTTAAAAAAAAAAAAAATAAATATTATAAGTTCTGGGGGAACATATAGGTCAATAAAAAAATTAGGATTTCAGTGTAAAGATGTTTCTGAATATACTGGTTTTGATGAAATGTTAGATGGTAGAGTAAAAACTTTACACCCCAAGATTCATTCTGGAATTCTTTTTAACAGAGAAAAAAAGACTCACTTAAAGCAAATGAGCAACAAAAGATTCGAACCTATAGATTTAGTTATTGTGAATTTTTATCCGTTTAAAGAAACTTTAAAAAGGACATCAAATAGCAACAAAATAATTGAAAAAATTGATATTGGAGGTCCTAGCATGGTCAGAGCTGCTGCAAAGAATTTTGATCATGTTACTGTAATAACAGATAAAAAAGATTACTCTGAATTCATTGAAGAATTAAATAAATATAAAGGTAAAACAAGTCTAAATTTTAGACAGAGAATGGCAAGCAAAGCATTTAATCTAACGGCTTACTATGACTCGGTTGTTGCAGAATGGTATAATCAAAAAGTTGGAGTAAAGTTTCCTGACAAAAAAACTTTTTTTGGAGAAAAAATTAACCAGTTAAGATATGGTGAAAATCCCCATCAAAAAAGTTCGATATATATAAGTGATTTAAAAAATGATGAGATTAATCTTAGACAATTAAGCGGAAAAAATTTAAGTTACAATAACTATAATGATATTTTTGCTGGACTAGAAATATTATTTTCAGAGAGAAAATTATCGTCGACGGTTATTATCAAACACGCTAATCCGTGCGGTGTTGCTTCTAATAAATCTCCATTTAAATCATTTATAAATGCACAGGCCAGTGATCCTGTAAGTGCTTTTGGCGGAGTTGTTGCTTGTAATTTTAAAATAAATAAAAATATTGCTACAGAAATAAATAAAACTTTTTTTGAGGTAATAATGGCTAAAGGATTTGACAATAAAGCTTTAAAAATATTAAAAAAGAAAAAAAATATGAGGGTCATTAATATCTCAAAAATAAATTATGAAGCAATAACCTCAACTAAGTTTTTTGATAATTCTTTTCTTATGCAGGAAAAAAATAGCTCTGTTTTTAGCAAAAAAAAATTAAAGTTTGTCACAAAAATTAAGCCTACAAAGAAAGAAATGAAAGAAATAGAATTTGCTTTTAGAATATGTAAATATGTTAAATCTAATGCAGTTGTAATTAGCAATAATAATTCCACTATTGGAATTGGAGCAGGTCAACAAAATAGATTAGATAGCTGTAAGATAGCATCCCAAAAAGCAAAAAAATTTCAGCCCAAAAAATTAATGAATTCAGTAGCTGCGTCAGATGCTTTTTTTCCTTTTGCAGATGGTATAAAAACCTTGATAAATTCAGGTGTTAAAATAATTGTTCAGCCTGGTGGCTCTATTCGTGATAAAGAGGTAATTCAGGTTGCTAATAGAGCAAAAATTAAAATGATTTTTACGGGAACAAGACATTTTAATCATTAATCAAATTTTATCAATTTTAGCCGCTAAAACAAAATCACTTTCTGCTAAACCTTCTATAGCATGTGTTGAAATTTTGATTTTTGCGTAACCCCATCCAAAGGTTATATCAGGATGATGGCCTTCTACCTCTGCTATCTTGCCTACCTGAAAAATAAATTGTTCACTTTTGATATAATTTTCAAACTTAAAATCTTTTTCAATATAATAACTATCATTTTTATCCTGTAACACATTCCATCCATCAACTTTTTTTAAATATTTGTGTATCTCAGTTTTATCAAAAGCAGGAATATTTCCTTCACAAGGAACACATTTTTTTTTACTCAAATCATCTTTCATTCAAATAATATAATTCCTACTGAAGGTATTTGTTCAAACATCATTATTAATATATTACTATCCTTATCAAAAGCAATGTCTCTTATCCTTTGATTGGGAAAATAAATTCTGTCTTCCGAGATAATTTTTGTCTGCTTCTCATCGAGTTGAAGCACGTAAATTGAGGAAGCTCTTAAAGAAGAGACGATTAATGAATTATTCAAGTATTCGTTTTGATTTTTTTTTACATATATAATTTCGCTTATCCCTATTGATGGCGAGAAATTTTTTAAAGGTTCTATAAATCCATATTTTTTATGGGATTTTTTAAAAGGATCTGAGCCAGAATACTCAATTCCATATGAAGAAATAGGCCATCCGTAATTTGGGGTTTTTTTATTTTCTTGTACTCTATTAAAATTAATCTCATCTCCACCCTTGGGACCGTGTTCAGTGTTTATAATTAAATCCAAATCTCTATCATAAAATAGTCCTTGAGCATTTCTGTGTCCCAATGAAACTACCTTGGGTTTCTTGTCATCTAAATTTAGAGATAATATCTTTCCTTCGAAAGATTTAATATTTTGAGCATTTTCTCTGGTTTTTTTTGGTGCACCAGTACTTAATATTAAGTTGTTTTCTTTAAATTTTGTGATTCTACCAGCACTATGAATATTATAATCTTTGGTAAAGTTATCGGTTGGAAAAAAAAGTTTAAATATTAATTTATCGTAGCTTAAGTCAGCAACATATACATTCATTGAATATCCTTTTGAACTTTTAAATAATAGTGAAATATATATTTTAGAGTTATTATAAAATAAACTTCTTATACCTATTAATTTATAATTATTTTTTTTTAAAATTTTACTAATATTATTTGGGAGTGGATTTTGATTTAATTGGTCTTTGCCTAAATTATTTTTAGAAAAAAAAAATTGTTTTTCCCTTCCCTGAAATAGCAATCACCTTATCATCAACGATTTCTAAATAATGTGCTCTTAAAGAGCCTGACTCAGCTTGATATCCTATAGATGTATCAAGTTTATCGAATGGAAGAAAATACTCTTTGTATTCAACTTTTTTTTTGTTTTGAGATTTTGTTATTTTTTTTCTTACAATCTTACCATCAAACCCCTGTTGTTTTTTTTGTATTAAAAGTTTGTTGAGTTTTCTCTCATTAATTTTCTTTGGTATTATAAAAACAGTGTCTCTTATTGAGCGAGATATATGACTTGGAATAAATTTTTTAATAAATAATATGTACTTGTTTTGCTTGTCATACCCCTCTTGAACAACTATCCAAAAAATTGAGATTGGAATAATTGCTAATATTATAAAAGAAATTATTACTTTTTTCATAATTTACAGTACATAACTAGGATTCATAATTCTTTGCGATAAATTGACCCTTGGAGCGGGCAAAGGGACTTGAACCCTCGACCTTCTCGTTGGCAACGAGACGCTCTACCACTGAGCTATGCCCGCATAAAAATTAAGATTATAAGTTATGCAAATAATTTAGCAAGTATTTAAGAGAAATAATTAATTTATCGCATTGAATTATAACTTAAAAATTTGTTAAAATAATCAAATGAAAAATAATTTTCCTACAAAAATTCCTGTATTTCCTTTAAGCGGGGTAATATATTTTCCCAAAACTAATTTACCATTAAATATCTTTGAACAAAGATACTTGGACCTTGTCAATGATACCATAAAAAAAGACAAGTTGATGGGAATGGTGCAAGCAAGAGACGATGAAAGTGATATCTATAAAATTGGTTGTTTGGGTAAAATAAGTAGCTATGAAAAAACAAAAGATGGACGAATGTTAGTTAATCTTACCGGAATTACAAGATTTGAAATTAAAAAAGAAATATTAAATCAAAAGAAATATAGAGAATTTGAGGTTCTATATGAAAAATTTAACATAGACTACGATAATAAAATAAAAGAGATTTTAAAGGAAGAAACGCTATATTTATTATTAGAAAAAAGTAAGAAATTTTTTAACAAAAGTGGTTTGATTTTGAATTGGCAGGAGTTTCAAAAATTAGAACTTCTTCAACAGATTAATACTATTTCTATGATAGCCCCTATATCTAACGAGGAAAAACAAAAACTATTAGAAACGATAACACTTGAAGAAAAACTAGATACACTAACAAGCATTATAGAGTTTTATTTGCATGATAGCTCTCAAAGAAAAGGCACTCTCCAATAACTTTTAAAATTTTAATTTTTTAATTAGATTTATTCATTGAATTAAAAAAATCTGAATTATTTTTTGTATCTTTAATCTTTGATATTAAAAATTCTATTCCATCCATTGTTCCCATTGGACTAATTATTCTTCTAAGCACATTCATTTTTGATAAGTCATCTTTAGCAAATAGGAGTTCTTCTCTTCGTGTACCAGACCTTGTAATATCTAGTGCAGGATATATTCTTTTATCTGCAACCTTCCTGTCCAGAATTAATTCTGAATTTCCTGTGCCTTTAAATTCTTCAAAAATTACTTCATCCATACGACTACCCGTATCTACTAGTGCCGTTGAAATTATTGTAAGTGAACCACCTTGCTCTACATTTCTTGCTGCTCCAAAAAATCTTTTTGGTCTTTGAAGTGCATTTGCATCGACACCTCCCGTAAGAACTTTTCCAGAGCTTGGGACAACTGCGTTATAAGCTCTACCTAATCGTGTTATAGAGTCTAATAAGATAACAACATCCTTTTTGTGTTCTACTAGCCTTTTTGCTTTTTCTATAACCATCTCTGCTACAGCCACGTGTCTTGAAGCTGGTTCATCAAAAGTCGAGGATACGACCTCGCCCTTAACTGATCTTTGCATATCTGTTACTTCCTCGGGTCTTTCATCAATAAGTAATACCATTAAATAAATCTCAGGGTGATTGGCCGTAATAGATTGAGCAATATTTTGTAGTATCATTGTTTTTCCTGCCCTAGGAGGTGAAACTATTAAAGATCTCTGGCCCTTACCGATAGGGCTGACTAAATCTATCAGCCTAGCTGTGTTGTCGGGTTTTTTTTCAGCTTTGTTGCTCTCCGTCTCCAGCTTTATTCTTTTGTTTGGATAAAGTGGAGTTAAGTTATCAAAAGCTATTTTATTTCTACCTTTTTCAGGCTCATCAAAATTTATTTTATTTACTTTTAATAATGCAAAATATCTTTCAGCATCTTTTGGCGCACGGATTTCACCTTCAACTGAGTCGCCAGTCCTTAAACCAAATCTTCTTATCTGGCTTGGACTAACGTATATATCATCTGGACCAGGCAAATAATTTGACTCTATTGCTCTTAAAAATCCAAAGCCATCTTGTAAAACTTCCAAAACACCAGAGGCACTAATTTGTTCATTTTTTTCAGCTAGTTTTTTTAGGATAGCAAAAAGTATTTCTTGCTTTCTTAGGGTGCTAGGATTCTCTATCCCAAGCTTTTCAGCTTCTGATATCAAATCGGCAGGACTTTTTTGTTTTAACTCTTGTAAATTCATGTGGGTTTATTATTAGGTAAGTAATATTAATATATATATTTTAATCAATAATTCAAGCCCTATAAGGGTTTAAAAACTACTGTAAAAATAATGATAATAAGTAAAACTGTAGGCACTTCGTTAATTATTCTAAAGAATTTTGATGAATAAGTATTTTTATCTTGATTAAAATTATTTAAACACACTAAAAGAAAAAAGTGGTAAACGGTGAGAATAATTACCAAAATTATTTTAATTTTTAACCATAAATCCAGAAGGCTGTTGTGGCCCAAGATATATATTAAAATAATACCAAAAATCCAAGACAATATCATTGCTGGATTCATAATATAAAAGAAGAGCTTTCTTTCCATTGTTTTAAAAATTTCGTTTTGATCTTTATTGTTATTTGTTTCAGAATGATAAACAAAAATTCTAGGAAGGTATAAAAGGCCAGCCATCCAAGAAATTGTTGCTATCAGATGCAGAGCTTTGAACAACAAATATAAATTCATTACTAATTATTTACATATTTTCTTATTAAATGCTCTAAAAAGTTTATATGATCTTCATTATCATTTAGGCAGGGGACAATATCGAAGTTTTTTCCTCCGTTTTTCAAAAAAGTTTCTTTGCCTTGTATTGCAATTTCTTCTAGGGTTTCTACGCAGTCTGAGGAAAATCCTGGACAGATTATTAATATATTTTTTTTACCTTCTCCAGGTAACTTTTCAAGAACTTTATCTGTATAAGGTTGTAGCCACTTATCTGGCCCAAACCTCGACTGAAAAGAGGTTGATATTGGAATTTTATTAAATTTTTCAGAAAGAAGCCGAGATGTTTTTTGACAATAGCATTGATAGGGATCACCTTTATCAAAATATTTTTGTGGGATACCATGATAAGATGCTAAGATTAAATCTGGCGACCAGTTTATTTTTTTTATTTTATTTTCCACACTGTTAACCAAGGCCTCAATATATTTTGGTTCACTCTCGTAATGTGATATAATTTGAAGGCTCGGTTGCCATCTCATTTTCATTAAACATCTAAAAACTTCATCACATACGGTTGCTGTCGTTGCAGCAGCATATTGGGGATACATTGGTAAAACAACTAACTTTTCACATCCATCTTTGTGCAATCTACTAATTTTTTCTTTTATACTCGGGGTTCCATACCTCATAGCGTATTCAATTATTATTTCATTTTCTTTAATTTTTTTTGATAATTTTTCTTTCTGTTTTATTGAATAATACCTAAGTGGTGACATATTTTCGTCTTTAAACCATATTTTTTTATATGCTTCGGCTGTTTTGGAAGGACGAAAATTCAGAATGAATAAATTCAAAATTATTTTCCACGCTATTGGATTTAATTCTATTACTCTCTGATCGGATAAAAATTCTTTTAGATATTTTCTTATATCAAACCAACTTGTTGACTCTGGTGTTCCTAGATTTACTAATAGGACTCCTATTTTACCGTATTTTATTTTTGGATGATTTTTTGTCATTTAAATGTATTAACTTCATGTATAACTCTTTCAAGTCTTTTAGGATCCGTTTCTGGTAAAAGTCCATGGCCTAGATTAAATATATAGGGTTTATATTTGAACACTCTTAAATATTTATTGATTTCTTTCATCATTTTTTTTTCTGTACCAACTAGTAATTTAGGATTTAATCCCCCTTGAATACAGACATTATTAAGATTTTTCTTTGCCCAACTTGGGTTTATATCATAATCAATACTAATACCATCTGGTTTTACCGTATTAACAAAACCCTTGTACTTATTCTTTATGCCTTTTGGAAAACATATGACGGGTATTTTTTTCCTTTTACAAAAATTAACAAGTTTAAGATTGGGTTCATAACAAAATCTTTCTAAATACTTACTTGGAATTAAGCCGGCCCATGAATCAAAGATTTGAATTACATCAGATCCTGCTCTCTTCTGGTGCTCAATATGAATGCATAAAAATTTAATCAATCTTTCTAAGATTAAATCTATTTCATTTTTAAATTTTTTTAATATTTTATAATTTAGTTTATTTTTTTTATTTTTTGCCGCAATCATATAAACAAGAAGTGTCCAAGGTGCACCAACAAAAGATATTAAACTCTTTTTTTTATTTAGTTTTTGTCTTGTCTTTTTAATTGCATCATAAACTGGTTTAAGGTCTGTGGTAAATTCTTTATTATTTTTGCTCAAAAAATCTTTTAAATTAAATTTAGATAAAGAAGGTCCTTTGCCTTTTTTAAATGTCACGTTCTGACCTAAAACATAAGGTACTAACAAAATATCAGAAAATATTATAGCGGCATCTAGATTATATCTATTAATAGGTTGAAGTGTAATTTTAGAGCTTAGGTTGCTATTTAAACATAGCTTTATAAAATCTTTGTTTTTTTTTCTAATGTTTCTAAATTCAGGGAGATGTCTACCAGCTTGTCTCATAAACCAAATAGGAAATCCAGAACTTTTTTTTTGTTTTAAACAATTCAGTAATTTACTCATGTATATAATAATATTAATATAATTAATTAATTGTAATAGGCCATGTTGATACAATTGATAAGTATTTATACAGGTTTTTAAACATTTTATTCAGTTTTAAGATTGTAATAACTTAATTAAATTAAGAAAAATTAAGTTTTATTAACAAAAATGATTAAATATTAATATAAATATTAACATCTAACAAAATGTTATAATTATGTTAGTTAATGTTAATTATTTTTAAAATTTAAAATGTCTTTTGTATAAAAAATAGATATTAAAAAAATATCAACACACTTATGAACCAAAAATACAATGTATATCTAGTATCGGATTCAACCGGAGAGACATTAGATCGGATATTTATGTCCTTGAAATCCCAATTTGCAAACTTTGATTATGAAAAAAAAGAATTTGTATTTATCAGAACCGAACAACAAATTGATAAAATTATTAATGAAAGCTGTAATGCGGAAAACAGTATAATTTTATATACAATAGTCGAAATAAAACTTGCAAAATATATTGCACAACAAAGTGAAGAAAAAAAAATTCCGTGTTTTGGAATATTGGGTAATTTAATATTAAATTTTTCAAAGCTTTTAAATCAAAAGGCAATTCATAAACCAAGCGCTCAGCACGTATTAGATGATGATTATTATAAAAGAATAGAAGCAATTCAATTTACAATGACACATGATGATGGAAAAAAAAGTGAAGATATAAGCAAATCAGATATAGTTTTGCTTGGAGTTAGCAGAACTAGCAAAACTCCTACTTCGATTTATCTTGCAAACAGAGGGTATAAAACAATTAATATCCCCTTAGTACCAAAACAAGAAATTCCTGGAGAGTTGAAAGATAAAAAATTAAAAACCTGCATTATAGGATTGTATGCTGATCCGCAAAGATTGTCTGATATAAGAAGAAACCGTTTGGCTATCATGAAAGATACCAATTTACCTTCATACACCAATCTGGACTCAATAAAAGAAGAGGTTAACAACTCAAAATTATTATTTAAAAAGAATAATTGGCCCACTATAGATGTAACAAGAAAATCAGTTGAAGAGACAGCCGCTTCCATAATTAAAATATATGAAATTAAAAAAAACAGCTGAAGAAATAATTCTTGCATCTAAAAGTGAAGTAAGAAAAAAAATATTAGATAAAAACAACATTAAAAGTATAGTTGTTCCTTCCAGGGTAGATGAAGATCAGGCAAAAGAGTCTTTATTAGCAGCTGGTGCTGACCCCCTATCTATTTCAAAAAATTTAGCTGAGCTTAAATCAATAAAAGTTAGTAAAAGTTATCCTGACAAAATTGTTTTGGGAGCTGATAGCGTTATATCTTTAAATAATGAATTAATAAACAAGCCCTCCTCCAGAGAGGAGGCATTTGAAATATTAAAAAGATTAAATAATTCAAAGCATTACCTGATAAGCTCAGTTTGTTTTTCAAAGAATGGAGCTATGATTTGGAATTTTACGGATAAGTCAGAGCTTAAAATGAAAAATTTAAGCACAATGGAGATTAAGGAGTATTTATCTAAAATCCAAACAGATACATTATTGGCCTACGGTGTTTATCAAATCGAAGCCGGTGGATTAACACTATTTGAAAGTGTAAAAGGTGATAGAAACTCTATAATGGGTTTACCGATTAGCAAAATTAAGGAGTATCTAGGGTCTTTAAAATGAAAAAATTTTCAGTTATTGGAAATCCAGTCACGCATTCACTTTCGCCTTTATTACATAACTACTGGTTTAAAAAATATAAAATTGAGGCCGAATACACTATGCTAGAAATAGAAGAAGATAATATTAAGTCTGTTTTAGGAAAGATTAAATCAAGAGAAATTAGTGGGCTTAATGTTACTTTGCCCTTCAAAAAAAAAATAATTCCGCACTTAGATAAAATTGTGAATGAAGCCAAAGATACTAATTCTGTAAACACTGTATTTCTCGATGAAAACGAAAACTTGATTGGTGAAAATACAGATGTATTTGGCTTTCAAGCTGGTTATTTAAAGGAGATCGTGGGAATTGATAAGAAGAATCTTAAAGCTTTAGTTTTAGGTGCCGGAGGCGTTGCTCCTTCTGCTATACTCGCACTTCAAAAATGTTATATTCATAATATCAGCATATCAAATAGAACTTATGATAAGGCTTTATTTTTAAACAAACAATTTCCAACAATCAAAATAGTAGAGTGGAAAAATTTAACAAGTGAGACCGATAAATTTGATATAATTATAAACGCCACCAGCCTAGGCCTAAAAAAAGGAAATGAATTTGAGACGTTAATAGATAAAACTAAGCCTGGTCTAATCTATATCGATACAATTTATAATCCTTTCCAAACAAAAATGATTAAACATTTAAAATCAAAAAATATTAAAACTTATAATGGTTTAAATATGTTTATATATCAAGGTCAGAAATCTTTTTATATTTGGAATAAAATAAATCCAGAAATTGATGACAAGTTAGTTAAAATTTTAGAGAATAAAATAAAAAAATGAAAATTGCGATAACAGGCTTAGTATCTTCAGGCAAATCTACTGTGGCAAAGTTTTTATCTCAAGGCAAGTACCCGATTTATAGTGCTGATAAGGAAGTGGCTAAACTTTATGAAAAAAACTTATTTAAAAAATTAATTGCGTCATCTTTTAAATTAAAAAACAATCAAAATCTTAAAAAAAACTTAAAAAAACTAATTTTAAAAAATGAGAAAAATTTAAATAAGCTAGAAAAAATTATTCACCCCAAAGTGAGGAAAAAAATGAAAAAATTCTTTTTACAAAATAAGTTTAAAAAGTTCTTAATTTGTGAAATACCATTATTAGTTGAGAGCAAGATTAATACTTTCTTTGATCTAGTTATTTTTGTTGGTTCTTCGAAAATAACACGATTAAAAAGATATCAAAGGAATGGTGGATCAAAACAAATATTCAATATTTTAGACAAAAGGCAGATGACCCCCAATAAAAAGATTAAATATTGTGATCACGTAGTTGTTAATAATTCATCTTTAATTATATTAAAAAAAAAAATTTTTAATATACTGTCGAAGTATGAGTGAAATTTTTCTAGATACCGAAACAACAGGCCTGTCTTTTAAAGATGGTCATAAAATCGTTGAAGTAGCTTGTATAGAAACTGAAGATTTTCTACCAACAAAAAAAATCTTTCACCAAATAATAAATCCAGAAAGAAATGTGCCTAATGAGGCTTTTGAAATACATGGATTCTCCTCTGATTTTTTAAAAAGTAAACCAGTATTTGGAAAAGTTGCAGATGAATTTATAAATTTTATCGGTGACAAAAAAATTATAATACACAACGCTCCTTTTGATATTGGTTTTATTAATCATGAGTTAAAAATTTTAAAGAAAAATGAAATTAAAAAGGAAAATGTTATAGATAGCCTAGAGTTAGCAAGAGGAAAATTTCCAGGCACTTCAAATTCTTTAGATTCTTTATGCAAGAGATTTAATATTGATTTAACGAAAAGAACTAAACACAATGCCTTACTTGACTGCGAACTTTTAAGAGAAGTATATATAAATTTGTTAGACGCTAAGGAGCCAAAATTAAAGTTTTCAAAAGCGGAAACTTTCTATAAAAATAGTCAACTCGATATTGAAAAAAAATATTCTAAAAAAGTTGTAAAACTAACTGAAAACGATATCCTGAGTCATAAGAACTATTTAAAAAAAGAATTTAAGAAAAATTATTATTGAACGATTTGTTTTTTGCTCAAAGCTTCAAAATCTATTTTTTCTTCAACTCTTATTTCTTTAAAACCTGATTTTTCGAAATTTGATATAAATGTTTCTCTTAAATACGGGTAAATCTTTGTTGGCACATCAATAAGAATTATTTTTTTTAAATCTTCTTTTTTTGTATTATTACTTAACTCAACTATGGCCGAATAGGAAACTTCAGCTTCAATTTTTTCAATGACAGATTTATTCGCCTTAAGACTTAAAGTAGTTTCAATTTCAATTAGATTATCTCTAATCTGATTGCTTTTAATATCAATATTAATCTTATAATTTTTTATATTTTTTGTTAGTAAAAAAAATATATTTGGCTTAGGTATTTCAAATTTTAACTTTTTAATGTACTTCGCAACTATTTTATAATTCATCTTTTTTATTTTCTTCGTTTTCAATAATTTCAGCTTCTATATAATCTTTTTTTTCATTATCATTTTTTTCATATCTCTTTTTTAAGAATATTTTTATTATCAGTTTACGAGTGAATGGAATTAAAAGTAAGAAACCTATAGTATCAGTAAAAAATCCAGGTAAGATCAAAAAGAAAGCAGCAACAGCTATTGAAGCTCCAGAAAATATTTCATTAACAGGTGATTTATTTTTATAAATATTTGTTAGACCTGTTCTAAGCGTATTAAGCCCCTCCAGCCTCGCAAAGAATAATCCAACTATAGCTGTGAAAAATATTAAAAAAATCGTGAATAATGCACCAATTTGTTGCCCAACCTTAATCATAAAGTAAATCTCGAGGGTAGGAACACCTATTATTAAAAGTAAAATTAAGTTCATTTGTCCTATTACAAAATTATATTAATAATGTATATTTATCAAACAATGAGTAATAATTTTGGTTATATAGATATTATCCTGTTAGCTATGATAGCTGGATTCATAATATTAAGGCTTAGAAACATTCTAGGCAGGAAAACTGGTCATGAAGATAAGTTCTACCCAAATTTTGCTGAGAAAAAATTTAAAGATTTTGAAAAAAAAGAAGTAAAAAAAGAAAAAATTAAAACTGGTATATTAGAGGGTAGTGAGAAAGAAGAATTTTTAAAAGGTGCAGAAGTTGCATATGAAACTATTTTGACAGCATTTGCTAAAGGAGATCAAAAAAAACTTAAACCCCTGTTAACTAATGATATGGCCATAAACTTTGAAAATGCTATTAAACAAAGAGATAAAAATAATTTAAAATCCGAGTTAACATTTGTTGCCATGAAAAAATCAAGTGTAGATAAATTTGAAAAAATTAAGCAAGAATTTGTAGCAACAGTTACTTTTGTTGCTGAAATAATTTCAGTAAAGAAAGACAACAATAACAAAATTGTCGAGGGCAATCCTGATAAAATTAAAACTGTAACAGATCATTGGAAATTTAATAAAAATATTTTCAGCAAAAACCCTAACTGGTATTTATCAGAAATTATTAAAAAGTGAAAAAAGATAAAAGTATTAGTGACGTTGATCTAAATACTTGGCAAGAATTTATCAAAAATCCCAAAAATCTTTACAACAAAGATAGAGATAAAGAAAATAAAGATATTAACAAAAACAATAGATATAAGTTTGATTTTCACGGATATACTCTGGATCAAGCTAACCAAAAAGTTAAAGAAATTATTGAATTTTGTTTAGAAAAAAAAATTCAGGAAATACTACTTATAACAGGCAAGGGACTTCACTCTAATACCAAAGATGATGTTTTTAAATCAAAAAACTTCAGTAAACTTAAATATTCTGTTCCAGAATATATAAAATCCAATCAAAATATTAGCAAATATATTTCTTCTGTAAAAGAAGCTCCACAAAAAGATGGCGGTGAAGGAGCTTTATTAATAAAACTCAAGAAATTATAAAATAAATTTTGAAAGATCAGTATCTTTAACTAAATTACCTAAATTATCTTTAACATAGGCTTTATCAATAACTATTTTTTCTCCAGTTTTATCCGATGCAGTAAAACTTATTTCATCTAAAACTTTTTCTATAATGGTATGGAGTCTTCTTGCTCCAATATTCTCAACAGATGAATTTACCTCAGCTGAAATCTTAGCCAACATATCTATTCCATCTTCCGTGAATTCCAGATCTACATCTTCTGTTTTTAATAGAGCTTTATATTGTTTAATTAAACTATTATCGGGCTCTTTCAAAATTCTTTTAAAGTCATCTTCATTTAAAGCGCTTAGTTCAACTCTAATTGGTAATCTTCCCTGAAGTTCAGGTAATAAATCCGATGGTTTTGCCAATTGAAAAGCTCCTGAAGCAATAAATAAAATGTGATCTGTTTTTATAGGACCGTGTTTTGTGCTAACAGTTGTTCCTTCTATTAGTGGTAAGAGATCTCTTTGAACACCTTCTCTTGAAACATCGCCACCAACCCTATCACTTCTAGCTGATACTTTATCAATTTCATCAAGAAACACTATTCCATTTTCCTCAGTTGTTTTTTTGGCCTCTTTAACAATCTTATCTTCCTCTATCATTTTGTCTGATTCTTGGGCTACTAAAATATTATGAGACTCTTTAACTTTCATTTTTCTTTTTTTTGTTTTTTTATTACCCATAGATTTTCCAAAAATATCTCCGATATTAACCATTCCTACGTTAGCTCCTGGCATACCTGGAATCTCAAAGCTTGGTAAAGGAGATTGATTATCGTAGACCTCTATCTCAATGTCATTCTCATCTAAATCACCGTTGCGTAATCTTTTTCTGAAGCTTTCTCTCGTTGCAACGGTAGCCTTTTTTCCGACTAAAGCATCCAAAACCTTCTCTTCTGCCAACAACTGTGCTTTAGCATTTACTTCTTTTCTTTTTTTCTCTCTTTCCATTGCAATAGCTATCTCAATTAAATCTCTAATAATTTGTTCTACATCTCTTCCAACATATCCTACTTCGGTAAATCTTGTCGCCTCAACTTTTATAAAGGGAGCTTCAGCTAACTTAGATAATCTTCTTGAAATTTCAGTTTTACCGACTCCAGTTGGACCTATCATTAGAATATTTTTTGGCAAAACTTCGTCTCTCATTTGATCGTTCAAAGCTTGTCTTCTCCATCTATTTCTTAATGCTACCGCTACAGCTTTTTTAGCTTCTTTTTGTCCAATGACGTATCTGTCTAGCTCCGAAACAATTTCTCTGGGAGACAGTGCACTTACCCTACTATCATTTTTCTTTTTATTTTTAATTAAATTCAAACTTGTTACTTTTTTGTTTTCTGACATTTTATTTTAATTTTTCAATCGTTACATTATTATTTGTAAAAACACATATATCTGAAGCCACCTTAATAGATTTTCTTGCTATCTGCTCCGCATCTAAACTTGTTTCCATTAAAACTTTTGCAGCGGCCAAAGCGAAATTTCCTCCAGAACCTATTCCAATTATTCCATCTTCTGGTTCTAAAACGTCACCGGTTCCTGAAATAATAAAACTATTTTCTTTATCTGCCACAGCCATTAAAGCTTCTAATCTTCTTAGAAATTTATCACTTCGCCAATCTTTTGCTAATTCTACTGCAGCTCTAGAAAGATTTCCTGCATGTTTTTCCAACTTTGCTTCCAAACGCTCAAATAAAGTTAACGCATCAGCAGTTGAACCAGCAAATCCGGCTATAACTCCTCTTTTTTCAATTTTTCTTACTTTTTTTGCAGTGCTTTTTAAAACAGTATTTCCCAAACTAACCTGACCGTCTCCAGCAACCACTGTTTCTTTGCCCTTACGCAAAAGGACAATCGTAGTTCCATGCCATTTTTCAGCTGTATTCATGTTATTCTATGTGGAGATTAATTTGATTTCTTCAATAGATAATTTTTGTGTTTATTGATATCAAAGTTGATTGCATATATATCTTGGACTAAATTGGCCTAAAATATGAAAAGAAAAGCAAAAATTTTAAGAAAAACAAAAGAAACAAGCATTTCGGTAGAAGCCAACATTGACGGTAAAGGCAATTACAACATCAAAACTGGTATAGGATTTTTAGACCATATGCTGGAGCAGCTTTCTAAGCATTCACTAATAGATTTAAATATTAAAGCCAAAGGAGACACGCATATAGATCTTCACCACACTACTGAAGACACAGGTATAGCATTAGGCGAGGCGATTAAAAAAGCAGCAGGAAATTTTAAAGGCATTAAGCGCTATGCTTCAGCTATGATACCAATGGACGAGACATTAAGCAGAGTATCTTTGGATGTATCTAATAGACCATATTTAATTTGGAAAGTTGATCTTAAAGTAGAGAAACTTGGTGAGATGGATACCGAATTATTTAAAGAGTGGTTCCAAGCATTTTCCCAAGCTGCAGGCATAACTCTTCACGTTGAAAACTTATATGGAGACAATAGTCACCACAAAATTGAGTCATGTTTTAAAGGATTAGCGAGATCTTTAAAAGATGCTTTTACTATCGATAATAGAATTAAAAATTCAATACCCTCGACTAAAGGCAAAATATAAATTAATGTTATTAACCGTTGTTGATTATGGAGTTGGCAATTTAAGGTCAATTGCTAAATCTATTGAAAAAGCAAACTCAGATAATAATTTAAATTACACAGTTATAGTAAGCTCAGATGTAAACGATATAAAAAAATCAGATAAACTAGTGTTACCTGGTCAAGGTTCTTTCAAGGCATGTAAACATGGAATTAATAGCATCAAAGGCCTAAAAGAAGAGTTGGACGAAAGTGTTTTAGTGAAAAAAAAACCAATCTATGGAATTTGTGCAGGTATGCAATTATTTGCCACCAAAGGGCATGAAGAGGAAGAAACTCGCGGACTAAACTGGATTCCAGGTGAAGTTATAAAATTAGATTTAGGCTCGTCAAAACTTAAAATTCCACATATGGGGTGGAACGAACTTAAGATTGAAAACAATTCAAGTGTTTTTAAAGATATAACTAATAAAAATCACGCATATTTCATTCATAGTTATGAATTTATTCCTGAAGATAAAAAAAGTGTATCTATAACGACAAACTATGGAAAAGATGTAATTGCAGCGGTATCTTTAGAAAATATTTTTGGATCACAATTTCACCCTGAAAAAAGTCAAAAAACTGGTATTAAAATATTAACAAACTTCTTAAATTTATAAAGAATTAATATGAAAATATTTCCGGCAATAGACATCAAAGATAAAAAATGTGTTAGGTTAATCAAAGGAAAGTTTGATAACAAAACTGAATATAAAACCTCACCCGTTGATCAAGCTGGAAAATTTAAAGATTATGGTTTTAAAAATTTACACATAGTGGATTTGGATGGTGCTTTAACCGGCACTCTAGCCAATTTAAATATTATTCAAGAAATAACAAATAAATATAATTTAAAAATTGAAGTTGGCGGAGGTATAAGATCTATTGATAATATAAAGAAGTACGTTGACTCTGGGGTAGAAAAAGTAATTTTAGGAAGTGCGGCAATAAAAAGAAAAGAATTCTTAAAAGAAGCATGTTTTAAATTTAAAAACAAAATTGCTTTAGGGTTAGATGCAAAAGACGGAAAACTATCTGTCTCTGGCTGGAAAGAAGATTTAAATATTAAAACTTTAGATTTTTTAAAAGAAGTAAATGATTTTGGATTAAGCAGACTAATTTATACCGATATTAATAGAGACGGGACTAAAGCAAGCCCTAATTTCGACGAAACAGTTAAAATTGCCGAAATATCTAAATGTCCCGTAATTATTTCTGGAGGAGTTGCTTCAATAAGTGATATTAAAAAAGCCAAAGAACTAAATAATAAAAATATTGAAGGCATAATAGTTGGCAAAGCTATATACGATGGTGATATAAAACTAGAGGAACTTGCAAAGGAATTAGATGCTTAAAAATAGAATAATACCCTGCTTAGATGTAAAAAATGGAAGAGTTGTTAAGGGAATAAATTTTGTAGATCTAAAAGATGCTGGCGATCCAGTTGAACAAGCCAGCATTTACGATAAAGGTGGAGCAGATGAAATTTGTTTTCTAGACATCACCGCCAGCAATGAAAACAGAAATACAATTATAGATGTAGTCAATAAAACAGCTGAAAAATGTTTTGTTCCTTTAACAGTGGGTGGAGGAATAAGAACTACAGATAACATTAGAGATTTATTATTAGCCGGAGCGGATAAAGTCTCTATTAATACTGCTGCTGTTAAAGACATTAATTTTGTTAAGGAGGCATCTAAAAAATTTGGAACTCAGTGCATGGTAGTAGCTGTTGATGCTAAGAAAGTTTCAGAGGGAAAGTGGGAAATATTTACTCATGGAGGGAGAGAAAAAACTGGAATTGACGCAATTGAATTTTCTAAAAATGCCGAAGCCAACGGAGCAGGCGAAATTCTTCTTACTTCTATGGATAAAGACGGAACTAAAACTGGTTATGATTTAGAGCTTCTAGAAATCGTTACAAAATCGATTAATATCCCCGTGATAGCTTCAGGAGGGGCTGGTAAATTAGAACACTTATATGAAGCGATTAAAACTGGAGGAGCAAGTGCTGTTTTAGCTGCTTCTATTTTTCACTATGGAGAATTTACAATTGGAGAAACAAAAAAATATTTAAAATCAAAAAATGTTCCTGTAAGATTATAAGATGTTTAAAAATTTAGAAAAATTAGTTCAAGTTATTAGAGATAGAAAAAACTCTTCAACAGAAAATTCATACACACGCAAACTGTTAAATGATAAGAAATTAAGTGTTGATAAGGTTAAAGAAGAAGTAAAGGAACTCATTGATGCTGTGGAAAAAGATACAAATAAGATTCACGAATCTGCTGACGTGTTGTATCATTTGTTGGTATTTTTGGAGGCAAATAATATTAAAATTGAAGACGTAATGACCGAGCTTAAGAAAAGGCAAAAATAATATGGCGTACGATAAAAATAATATATTCGCTAAAATTTTAAGAAAAGAAATTCCTTGTAAAAAAATTTATGAGAATAAGTACGTATTAGCTTTTCATGATATTAATCCTCAAAAAAAAATTCACGCTATTGTCATTCCCAAAGGCGATTATATAGATTTAGATGACTTTAATTCTAAGGCATCCTCAAATGAAATTGTTGAGCTCACCAAAGCGATTTCTTATGTGTCCAATTTATTAGGAGGGTCAAAGTTAGGATATAGAGTTTTATCTAATATAGGTGAAGATGGAGGACAAGAAATTCCTCATTTACATTTTCATATTTTTTGTGGTGAAAAAATTGGAAAAATGGTTGTTTAATTATATGATGACTGTATTAAGATATTTTTTAGAAATAGATACTTCAGAGCCTATTAAAAAAAATGTTTATTATTTAAAAAATTCAAATATAAAGATCGAAAAAAAAAACAATTTCAAGGTTAATAAATTCTTTTACAAACAAATCGGAGCAGATCATTTTTGGAGAGATCGTTTAATTTGGACTGACAAAGAGTGGCTAAAATATATATCTAATTCTAATCTTGAAACTTTTGTGATATCAAAAAATGACGATCTAATTGGCTATTATGAACAAGAGTATCATCCCAATAAAAATGAAATTGAATTAATTAATATGGGGGTTTTAAAAGAATTTAGAGGTCAAAAATATGGGTCTTTGTTGTTAAATCATGTGATTACAGGTGCAGAAAAAAGAAAAACAAAAAGGGTTTGGGTACACACTTGTTCGTTAGATCATAAGCATGCCTTAAATAATTATAAGTCCAAAGGATTTAAAATCTTTAAAGAAGAAAAAATAAATTTTGTTGCTTAATTAGTTTCAGGAACTTTAAAAGTACTTTTTTTAAAAACATCGTTTTTTGCTACAATATTTAATGAAAAATTAATATTGTTATTGTATTGATCTTTAATTTGCCAACCTTTTAAATCAAGACTTTTTTTATCAAAAAAAACCGCTATTTCATTATGATCAAAGTAAATAAGTTTAATAACCTGATCAGTTAACTCTAATTTCCCCGATTGTACTATTTCTAAAAGTTTATGTTTATAAAGAATATTTAAAAATGGAGATCTCGAAATTGGATAATGATAAGTTTTGTTATATCTTTTCTGCGTTATTGCTAATTTTTTATTATTAATAACTAATTCTTTTTTCTTATCATCAAAGTAACTACATTTTAATTTTCCCGGAAACTCTAAAAGACAACTACCGTTTTCAGTTTTCTCGTTAATCTGTTGATCAAATGTAAATTCTAAAGAATTTAAGTCGTTTAATTGAGAAATTATTTGATCTTTTATATTAGCAAATAAATTCGTTGATATTAAAAGAAAAACTGAGAATAAGAATATCGTTTTAAAGAACTTCACGTTTTCCAACATGATTAGCTTTACTAACTAAACCTTTTTCCTCCATCATATCGATTATCCTAGCAGCTCTGTTGTATCCTATTTGAAGTTTTCGTTGTAAAAAACTAGTTGATGCCTTTCCTTCTTTTTTAACAATTTCAGACGCCTGAGAGTATAACTCATCTCCGCCCTCATCATTTGTGATTGTATTGATTTGATCTATTATTTCATTTGTTATTTCATCCACATACTCTGGCTCTCCTTGAGACCTAAGAACGCTAGTAATTTTTTCAATTTCTTTTTCTGAAACATAAGGGCCATGGATTCTTATTATTCTATTTGCTGAAGACATAAATAGCATATCTCCCTTCCCTAATAATTGCTCAGCACCCTGCTCACCTAGTATAGTTCTGCTATCAATTTTAGAGCTAACTTGAAAAGAAACTCGCGTTGGAAAATTTGCTTTAATTGTTCCAGTAATTACATCTACACTTGGTCTTTGAGTGGCCATAATTATATGTATTCCTGCAGCTCGTGCCATTTGTGAGAGTTTCTGTATATAGTTTTCAATCTCTTTGCCCGCCACCAACATCAAATCGGACATTTCATCAACAACAACAACTATATAAGGCATTTTTAAACTGTGTTTTGCATTATATCCATCAATATTCCTAACTCCTTCTTTACTCATTAATTTATATCTACTATTCATTTCTCTGACAGTCCAACCTAGTGCTGAAGTTGCTTTTTTAGCATCTGTAATCACAGGACTTAAAAGATGCGGTATACCTTCATAAGCTGATAGTTCTAGCATTTTTGGATCAATAAGAATCAATTTACATAAACTTGGATTTAACTTGTATAATAAAGAAACTATAATTGTGTTGATACAAACAGACTTTCCAGAACCAGTAGTTCCCGCAATCAATAAATGTGGCATAGAAGTTAGATCACCTACAATAGGCATTCCAGAAATACTTTTGCCCAAAGCTATAGGAAGTCGATTTTCTTTTTTTTGAAAATTATCATTTGATAAGATTTCTCTTAAAAGAACACCTTCCCTATTTTCATTTGGAATTTCTATGCCTACAGTATTTTTTCCAGGTATAATTGCAACCCGAGCAGAAGTTGAGCTGGTATTTCTTGCTAAATCATCGGAAAGATTAACAATCTTAGAAACTTTAATACCTGGAGCTGGTTCAAATTCATATAGGCTCACAACAGGCCCATTATTAATTTTTTTTATTTTTCCATCAATTCCAAAATCAAGCAAAATTTTTTCCATAAACTCAGAGTTTAATCTGTTTTTTCCATGATCAACTTTACTTATTTTAGAACTGTTTTTTTCAAGCAATTCTAAAGATGGTAGTTTAAATATAGATTTACTCCTATTTTTAATTTTTGATTCTTTTGAAAAAAGAAAACTTTGTTGAGTCGTTTCTTCTAATGTGCTGTCCTTTACTATATCTGTCAAATTCTCAGTGGAATTTTCTGACATTGAGTTTAAATTCTTTCTTTGGAATAACTTTGTAGTAAAAGAAAATAAATTTAATAAAATATTTTTGATATTAATTCCCGAGGCAATAATAAAAAAAACTATTGTGAATAATAATAAAATATAATTTGAGTAACCGTCATTAATCTGAGGAAAAAATTGATTAATTAGTTCGTATATTAATTTTCCAACAAAACCTGAATTTCCATTATCTACTAACCAAAAAGAATTATCAAAATTAACATAAATAAATGTACATCCAAAAATTAAATATAAACTTACAAATAATAATTTAAATATAATGCTTCTTAATTCTTTTTTAATTATTAAAATATAACCCCATGAAAAAAATGTTGCTAATAAAAGAAAAGATATTAAGCCAAAGCTTTGTAACAAAAAATCTGAAATTAAACCTCCATAAACTCCCAAAATGTTGTTAATTATATTTTCTTTATCTCCGTAAATTAGCGTAGGATCACTTGGTGAATATGTAAAAAAAGAAATACTAAGTAGTATTCCGATAGAAATTAGTATTAATCCAGCTAACTCAAAGCTTCGTTTTTTTAAAAAATTTGTTACACTATTTAAAAAGTTTGTATTCATATCGAATCACAATACTTACGTTTTACCATTATTATGAAAAAACATAAAATATGCATAATCGGAGGCGGTTTAAGTGGCCTGATGTCAGCTTTAATTATTAATGATCCGGAAATAGACATTGATCTTATAGGAAATTACAAAAAGCTAAACACTCGAGATCTCAGAGCAACTGCCATTTCAGAGAGTAATTATATCTTTTTAAAACAAAATATTAGTAAGTTGGATAAAACAATCTTTTCGCCAGTAAAAAAAATAAACTTATTTTATGAGAAAGATAAGAAAATAAATAATTTTCTTAATTTTGATGAAGGTAAAAATTTGATGTTTTTATTCGAAAATAACGAGCTGAAATCACACTTATTGAGTCTTATTAAAAAAATTAAATTAAAGATTATTAAAAATGAAGTAGAAAAAATTAATATCTCAAATAATGAAGTTGCTTTTAAAAAAGGAAATAATAGAAAAAAAAATTACGATCTCATAATATTATGTTTAGGGTCTAATTCAAAACTCTATAGCAAAGTAGTTGATAATAGAGAAATTACAAAGAATTATAATGAATATTCTATTACTGGCAGTGTGTCACACAGGTTAAAAAATCTTAGCTCGCGACAATATTTTTTAAACGAAGGACCATTAGCTATTCTTCCTTTCAAGAAAAATTTATTTTCATTTGTATGGAGTATAGATAGCAAATACTATGATATTAATAATAAAAATATATTAATTTTATTAAAAAGAAGATTAAGAAAAATTTTAAATACAACAAAATTAAAATTTAATAAAATTAATTCTTATCCATTAAAACTATCTATAAAAAAAAATTATTATAAGAATAACACTTTAATATTAGGAGATGGATTACATACTGTACACCCAATTGCCGGACAGGGGTTTAATTTAATTTTAAGAGACATAAAAGTGTTACATGACTTGATTAAATTTAATTTAAGCCTTGGGCTAACACTTAAAGACTCTAGCATATTAAAAGAGTTTTCTGATAATAGGAAACCAGAAAATATTTTTTTAGGATTAGGAATTGACTTAACAAGAAAATTTTTCAAAAAAAATAAATATTTTGACCCTATCAAAGGTATAATCCTAGATAACTTTAACAATAATCAAATATTGAAAAAATTTAGTAAAGTTGTTTCAAATAAAGGTTTGTCTTTTTAGATTAATGAATATTTATGCTCTATCTTCAGGGAGAGGACCTTCTGGAATAGCTATAGTAAGGATCTCCGGAAAAAAAATTCTAGAAATTTGTAAAAAGTTAACTAAACTTGATATTATAAGGTCAAACGAAGTAAATTTTTGCAAGTTTTATGATCCAAAAAACGGCGACGTGATTGATCCCGAGGCACTTTTGCTTTGGTTTCCTGGGCCCAATAGTTACACTGGTTACGATTTAGCAGAGCTGCAAATTCACGGTAGTAATGCTGTAATTGGTGCTCTTTTAAGAGTTTTGTCGGAACAAGAAAACTGTAGATTAGCTGAACCAGGAGAGTTTACAAAATTGGCATTTCAAAATGATAAAATTGATTTGTTAAAAGCTGAGAGCATAGGAGATTTAATACATTCTGAAACTGAACTTCAAAGAAAACAGGCGATAAGACTTATTCAAGGAAATGTTTCTAACTATTATAACGATCTTAGAGGTAAAATTATTAAATCTTTAGCACACATTGAAGCGAAGATAGATTTTGCGGAGGACGATTTACCGGAAAAAGTATTGAAGGAGGCTCACAAATCTATAAAGGAGATACACCATGAAATTCAAAAGATTATAGAGGATAATAAAATTGGTGAAAAAATTAGAGATGGATTTCGGGTTTCTATCACAGGAGAGGTTAATGCAGGAAAGTCGTCTTTATTGAATTTAATTTCAAAGAGAGATGTTGCTATCGTATCCGATGAGGAAGGAACAACAAGAGACGTAATAGAAACATATATAAATTTGGATGGATATCCAGTTATACTTGCAGATACGGCCGGTATAAGAGAGGCTAAAAACGAAATAGAAAAAAAAGGTATATCATTAGCTTTAGGACAATTTAAAGAAGCAGATTTAAATATATTAGTTATAGACAATACTTCAAAAAAAAATTAATAATGAAATTAAGAAAATGATAACAAAAGATACAATAGTTCTTTTGAATAAATCGGATATTCAAGAAAAACCTAACCATACATTTAACGTAGATACAATTTTAGATTCAGTAAAAAACAATAAAAATATAGAAAAACTAATTGAGAAAATTAAAGAAAAGATTAGTAAAAAATTTTCATCAAATAATAGTATATTAATTACAAGGGAAAGACATCGAGTAAAGTTAAACGAGTGTTTGAATGAAATAAATAAGTTTCTTAAAAAAGATCAAAATAAAGATCTTGAATTAGCTGCTGAAGATTTAAGAATGGCAACAAGGCATCTGGGAAGTATTATTGGCAAAGTGGATGTAGAAGAAATACTAGGTTCAATATTCCAAGACTTCTGTATAGGCAAATAAAATACTACTTGTAATCTTATTTTAGAGCGTTACATTCTGATCATGAATAAACTAAGTTATGACGTAGTAGTTATTGGTGGCGGACATGCTGGATGTGAAGCAGCAGCAGCATCAGCCAGAATGGGCGTAAATACTGCTCTTTTTACACATAAAATAGAGACGATAGGTGAAATGTCATGTAATCCCGCTATAGGAGGGCTTGGGAAAGGCCATTTAGTAAGAGAAATAGATGCCTTAGACGGAGTAATGGGTATCATAGCTGACAAATCTGGAATTCAATTTAGATTATTAAATAGAAGTCGAGGTCCAGCTGTTCAAGGGCCAAGAACACAATCTGACAGAGCTTTGTATAAAGAGTACATGCAGAAGACCTTATTAAATTATAAAAATCTAAAAGTTATCGCCGATCCAGTAACTCAATTTTTATTTGAGGATAACAAAGTAATAGGTTTTATTTGTCAAAGTGGAAAAGAAATAAGAAGTAGCGAACTAATACTTACAACTGGAACATTTTTAAACGGTTTAATTCACATCGGTGAAACGCAAATTCCAGCAGGCAGGTTTGATGAAAAACCTTCTACCGGTTTGAGCGAGCAGCTTGCAAAATTTAATATGCAAATTGGCAGACTGAAAACAGGTACACCACCTAGACTAGATGGAAATACAATTAATTATGAGGAGCTAGAGATGCAGCCAGCAGACGATGATCATTATTATTTTTCATTTTTAACAAGCAAGACTTTAAATAAACAAATAAAATGCGGAATGACTTATACTAATAATGAAGTCCATAAAATCATAAGTGATAATATTTCAAGAAGTGCTATGTATTCAGGAAATATTAAAGGGGTAGGACCAAGATATTGTCCATCAATTGAAGATAAAATAGTTAAGTTTAAAGAGAAGCAAAAACATCAAATTTTCTTAGAACCAGAAGGATTAAAGGACAATACTATTTACCCAAATGGTATATCAACGTCTCTTCCAGAGGAAGTACAACTTGAATTATTAGCTAAAATCAAGGGTTTGGAGCACGTTAAGATGAAACGTGCAGGATATGCAATAGAGTATGATTATGTGGATCCAAGAGAGCTTCGAGCTACTTTAGAAACAAAAAAAATTAAATCTCTATTTTTAGCGGGTCAAATCAATGGAACAACAGGTTATGAAGAGGCTGCAGCCCAGGGTTTGATAGCAGGAATAAATGCTGCCTTAAAGGTGAAAAGTAAAAAAGAATTTATTTTAGATCGATCTACTTCATACATAGGAGTAATGATTGACGATTTAATTATTAAGGGTGTTACAGAACCTTATAGAATGTTTACTTCCAGAGCCGAATATAGGTTGTCCTTAAGAGCAGATAATGCCGATCAAAGACTTACTGGTTATGGTATTGATATTGGTCTAGTCAGCGACATGAGAAAAAAATCTTTTATAGATAAGAAAAAAAAAATCTTTGTACTAAAAAGTTTTTTAGAACAAAATTCTATTTCTCCTAATGGGGCTTCTAAATATTCTATTAAAATTTCAATGGATGGAGTGAAGAGATCAGGATTTGAGCTTTTAGCTCAAAGAAATTTAAATATGGCAAAAATAAGGCAGATATGGAAGGAAGTACCTGCTTTTGGACAGACTATCGATCAACAGGTTGAAATTGATGCACACTACCAAGGTTATCTGAGAAAGCAGTCGTTGGATGTAGAGGCTTATAAGAAAGATGAAAAAATTTTGATACCTGATGAGATAGATTATGAAAAATTCAGTGGATTATCTAATGAGATAAAATTTAAACTAAGTAAAATTAGACCACGTACCTTAGGCCAGGCTCTTAGAATAGATGGAGTAACACCTGCAGCAGCCATCATTCTTTTGGGTCATATTAAGAGGCTAAGAAGTCGTGAATCAGCTTGATTCTCATACAAAAGTTATCCACATACTTAAATTTAAACTTAAATTTAGTAAAGAAAAAGTAGATAAATTGTCATTTTTTGCTGATTCTGTCATAAAATTCAATAAAAAATATAACTTAATTTCTAAATCTTCAGAAAAAAATATTTGGAGCCGTCATATACTTGATTCCGCCCAATTAGTTAAGTTTATTGATTTTTCTAGTGCAAATGGGGTTTCAGATCTTGGATCAGGAGCAGGATTCCCCGGGATTGTGCTTGGCATCTA
>MDTB01063976.1_pt1 | contig 29705 bp, 26 predicted proteins | sample 811161 | NCBI WGS metagenome assembly MDTB01 (sample SAMN05326650, study PRJNA326480) | marine metagenome | isolation source: seawater | place: Mediterranean Sea | collected 2009 | reverse complement strand
GCTTTTTCTGCTTTTGTTTCTTTTTCTGCTGCTGCTCCAGCTGCTCCAGCTTTTCCTCCTGCTGCGGCGGCTCCAGCTTTTCCTCCTGCGGCTGCGGCTGCTCCTGCTCCTGCTTTTCCTCCTGCTGCTCCTGCTGCGGCTGCTGCTTGTGCGCCTGCTGCTGCTTGTGCGCCTGCTGCTGCAGGTCCTGTTTGTGGTCCTTGAGAGGTTGGAGTATTTGGTGGTGTTGATGGTTGGTTAGGGAATGCACCATTTAATAATTTTAATTCATCGAATATTCTTTTAATATCACCCAAAAAACTTTCCAGTTTTGATATTGCTTCAACCGCTTCTGCTCCGGTGGATCTAACATTTTGAATATTTAATTCATACATATTTACCATATTCAATAGAGCACTAATCTGGTCTTCTTGTCCTTGTAGTTTTTCTTTACATTCTGCTGCTTCTCTATCTTCAGCACCATTATCTTCACCTTTTTTGTTTCCTTTACCTTCTTCATCCTCTTTTTTGTTTCCTTTACCTTCTTCACCCTTTTTTTTTTCTTTATCTTTATTTTTCTTCTTTTTCTTCTTTTTCTTTTCTTCCTCTGTTTCTGGTGGTTTTTCTGTTCCATCTGGTGTTGTTTCTGTTGATCCTGGTGTTGTTTCTGGTGTTGTTTCTGTTGATCCTGTTGGTGTTTCTGGTGTTTCTGTTGTTGTTGTTGCTGATCCTGCCCTTTGTTTATACATTAATCTACTCTTTCTTTTTGTCATTCTGGTGCCTTTCCGTTTAGCACGTCTTAAAGTCTGAGTTTTTTTTTGTGCTTTCATTTAATATATAATATTCTAATATAATTATTAGAAGTATTTGTCCCATTAAAAATATAAAAAATATAAATTATTAAATATTTTAAAAATTAGTTACTACTTAATTTATTTAATTGAGTAGTTTGTATAATAAACTATATTAATTCTGTAAACACATTCTATATGTAATTGAATTTCCAGCAGTTTCACTCGCTCTTATAATTTCACACATATCACCCTTTCTAACTCCTAAGAATTTCGCCTGTGGGTCTGATTTCAATATTTGAGGCATTTGTCCTGGAGTTGCTGAAAATCTTTCTAAAACAGATTCCTTTTCAGTTGGAGAAATAATACGCATTTTTGGAACTAGTTCGTGCTTTGTAATATTAAACATTAAATTATCGAGTGAGAAAATCTGAATATATACATTATTTAAAGAAAGATATCCCTCTAGCATACTATCAAATGTGTCCATATTATTTACATTATCCTTTAGTATAAATATAATTTCATCACCACTATGTAAAAGACCGTCTAACATTTCATCTATCAAAGTCTTAAAATTTGATGTCCTTAATTTAGAGGCTAACAAATATTTTATGTAAAGTTTACCTCCTAAGGAATTTACAACAGTCATATCAAGTGAACCTAATTCAGCAGTTGTTTTCTTTTCAGTTGCTTTAAACATTGCTTCAATTTCATTCAAAGAGAAATTTCTGTAGGGTTCAACATCAAACCCACGCATCTCAAGCATCTCAATAATAACACTTCGTGATTTAAACAGTTTGTTAACACTCATGGTCCAGTATATATAATTATAATATAAAAAGCAAAACTTAAATCAATTTTTTTTAAATACTTTTCAATTCATATTCTTTTCTATTAAAGTCTTCTGGTCTCCCTCTAGGATTAGAAATAAAACTAATACCATTTACATTTTTTTTAAACTGATTATGGGTATGTCCAAAAATCCAAGTTCCTAATTTTGTAAATCTACCATCAACTAAATTTTTTGAACCACTTTGTAACTGGCATGATGTTTCTACATTCCCTTTAGATTCTAGAGCAAATTGTTTAAGAGGAACGGTATGTGTAACTATAATAACTTCTTGTATATTATCATCATTCTCATAATCACTTAAGATATTATATAACTGTTTCTGATGATATTCACTCTTAGAAATAACACTTTCAATAAATTTTCTACTACCGCCATCTGCTCTACTTATTTCTGGAATCCATTCATCAAAATATTTTAAGGCATTACTTATTGACTTATCATTTCTATTATCGTAATCCCACCATCCACTAAATCCTATAATTACTGTATTACCTAATTTATAATGTGTCTTAGGCAAATACACTATTTTATCATTATTTAATTTATCAATTTTATCGTATATTTCATCACAAGATATAAGATTAGGATATCTTGATACATGCTCATGATTTCCATCTACAAATAAAACTCTCTCATAATTTTTAGATATTTCATCTAAATATCTTAGTGATAAATCTATATCATCACTTATATCTCCGGCTACTATAAGAATTCTATCTTTAGTTTTTTGAAATTCATAAGGATAGTCTAAAACTTCACCACATGGATTTTTAATATTTAAAGAAGTATCCCATTGGTCTATATGTAAATCACTAACAACATCTATTGTTTTGAGAGATAAAAAGGGGTTAGATTCAATCTTGAGAGGATACGATAAACTAGATAACATTTATAAAATACCTAAATATTTAAATATAAAAAATAAAAAATTAATAATTATATGGGTGACTCATCTGAAGAGTGTATATTTTGCTTTGAAGATATTTCCAAATATGATGTGGCTATATTAAATTGTAGACATAAATATCATCTTCACTGTATAAAAAAATGGAACAATAAATCAAAAAATTTTAGAAAAGTGTGTCCTCAATGTAATATCGAAGGTGAAATTATAAATGTTGAAAAGGGGGAAAAATCTTCTCCAAATAGTCCTATAAAAAATACAGATGAATCTGATAGTTATACTTATTATAATAATTTACAATCAAATACATATTATGATGAACGTTTTAATTTACAAGAGGTTCCTCTTATAGACGAACACGACCAAGTCATAATTCCAAACAGACAAAGAACTATTAATGAAGAACTTGAAGATACTCTAATTTGTTGTACTATTCTTTAAAAATTTGATAAATAATCTTTAAAATTTGATGAATATTCTTTAATTAATTATCTATAATTAATTATCTTTAATTAATTATCTTCTGGAATATGAGCGCAACTATCAGCTGGTGCGTCGGCAGAATAATACTCTTGTGGATTTATATTAATATTTGGAACATCTAATTCTTCTTCTAATTCAGAAAATGCCTGACATCTGGCTTTGTCTTTATCACTCATCTGCGCCAAAGCACGACTCTTTGCGATTTCCTTATCGGTTGGTTTAGCAAAATTGCGCTTTTTATATTCTAATTCATCATAGTTTGCACGCTTCATATATAATTCATATACCATATAACCTAACACAACAAGTAATAGCACTACCCATATACCTAATGCGGCTGTTAATGGAATTAATTTTGCCTTTTTAAGAATGGGAATTATAATCATAACACCTATAATTATCATAACAATCATTAAAACTTTATTTGTATCCGCTACTCTTCTACTTTTGTTTAAATTTATCTCAATATTTCGTTTTGAAGTAGAATTTGTTGCCTTTAAATCTTCAATTACTACACGATGTCTATCAATCTCCTTTCTTAAATTATTTAATTGGTCTTGTTTTGCTTTTCTATCATAGTTAGTTGTTTGAATATCTAACATCTGTATTTTATAAATACCCTTAACCATGGTAAATAAATTTCTTGCCAAAGCATTTGGGTCTAAGTTTCTTAATGAATGAAAATCAAAATCTACTGGTGCCAATTTTTCATTTTCATTATGAAATTTTACATAATCACTAAAGGTTTTAGCGTATATATCCTGTAAAAATTTAAATGAATCATTCGAGGTTTTAACATCAAACTTAGATTCAAATTGTGATGGTTTTGAACCAGAAGAATAGGTTACATTTGGTGTAGTCCCATCAGTAAATGATGCTGTGGCCATAAATTGACCATTTTCTCTATTAAATGTGTCTTGTGATACAGATACATATAATGAATCCCCTGACAATAAATCGGATGGGGGTGTTCCTGATATTTTATATGAAGATTGATCAGGTTCAATACTACAAACATATTTAAATCCTGGAAATCCATCATTACCATCAGGTTCGGTTTCCGAATTTGTTAGACTATCAGAGGATATTGATACTGGCACAGTGGCATCAGTTGCTCTAATAGGTGTTTCCACTGAAGTATATACTTTGTTACATTCAGATGAATCTATACATCTATCTAGACAATTATCACACCCATTCATAAGGCATGTATTACAAACATCTTTTCCAGGAGTTACTGGACCTGTTGGACAAACTGGACTAGTCATATATTATTATAAAATATAAAATATATTTCTGTAATGTAAATTAAATTAAACAAAAAAAACTATTCCCTGAACAATTAAAAAAACTACAATCATTGTTACATAGATTGTAAATTGTGTATTCATCTGTTTATTTCTTTTATCTGAACTTTCATTTCTATATTTAGTAACTAAATCGGAATCTTCATTAGTTTTTAATACCTTTTCCTGTTCTTCAACATGTTTTTTCTCATTATTTAACTGACTTTCAAGTTGCTGTAAATCTTCATTAAAATTAGAGTAATTATTTTGGATATTATCTAATAATCCAGATAATAAACAATTAATTTTTTGATGTTTTTCATAGTGATTTGACATATCCCCACTAGCAGATGGAGTTATCCCCATCAATCTATTAAATTCGGCTTCAAATCTATCTAAATGTATTTGTTGAATATCATTTGTTGTTCCAGTATTATGATAAAGTCTTCTCCCATTACTATCTTCTCTTACGCAACCTTCTCCTGCTGGATATGTAGGTATATTTACTGAATTGCAAATTGTCATATAAAATAGAATAAGAAAATTATTACAATCGTAATTATATTAAAAACTATAAGTGCCATAGTTACATTTTTACTAGATTTGTAATCTCTTTTTCTTAGTTCCTTTTTTTCATCTTGTGTTAAATCTCGCTGTTCTAAAGTTGTAATTTGTTTCTTAACCGTTTCTATTTCATTTCTATTATTTTCTATTTTACTATAATAAAAAACTAATTGGTCATAATCACTTGACTCTTTTACACTATATCTTTCTAATGAAACCTTTTGAACCCAATCTATTATATTATGCATTAACATTGATATTTGAATAAGTATTTCTTCATATTTTTGTTTATCTTCCGGTGAAGAAGCATTTTGATATTTATCAAATGACTCATCTAAAACTGTTGTTACACTTTTTATAAATTCATCATATTTTTGCTCCTTTTCTGCTCTGGATGATGAAAAGATATTATCTTCTGTAACTTTAATTTGTCTTCTAGTATCACTCCCAGCAATACTCTGTATACATGTATAATATTGTGCCTTAGATAAAATACCCTTTCTATATAATTTCTCACATGAACCTAGTAACTTGTCCGCTAATGTTAAATTCGGCATATCTATTAATATATAATATTAAAAAAATTGAATTAAAAGAATTTAGTTAATGATTTTATAAATATTCACCATGAATAGTCAACTAGTTGAAAGTTTCAAAGCTCTTGCCGAAAGAGAAAAAACTGCCGATAAACCAAATACATTTAAAATTAGATCTCATTTAAAAGTCTCCAAGATTATTAAGGAATTAAAGTTCGAGATTACGGATTCATCTCAGGTAAAAGATATTTCAGGAATCGGAACTAAAACTCTTGAAAAAATAGATGAATTTTTAGAATCAGGGAAACTTAAAAGTTTAGAAGGATTTTCTACACCAGAAAAGAAATCAAGTGTTTCAGAATCAAAAATGTTAGAAGGAGTAACTGGTATTGGTCCAGTTAAAGCTAAGAAACTCGTTGATGAAGGATACACCCTCAATAGTTTGCGAAAGATGTTTTCAGAAGCAGATGCTTCTATTTATGATATTTTAACTCATCATCAAATTCTTGGAATCAAATATTATGAAGACCTTCTACAAAGAATCCCATACGATGAAATTACAAAAGTAGACCAATACTTAGAAAAACTTATTAATTTGGTCAATACTAAACATTTTAAACAAGGTCAGTTTAAACATCAAATTTGTGGTTCTTATAGACGTCAATCATCAAATAGTGGTGATATTGATGTCCTATTTTATAATACTTTATCTAATAATGATGATGAAGAATTCTTTTGTAAAATGATGAAAACTCTTATTTCAACAAATTTTTTGAAAGATCATCTAACTGACCCTGAAAAAGTAACAACTAAATATATGGGGTTTTGTCGTCTGCCTAGGAAAAAGATTTGTCGTAGAATTGATATGAGATGTATAAAATATTCATCTCTACCTGCGGCACAACTTTACTTTACCGGAAGCGGTGAGTTTAATAAAAACATGAGAAAATTTGCTCTTAAAAAAGGATTTACTATAAATGAATATGGTATTTATAGGTTAACTGAATCAAAAGATAAGGGAGAACAAATGAAAGTCTATACGGAAGAAGATATTTTTAAGGTTTTAGGATTAAAATATATTGAACCTAAAGATAGACTCTCAACTGTCATTTTTAAGTAATTGATAAATATTATAAAAATTGATTTAAAAATATTTTTTATAACTATAAACACATAAACATGGACGTTGAAATTAAAACTATGGATCTCTCATTTTGTGGCGAAGTCGCCCAGAATGTAGTAAATAAGGAAGCAAAAGAATTTATTTTAAATCAGTTGAAAACCAAATACAATTTTGGTATTAGTGATAATCGCGCATTTATTTTAAATAGCAAAAGTGTTTACTTTTTAGAAAAGACACAACATATTATGTCTATAAAATCTTCTGGAACTAACTATCTTCTATATTTTACAAATATAAATAATACAAACTATTGTTTTTTCATTGATAGAAAAATCGCACCTGGATATACAATACCCAGAATTATATCTACTAAATTTCAGTTTTCCGATTCTGTTTTCTCAGATACTCTTCTTGATGGCGAATTGGTTAAAAACGACCAAAACCGCTGGATGTTTTTGATTACTGACTTACTTGTTTTTGAGGGACAACGCCTTGAAGAAAATATTATTTCTAGATTTAACAAGTTGTATAAAATGCTAAAAGACTCTTATAAAATTAATAAGGATTTCGATATTTGCCCTCTTGTTGTTAAGCGTCTTTTTAAATATTCTGAATATGACACACTAATTACCCAATTTATACCTAGTTTGTCATATAAAACGAAGGGTATTTATTTTAACACACTAAATCAAAAACACGCTAATCAATTATTCCTATTTCCTAACGAACATCGGCAGAAAAACACTCAAAAGGGAAGATATCAAAAACCTAGAGAAGATGTTAAAAATACACAAGATAATAGTAGTATAGAAAATACCGAGAATACTCAGGGATTTGTATTTAAATTATGTAAGACAAATATGCCTGAAATTTATAATCTATTTGTAAAAGATGGCGCCGATATTGTAAAACTAGATAAACCAGCATACGTGCATGGAATCAAAAATAGTAGAATGATTCGTAAATGTTTGGAAGGAAGTGATTCAACATATGTATACTGCTCTTTTAATAAGAAACAATGTATGTGGGAACCAATTACTAAAGCAGAAGTAAGTGGTGATGAATATATTTCTTCACGTGATAAAATCATGCTCGAAGTTAATTCTTAAAAATTTAACATATCAACATTTATAGTTTCAGATTTAGTTTGTTCTAATCCTTTTAGTAAACTTATTTCTTTCACATTTTCGTTTTTAATAGATTTAATATTCTCTGCTCTAAAAATTACTAATTGAAGCATCTCATCTAAAACTTCATTCACTATATCTTCCCCCATTTTTATTTCCTTAAAAAGAGTATTTAATTCAATATACGAATTATAGAAACATATAAATTTATTTCGTATTTCTATAAAACTGTTATCACCTTTTATCTCATCTGGATTTTTATTTTTAAAAAATTTTAAAGATATTACGTCGTCTAAATCATTCATAATTTTTTTTTTATAATTTGTTAAAACTAATTCATTATTTTTATCTACAACCTTTTTCTTTTTATCTTTATTCTCTATTAATGAAATTTCCATAACTTTGTTCATAATAATTTTATTAATATTATATATATATTAAAATGGATTTTTGGACATGGTTTTCAATAATTTATATATTTGTAGCAGTAACAATAAGTTTTCTTTTTATTGAAGAAAAATTACGTCTAGTTTTTATGATGATTGCCTTTCTACTTTATGTATCAATTTACAATGTTCATTTCAGCATAAAATACTATTATAAAATAAGAAATGAACCTGGTATCAAAGGTGATAGAGGAGACCCAGGTGATGCTGGTGAAGAAGGGTCTGATGGTGTTTGTGCTATGGCAAGAAGTTGTGGAATAGCCAGTTGTAGAAAATTAGTTGTTGATGAACTTATGCAACAATTTCCAGAATATATTATTATTAGAGATAAACTAACTAAGAACGTCGAACTTAATGCTAAAGAGAAAAAACAAAATCGCCAAATTAATACTTATATAGACTTATTAGTTGCCAAATGCGAGGTGTTTGAAAAAACTGAAGATGCTCAAGGTAATAATAATACAGTAAATGATTTTAAAAAAATTATTCAACAAACTATTAATTAAATTAGGTTGATTCTTTTCTCTTGCTTTTTTCTAATATTATATTAATGTATTTTGTATTTTATTTTATTGCTGGAATAGTAGTATTCACCTTTTTACTAATTAAGTTTTTAGAAATTATTTTTGATAAAAAAGGATATAAAACTTTTGGAAATAGATTTTACGCTACTCTCCTTTTTGTAGTAATGATTACTACTTTTATAAATATAATTATAGCAATACAATCTTACCGAACAACAATCAACATGGTTGGACACCAAGGAGATGTTGGTATTCAAGGTAAACGTGGGAAAAAGGGTAATAAAGGTAATTGTAGTGAACAATGTGGACAACAAGTTTGTTATGTAGATATTATTGACCACGCAAATGATATTTTTCAAGAAGAAGTTTCAATAATGTTAAGTAATAGTGACTCTTTAAAGACAAAAATGAAACCAGATGAATTTAAAATTAATAATGGATTTTTCCTTGATAAAATTAATTCAATATGTAAAAGTGAACAGTATCAATCTATTATGCTTGGTAAACATCCTAATAAACCAACTGAAAAGAAACTTATTGAATATTTAAAAGGTATTGTAGAAAATTGGGTTAAATATTTAGTTAATCCTTTAAATAATGGTTGTTTACTTGGTCAATCATATGATTTAGATAATCATAAATGTAACGATAAACCAAACTCAGACGACGGAGATCTTATAGAACAAATAAATAGAGGCGTTAGATTCCTTCTTGATGCACAATATACAGTAGATGTATTAAATTTTACTGATAGTAATGATTCAAAAACATTCAATCCTATTGAAGAATTAAAAAATTATGATATATGGAATTGGGGCGATGAATTAATAATTGCACCACTTGAATTAAACATTGAAGTAAAAGATTTAGATAAACCGGAACCAGATCAAGCACGTTTACAAATAAAAAAAAGTAATAATTATAAATGGGTATACGGAACAGAAAATTACAAAGATAAATGGGATGATACAAATTGTGATTATAATCAGATGGGTTCAGATAGAACAAATCCTCAGAATCTAAACAAATGTGTATTTTTAAATAAACAAAATTATTTAAAAGATTATGTTAACACCTGGAAAACTGACGTTTATAGAAAAGATCAAGAAATGAGTTTATATAATTCAGAAGCATTTCAAGATGGAGAAACAAATCAAATATTTTATCCTGTTGGAAGTATCTGGAGAGGAAGTGAAAATAGAGAAAAACCATATGGTAGTTTAAGAAGTCCTCCTTCCAAAAATAGTTGTGGTGCTGGTCATGGAGAAACTGGAAATTCAGAAGCAAATAATGAGGGTCCTGAAAAAGAAACTTTATTAGTATCTGGAGATGTAAAAAAACCAAAGGATATGAAATTAATTTGGGATAGTAAAGAAGGATGTGAAGATTGTCAAATAAACCGTGTTAAAGTTTATAGACCTGAGGCACCAGACGGATATGTATGCTTAGGAGATTATGTGAAAGAAGGAAACACATCAATTAATGATGATGATTATAATAAAATAAGATGTGTTCCAAAGGATTGTGTTCGTGAAAAAAAGATAGGTAATCGATTTTATGATAATAAAGGGGTTTCATATGACAAATATGATAGTTATACAAAATATGTAGCACGAACACCGTATGATTCTGATTATCAATTATCTGCTTCATTTTGGACTGCTGGTGTTGATGATATGGGTGCTGCGGAAGAACAAAAAAATCTTTATGGTCTCGAAATAAATTCAGATGATGGATACAATTTATTTAGAATGGGAAGAGGATATAGAAAACCAAAAGAAAAAACATATGTAATTAAAGAAGAGTGCTTGATGCCTGGTGGAGGTGGTGCTCCAAAACATCCATTTTTTGACGCTGAAGATTTTATTAAAAATAATGATATTCATAATAAAAGATACAATGCTGGAGAATATTTTGGCAAGAAACCTCCATTTGCGGTATTAACAAATAATGACAATTTTTCTGATAATCAAAAAAGTCTTTTAAATTTTGAAAAAAAACGAATTAGATTATATTTACAAGACGATTTAAATATTCGTGAGACTGATGAGACTGGTGAGACTGATAAATCAGACACATATTTCATTAAAACATATAATCCAAAAAAAAATGATTTCTCAAATTATGTTGTAACAAATATAAATGGAGATGTAAATTTAACAACAAAACCTAATAAAAAAAATAAATACCATCGTTGGACAGTAAGAATTAATAATCTCTCAAATTTAGACTCACCAACATCTAGAGATTATATTTATAATGTTTTTATTGAATCATATGGATTAACAGAAGAAGGTAAAGATGTTCGAGCATTAAGACAATATTATAATAATATGGGTAAATCTAAATTTGATTTAGTAGATAAAACAAGATCAGCTTCGGGGGATGGCAATTGGATATATAGTCAGATGATTATCCTAGACCCACCTAACTTTTTTTAACCTAGACCCACCTAACTTTTTTGGGTAAATAACATTTATACATTTAATATTTATTACACTAATCTTTTTTTATTACTATTTATTAATGAATAAATACTTAATTTCTTTAATTGAAATAATTGTTCTAGGAGCAATTGCTAAATTTTCGGCTAAAAATATAGATATTTTTACAGGAGATGATACAATAGTAAGATTAAACTACATATTCTGGGGAATAATAATTGTTTTGAGTGTTTTAATAAATTTTAAACTTTATATATATTTTGGTTCTGTATTTGTCCTTGGAATTATTTTTTTGGCAATATATATTCACAAAATAGTTAAAGTTATTACATTTGTTGAAAAAGACTATAATCTGTTTTTCTGGATGATATTTGGAACACTATTTCTACCAATATTAATTCTTCTAATTACTAAAGGAGTTTTGTATAAAGCAATAAATTACGAGGCACCACAAGGTTATACTGGTGAAGTAGGAAAAGTTGGAAATACAGGAACCCAATTTTTTATAGAAAGTGTTGGAGATAGAGCATATGTATTAATTGTAAATGGGGTTGAAGAATATATTAGAGAAATATTTGATAGAAATGAAATTGACTATGACGGAACTGAGATGCAATTTAACAATATGTATCTTAAAGATAATTTAAAACGTATATGTAATTCTGAAGAATTTATAACTAAATTATGGAATCTTGCTAAAACAGATAGAAATAATTACCAATCGTGTGCATATTATAATGGGGAACAACGATATTGTACAGAAAATAATCAAATAGGAGATAACTATTCAATTCCTTCAATACCTTCATTAACTAAACAATGTGTAAGTGATAAAGATTGTAACGTTAGTGATGCGCAAAATATAATTAACGAAAATCAAGAATACGTAAATCTACTTAAATTAGAACCTTTAACAGATACTTATAGTGATGACGAAAATATAGTTTATAATCTATTTTTAAGAGTAAAATATTGGATAAGACTTATTCTTGAAAATAACTGTGAACAAGATAAAAAATTACGTAAAAATTTAAAAATACAAGATATTTATAAATTATCTGATATTAAAATGGGATTTGTAGATAGTTTTAGAGAATTTCAAGAAGATCCAAATAAAAATGAATATCAAAAAGAAGAATATCTTCTATTTAATTCAGTCAACCATCTTAGAATGAATAATTTATTAGGAAGAAAATTCTTACAAAGCAATTTTCAGAATCATAAATATTGGCAGTCAAATAATGTTAAAACTATTAATAGAAATCCATTTGATATAATTCACCAAGACCCATTTTGGAATTATGGAACAGGTGTAGGTGATGAGTGTAAACAAACTGACCCCTCATTAAAATCATATGGGAAATGTGATATAAGAGAACACGCAAAAACACCTTATTAATTATTTCTTTTTTGCTTTTTTATAATTTATTTTTGTAATATATTATTAATGGAAGAGATTTACAGAAATCGTATGTTAAATTATGGTTACTTAACCTCACTTACTTTATTATCAGTGATCTTTATTTATAATATTATTAGTGGTAAATTTGATAAATTTGGAGGAGATATTAAATTGTCAGACTTTAGTATAAAATTTATTTTAATACTTGTTGTTTTTGTTTCCTATATATCGCTTTCAACACCATCATTTAGAATGTTAGGTGAGAATAAGGTTCTAAAAAAAACTCCTCCAAGAGGCAACATTGGAATAAGAGGTAATCGTGGTTCTGTTGGTGAAGATGCTGCGTGTAATGAATGTGGTGATGATTTATGTTATAAAAAAATGATGTTTAATATAACAAAAACAATTAATTTTTGGAAACAACAAAATGGTATGGAATTGCTTGATGACAATTATGTTATAGAGAATGAATATATAAAAGATAGAGTTAAAAAACACTGTAAATCTAAACAGTTTAAAACATTAATAAGTAAATTTGGTTCAAATAATAAGGATAGCACTATAAGTCCTCAAGATATAAAGGGTCTAGATGACGACACTATAGGATTCGGTGGTTATGATTATATGTTTAAAATGTGGAGCATATGGATTCTTATTATTTTAAGATATAAAAATGGAATGTTTTTTCTTGATTCTTATGGATTAAAAGAAGCTGATTTTGATGGACTTGTTGAAAGAGAAGATGGTTTTACATTAGGAACAAAAGTAGTGAAAGTTGTCGGTTCAAGTCAAGATTATACTGTAGTTGATAAGAAAGAATTTCCATTTTATAAAATAAAAAATGATTTAACAAGTCAAATTTCGCAAGAATATATAAATAAACTTAAACCTAAAGATGATAATGGTTGGAATGAAATGTTTAAAAATGTTACAATTGAATATACCGTTAATGAGGTAAAAAAAGCACTAATAAAGACAAAAACTGTCAAACGCGATTCTAATAATATATATACTTTTGAGGGAATAAATAACGAGTTTATTACTATAATCGGTGAAGTTCCAAGTGGAGGCAAACTAAATCCTTTCCACGAAATAAAAAAATATTCTTCATGGTTATGGGGGGCTGATCCAGCAGGTAAACCAAGATTTAAAGTTGAACGTGAACCTGAAAATAGAGTATGTAGAACATGCAAAAACTCAACATTATGCAATAAAGATTATCAGACAGGTTCAGTTGGAATTAAAATAAAATATTCAAATTCTTATTCAACTATTGTTGATTTAACAGAGTTTGGAAGCGATAGTGTTAGTAGTTTTGTAACTCCTTTTGAAAGTTTAAATACAAATGATATACAAAATGTTGGTGGTTTTGATTTTATAAAAGATACGTTATCTGATTCTACTTTATTTAGACCTCAAATATTAATTGACGAATCTGAACCTCATCCTCTTTTTAGAAGTTATAGACCTGTAGGGGATGTATGTATAAAAAATAGTAATTACGTAGAGGGCACTGATGCTACTAAATGTAGACCATCTGAAATGAGTTATGAAGGTGAAATATTTGATTCTATTACTGGAAGTGGAACTAAAGGAGCAACTCCTTTAGGAAACACACCTTCTAGTTATGATAACGATGAACATATATATACACTACTTGTTTCAGGTGATACAAAACCTCCAAAAGATTATACACTTGTAGCAAGTTATAATAAAACAGAAGGTATTAATCGGAATACAGAAGGAATATCTATCTGGAAACCGATTCCTGAATGTGGTTACGCTGCTTTAGGTTTTGTTGTTGATATGAGAACTTTTCAAGGAACCCCTCCAAAACCTCCAAGAGATTTAATTGCTACAATTCCAATAGCAAGTTTAACTGATTTTTGGGATTTAGGGCTTGATACTACTTGTTCAAGCGAACCGCAGTCTATAGTACCTAGAGATATTGGATCACGTGGAGGACTATCAACTATTAATACAATGTGTGATGTATTTCCTATTCTTCCTAGTCCTGGTTCAAATAATTGTGATCAATATATTACTAGTGATAGTGATAGTAGTGGTGATTGTAATAAATTTATTTGTTTACCAAACACAGATATTAGTACTGGTAAAAAAGCATCAGCTAGTTCACAACCTACTAATGCCCAATTTAAAAATAAGAAATATAGTATACAAAAAATATTTGATAATAATAATGAATAGTGTAAAAATTTACAAATATCTACTTATTGTTTTAATAGTTTTAATTTTACTTGTTGGAGCTTTATTTCTAACAAAAAAGACACTTATAAAGCAAATTAAGTTTGTTGTTTTTTGGTATATAATTATCTTAGAACTAAACTTAATAAATATTTATTCAGTTCTATCATTTTATGAACGAAATAAAAATAGAAAAGGACCCACAGGATTTAAAGGTGTTAAGGGTCCTAAAGGGTTCAAAGGAAATAGTATCCTTTGTGAATCATGTGGATTAGCCGGTCAGGATGATAAACAATATTTTTCCCGCGCTTTTGGTATAAATAGTGAATATATTAAACCAGGAAAGTGTATTTTCCCTTTTATTAGTAATTATCAATATCATAATCAACCAGTTTCTTTTGACCCACCTTTTGGATTAACAGTTCCAGATACAGCAACTAATGGTCAGTGGTGCGCTACAAGTGTTAATTCAAATTTTGAACCACTTACTATTGGATTTTATGATGAAGAACTTGCTACAGAAATACAAGCAGAAGCCGAACTTAATAGAATGAAAAAGGAATTTTATCAAAGTAATTATGGTGTATTAGATGTTAAATTAGTATATGGAAATACAACTAATGAAGCTAAAAATGACTTTTCATTAAAATATGAAAAAAATGGTTATGAATTTTATGATCAAGATTTAAATGAAGGAACTGGAGGTAAATTTATATATATGGCAATAAAACGCGGTGTAAGTAGTAGAGGGGTACAAGATATTAGAGTACGATTTCAGGATAGAACACCTCCAGACTCCGGAGAACCTGCGTCAGCAGTACCACCAACTTATACAGATTTTAATATATTAAATAATACATCAGAAGCTGTAAATGTAAATATGGACTCAGGCGATACTTTTAAACATCTATATTTATTTGTTAAGTATGGTGGTGCTCCATTTATTAAAGATTTAGCAGTAGTAAAAGAAGGAAATGATTTACCTGCTGGTTTTGTTCTAGTTGAATATGATGATGATAATTTGCCAGTAAATGATGATGATGTTGAACCACCATTAGAATATGATTTTAGAACTGTAGGAAATGAATTAGTTGATTTAAATAGAGGAACCCATGTAGATAATAATTTTGATAAATTATTTTTATTAAAACAAGAACTAAACAATATAATATCAATTGATACCGCCTTTAAATTTATAGACAACTCTGTTTACATGTTTTTAGGAAGTAAATTTTATAAATTTGTTAGAAATCAATCTGAAGAAGCACTTTCTCTTAGAGAGGGATACCCTAAACCTTTACAACAAAAATGGGGTAAATTACCAACATTAAATAAAGACGGAGAGCAAGTTGATGATTGTTCAATGTATAATGGAGAAAGTGTTAAATGTGCAAATACTGTAAACTGTTTTTATGATTCAATAAATGATATTTGCGAACCAGCATCTGTTTACGATGCTGCTTTCGTTGACCAAAAAGAAGATACCTATTTATTTAAAGGACAGTTTATTTATAAATATAATGCTAAAGAAATGAAGATTGAAAGTGGATTCCCAAAACTTATTACTCAATTATTTAAGGGTGCCCCAACTAATATAGATGCCGTTTTTGTATGGGCAAAAGATTTTCATACATATATGTTTAAAGGAGATATGCATTATAAAATTAATAGTATAACAAATAAAGTAGAAAGAGGATACCCTAAAAATAATAGTTCAAGATGGGATGGTATGCCACCAGTAATCACCGCTATTTTTTCAATACCATATTATATTGTTAAAAATGAAGATGGAAGTATGCCTATGGGAAATAATCATACATATATAATTAGTCAAAATGAAGTATTTTACATAAATCCAAACACAGACAAGGTTAGAAAAATCGGAATGCTTTCAGATATATTTAAAGGATTAGATAATTTATCAACAAAACAAGTAACTATTAGACCTCCAACTAGAACAATGGATTAATAATTTAATATTTAAGTAAGGCATGTTTCAACCCTATTAAAAAGTGTCATTTCACTCAATGATACATCTATTACCGGATTTGACTCATAATATTTAATTCCAACTTTTATTTTTTTATCATAATTTGATTCATATGAATTTAATGATAACATAACACGATAATATTTATCACTATGTTTCTTAATTACTACACCTAAATATTTTATTCCTTCTTTATTTATTCTCTTTACACTAGAGGTTGTCCCATTTCCTGAAGGATAATAACTTGAAAAGTAAACTAATACCTTTGAACCAACCTTTATCATTTGAGGTTTAAGTTTATAGTCTAAACATATAAATTCTGATTTTTTTAAAAGAGATACGTTGTCAAATTTGTTTTCATCGACAATCATATTTTCAAAATTGCTTTTGTCAAATAATATTTTATATTTTGTTTTATCATTGGTATCAGTTTTAAGCATCGCTTTTAAAAATACAGTATAATTATCTGTGTAATGTTCCCCTAATAAATTTTGAACTGGAAGTTGTGTTTTTGGACTAGAAGTGTCAATACGGTTAAACCATAAAGCAAGATCATTTAAAGCATGACTAATATCTAATTCAGATAAAACATCCGGAAATTGAATATAAACATATTTTCCTATTTGAAGACAATAATCCTCAGGTTGTGGAAAGTGAATATATTTTTGCCTATTAGCGCGACCACATCTAAAGTCATCTACATCTCGCATTTTCATACAATATTTCATTAATCTTTGCTCCTCTTCAAAATTATTAAATGAATTATACATGCTTAGTTCCATGCGTTGATTTGAACAAAGCATTCTACTTGCTTGTTTACAATCCAAACATTTACCATTTTTCCCTCCTACTATAATTATTTCATTTTTGAAAGGATTGCTAGGTTCGCCTGTCATACTTTGTCGTATTATTTCGCCTTTATGAGATACAACAACGTCTGCTACACCGGTTTTTCCTATATTTTTTTCTAGTTGTTCATATCTTTCATATGCTTCACGTTTTGAACAAAATTCTTCGTGTTTAAAAATTCCATCAAGATATGTAACATAATATGAGTTATTATCACATACTTCTATAGCACTTATTTCTTTTAATTTTTCTTCCGCGTCTTCTGAAAAGCATTTATCATCTCTCATAATCTTATTCTCCCATAGATGTAGTGCTGTAAATTTTTGGTCACCGCATCTTTCAAGTCTAAATTCATTATCTGGTGAAATAGTAATACACGCTTCTTCTTCTGCGCCTCCATCAGAAAATACCTTTAATCTATCCCCATCAAACAAAAACATTTGATTGTCTAGATTTCTATTACATTTATCTAAATATAAAAAGTTATTTTCGTCATCAATATCAGTATTTACTTTTCCGGATGATTTCTTATGGGTTACACAATATTTATTATTATCTGCTAAACGAATAGAAAAATCACTATACATTTTAAGATTGGTGCCAAAATCATTAGAATCGCCACAACTCATTCCTTTTAATTTTGAATTAACACTATTATCTTGTGTTTGACTATCATCACTTTCTGTTTCTTTGTAGTAAGATGACCAATATGGTTGTGGTAAACCCATACAAACTTTACCTCCTTGACTATTTCTATTAAAACTTACTAATTTACTTGTTTGATTATCTATTTTCATCAAACTATCATAACGTCTTCCAGCCTCAACTTGAAATTTTTTTGATGATAAAGATACTTTAAAATTACATGAGTTACGGTCTTTATTATTATTTAAAATTACATTATCTAGATAAATTCTGTCGTTATAGTCACCTGGATTTATATCTACAAAAAAATGAGAATAGTCAATCGGGTTTGGCTCCTTAAGAAATACATCACCATCCTCGTTGGGTTTTGTTTCTCTTACATTTTTAACAACTCCATAATATTTCAAACCTAGATTATTTTCTGTATCATTTTTTAAACTTCTATTCCAAATATTTATTGATGAACCAAAATGGTCAAATACGTTTGTGTAAAACTCTGATCTATATACTTCTTCTGTAATATAATCATTTGAAACACAATATATTTCATCCTTTTTAGGTTTTGTATAACTATTTTGAAATACAACACCTAACGCAGTAAACCCGTCTGGAGCAAGAGGTTTCCAAATAGAGAATTGTGCTCCGGTTTCATAATGAATTTTGTCTCCAGATTCGGTAAAGTTTCTATTTTCAAATAATAACTCATAATCAATAGGATGTGCTACTGCCCCATTAACTACCATTGAACTAATACCATCTTGTTTTATATTTATTAAAACATTATCTATATCTATAGAAGAAGTCTCTGAATCAGGTTCACCTTGATATTTTAATTTATCCAACTTTACAACAATGTCTCCAAGTGGTAAAAAATTAGTATTACCTATCAATGTCGGTCTTAAAACGGCACAGTAAGATGATTGATTATCTGGGTTAGATGTTTCTACTATAGCTGGTTGTACACTTAAATTATTTTCGTAAAGTATCATTCTAAAATTATATGAATTTGTAGTTTTATAGAATAATTTTCCTTTAGGAGTAAAATTCTTACGATGTTTTAAATAATACATTACCTCAGTAGTTTCGTTACCTATTTTTTTTCTCATAATTACACCAAAACTATTATATTTATCCTCTCTAGTAAATGATTTCAAAGGTATAAAAGACATTTGTCTCATCTTTTCTCTTTCTACATAAGGGTCATAATCAGGACTTGATGAACTTAATAATGAATCAAAAGTCAAGAAGCAACAGTTATCGCCATATCTTAAATATTTCTTTACATCAGAACCTCCTTCATCAACAACCATAAATGAAACTGTATCACTTTTACCATCTAAACCCTTAACCACTAAAAATTCAATCTCTTTATCATCTCCATCTAAAATCATTTTTGCCGCTGGATTATTGGCAGGATTTGTTGCTCCTACACCTAATTTTAAATTTGGAAACGCTGCCGTGGAAAATGTTATTGTCTTAAACATATATTTAGTTATAAATGAATAATCTACATCATAGTCAAGTGACACCTTATCACTTGGGGTTAATGCTCCAAGTCCTTCTGATTTAGGCATCTTTTGTTCTATAGTTAACGGTTCGGGTTTCATCTGAAATGCTCTAACCATAAATTTATCAAAATAGTTATACATATGTGTATCTAAACTTTGATAATTCATTGTTACAAACTGGCAACCCATATACATAGCTTCGTTTGGATTATAATTACTACTCAAAAATCTATCATCTGGAACACAAATTGTTAAATTAGTTTTATTATATTCTTCTAGAGACGTCTCATTACCTCTATACGAAGCATCATATACATCAATCATTACCATACTTCCAGGATTTTCAGTCTCCAATTTAACTGCCTTATCCATTGTTATTTTTCTTGGTGAAAAACTTTCTACCTTAAATAAAAAGTTTCCTGAATTGTTCTTCATATTGCGTGCTCCCTTAATTATTAAGTTATCTCCCATTTTTACACCCAATTTACCCAAATCTATATCTGTATCTGTAAAATGAATTTCACTATTAGTTGCTCCCTTTGAGAATTTTATAGTATTTTTTCTTATACTAAATTTGGGTTTTCCTCTATCACTATAGTTCATAATTTCATGTAATGTTAATCTCTGAAGATGAGGAGTATCTGTTGCCGAATTTACAACTTCTTCTAAATCACTTCCTTTCCAACCTTGACTCGAAAATATTACAACTTTCCCTTTTAATTCACATAATGAAGCGTTACCTATATTAGAATTTAAATACTTACGCGAAAGCATTCTATCTCCAAAATTCGCCTTTATTAATCTAGCAATCTCATTTTTCGTATTGTAATTATTACCAACCTTTAAATTTAAGAAAATAAAGAATGGGTCGTTAAAATTGTCTATATGAGACTCTGAAAATGCCATCTGCGCTATTAATTCTATACAATCCTTAAGCTGAATGTGATTTAGTGTTAACACAACAGAACCGTCTTGATATCCACTAGCAACAATTGGGGTTGTTTCATTTTTAATTTCTTTATTTAATATTTCTAATTCAATGTATCTAGCACCCAAATATATTACTCTATTTATCATATTTAATGAGCAATAGTCGCCTTTTTGAAATCCAACTAGAAAACTTCTGTGACTACTTGAAATATAATAATCAGTTAATTTTTTATATTTATAAGGATTAATATTTGAATTAGGTTTATAATATGTTATTTCAATATTACTTTCAGTTTTCTCTCTAGATATACCCTCAAAATTATTTAGAGACGCTCTTGTTTGCGTAATATCTTCTTCTTCATATTTTGCAACTTTTACCTTTGTTGAATCATCTAATAAAATTGTATGTTTATCGGCAATACTAAAAATATTATAAAATCCATCGTTAAATTCACTACCAGATATAAAAATTACATACTCACTACTTAACCCTAAATCAAAAAGATTTATATTTTTATTTGCTATTTTTATAGAATTATTTTCATCATTAAATGTAACGCCTGTGAACATTTTATCTACAACATTATTATCTATTCCACAAAAATCAACTAGGTCTCTGGGTTTAGTATACGTAAGGTTATTTAATACTTCATTTTCCTTCGAATTAGTTCTATATGATTCACTATAAAAATAAGTTAATACTACAACTACAATTGCTACAATAAAAAATACAACAAATAGTTTATTTTCCCTTAGATAATCTATTACTTTATAAAAAAATTCTTTGATTTTCTGAATACTTTCAGTTGTATTATTATTATTAGATTCCATTAATAGTAATGTAGATTTTTTTTTAAAAAATATTTCCACTTGTAAATATTCTCTACTAATATTAATGAAATCAAGAAAACGTCCACAATCTAAAAAACAAAGAAGAAAACATCAAAAAAGCAAAAAAAAAAAGGTTGAATTAAATGTAGGTTTTATGAAACTACCTAATTCTAAACACAATTTAACCGTTAATGTTTTAAATAAAAAGATGGAATCGGAAACGGATTTTGGCGGATATCCTTTAGACCTTCTTTTTGGTATAATATATCTTAAAAGAAAGCATCCTACTTTATTAAGTTTACCGTTTGATATAAAGGAACTACTTATAACATATTCTAATGATTTACAAGATAGATACCCGTTCACATTTGTAGGATGTATTTTATTTAAATGTCACGAAGAACTCATTCAACAAGATAAATATTCTAATAAAAATTACAAATTTGACACACGCGATTTTGAAATAGAATTACCTGGAAAAGTAAGTATATCAGAGTTTAAAAAGGTGTTAGATATTGCCAAAAAACGAAATAAACGGTTTACAATTATACCTTTAATACTTAGGTGGAGTTGTGAATATGAATTTGAAGGACACGCAAATCTAATTATTTTTGATTTTGAAAAAAAAACGGTTGAACGGTTTGAACCTTATGGATTTATTTCCACATTTACTAAAGAAGAAGATTCGGTTTCATTAGCGTTTAATAATGAATTTACTAAAATATTAAAAAAACTTGATTCAAGTTTAAAATATGTAGACCAAAGTGTTCTTTTAAGAAAAGGTCCACAATATATAGAAGAAAATCAAATACAAAAAGTAAAGTTATTAAGTAATAAATCAGACCCAGAAGGATTTTGTGGTGCCTGGAGTTTATGGTATGCCGATTTGCGTTTATCACATCCAGAAAAAGAACCACGTGAACTAATTGAAATGGCTATTGAATCAATATCAGAGACAAAAAAACTAAGACAATTTATAAGGAATTATTCCTCTTTTTTAGTTAATGAGCGCTATTCATTTTTAAAGAAAATTAAGCAAAAAAATCCATATAATCATATTCTAGGTGATCAGATTCTTAGTTTAAAAGATAAAAAAACTACTATCGCTGGACTTCTTAAAACAAGTAAAATATTATCAGATGCAAATAAATGATTTTATTTTTTTTTATTATTAGATAGAATCAATGAATCGATCATTTCTACACGGTTAATTTTTTGTTTAATTTTAATTTCTGCCGCCTCTTTAAGACGCTTTAACTTAGCTTTCTCTTCTTTTTGTTCTTTTTCGGTTATTGCTTTAGATTTAATTTTATTAAAACTATTTTTTTCAAGCGATTGCTTGTGTTTATTTACTTCATGTTTTTTTTTATCAAAGAAAATAATATTTATATTACCACACGCTTGAACTAGTTGATAGTGGTTTGGTATAATATCATTTTTAAAATTATACATCTCTGTAAAAAATTTTATAGCATACAAAAAAAAGAATATACGTTTCGCCTTCTTTGTTGGTTTAAAATCGAATTTATATAACTTATAAAGAGCATATATCTGAGACGAAGCATTATCATTTTTCAAATTAGGTGCCTCCTTAATTAAAATTTCCCATATTATCCATACTATATCAGTATAATACTTTTCTTCAACACCATCTATCTTCCTAACACCACAAATATAATGTTTATCCCTCTTCGTATTTCTTCTTTCCCACTCAAATACCCACGCTAACCAGTATATTGCCAATTCCCATTTTCTAGTTTTGATACAAAAATTAAATTCGTTTAAAGGTATTTTTATTTCAGGGGGGTCTCCATATTTCATTTTATTACCAATTACATTAGCATCTGTTGCTACTAATCGCGTTTTAAAATAGGATATATCAAAATCACCTTCTTTTATTTTTGGCATTGAAATTGCTTTTAGTTTTGTAGAGTTACAAATTATAACGCACACTTCACACATCATATTTCTTACTGCTTGACTATTTCGTAATGATAAATAACCCGCTATATTACTACTTTTGGCGCTTCCACTATATTTTAATTTTAGCGAAACAAATTTTGAATATCTTTTAAATAAAAACATAGGAAGTTTAGGATTGTTAATATTTATATTTTTTAATGAAATACTAAAAATTTTTTCCCAGAGTCGTTCGGTTTGACCAGATAAAAGTAATTCAACTGCCCAATTTACCGACTCTTCTATCTTACATTCCATTAATGATTTGTTTAAAATACTAACAACATCTTTTATAGCAAATCCAGAAAACGATTGTTTACTAAAATCTTGGGTCCCTCGTGTATCGTTTATTTTGTATTCATTTGGTATCATGACTTAGATTTTATAAATATTTTTTTAAAATAAAAAAAGCGAATTATGTATCATTATTTGCTAAATACATTGCGTGCATAAATCCGGGAAAGTAAAACATACTTGTTAAAATTAAATTTTTAAAAATATTTAATGGGTCAGTAAATCCTTTACGATACTCATGAATAACAACATATAATGGAGGCATTATAAGAGCAATAATAAAATCTGTTAATTGTTCTGGATAACAAAACTTTTCACTATTAGCATTACTACAAAATGGATTACTCATTAATATATCACTATAAAAAAATAAAAATTAGTTTGCAGAACCATGCTTATACATTAAGGTATAAATTAATCCTGGAAAGTAAAATATACATGTATATATAAAACTCATAATAATTGCTCCCTTATTTGTAAACCCCTTTTCCCATTCTTTAATAAAAACATATGATGGAGGGAAAAGAATCATTAAAATTAATCTTGTAAATTCCTTACTTAAACACAATTTACCAAATCCAAATCCCCCATTTATATATGCTGAACTAAGAGTTTCACCTGTATTTAAGTTACATTTTTTGGCACCCCAATCGTATTTGCATCCTTCTGCGGTTGAACATGCATTAAGTGGATTAAATGGATTTTCTTTCGTTTTACAATACATTTGATGTTCTTTTTCACTTTTATTAAGATATGTATCTTTACTTACGCCACTACATCCTTGTATACCCATATTAAATATAACAAATATTTTATTTATTATTAATTTTGTTTTTCTCTACCTACTTTTCTTTCTTCAGCTTCATGAAGTCCATATCTCGATGAACTTATAATTGCCAGAGAATAAACTAGACCTGGAAAATAGAATAATGCGGTCAACAAACACGATATTATTATATATGAGTAACCACTAAATCCTTTTGCCATTAAAACTCCTAAAGGTGGGAATATTAACGTAATTATTGTTCTAATATACCACATATCAATAGGTCTAGATTCATTAACATCACATTTACCATCTTCTTTATTATATGATGACGCTATACCACTTATTAATCCACCTGGTATACCTATAGTCATTTGGTCAAACATACTGAATATATTCAATGATATAGTTGCCAATAAACCATACAATAAACCTTGGTTAGCATGATCATATGATTTTACTCTGAAGTCATATACAATTATTGAGAATAGATCAAATATTAAAGATATAACAGTCACAATCGCATTGGTAACAGGACCCGCTTTCCCCTGTTGTTGTAATCCTGATTGAATAGCGTGATTACTCATTACACCATATTTTCCATCTTTCTCATATCCTGAATTTTTTTGTAATAGTTTATCATAAGAATTATCTCTATTAATTTTCTGTGCTTTTGCGCATCTTTTAGCTACAAGTTTTCCAGAATCATAAATTGGTTCACAAATTCCTGATTGACAATCTTTTGGAAATGTACAACTTTTTGTATATCTGCCACTGGCACCACTTAAACATTTTCTACCTATTGGTTCACCATTTCTATAAATTAATTTACAAATATTTGAAGGACAGTCACTATTTTTCTCACAAGAAGGACTCTCGTTATTTTGATTTCCACTCATTAATTTAAGCATAGAAAAAATCTATATTAGCAAAGAACGTGAAGTATTGCAAATAATAATCCAGGAAAGTAATATAATTTTACACAAAGCACGCCACATATTATCGAGGATACTAAACCTGCCATAAATCCCAATTTATATATTATTGCTAAAGGAGGACATATTATTAATAGTATTATAGTTGTAAGGGTAGGATCAATACATTTTTTTGGAGCAGTAGCATCTATATCAAAAGGACCTCTTGGACCAGTTTCGTCTTCAGGACTGTTAGCGCCATCTTTGACACTTGTTGTTGTAGATTTAAATACTTGATTAATACCATATGTTACTGCAAATAAAACATCGTTCATTAAAGCTGGTGGGTCAAAGATTACTGGAATCATATCAAATGCGTATCCTATTAAATCAAAAAACACCTTTAAAATTTTATATAACGATGTAAACATTTTTATTATCCCCATAAGCATTTTAACAATTCCATCTATAACCCCACCTTTTAATTTAAATATTATATCTAATTCGATTTTATCAGTTAATTCATTAAGTAAATTATTAGTTAATAGTTTGCCAGTTTTTGTCTCTTTTAAAAAAAAATCTTTGCTTAAACAATCTAAATTAAACTTTCTAATAATATCTAATTTTAGGTTACTTAAATTTGTATATTCATCGATTTCTTCTAATTCAAATTCAACCTTTTTTTTATTTAAACAAATATTAATTTGTTTTATTGTCATTAAATTAAGTTAATAAAAAAAAACTAGCAAAGGACATGAAGTATGGCAAATAATAGACCTGGGAAATAATATAGTTTAACACATAAAACACCACATATTATCGAGGATACTAATCCAGCCATAAATCCAAGTTTATAAAGTATCGCTAAAGGAGGGCAAATTATTAATAGTATTATAGTTGAAAATGTTGGATCTAAACATTTTTGAGGGGCTGATTCATTTACACCCCAAACACCCCTTTCTGCGGTCTCATCCTCCGGAGTTTTGGTGCCATCTTTAATACTTGTAGTTACAGTTTTAAATACTGAATTAATACCAAATGTTGTTGCGAATAAAATATCGTTCATGAGTTTAGGTGGATCAAATATTAATGGTATGATATTTATTATATCACCAATTATTTTAAAAAACTTGTCTAAAACTTCGCCTAATCTTGAAAAAGCAGTTCCAATTAATATCATCGGAACAATAAGAATAGAAAACATAGCAATTCCAAATCCTCCTTTAAGTTTGTTATTTAATTTTATCTGTAATTCAATTATTTCATTTTCTGTATAAAAGATTGATTCTAAAATTTCATCTGTAAGAATTTTTTCACCTTTGTAACTAACAGTCAAAAAATAATTGTTAGGATTCATTTTTATTAATTTTTTTATATCGCTCAATCTTAGTATATGTCTATTCTTAACATCAAATAAATAGGGTTTTTCATCTATAATTATTTTTATAGTTTCTATCATTAAATTATATTAATAAAAAAAATTAGCAAAGAACATGAAGTATTGCGAATAATAGACCTGGGAAATAATATAGTTTAACACATAAAACACCACATATTATCGATGATACTAATCCAGGCATAAATCCAAGTTTATAAAGTATCGCTAAAGGAGGACAAATTATTAATAGTATTATAGTTGAAAGAGTAGGGTCTACACATTTTTGAGGGGCTGATTCATCTATATCAAACGGTCCTCTTGGTCCTCCTACTTCTTCTGGACTTGTGGCACTGTCTTTAACACTTGTTGTTGTTGATTTAAATACTTGATTGATACCATATGTTACTGCGAATAAAATATCATTCATGAGTTTAGGTGGGTCAAATATTAGTGGAATTAATTCTACAATTGTGTCCATAAAATCAATTACATATCCTAATAGTTCAAACATAGCAACAACTACTTGTACAATAACGCCTATAGGTTTTATCAACGGAATTAAAAGGCCAAAAATTGCTAAAATAATAAGCGGAGGTGGTAGTAAAAACCCACCTTTCATTTTTCTTGATATAAATAAGGTATCTCCTTCATTAAAAAGTGTTTTTACTTCATCCCAATTTGAATTGTTAATTAGTTTAGTTATCCAAGTTATATAAAAATTTTCTTCAAATTTTTCTTCTAAGCATTTTTTAGAATATTCATTATCTTCAATAAAAATTCCAGTTACACGGTGTACAACATTATTTATAAATGTATTATAATCTAAACCGTCGTCTATTTCTATATAATGAGATTTATCAATATAGACAAAATTTATTTTTTTCGGTATTTTGTTTTCCATTAATATATAATTATAAATTTTATATGATTATTATAATGAATAAAATTATTATTTCAATAACTGTAGTTTTTTTACTTGTGGTAATACTTTGTCTAAAAATAACCTTAGTTGAATATTTCTCAAATTCATGCGAAAGAATAGACAAATCATTAAAGAAATTAAAAGATAATTATAGTATAAAAATTGATATAAATGATGTAAAAAAACAATGTAAAACTGAATACAATGAAGCATGTAATGATAGTTCTTTAAATAGAGTATTGAAAGAGTTAACAAACAATTCGATATCACCTACGAATATACCAAGTTTAACTAATATGCCCAACACATTAGATAACCTTTACAAATGTATACTTGATAATGGACTTATGGATATGGATTTGGATATGGACACTCTTAAAATAGATAATAAATAAATACTTTAGTTACTAACTAACGATTGTTTAAAAGCACTAGTTCACAGTCTTTTTTTAACTTGTTAACAAATTCTTTGTCTTCGGAATTAAAATATTCCTTAAATTTTACAAAATCTGTTCTTGATTCAGATTCTAAGGAATTATTTACTTGTTCGTAATGAGTATCAAGTATATAATACTTACCATCTACTAAATCATTTATAGTCTCTTCTTTGTCTTTATACACCCATTTATTATCACTGAAAACTTTTATTTTATTATCCCTACTATTCGTTAACGCTATATTCTTGTTTTCTGGATATTCGTCATTAAAATGAACGTGTTCAATTAATTTTGGAATCATTCCATATGGTATTTTAACAAGTTGCGTTTTCATTGAGTCAGTTATGTGACTTAGATTTTCATTACCATAATTATTTAATGTTATTGTATTCTTAACATTAGATTGAATATTTGTTGTATTTCCTACTTTATCCAATAATTTCTCTATTTGTTTATACAAATTTTTACGTTCATTTTCAAACTGCATTTTTTGCTCTTCTAGCATATCCTTTAAAATATTACTTTCCTTTTTAAGTTTTATTTCAGGACAGTGACTTCTAACATGTCTAGTTAAATGACCCTTTGTGCTCAATTCTCTTCCACACATCTCACATTTAAATATTTCTTTATCCTTATCTTTTTTCTTTTCTTTAATTATTATTATTTCACTATGTTCTATAATTTCATCTTTTGTTATATTTGTTTTGGTCTTTTTAATACTATCATTTTCATGGGATTGACTATTTAAATATTTTTTCTTATGCTTTGCTGTTCCAATGTGCCTATTAAAGTGTGGTTTTATCTTAGTTTCAAAATTACATAGTTCACATTTATAAAGTGGCATTTTACTAATATAATAGTATATATTTTTTAAGATTTATATACTTTTATATACTTTTTATCACACCATAAATAATTTTACCATTTAATATAGAGAAAAATATAATAAGTATGTCCTGTTTAAATTACATACGTAACCCGATTTAAAAGAAAATAAATAGTATACTTTTTTATACTTTTATACTTTTTTTGTAAAGGTAAAAAAAATATACTTTTTTTCTTATATTATAATATTATTATGAATACAAATAAACATATCGATACTAACAAAATTGCGTCCGATTATAAAGGTTACACAATTTTTTTTATACTACATGCCCTAACACTTATTACTGCGTTTACTTGGCATCAACTTATACAAGATTACATTGGCACTTTCCAAAAAAACAGTGCTCTTAAACTATCTGTTGTATTTACGTTTGTAATAACATTTATAAGTGTATTTTTACACGCTACCTTTAGTAAGTATTCAAGAAAACCGGATGATATATAATTTAATATTATCGATGTTTTCGGCTTCCATTAAAAATTTTTTGGCTTCCATTAAAAATTTTTTGATTTGTTGAAAAAAATAGGCAAAAATAGCTAATTTTGTTTAATTTTCTCGATATTTTTTTAATATTCTCGATATACTAAAAAGGTTTGTGGTCAAAAAAGTAGTTATGGTCTCATTCCTTATAATGCGTTTTTCGAAAATTTCCATTTTTAAGACCTTTTTCTTTTGGGCAAAAATATACTTTTTTTTTACCCCAATTTGTGGTCAAAAGTTGGT
>MDTB01198627.1_pt1 | contig 29708 bp, 27 predicted proteins | sample 811161 | NCBI WGS metagenome assembly MDTB01 (sample SAMN05326650, study PRJNA326480) | marine metagenome | isolation source: seawater | place: Mediterranean Sea | collected 2009 | reverse complement strand
GCCTGCTCTTCAAAACGGATCAACTTGGCGGGCCCCGGCCCCGCCACGGCGGTCATTGCGTCAATCATCTGACGGATTGTCCACATTTTCCCTGGCATCATCATGCAGCGGTTCAAGCCCAGATCACTTGCATCAATCTCAGCGCCCAAAATCAGGTTCTCAACGCATTTGCGCAATGAAAGATAGTAATGGGGGAAATCATCGCTTACTGGGCAAATGGCTTCCTGCCCGTTCAATGGCTCGCGAAGAATGGATGACATGAAGCTTGACGCGGCACGGTTTGGTTTGCCAGGGCGCACGGAAATCGTAGGCAGCCGGAAACTGCGCCCATCGATATAACCCTTTCTGCTGAAATCATTGATGAGCAATTCCCCCATGGCCTTTTGTGCCCCGTAAGAAGTCTGTGGGTTGAGGAATGTATGGTCCAAAATAGGATCAGGTACTTCGCCGCCATAGACAGCAATAGAGGAGGTGAAGACAACAACGGGTTTTGTCTGCAATTTGCTGACACCCCTGAGCAGGTTTAGTGTGCCCATAAGGTTGATTGATAAACCCGCATCAAAATCCTCTTCCGCATGTGCCGATACAATTGCAGCAAGGTGATAGATCACATCGATATCCGCCCCAAGAATGGCTTCAACTGAATCAGGCTGGCTGATATCGCAGGCAACACAGGCCACTTCAAATGGTGCATCCACCATGGCTGGATCAGCAATGTCAGCCAAAGTAATTTTGCTGATCGCTTGCCCACGTAACTCACACCGCTTTGCAAGAGAATGAGCCAATTTTTGGCCCACAACACCGCCACCACCAATGATCAAAATATGCATTATTCACCCCCTTTAAAAATTTCTGGCACCAAGGCGCCACGATATTGAATAACTTCTCTTGCAACCAGCATTGCTGCTTTCGCCGCATCTTCAATGGTAGCTCCTTGCACCAAATGAGCCACAAAAGCCCCTCCGAAACTGTCCCCTGCCGCGGTGCTATCAACAATATTCGCCACGGGATCACAGTTCAAAATACGCAAACCATCCACCTCGTCCCAAAGCCGGACATCTCCAACCCCATCTTTGAGCACAATGACACGAGCGCCAGCCGTGCGATAGCGCTCGATAGCTTCTTGTGCGCTCGTGCCTGCAAAGATCATTTGCTCCTCATCAAAGCTTGGCAAGATGATGTCCGCCACCCGCGCACCCTCCAATATGGCAGCCTGCATGGTCGCGTGGTCCTTCCAGAGCTGCGGGCGAAGGTTTGTGTCAAACGCAACAATCGCGCCACCTTTGCGCGCTTCCAACAAGGCTGCGCAAAGTGTTAACCTTCCCTCCGGGGGAAGAATGGCTAAGGTAATACCAGAGAAATAGATAACCTTATGCCCTGAAAGCATGCGACGCAGCCATGAAGGATCGTCAGCCAGACGACGCGCCGCAGATTGACTGCGCCAATAGGAAAAGTGTCGTTCTCCTTGATGGAGGTCAATCATGTATAGGCCAACCGTTTGGTCTGGTATTACGCGCAGGCTAGTTGTTCCAATCCCAGCGTCCTCCATGAAGACGCGCATTTGATGGGAAGCCTCATCGGAACCAATGCAACTCCCAAAATGCACCTGCCACTCAAAAGGCAAAACATGGCGTGCATACCAAGCAGTATTAAATGTGTCGCCGGCAAATCCTCGCCTGTAAAGGCCATCGCCCTGGTCGGAGAGCTCAACCATGCATTCGCCCAGCGCCATAAAAGATAGCACCATCAAATAAGCCCACGTCCAACCAAGTTACGCATCAATGCTGCCGTGCCAAAGCGCCATGGTGGACATTCTGTGGACAAACGAACGATATTTTGCAGGGAGCCGAGCTTTTTCTCTGTGATGGTTACCAAATCGCCGCAATGATGGGTAAAACCCTGCCCCACCCCATTACGGTCTTTTACTGGCGCAAACATAGTTCCCAAAAATAAGAAAAAACCATCGGGATATTGGTGGTGGCGCCCAATCGTTTGGGCAACAATGTCAGCGGGATCCCGACTGATTTTTGTCATTGATGAATGGCCTTCCAAGACAAAGTCGTCGATCCCCTTCACATGCAAATAAAGTTCTGCTTTTCGGACATCATCTAGGCTGTAACCATCGTCAAAAAGGCGCAAAAACGGTCCAATTGAACATGACGCATTATTGTCCTTAGCCCTACCAAGCAAAAGAGCGGAACGACCCTCAACATCACGAAGGTTAACGTCATTACCAAGCGTCGCGCCCATAATGACGCCTTTCGAGTTGATCGCCAATACGATTTCAGGTTCAGGATTATTCCAGTTTGACATTGGGTGCAGCCCCACACATGCACCATAACCCACTGACCCCATGGGTTGGGATTTTGTGAATACTTCGGCATCAGGTCCAATACCAACCTCTAGATATTGCGACCAAACACCTTCATCTTGAAGTATGGTTTTTATTTTCGCCGCCGCCTCTGATCCTGGCTTAACACCAGAAAGAGTGTCGCCAATCACTGCCTTGACCCGCGCGCGAATGCCATCGGCCATTTCAAGATTTCCAGCGGCCTGCTCCTCGATAACGCGCTCGACCATACTTTCTGCAAATGTCACACCTGAGGCTTTCACCGCTTGCAAATCCAGTGGCGCAAGAAAACGCAAATGATCCTGAACACCCTTTTGTGCGGCCTCAAAGCTACTTTTGACCAGGTCATTAAGCGTACAGACCACCTCACCTTTAGCGTCCCGAGCAGCAATGGCGGGGCCATCCTTTTCAAGCAGATCATGCATGGTTGGAAGGTCTTGGCTTGAGATATCAAGCACATCACCACCTTCAAGCCGAACAATGCTAGGTCCAATCCCTGGGCGCCAAACGCGACCAACATAAATACCAGCTTGATCAAAGTCCTTCGCTGAAATCATTAGGAAATCCTCGATGATGTTGCAGGGAAAATGTTGTTTGGATTCAGTATATTATTAGGATCCAATGCCATGTTGATGGTTTTCATATAATGCTCAGCTGCGCCATAGGCGGTTACCAAACAGTGATGTTTGTTACTGATCGTGACAATTTGCGATACCTCGAATGTTGTTTCAGGATACGCAACGGCATCGGGTGGGGTGTTTGGGTAATAGGTCTCATTTTGACCATGCAAGCAGAGCTCCGCAGCACTTGTTGCCAGACGCTTGCCCAACAATTCGCGAAGAGCTGTAATTGCATCGGAGTAATTTTTCATATTGTCCCTCATCATAACTCACGGCGCATGATGGTGAATGCGCGATCAAGGTCAGGAGCTAGTTCCATCCCCAAACCTGGTGCGTGACCAACCGAAACTTGACCATCTTTCACTTCAGGCAAGCCTATAACAACATCTGAATACCAACCTCGGTAAAATGCACGCACACTCTCCTGGATAAGTGCATTGGGTGCATTGAGCGACAGATGTGTTGAAGCGGCAAACACCACTGGTCCTGTGCAATCATGTGGCGCAATGGGAAGTTTTTCGGCTTCAGCCATTGCTGCAATTTTTCGTGCAGCGGTAAGCCCGCCACACCATGAAAGGTCAAGCATAACAACGCCAGCAGCATGAGAGGCAAGAAGGTCGCGAAATGCCCCTAGCCCATTAAGGGTTTCGGACGCACATACAGGGGCAGGGCTTTCGCCAGCATAACGGGCCAGCGCGGCAAAATTATCCATTCGGATTGGGTCTTCATGCCAATAGGTTTGATAAGGAGCGAGAGCATGAGCAATGCGAATTGCCGGCGTTAATTGCCATAGAGAATGAAATTCCACCATGATGTCCATCCGATCGCCGAGCGCTTTTCGAATTTTCTCAAAAGGCTCAAGCGCCACGCCCAATTCCGCCGCTGATATATGTGCCCCTTCATTGGCCTCGGCCGCGCTGTCAAACGGCCAGATCTTCATTGCCGTAATCCCTTCCTCAAGAAGAGATTGAGCCAACTCGTCGGCATGATGAAGAAAGCCATTTAAATCATCATACCGCCCACCCGGACCGAGGCCAAAATTATGACTGTTCTGGCCTATATCTTTTTTGATGTAATCGCTGCCAGCACAGGTATTATAAGTGCGGATCGAATTTCGCGTGAATCCACCAAGGAGCTGTGCCACAGGCTGTTTCGTCGCCTTGCCCCATAGATCCCACAAGGCAATATCAAAGGCAGAATTTCCACGAGCCTCAACCCCAGTGGAACGCCACCCCAGATAACCTTCAACCTTGCGGGCCAAATATTCGATACGTCGCGGGTCCTCTCCGATCACGAGAGGCCCAAGGGTTTGATGGACATAAGCCTCGACAGCCCCTGCACCAAAAAAAGTTTCGCCAAGCCCCACAACTCCCTCATCAGTGTATACCTGCAACCACAAAAGGTTGGGGCGCTCAGCGATGCGAATGGTTTCCAGCTTAGTGATCTTCATAACCCATCTCCGGCATGCTGGCCGCCAAAACTTGATCAAAGCATAAAGCGATGACGCCAAGCATTATCGTAGAAATATTGATAAAAGGATGCGTGCAAGCAGACAGATGAAGGCGCGGCAACGTTAGCCCAGCCCAAAGCTGTGCAGGATGAATAGGCATCAAAATGGTGTTGGCAATGAGCATTTTAAAGGCAAACTCGAAGTCGAAATTATCTGGAGAAAAGGCCAAGCCTGCAATGTTTTAACCACCTGGTCTGGAGGTTGTGATCAAAGGCAACACACAAAGCGCAAAAGTCAGGATGAGCCAAACTCAAGCTGGACTTTCATCGCTTTTGTGCGGTCACTAGCCATGGCGAATGCAGCATCAAAATCTGACCAAGAAAAACTATGGGTGATAAGATGTCGGGTATCAATCAACCCGCGTTGCATCATCTGCACGGCCATCGCAAATTCTTCATGAAACCGAAACGAGCCTAATATTTGTAATTCCCTTGCAGTAACTTGCATCATTGGAATGTCCATGTTCCCAGACATACCTAATTGCACAAGGCGTCCTTGCGGGCGAATTGTGGTGATGGCCGCCGTTAATGCTGCTTGTGCACCAGAGCATTCAAATGCGACATCAACACTGCCCTTGCCCTTACCAAACGGACCCAATGCGTCCGGCTGGTTTGCCATGTTTAAACAAATATCTGCCCCGGCATTTTCGGCAAATCCAAGCATCATATCACCAACATCTGTGGCAATGATTTCACCAGCACCGGCGCGCCGGGCAGCCATAATCACCAAAACCCCTATGGGACCACACCCAGTCACAAGCACGCGCTGGCCAACGATGTTACCGGCGCGGCGCACGGCGTGCAGGGCTACGGCTAATGGCTCAGCCATTGCTGCTTGTGCTGCATTCAAACCCACAGCCTTTACACAATGTTCCGCGCGGGCGGTAATCACGTCACGAAACGCACCTTGAACATGAGGAAAAGGCATGGCCGACCCATAAAAGCGCATATTCAAACAATGATTAGGCAATCCATGACTGCATTGCGCACAAGAAAAACAGGGCCTTGAAGGTGAGATTGCGACGAGGTCACCCACTGCAAGACCTGCAACATTAGGGCCAAGTGCAATGACTTCACCTGCCACTTCATGACCCAAAATCATTGGCTCACGCAGGCGCACACTACCAAAACCTCCATGGTTAAAATAATGCAAATCCGAACCACAAATCCCACCGCGACGTAAGGAAACTTGCACCTCACCGATAGACGGTGGCGATATTTCACAAGGCTCAACACGCAAATCACGCGAGCCATGCACGAACAGTGCTTGTGCCAAAAAAAACTCCCTAAATATGCTTGCCAGGCTTTCTCTTGCTTCGGCATGAAAATGGTATACCAATAATGAATACAATCCGCTTGGCCGATGAAAAGTCAAGTTTCAATATGAGCATTTGGAGAGCTTATGAAATTATTTGACCTCAATGGTCAGCGCGCCCTCATTACAGGTTCATCCATGGGAATTGGATTTTCCTTGGCCAAAGGTTTGGGAGAAGCAGGTGCCAATATTGTCCTTAATGCGCGAGATGCAGCCAGATTAGAAGAGGCCGCTAAGGTGTTGCGCTCCACGGGAATTGTGGTCGACATTCTGCCGTTTGATGTAACTGATAAGACCACAGTTGACGCCGCGATAGATCAATTCGAGGCCAGCGGGAACAACATTGATATTTTGGTTAATAACGCCGGCATGCAGCATCGCGCACCTTTGGAAGAATTTCCTGCCGAGATGTTCGATAAGCTCATGCGCACCAATGTCCATTCCGTTTTCAACGTATCACAAGCGGTATCGCGCCATATGATTAAACGTGGCAAGGGACGGATTATCAATATTGCTAGCGTGCAAACATTACTTGCCCGCCCCTCCATCGCACCATACACAGCATCTAAAGGTGCGGTTGCAAATCTTACAAAAGGCATGGCTGCTGATTGGGCTAAGTACGGCATTAACTGCAACGCTATTGCCCCTGGTTATTTCAACACACCCCTAAATGCAGCTCTTGTTGACGATGCAGATTTTACAAAATGGTTAGAGAAGCGCACCCCCGCTGGCCGATGGGGCGAGGTCGACGAACTTGTGGGATCCTGTGTATTTTTATCCTCAAATGCTTCAAACTTTGTCCATGGCCACACGTTATTTGTGGATGGAGGTATCACCGCAACACTCTAACAATGGGAGATTTAGAAGATGTCAGAGAAACCCGTTATCGGATTTATTGGCCTTGGCTTTATGGGCCATGGGATGGCCAAAAATATTATCAAAAGTGGTTACGAATTGTGGGTTTTGGGAAATCGCAACCGCATCCCAGTGGAAAGCTTGGTTGGTATGGGCGCCCGCGAGGCTGCTTCGCCCAAAGATATGGCGGAAAAATGTGATATTATCCATTTGTGCCTTTCAAATTCCCCGCAAGTGGAGGCCATTATTCTGGGGGAAAACGGAATCATATCAGGATCGCGCAATGGTTTGATCGTCATTGACACGACCACCGCTGATCCCGCCTCCACTTTGTCCTTGGCGGAAAAACTTTCCGAAGTAGGCGCGCATATGGTGGATGCACCTTTGGGTCGTACGCCTAAGGAAGCCGAGGAAGGAACCTTAGATGCCATGGTTGGATGCAATGCATCACTATTCGACCAGGTTAAGCCTGTGATTGGTTGCTGGGCGGGCACCATCACCCATATTGGCCAGGTCGGCACGGGCCACAAAATGAAACTATTGATGAACTTTTTGGGTGCTGCATATGCCGCGCTTTATTCTGAAGCCACAGTATTGGGTGCTGCAGTTGGGTTATCCCCGCATTCTTTTCGGGAGGTGATCGGACCAAGCCGACTTGGCTCAGGTTTTTTCGGAACTTTTATGCAATATGTTTGCGACAGAGACGAAAATGCACACAAATTTTCCATCGCAAACATGTCAAAAGATATTCGGTACGTGAATGCGATGGCCACCGAGGCGGGGGTAATGAATGTAATGGCATCGGCGGCTCGGCATTATTTCACCCATGCTGAAGCCATGGGCAAGGGTGCAAATTTTGTGCCCATGCTGTCCGATCATGTCGCCAAATTGAATGGAATGGACCTTGCTGCAGAGGTTGCCAAGAACAAACAATAAGGCCTTCATCAAAGGAGAATTTTTCATGCTCACCAAAGAAGAAGTTACCTCTTATAACAAAAATGGTTATTTGCTGGTTGAGAATGCAGTAAGCGAAAGCCAGTTGATCCAATTGCGCCGTTTAATGACCGAGTTCATTGATAAATCGCGCCATGTGCGCGAGAGCAACGAGGTTTATGATCTCGACAAAGGGCACGGGCCAGACACTCCGCGCCTCACGAGGATCAAAATTCCACATAAGCAACATCCTTATTTTTGGGAAGTTTTGCGTCATTCCCGGATGACCGAGGTGCTGCAAAGCTTACTTGGGCCTGACACCACAATCATCACCTCAAAGCTTAACACCAAAGCACCTGGTGGTGGCGCCGCGGTAGAGTGGCATCAGGATTGGGCTTTTTACCCACACACCAATGATGATCTTTTGGCTTTTGGCCTCATGCTTGAGGATGTTGATGAGGAAAATGGCCCCCTAATGGTGATCCCTGAAAGCCATCGCGGGCCCATCCTAGACCACCACGCCAACGGTGTTTTTGCAGGCGCAATCAATCCTGAGGACCCACTTTTTAAGCGCGAAAAAATGGTGAAACTGACAGGCAAGGCGGGAACGATGACAGTGCATCATGCGCGCACCCTACATGGCTCTGCCCCAAATATTAGCAACAGACAGCGCTCTATCCTGTTTTATGAGATTGCCAAGGCGGATGCCTGGCCCATCCTAGGCGCAGCTTCGTATATCCACAAACTTGGACAAACGCGTTTTTGGGAAGATTTGCAGGAACGTGTTATCACGGGCAAAGCCAGCTTGATGCCACGCTTGGAGAAGGTGCCTGTCTTGATGCCTTTACCACCCGCTCCTGATAACAGTTCGATCTTTAAGACACAGGAAAGCGCCGGCGCCAAAAGCTCGTTTGGGTAAAAAAAGATGCAGCATTTAATATGTTGCGCGACCACCCGAGAGATCAAATACAGACGCTGTGGTAAATGAATTTTCACGGCTTACCAGCCATGCGATCATGGCGGCTACTTCCTCTACTTCCACGAACCGATTACGTGGAATTTTTGAAAGCATGTAGTTAATATGCTGATCGGTCATCTGGTCAAAAATTGCTGTGCGGGCAGCAGCGGGCGTCACACAATTGACTGAGATATCATGATCGGCACATTCCTTTCCCAATGATTTCGTAAAGCCAATCACACCAGCCTTGGAGGCACTATACGCACTGGCATTGGGGTTACCTTCTTTGCCAGCAATAGAGGCAATATTAACAATACGGCCAAAATTTCGTTTTTTCATGCCTGAAATCACGGCTTTGTTGGTCAAATAAGTGCCAATAAGGTTAATCTCCACGACACGTCGGAATTCATCATTGCTATAATCCTCCACGACCATATTTGCCCCTGCGATCCCTGCACTATTAACAAGAATATCGATATGTTCGAGCGACGTCTTTGTGGCTTTTACAGCCGCTTCAACCGACGCATCATCGCAAACATCACAATTATACGCCTCAACATGTCCAAGCTTTTGCAAACTTTCCACAGCCTGCTTATTCAACTCATCATTGATATCCCAGAGTGCGACTCGTGCACCGGACATCAATAACCGAGCAGCCACCGCATAGCCGATACCCTGGGCGCCACCGGTAACAACGGCGGAGAGATCATTGAGGTCAATTTTGTTCTCTAGTTTTTTCATTTCCTGTTCCTTCCATTAATCAATAATCTTCGCCCGACCGTCGGCAATCATTTGGCTGACAGCCGGCACCTCGCAGAATCCCTCACGTACTTTCGCATCCGGAGCATTTTCAACAATGCTTATGTCCCTTATTGCCGAAATCACCTCGTCAATGAGGGCGAAAGGAACAACCACCACGCCAAAAAGCATAGAATATAGCACAACAATCAATATAAAAGGCGTGCAATCGACAAATCCCCAGAAAAAAGCTTGGCCCGGGATGTGTATTCTGTCCCTCAAAATTCTTGGGCCCGTAAGGTAAGCCTTGCGTAAGAGAGGCCCAAAGTGGTGGCTCTGCATTGCGCCTTTTGGCGCTGAATTGCTTCAGCTCCATATTTGGAAAATGCAGCCGCCAATTCCTCCATTCGGTCACATTGCAGAAGGCCGCTGAGCATATCATATTTCAATTCGATGTTAATCAACTTGAATGCCTCGTTTGTGGCACGATCACTCAATTGTGAGACACCCAATTTAATTCCAGCCTCAAACGCTTCAATTTTACCTCTGAAGCATAAAGTTGCGCTGGAATTCATATCACTTGGCTCTAACATGCAAGGTGCCAACGCTTTGGTCACGCAGCCTAGCAATTGCGCCTCTGTTTCAATTTTTTCGGAGAGGCACGCGTCTGTTGCTTCACGAACATCCTGCGCGGCCGTTGGCAGCGCGGTCATGAGCCCCAAAAAAATAACCATGGCCACGCCACGTATATGTGACTTCATCTTTGCAACCCCCATCCCGTATTAGGCTTGCCATTGGTATACCATTTCACGTTATAATCACAAACGAGAATATCGAGGAAAAACCATCGGCTCCATGCGACGGCCACATAACCAAAAAGAGGATTTTGATAGGGAAATGTCCAACACCCGTGCAGGTAAAAAATTTCGTTCACAAGAGTGGTTTGACAACCCAAACAACCCTGGAATGACAGCGCTTTATGTTGAGCGTTACCAGAATTCAACCTTCACACGTGAGGAATTGCAAAGCAACCGACCCGTAATTGGGATCGCACAGACTGGCTCAGATTTGGTCCCTTGCAACAAAATTCATGTGTTTCTCATGGAACGCATCAAGCAAGGTATTCGTGAAGCAGGCGGCATACCCATGGAGTTCCCTGTTCATCCAATACAGGAGACCGGGAAGCGCCCCACCGCAGCACTTGACCGAAATCTACAGTATCTCTCATTGGTAGAAGTTTTGCATGGTTATCCTATTGACGGCGTTGTTTTAACCACGGGCTGCGACAAAACCACACCAGCAATGTTGATGGGGGCAGCCACCGTAGATCTTCCTGCAATTGCTCTTAATGGCGGTCCCATGTTGGACGGCTGGTGGAATGGCAAGCGCGCAGGTTCCGGCATGATTGTCTGGGAAAGCCGCCGCCTTTTGGCTGCAGGCGAGATTGATTACGAAGAATTCATGTCTCGTGTCTGCTCATCGGCACCTTCTTTGGGCCATTGCAATACGATGGGCACTGCATCGACCATGAACGCCATGGCAGAAGCCTTGGGCATGTCGCTCACCGGAAATTCAGCTATTCCCGCGCCTTTCCGGGAACGGATGGCAATGGCTTACGAAACAGGTAAGCGTATCGTGCAAATGGTCCATGACGATCTGAAGCCTTCCGACATCATGACACGCAAAGCTTTTGAAAATGCAATGGTGGTGAATGCTGCTATTGGGGGATCAACCAACGCGCCGCCACATTTGCAGGCAGTTGCACGCCATATTGGGGTGGAATTGAATGTGTATGACTGGGAAAAAGTTGGTTATGAAATTCCCCTTTTGCTCAATATGCAGCCCGCAGGACACTATCTTGGCGAAAGTTTTTTCCGGGCTGGTGGGGTTCCAGCTATCATGGCCGAGCTACGCAAAGAGGGCCTAATCCATGAAGATGTGCGCACGGCTACTGGAATGACCATGGGAGAGAACCTCGAAGGTCACACATCGCTGGACCATGATGTGATCACCACCTGTGACAAACCAATGCGCCAAAAAGCTGGTTTTAAGGTTCTTTCAGGCAATCTTTTCGACTCAGCCCTCATGAAAACCTCTGTGATATCGGATGATTTCCGAGAGCGTTTCCTTTCGGAACCTGGTAACGAGGGTGTCTTTGAAGCAAAGGCAGTGGTCTTTGAAGGACCTGAAGATTATCATGACCGAATTAATGATGCTTCTTTGGGCATTGATGAGCGAACCATCCTATTTATTCGTGGCGTTGGCGCTGTTGGCTATCCTGGATCTGCAGAAGTCGTGAACATGCAACCACCAGACCACATCATCCACAAAGGAATAAGCCACTTGCCCACCGTGGGAGATGGCCGACAGTCTGGCACGTCGGAAAGCCCCTCAATTCTTAACGCCTCTCCTGAAAGCGTGGTCGGTGGGGGTTTGGCTTATCTAAAAACGGGCGACAAAGTGAGGCTAGACTTTAAAAAATCTACCCTCGATGCACTGGTCGATGATGCAGAATGGCAGTCACGCATAGATGCGTGGGAGCCACCAGAACTTCATCACCAAACCCCATGGCAGGAAATTTACAGAACCCATGTTGGGCAGTTGGCTGATGGTGGCTGTCTGGAACTAGCAACAGCATACCAAAAAATTGGACGTGATCTCCCAAGGGACAATCACTAGGCAACCGCCTAAACAATCATACTAGGAGATCTGCCTTGAATAAGAGCATTATCATCACGGGCGGCGGTGGCGGTGTTGGGCGCGCAACGGCGCGTCATTTCCTCGCCAATGGCTGGCATGTTGGGCTTGTAGGGCGTCGTGCTGACGCCTTGGAGGAAACAGCTGATAAACATGATCATGCCTTGATCATACCATGTGACGTGACCGATGAGGCTCAGGTTAATAGAGCCTTTAATGACGCTTACGAGGCTTGGGGGCATTTGGACGTGCTCTTTAATAATGCCGGCGTCAGCCTCGCTGTGGCACCGATTGATGAGGTGTCTGTGAGTGACTGGCGGAACCTTTTTGACACCAACGTCAATGGAAGTTTTATCTCAGCACGTGCCGCCTTTGGGATCATGCGCAAGCAATCTCCCCAAGGTGGGCGTATCATCAATAATGGTTCTGTTTCGGCCCATGTGCCGCGCTGGGGATCTGCGCCCTACACCGCGTCTAAGCACGCAATCACAGGGCTGACCCGCTCGATAAGCCTTGATGGCCGGCGTTTCAACATCGCCTGTGGTCAGATCGATATTGGTAATGCCCTAACGGATATGGCCAGAAAAATGACAAAAGGCGTGCCCCAGGCCGACGGTAGTATTGCGGTTGAATCCGTTATGGATGTTAGCCATGTGGCCTCTTCTGTGCTGCATATGGCAGAGTTGCCTCTCGAGGCGAACGTGCAATTCATGACTGTTATGGCCACCGATATGCCATTTATTGGGCGCGGCTGAAAAAACCAACAATCTAAAAAAGAAACAATCTCCGCAACGGGATTTCTGCTGTCTTACAGAATAATGATTTTGGCTTTTTGTCTCTCTCGGTGCCAAATATAAAGACCAGAGCCAATAATGATCGCCGCACCAACAAGTGTCCAGATGGTGGGATAGGTCATAAAAATAAAGATCCCGACGACGTTCGCCCACAAAACCTGGGTATACACAAGGGGTGCAAGAATAGAAGCATCTGCCCAGCGATGGGCTGTTGTGGCTGCGATATGACCAAGCGCGCCAAACAAACCAATGATGAACAAGATGGCCCAATCAAGTTGAGCCTCTGGCCAAATCCATTCATCAATAGCAAATGGCGCAAGCACGAACATCGCAAATCCACTGGACCAAACTTGTTGGGTGGCATTGGACTCAATGCCCGCCAACAGCCGGGTCATGATAAAGTATGTTGAGGCCATGAACAAACCCGCAATACTATAGATCATCGCGGGGTGATACCCCACACCCCATGGTTGTACCACTACCAAAACCCCCATAAAACCAACACAAACTGCAATAATGCGGCGCAGGCCAACCTTTTCACCAAGGATCGGGACCGCCAACAGAGTTATAAGAATTGGCCCCGCAAAAAAGATCGTTGTGGTCACCGTAATTGGCAGGTATTTTAGCGCCTGGAAATTTAATATGGTGCTTAGAAGAAGTGCCAAAGAGCGCAGCAATTGTTTAAAAGGTGCGTTTGACTGAAAAACCCCCATGCCTTCCTGCGGAACGAAGATCATTAAGGCATAGACAAAATGCCCCGCATATCTCGCAAATACAATTTGCAGAACAGGGATACCCACGATGCTCAGCCATTTGGCTGAAGTATCAATGCCAGTAAAAAAAACCACGGCCAATGCCATTACTAAGACACCTGCAACGGTACGGTGTTCTCTGGGAGCTGGTGCACGCATAACGGTCTACATGGTTATCCCACCATCAATGGCAATACATTGACCGGTCATGTACTTACTTTCATCGCAAGAGAGATAAACCACCAATTCAGCGATCTCATCTGCCGTGCCAAGCCGCCCCATGGGTTGTCGTGCCACAAAATCCTTCATCGCTTGTTCGTAATTACCCGTGTCATGCAGGCGCCCTTGAAGGCTAGGTGTGTCCACCGTTCCTGGCGCTATGCAATTGGCGCGAATACCATTGGTAATGTAATCTGCAGCAACTTGTTTTGTAAGCGCAATAGTCGCACCTTTGGACGTTCCATAAATAAACCGATTGGGAAGGCCACGAAGGGAAGAGCACACAGAGGCAATATTGACGATAGCACCATAACCGCGATCAAGCATTCCAGGAATTGCAGCTTGAATGGCATGAAAATGCGCCCGCACATTTAAATTCATGGCCAAATCAAATTCAGCGTCGGTGGCCTGCGCAATTGTGCCGGAATGCACCACGCCTGAGCAATTAACCAACACATCTGGCCGCGCTTTGGTGACCTCAGACATAAGAGAATCCTTATTCAAAACGTCCAATCCAAATGCCTCAGCCACATCAAGATCTTCGAGAAATTCCTCATGCAAATCTGTGGCGATGACATGAGCCCCTTCGCGTGCAAGTGCAATGGCACTGGCCCGACCAATCCCTTGCCCCGCCGCAGTTACGAATATGCGCTTGCCTTGCAATCTCATCATGCTTTCCTTTCTAGATTTTATCTTGTCCGATCAATAATTTGCGGAAACATTCAACCAAACCTACCACCACCAAAATTTAATGGATTTTGCATGTTCGGGGCTGGGCATGCAGCTTGAAAACCCAAAATCTTTGGCCAACCTCCCTTTATAACCAACGTCTATGGCTACATTCTGTTTGAAAAAGCCCAATCAGCCTGCGCAGAACTGCGTATTTTTTAAAAAAATTTTATTGTTCTTGAATGATTTGGCCTAGCAGACATCCATCATAAATTGCTTTGCTTGTGATCCCCGCTTCCTGTGCCAAATGGAAAGCCTTCGCCACCGACCTGACTGTGACCAACAAAATATTAATCCCCTCATGATGGTATGATTATTATCGACATTACCCAAGAAAAAAACGTCGTCTCCCAACATGTCATGGATAAACTTTATATGGTTATCGACCAAATCATCACCTAAGCACATGGAAGCCAACTGGCCCTCATCTTCATGGGTAGACAATGTCCAAAAACGCGACAAAATAAGCAACCTTTTTTCGACAAATACCGCAAACCTTAGTCCGATAAAGTCTGTCTGTTTCGTAATGCTTCATCAACTGCCCGGCTTATATGCCCTGAAAATCTGGTGGCACATCAACACACATGACGTTGCGAGCAAGTTTTGCCGATAATGCAGCAGCCAAGGTGGCCTGCAAGGCAGCCAGACCGGCCGCACCATCGCACAAGATGTCATCTTCCACCCCCTCAAATATTTGGGCAAACCGATCTAATTGAGACCTAATTGGATCAACAGATAAAAAGGATTGACCTTTTTCAGCGGACAACCCTTTCGACCATTCCACCTCACCTTCATAATTTGCGCGCCAAAGCCTGAGGGAGGGAAATTCAAGAGCGCCCTTTGAGCCCGTGATGCGGATATAATCCTCGCCCGTACCCTTAATGGCAGGATTTTCAAAACTACCTGTTTCAAAACTCCATGGCGAAGCACCGGCATCTGAGATCAAGAAGGACCCTAATGCACCATTGTCAAAACGCATCGCCACGGCTGCGGTATCTTCAACCTCAAAACCACGTTGTTGTGTCGATGTCATGGCGGTGACCTCAGACAAATCACCAATCAAAAACCGCAACAAGTCCATCTCATGGCTTAGGTTGGTCATTAATGGACCAGCGCCTGCTTTTCGTCGCCAAATGGGGTCAAAATAAGCCTCATGCTTCCGTAACGACCATATTCCCTGGACCCCTACAATATCCCCGAGTTCAACCAAACGCGCACGTGCCGCATCCATAAATGGATGACAACGGCGATGATGGCCGGTCATCAATGGCACACCAGCCGTGAGCGCCGTATTCACCACTGAATATGCCTCGGCCATCGTCGAAGTTATGGGTTTTTCCACCAACACACCCATACCACGGCCAATCACGTCAATTGCCATTTGGTGATGATTGGGTGTGGGTGTAGCAATGATAGCTGCTTTGGTGCCAATTGGAATATCTTCAAAACCGGCAACCATCGGAAGGCCCTTTAATGCCAAAGCCGCACGATGGTCGGGGTTAGATTCGACAATGGCGGTGAGCGCAACCATTGGAGATTCCAGCGCCGCCTGAACATGGCGCATTCCAATGAGGCCTGCGCCAATAACACAGACAGGAAGTGCTTGCTGTACCATCCATAACCCTTTACATCATCGCGCCCAATTGCCTTGGCATAAAATCATAATTTTCCAAAGCGTTGCCGTTCAGATTTAGATGTTCCCCGATGGCACACGAACCAAGCTTGGTGCATTTCGCGCCCCACCTATTCCACTGAAGCATCCTCGGCAAGTTTCCAAAGCATCGTTACCCTAATCTTCAACCATTTGGTGATACATGTTGTTGTTGGACGCTGCTTTCAAAATAGGAGAAGGCTTTTAAATCAATGGATAAAGCGCCCCGCGTGGTGAACATGAGGGGGTATTTATTCACACGCATCTTTGTTGCTCATTCTCAATCATCAAGGTTGGCAACCACGATATTCAGTTGGGAAAGTCACGCCATGATCATGAACAACCTGTGTCGATGGTTATGCAATAAAAGGTCACGCGTCAGGTATTTAAACCCTTCGCGTGACCCCATGACATTGAAACCTTTCAAGCTTTAAAGAAACAAAGTCACAATATTTGGCCAAACCAATAGAACAGAGAGAGCCAAAAGTTGAAGCATTATAAACGGCAGAAACCCGCGGAAAATCGCCGTAAGCGTGATATGGGGTGGTGCCACTGATTTGAGGTAAAAAGCTGCCGGGCCAAAAGGTGGGGACAGGAAGCTAACCTGCATGTTCATGCAGAAAACCACGCCAAACCAAATGGCAACCTGTCGCGGATCAAGCTGACCAAGCACGCCAATCTCCTCCACAGGCAAGCGCAACACTATCGGAAGAAACACAGGCATCACCAAAAGCACGATACCAATCCAATCCATGAACATGCCCATAATGAGGAAAATAAGCATCATCATAAGGATCACCCCCATTGTGGGCAATTCTGCAGCAACAATAAGGTTGGCCACATAGGTCGGTCCACCTGCAAGCGTGTAGGAAGCTGCAAGTGAAGCCGCACCTATGGTTACCCAGATAATTGTTCCCGTGGATTTAAGGGTACGCATCAGGCTATCCCACACGATAAGGAAAGTCATTTCGCGGCGAATGAGCCCAATGACGAACACAGCGACAACGCCCATACCCGCCGCCTCGGTGATGCCTGTAATGCCCATATAGATGGAGCCAAGCACGACGCCAATCACCACTGTTGGTGCAATTAAGCCTTTGCCCATTTCCCAACCTTCTGCCGTTCGCTCCCGCCCAACGACAAGATAGATGGTCGCTGCAGCGATAATAAAGGCTCCGACGAGGTAAGGAATGTCTGTGACCATGCCCAGAGGAATTGAATCAACGCCTTCCGTCACCATGTTCTCCCCCGTGATGGTGAGGAACGCCACACGTGCCAAAAGCACGCCTGAAACCCAAAGCGCAAACCTGCTTAAAAAGCCCAAAAAACGGAGCATCTTTTCCCGGCCTTCGGGCGCATCTGGATCACGTTCAGGAAGCGGGGCAAGACTAGGATTTAGGTTGGTGCGTATAAGGATATACATGACGAAAAACATTGCCAGCATAAAGCCAGGCAGAAAGGATGCCGTAAACAATGCCTTAATCGAAGTCTCGGTCACAAGTCCGTAGAAAATCAACACGATAGAAGGTGGAATCATTGTGCCAAGGGAGCCAGATGCACAGATGGTACCAATCGCGAGGTTTTGGTCATAACCCAATCTAAGCATTTGGGGCAGTGCGATGAGGCCTAGAAGAACAACTTCACCCCCGATAATTCCAGACATAGCCGCCATAACCACGGCCATGATGGCCGTCACCACGGCAATTCCGCCCCGGGTGCGGCTGAGCCAAACGTTAAGAGCAGAATACATGTCACGAGCAATGCCGCAACGTTCTAATAATGCTGCCATGAAGATAAAAAGCGGTACCGAAATCAACACGTAATTCGTCATCTGACGGTAAACCGCTTGTCCAATCACCGATAGCGGTCCCCTACCAAAATCACCGAATAAGAGTTCTGGTCCAAATTTCATGGTCAAGACAACAATTGCCAAGAACGCAGACGCAAAGCCCAGTGGCATACCTATTGCCAACAACACAAAGATTCCCACCAACAAGACAATGCTAATTGTGGCTAAGCTATCTACCTTAAGCCAAGCGAAGAATTCTAAAAATTCCATTTTTATCGCTCCAACGTCTTGCGTATGTTTTCAATGTCAACTTCATCAATATCATCATGCCCAATATGTTCAGGGGTCTTGTTCCAATCAGAAATAAGGTTGGAAACGGCCTGAACTGCTACTAATGCAATGATGAATAAGATGGCTGGTTTCACCACGCCCGGAATGGGTGGATCCCAAGCAGTGCCAAAGGTTTCCATCCGCATGAAGCGGGTAGCCGCGTCATTATAGCCACCCCAAATCATGGCAAAGGCAAAGAACACAATCAGAACTGTGGAGATAATATCGGAGGTTTTTTGTGCCCAACGCGGCATCACATCGTAAATAACATAAATACGAATATGGCTACGTTGCTGCATTGCATATTGACCGGCAAAGAGAAAAACAAAGGCGGCAAGCCAAAGTGATAATTCATTCGCCCAAAGGGTAGGACTCGCAAAAACGTAACGTGACACAACTTCATAAAACATCACGACCACAATGAATGCGGTCATAATCATGGCCATGCGCGATGCAACCAAGGAAAGCACGTCAAAAAATCCGTGTGGCTCTGCTTCGATAGCGCCTTTGGTGTCAGAAAAATAAATAGAAGAGCATAAAAAAGTACCCAGGATGCACAACAGCATGGCTGCCACAATGGGGCGCCCCGCCGGCCGGATCATCTCATACATGCCAATGGGGTCTTCAAACGCAAATTGGCCAAAGATTAAATAGGCATAAATCAGAGCAGTGAGCGTTCCAAAAACGACAGCGGCGTTACGGAACAATTTTTTGGCTGGGCCCAACCAAAGACTGTCGCGATGCATAACCACGCTCCATAAAATATGAGAAAGAGTTATAATTTAGGCTAGAGCGTTAGCCGCTGGTTAATAGCGGCTAACGCTCATGATAGATCCGGACTAGGCTAAGTCGGATATCAGCTAGGTTGATCAGTCAACCAAACCGAGCTGAGTCATGTAAGCCATGTGGCTGTCCACAAGGGCAGCTGCCTCTGGGGATCGTGTTGCCCAGTCAGCCCAAGCTTCCTGTGCAGCCTTACGGAATGTCGCACGATCCTCGTTTGACCAGTCATAAAGTGTAACACCTTTTGCCGTCAGCTCCGCTGCAGCAGCGGCATTCGCACGATCATTATACAGCGCAATCTGAAAAGACAGCTTCTGCCATGCGGTTTCCATGATGCGGCGTTGTTGCTCCGTGAGACCATTCCAGACATCAAGGTTACAGGCCAAGTGATCGGATGGCATTGAGTGGAAGCCTGGGTAAGTTGCATGCTTGACGATGTCATACAGGCCGAGACCAACGTTATTGGCTAGGCCGGATGCATCTGCACCATCAATGATGCCGGTTTCAAGCGCGGTAAAAATCTCAGTGAAATCCATAACGATTGGGCTAGCACCAAGCTTTTCAAAAATTTCTGTTTCCATCCCAGGAGGCGAGCGGAACTTCCAGCCCTTTAGATCCTCAAATCCAGCCAAGGGCCGAGAAGAAGACATTGATTCCTGGCCATAAATCGACCAACCGATGAGCTGCATGTTGTATGAATTATACAACTCCTGAGCGGCCTTATAGCCGTCCCCGTAATACAACCATGAATATTGCTGCCATGCGGTATCGTAGCCGCCCATGATATCGCCAACAAACTGGAATGCTGGGTTCTTACCAGTCTGGTAAGCACCACCTGTCGCGTCGCAGTCGAGAATGCCATTGATTGCAGCGTCAAAGGTTTCAACTGAACCAACAACGGAAGATGAATAGAACATCTCAATGGTGATTTCACCATTCGACATTGTTTGGACGTCATCAATCCACTGAGCCAAACGTTGGCCTGTTGGGTGTTCGGTTGCATAATGCGTTTGAATGCGCAGTGTTACGGGCTCTGCCATGGCGGTTCCCGCAATTAACGCGGTGGCTGCCACTGATGTAAATAACGTTTTTAGGTTCATTTTCTTCTCCCTGATTATCGCCGTTCTGGCTTATTTTTCATTGATAACATGAATGCTGTTGCACGAGTTAGGATGGTATACCATCACGGTAACGACGGTAGCGAAACAATTTTTAATTTGCAATAACGTAAAAACTTGAAATCAAGTTAAATAAACACGTGACCCTTGTTACTTTTGATTAAGAAATTTGGTGTTTGGTTTTTTGATGAGAACGTTGTCGGAATAACGGGGATTATCCAATGTCTGATGTCGTTGCATTGGCAGAAAATGTCGCCCAACAACTGCGGCGTAAAATCTTGCGTGGGGATTTGTTACCTGGCGATGTTGTTAAAGAGCGCGAAAACGCTGCCAATATGAATGTGAGCCGAACACCCATTCGTGAAGCAATCCGCATATTATCCAAAGAAGGCTTGGTGGAATTGCGCTCAGCACGTAGCCCGATTGTGGCCCAAATAAGTGCAAAATCTGCTTCGCAACAGGCTGAAGTTTTGATCGTGCTTGAAAAACTTTCCGCGAAATTGGCCTGCAAAAACGCAACTGAAGAAGATCTCAACCATCTTCAAAAAATTGTCGATCATATGGCCGCTCATTTTTATGACATCGATCCGCTTGACATGTTTGAGATTGATATGTCGTTCCACAAGGCAATTGCTCATGCATCGCATAATGACGCTTTGACCGAAACACACCGCACCTACATGGAACGACTTTGGCTTGCGCGATTTAGGGCAGCACGCCAACGCCGAAACCGCGAACGCGTGATCCAACAACATAACAGCATTCTGGATGCCTTACGTAAGCGAGACGAGATAGCGGCGCAGAAAGCGGTTGAAAAACATCTAGGGAAATTGCCCAATGAAATTTATCAACAAATGGAACAGCTCAACACAAGGCCCATATAAGCGCTAAGAGGAAAATCAAAAAAATTTTGCATGACGGCCCTTTGTGCCCAGCTTGTCTGAGGGATCTTTTGGGCCAAGTCGTGGGTCTTCTTGGCAGCGAAGTCCTCGACGAGATCCACAGCGACATCTCCAACTTGTTCATGATGGCCAAGCCAAATTGGTTGATGCCCAACTTCGAGTCCAAATTTTTACTTCATGCTCTTTGTTGTCGAAGGGCCCCTCAATATCCAGGGGATAAAACAAATTGGTATCGCATTTGGCACCGGCCAAAAAAACCATCAATATTAATGATCAATGGATCAGCGAACCACCATTCACATCTAATTCAGCGCCGGTAACATAGGCGGAGAGATCAGAGGCCAGGAACAACGCACATCCCGCGACATCGATTGCTTCGCCTGCACGCCCTAATGGAATGCCAGCCAGTATTTGCTCTTTCATTTGAGCCGTTAACTTTCCGGCGGTAATATCCGTCGCAATAAAACCTGGGCAAATTGCATTAGAGCGAATGCCATCTGACGCCAACTCGCGCGCCATTGCTTTGGTCAGGCCTAAAACACCAGCCTTTGCAGCTGAATAATGAGCGCCCCCGAAAACCCCACCACCACGCTGCGCGGAGACAGAGGACATATTCACCAATTTTCCTTTTTGACGCGACCTCATGTGTGGAATGACAGCTTGGCTCATGTTGAGCGTTCCAAGAAGGCTTACGTCCAAAACAGCATCATAATTTTCTCTGTTAATATCCATAATTTTAAGTGGCTGGGTGATCCCAGCATTATTGACCAAAATATCTATCTGTCCAAAATGAGCGAGGATCTTTTCGACCGCATGATCACAATCATCCTTGCTTGTGACATCACAGACCAGGCCAAAATGATCTGCACCCAAATCCGCGGCGGCTTGTTTGGTTTCCATTTCGTCCAAATCCAAAAGCACCACCCTTGCGCCATGCGCGGCAAAGAGCTTGCCAGTAGCTTTGCCCAACCCTCGTGGGCTGGCACCGCCGGTGATAACAGCCACTTGGCCTTCCAATAAATTCATTCTGAAACCCCTTCTTTGAACCAGATATCTTTATTATCCTTCAAGCCAATGTCGCAGTTGGCCTACCACCCGTTCAACCGTGATCCCATATTGATCATGCAATGTTGGTAATGCACCCGCGTCCAAAAACTCATCCGGCAAGCCAATTTGGCGCAACGGCACAAAGACATCATGGGTGAGCAAGGTTTTAGCCACAGCATCGCCAAGGCCACCGGTGATGGAGTGATTTTCGGCAACCACAACCAATCGACCATTTTTCTGCACCTCGCGAATGATCGTCTCCTGATCTAATGGTTTAATCGTGGGGCTATGCAAAACGGCAATTCCTACCCCCTCTTTGGCTAGAAACTTCGCAGCATCCAGCGCACGCATGGTCATGATGCCCGAGGAAATAATTAAAAGATCTTTCCCCTCGCATAGCAATTTCGCGCGCCCCAAAACAAAGTCGTAATCATAAACATCCAAAACCTTGGGGACCTTCCCACGCAGCAGACGCATGTAGGCGGGGCCCTCATGGTTCATCATGGCTCGGGTAGCTCCTGCCACGTCTATAGCGTCGCATGGATCAACAACTGTCATGTTGGGCATTGCTCGCATGATTGCCAGATCTTCGGTCGCCTGATGGCTGGGGCCGTATCCAGTGGTAAGACCCGGCAAGGCACAGGCTATTTTTACAGGCAAGTTTTCCTCAGCAATTGCCATGGCAATAAAATCATAGGCCCGTCGCGCCGCAAAAACCGCATAGGTTGTGGCAAAGGGGACAAAACCTTCACGAGCAAGGCCAGCTGCAGCAGACATAAGCAAAGCCTCAGCCATACCCATTTGATAAAATCTGTCTGGGTATGCCTGTGCAAAAATATGAAGGTCTGTGTATTTTGACAGATCCGCTGAAAGCCCAAGAATATCATCGCGCGTTTTTGCTAGGTCGACCAAAGTGTGACCGAAGGGGGCGTCAATTGTCTCACGCCCCTCTGCATCAAGTGACGCGATCATGGCAGAGGTGCGTACTGAATCCATGCCACCAGCATGAGATCGAGGCTCATATTTTGATTTTCGGCGGGAATGTGGAGGAATGCTCATAAAGGCTTTTTTTCCTCATGTTCTAATAGGGCTTTTGCCCATTCATCTGGCTCTACCCTAATAAAATGCGTTTTTTCACGGGCTTCCAAGAAGCTAATGCCACAGCACATTTTCGTATTGCAGATGATCACACGCGGGCAAGGCTCAGGATGATGTCGCGCCGCGTCAAAGGCTACCATGAGTGCATCAAGGTCATTGCCGTCCACTTCTTGAGCAAACCAACCAAAGGCTTCCCATTTGGGCAATTCATTTCCTTGCGCCAAGGCCGAACGGCTGGGACCATCGGCCTGCTGATTATTAAAATCGACAATTGCGATGAGGTTGTCCAATTGCCATTGGGTTGCAGACATCACCGCCTCCCAAGTCGAACCTTCACCAAGCTCACCATCGGACAAAAGATTATAAATGATGGCAGTGTTCTTTTTGCGTTTCAGCCCCAAGGCAGCGCCAACTGCTATTCCCAGGCCATGTCCCAGTGAGCCACCTGTGATCTCCATGCCCGGTGTGTAAGCTGCCATGCCCGACATTGGCATGCGGCTATCATCCATTCCATAGGTGGCAATTTCGTCTTCCGGCAGAATTCCCGCTTCAATTAACGCTGCATAAAGGCCAATGGCATAATGGCCAATGGAGAGGTAAAACCTATCACGCTGTTCCCATTCAGAATTGTCGGCCCTAAAATTCATGGCATGGAAATAAGAGACCGCCAATATATCCGCGACACCGAGCGCCTGTCCGATATATCCTTGGCCCTGCACCTCACCCATGAGCAAAGCATGTCGGCGTATGGCCCATGCCCGCCGCATCAGTGACATATTTCCTCCGCCATGTCTCATGAAATGCTTGTTCCGTTTTGGGTAAGAAATGAACGCAGACAATGCCTAAGTGATAAGGAAAAAGACAAGCCTAAATGTATTATTTATGTTTAAGCCGCAACTCGACTTTCCGTCAAAAATGATGAAGCTTTTGCACCCACCTGGGCAAGATCAAAGTTTAGGTGCTGAGCACTTGTCCAGATTAGTATGATCAACATATCGACTGTACCAACTCCGCATGTGTCCACCGGCCAACCTTTATGTGTAGGTTTTAAAGTGGTAGGAGAATTGGAGGAAAAAGATGAACATTCAGTCCATGGCTGATGCCGTGCGCTTTCTTGCACTTGATGCGATTGTGGCAGCGGGAGAAGGTCACCAAGGTGTACCACTTGGCATGGCAGAGATTGCTGCCACCCTTTATGCCAATCATTTAAAAATTGACCCCAAAAACCCACTTTGGCCAGACCGCGACCGAGTGGTGCTTTCAAATGGACATGGCTCCATGCTCCTCTATGCATTGTTGCATTTTTCCGGGTATGAAAAAGTCAACATGGAGGCAATCAAATCTTTTAGGAAATTGCATTCCATCTGCGCTGGCCATCCTGAAATTGAGCAGGAAGCGGGCATTGAAATAACCACAGGGCTTTTGGGTCAAGGAATCGCCTGTGCGGTCGGCATGGCCGTAGCAGAGGAAAGATTGCGCGCTGAATTTGGTTCAGATCTATGCGATCACCGCACATGGGCCTTTGTGGGTGATGGCTGCCTGCAAGAGGGCATAGGCCAAGAAGCAATATCCCTTGCTGGGCATTTGCGTTTGGGACAACTTACCTTTCTTTGGGATGATAATCATATCACTGATGATGGGGACACAAACCTAGCGATCAGTGAAAATATAACTGCACGTTTTGCTGCAGCAAATTGGCACGTGGTCGAAGTGGATGGCCATGACATCCCCAGCATTGACGCAGCCATGAGGGAAGCCAAATCTGACAGCCGTCCGTCCCTTATCGCCTGTCGCACAAAGATTGCGCGCGGTATTCCGAGGCTTGAAGGAAAACGTGGGGGACATAGCGCAGCTTTAACAATGGACGATGCGCTTGTGGCCCGAGCGTCTCGGGCATGGCCTTATGGCGCTTTTGAGATGCCGCCAACAATTTATGATGATTGGGCAAGCGCCATGACACGCGGGCAAGAAGCGGCTAGTCAATGGGCCGCAATCTTGTCTGTTTCGCCGCTGGCTGATGAATTCAAACGCAGGATAAGTGGCGCCCTGCCCCAAAATTGGGTGAAGGTTGTTGCTGAAATAGATGCACAATTATCAACAAAAGAAGCGCACCCGCGTTCAACGATAGCATCATCCGGGGATATATGTGAAAAACTCGAGGCTCAACTCCCAGAACTCTGTATCCTCTGTGCTGACCTTGAAGCACCCACCAACCACAAAAGAGGCCGAGAATCTTTTACACAGGCAAACCGCAAAGGCACCTACATACATTGTGGTGTTCGCGAACATTTAATGGGTGCCATGGCCTGTGGGATTGCAGCCCATGGCGGGCTGATCCCTGTTAACGTAACCTACCTGGCATTTGCAGATTATGAACGTCCCGCCATGAGAATGGCAGCATTGATGAATTTGCGCGTTCTGTTCGTTTTTAGCCACGACTCGATCGGTGTTGGCTCCAACGGACCAACCCACCAGCCTGTTGAAATCCTAGCCAGCTTCCGCGCAATGCCAAATTTTTGGGTCATGCGCCCCGCCGATGCGCGGGAGACCGTCATGGCATGGAAACATGCGCTTCAACGCATGAGTGGCCCAACAATGCTGGCTCTTAGCCGACAGGATCTCATGCCACCGCCTCGGGACATACATAGCTTTGCTGGCGGATACATCCGTCCCGACCAGAAAAACAGGGATATCACGTTCATTGCCTCTGGAAGCGAGGTAGAAATTGCCCTCGAAGCACAACAGGCCCTAAGGCTTGAAGGTATTGATGCTGCCGTCATATCATTGTGTTGCTGGGAACTGTTCTTAGAAATGAAACCGGCTGATCGCGCTGCTATCTTAGGTAATGGCCCGCGAATTGGTGTTGAAGCTGCGGTTAAATTTGGATGGGATCAATTTCTTGCACCAGACGATATATTCGTGGGCATGAAAAGCTTTGGCGCATCTGCTAAAGCACCAGAATTATTCGAATATTTCGGCATCACGAAGAAGGCTCTGATAACAGCCGCGAAAAATCGACTGAGCACGTAAAACCTAAGCTTTCAACCCATGCAAAGGCTGTTTGCAACAATGGCGGTTTTGAGGCCTGTGTAATGGTCGTTTGCGTTCCAATCTTCCAAAGGTGATCACCTTGACTTTGCAGCCCTTCATTGCACCACATGACCTCGTCACAATCGACTGTTCACAGGATATTTTTAGGCCATGAACGAAATAATAGATTTAAAACTTGGATTGATTGGTGAACATATTCAACATTCAAAAGCGCCGCTACTGCATTACCTGGCAGGAAGGCAAGGCGGGCTTCATGTTCAATATAACCTGCTTTCACCCTCTGACCTGGGCAATGAATTTGATTTTGTCTTCAATGAATGCGCCATTCAAGGTTACCGCGGGGTGAATATCACATATCCTTTTAAGGAACGCGCATCTCTAAAAGTTTCGATCGACGACCCATTTGTGGAAGCCATTGGAGCGGTCAATACGGTTTTGTTTGAGACGGATGGCCCAAGGGGCTTTAATACTGATTTTTCTGGCTTCATGACTGCTTACCGCATGATGCGTGGCAAAGCGTCACCCGGGACTTGTTGCTTGATCGGCGCAGGCGGCGTCGGTCGTGCGCTTGCATTTGGATTAGTCAAATTGGGAGCCACCGAGATCAGGATCGTCGACATCGACAAAACTAAGGCTGACACTTTGAAGGACGAGTTAAGAAACGTGGCACCCAGCCTACCGATAATTGCATTTGACACTGCCACCAAAGCGACATCAGAGGTCGATGGCCTGCTTAATGCGACACCTATTGGCATGGTGGGCTTTGATGGCACCCCGTTACCGGCCCAGGCCATGAAAGGAGCGGTATGGGCGTTTGATGCCATATACACACCAAAAAACACCAAATTTCTTTCCGACGCGACGTCAGTCGGTTTGGAGATAATCCCTGGATATGAATTGTTTTTCTATCAGGGGGTTGACGCGTGGATGAAATTTTCAAACCAAAAACTTGACGAGGAGCATCTGAGAAACGATCTGCGCGATCAGGCAAGCTTAATGTCAGCGTGAATTGTATTTGCCCAGCTCAGCGGCAATCACTTTGCAATATTCCAAGCAAGTGCCATCTTAAAAAAACCACAAAGTAAATTGCTCAGTATTTAATTCTGTCGTTTCTCGCAGCAGAAATAAATATGTTTTAAACGCGGTAGGCTTCAATAGTGTCACGCCTAATTTCAATCCCCAATCCTGGCGCATCAGGAATTGCAACCTTGCGGTCATTCATCTCCATTGGGCGGGTTGTCAGATCATCCCTAAAGGGATGGGAGGATTGATCATATTCCAGAATTGGTTGGCGGGCGAATAATGAATGATGCGCATGAGGAAGCGCGGCAATAACCTGAAGCGACGCAGCCTGTGCCACTGCAGATCCCCAAACATGAGGATTTATCTCAATGCCTGACGCCTGTGCCAAAGCCATAATATGGCGCATGGCGGTGATACCCCCACAAGACCCAACATCCGGTTGCACAATGTCCATTGCCCCTGCCCTCAACAAGGTATTGAAGCCATACAGCCCGTGTTCATTCTCACCACCAGCAATTGCCATCGGCAAACGTCCACGAAGAAAGGCATAACTGTCCAAATCCTCAGGCGCCACAGGCTCTTCAAACCAACGCAGTTTTAAATCGGCCATTGCATCACCAAGATAGACCGCCTCGGCACGGCCATAAGCATGATTGGCATCAGCCATAAGGGTGACGCCGCTCCCTTCCATGGCTGCATGGATGGCATCCATCACCATGATGTCATCCTCAATGCCAAAACCGACCTTAACCTTCATATGACGAAAACCACGCTCTCGATGCATATGGGCTTCCTCAACAAGACGACTTGCCTCGTTTTGCCCCTTCAATCGATAAAAACCTGTGGCATAGGGCTCAACTTCATGGCGAAAAGCCCCGCCAAGAAGTTGCCAAATAGGCTTGCCATAGACCTTTCCAGCAATATCCCAAAGCGCCATGTCGATGGCACTAATGGCAGCCATAACAGATCCTTTGCGGCCGAAATCGCGTGATCTGTTGTACATGGCAAACCATAACCGTTCCGTATCAAGCGGGTTTTCACCTATCACCATTTCGGCAAAACATTCTTTTGTGATGGTGGCCGAAATCTCTGGGACTTCCAGTCCCTGACAAAAAGCTTCCCCCCAACCGACAATCCCATCATTGGTATGGATTTCGACCAAGGTTGCCGAACGGGAGCTAACCCAGCCTTGCGAAAAAGCGAAGGGATTATCCAACCTGGTGCGAAGTGGATGCACCTTTACAGAGTTTATCTTTAGCACCGGGAACTCCTCTTATGATGTGGCTGCAAAGAACAATTATTTCAATGCACGAATATTGCATCCATGCTGACAGAAACGTGAATATGCGCCAACATAAAAGCTTGCTTGCCGGCAACCAGGACAACAACATCTTCACATTGAAGATTGAAAGCTAACCATTAACGTGAGGTCGCATTTGCACCGATAATGCATGGCCCACAGCTATGGTGCTGTAGATTTCGGTTGTGATGTTTTCAAATTTGCCGCCACGGCAGTTAACTCAGAAATCGTGGTCCAGTCGCGTTTTTCAAGCGTGGTTCGTGGCACAACCCAGGAGCCCCCAACACAGACCACGTTGGGCAGAAGAAGATATTCTTCTGCATTTTCCGCTGTGATACCACCAGTGGGGCAAAAACATATGTTTGGAAATGGGGCTTGCAGCGCTTTAATATATGGGGCGCCACCGGCTAGGTGTGCAGGAAAAAATTTCACAACCTCGACCCCTTGATCCAGCAAGATCATTAATTCTGAGGCAGTCGCAACACCCGGCAACAATGGTAGCCCTGCTTTAATCGCGGCATTAAGGAGTGCTGGGGTACATCCAGGAGAAACTCCAAACTTTGCACCTGCCTCTTTTGCTGACCATACGTCTTTTGATGACAGCAATGTGCCAGCGCCGACAACAGCCCCTTCGATCCGCGACATGGCGCGAATTACTTCGAGCGCTTTGGGGGTGCGAAGTGTCACCTCGATTGCTGGCAAACCACCTTCTAACAAAACTTTGGCTAATGGCACCGAGACCTCTGGCTCCTCGACGGTCAGAACGGGGATGACCGGAGCAAGCTTACAAATATCAATCACGTTCATTGGTTAAGCTCCTGTTCCGCCTTTAAGGAACCTACCATCAAATTCCCTCACAACCGGCATGCCGGGCAGTTTTTTGCGCAAAACATCAAATAACAACTTTCCATTTGGCCATGCAAAAAGATTGAACTCAGTTCACCTATTGAATAAAAAAATTTTAGCGAGGCATTATTGCCAAGAGACTAGAAAACCGATCAAAAACAAGCCCAAGCAAGATCATTAGAGCAATGAATAGCCAAAGCGCGAATGAATAACCAACAAACAACTTGTCAATGATCCTTGCCAGCCATCAACCGTAACGGCGTGTAGGTTAAGACGATTTGGCCTCTTTGGTTCACAACTT
>MDTB01160181.1_pt1 | contig 29709 bp, 29 predicted proteins | sample 811161 | NCBI WGS metagenome assembly MDTB01 (sample SAMN05326650, study PRJNA326480) | marine metagenome | isolation source: seawater | place: Mediterranean Sea | collected 2009 | reverse complement strand
GGCAAGCCCGAGAAGGCGAGCATAAGGCCGTGGTGTGAAAGTTGTTGTACCGGAGGCCTCGTGCGGCGAGGGCATCAAAATTTGGCGTATCGATGGGGGATCCGAAGCATCCCAGATGGGCAAACCCGGTATCGTCAAGCAATACCGTCACGATATTGGGTAGGCTTTTGTCCGGTAGATTCGGCTCTGGCCACCACGGCGTTGAATCTTTGGCCTCGCGATTAATGATGCCACCGAATGAATCAGACATAGGAACCCCCTATATTGCTATCGCTTCTGTCTTTGCTGTAGCCGAGATCCCCCAGCCAACTCTGCGCTAGCGCGATTTTTTACCCCGTAGAATCTGATCGATGGTGGACTCAGAGAGTACCTTTCCCTCATCGCTCAGCGTCTCAGCAAGCGAACCGTCCGCAGTGAAAAGATTGAAGAGGACCAACGCCCCCTCTGGTCCGCCCTTTTCCATATGAACATCGCCAGGGAGTTTACAGGCGTAGTCACCGGGTTGTCTGACTTTGGTTTGGGTCTCTTTGCCCGTCTTTGGATGGATATCCATGACATGCAGTTCACCCTCTAACACCAGTGATGTGGTGATGGCGGTGTGCTTATGAAAATGACAATAGGCGTTCGGAGCCCAGCGGTACAACAAGTCAACGTGGCCATCGTCCCGGGCTCCGAGCAGCGCTGACTCAAAGTCGATCGGATAATTGAAATGATGGTTACCGGTGAAGTGTTTCCATCGAAGATTTGCGTTGTCAAAGAGGTTCATAATCATGGTCTACGTTAGTCGTTTGATACGACATCCTAGACCCGGTTTTAGATTCCTACAAGAGCCCTAGAATCAGGCGTGTGGAGCACAAATCAATAGCTTGTTTATCTACAGAAAAGATTCTATCCAAAAAAGGTTTGCGAGCCCAGAGATCGCGCTTACTGCGACCTCACCCCCGAGCATCGAGATCGTGCTCAGGGTGATTCCCCTGGTTAATACCTTGAAGGCACAAAGCGGGCTTAGACATCACTGGGCATTTCAAGACTCTAAACCGGTGCAAGTCTTCTCTTTTATCGCTAGCAGGAGTATCAACACGCGAAAGCGCTGCAGATATCAAATGAACCAGCGCACAACATTTCGGACAAACACGCATGCAATCATGCCCCTTCATTGACCCAGCAAAGCGCATTCATTGACCTCACAAAGCCCCTTCACCGCGAACAACACCTTTCGATTTTTACTTTCCGCAAGCAATCAGCGCGCTTGACCTGTTTAGAACGGTAATGAGAGCACTCTAGCCAATCGCAATCAGGCCCCATTTGAGGCACATCATCCCAGCGATACAAAACGACAATAAGCGCGTAAGAATGCAAAATAACCTCTTAGCACCTCACTTTGCCGCAAGCCACTCAACCCTTCAGCGAAGCAGCGCTTTCTCGAATCATTGAGATGGCGTGGGAGGATCGCACCCCGTTTGAGGCCATCAAAACCAATTTTGGCACTGACGAAGCCTCCGTCATTCGGATCATGCGGTCCCAGTTGAATCCAAGCGCGTTCAAATCCTGGCGCAAAAGAGTCAGCCGCCGAAAAACCAAACACCTCCATCTTCGTCCAGCTGGGGTGAGCAGAGGCTACTGCTCGACCCAATACAAACACCGTTAACCGCCACTAGGTCGATAGCATTCTCGCAACGCGGCCGATCAATGCAGCGCTGTCGGCCAGGCGAGCCAAAAACCGAGCCTTGAGGGGCCGCTGAGGGTCTTTGGTTCTGTTGGTTTGGTTTTAAGCTTCCTATCGGCGTTAGGACTCAGATAACATTGCGCAATGACCCGCGCGCTCAATATCCTTCAAGAGACTTTTGGCTACCCCGCTTTCAGGGAGCCACAAGCAGCGGTCATCGATGCAGTCATTAACGGCGATGATGCGCTTCTCCTCATGTCCACAGGGGGCGGCAAATCACTGTGTTATCAAATCCCGGCGATAATCCGGCCGGGTTGCGGCATCGTCATCTCTCCGCTTATTGCGCTGATGCAGGATCAGGTTGCGGCGCTGCGCCAACTTGGCATTCGGGCGAGCTTCTTAAATTCCACACTCACTGCCGAGGAGGTCTATACGATTGAATCAAGCCTGAGGCACGGCGAGCTCGACCTGCTCTATATTGCCCCCGAGCGCCTTAACCAGAACCGAACCCTTGACCTATTGCAGACCGTATCCATCAGCTTGTTTGCGATCGATGAAGCCCACTGCGTTTCGCAATGGGGTCATGACTTTCGGGCCGATTACTTAGCGCTCAATCAGCTTCATCAAATCTTTCCCTCTGTGCCCAGAATCGCGCTAACGGCAACCGCAGATGCCCGCACAAGGTCTGAGATTATCGACAACCTTGGGCTCAACAATGCCCACCAGTTTGTGGTGGGGTTCGACCGTCCGAACATTCAATATCGCATCAGCCTCAAAACCAATCCCCGAAATCAGCTCCTTGAGTTTTTGAAAACAGAGCACCCGTCCGACGCCGGGATCGTCTACTGCTTGTCTCGTAAAAAAACGGAAGACACCGCTGAGTGGTTATCCAAACAGGACTTTAAGGCCCTCGCCTATCACGCAGGCCTTACCCCCGAGATCCGAGCAGAGCACCAGCGCAGGTTCTTGACCGAAGAAAGTGTGATCATTGTTGCCACCATTGCCTTTGGTATGGGTATCGACAAGCCCGATGTTCGATTTGTGGCGCATCTTGATTTACCCAAGACCATCGAAGCCTATTATCAAGAAACAGGCCGAGCCGGCCGCGACGGCCTCGCCGCCAATGCTTGGATGGTTTACGGTCTACAGGACGTCACCAAGCTTCGGCAAATGCTAGGGCAGTCTCAAGGGACCGAGCAGTACAAACGCGTCGAGCAGATTAAGCTCAATGCAATGCTGGGCTTTTGTGAGATTTCAACTTGCCGTCGCCATGCTCTGCTCGCTTATTTCGATGAAGCTAGCCGCGAACAATGCGGTAACTGCGACAACTGTTTGGTGCCGGTTGAAACCTGGGAAGGCAGCGACGCGGCTCAAAAAGCGCTGAGCGTCATCTACCGAACCGATCAACGATTTGGAGTTGGCCACCTGGTGGATGTGTTGCTTGGTCAAGAGACCGACAAAATCATCCAATTTAACCATCACCAGTTACCGCTCTTTGGCATTGGCACTGAACTGACCGCAAAGGAGTGGCAATCTGTTTTTCGTCAGCTGGTCGCAGGTGGCCACGCAATTGCTGATGCGGATCGTTTCGGCGGGCTGGTTCTGACGGAAAAATGCAGACCATTGCTGCGCGGTGAGCAATCGATCCAGTTCAGAAAAGACCCGGTGCAGAAAACGGCCAAAAAGCTAACTAAAACTCCCCTACCCGAAGACATTGATATTGCACTTTGGGAGGCGCTTCGCGCCCACCGCCGAGATTTGGCTGAAGAACAAGGCGTGCCGCCCTATGTGATTTTTCACGACAGCACCCTCCAAGCCATGACCGAGTTGATGCCAACTACGCTTGAAGCGTTTGCAGACTTACCCGGGGTCGGCATTCGGAAGCTCGATAAATATGGGCAAGGATTTATCAGCGTTATCACGCAGTATTAGAAACACGGTTCGTGCCTGCGCCACACAACTTGGGGCAAAGACAGTGATCTCTACACCGCACCCAATCTGGATCATCAAAAAAAAGCGCCTGACCACGGTTTTTGATCAGCGGCTATACAGCTCTGAACGGTAATCTGTTTTACTGTGGTCCCAAATTCTCGCAGCACGCTTCAAGTGAGGACGTCGATGAAACACTTACAATGGCTGGCTCTTCTACTTTCAATGATAGCGTTAGTGAAAGCGCAAGCCGCAGATCCAATTAATGCAGAGGCTATCCCAAGCCAGTACGCCACCGCTGAAGATCTGGGCCTGATGCAGGGTTTTCCGCCCCCGCCTGATCAACGTGTCGATGCCTCCAATGGCATCTTTGGTGTTCCTTACAATCGCTGGTCCTATCAACACATGCGCCGAATCTACCCGTCGGCGCCCGTTCAGCCGGCGAAGCAACCCATCCATCTCAAGCGCGGCATCGATGCGGACATCGAAACCTTATTGGTCAAGCGAGAAGATGGCAGCCCATCAAATCTTCAAACCTTTCTGGGCGAGACGTACACTGATGCCTTTGTTGTCTTACAAGAGGACACCGTGGTTTATGAGCGATATCTCAACGGCATGACCCCAGATACGCCCCACCAGATGATGTCAGTCACTAAATCCTTCGCCGGCCTGCTCGCCCTCCTAGCCAGTTTTGAAGGGCTTATGAGCGAGCAGGACGCAGTCACTCAATGGGTGCCCGAACTGAGTCGTTCCGGAGCGTTTAACGGCGCGACCATTGGCCAACTGCTCAACATGACCAATTCCATGCGCTTTTCAGAGGACTACCACAACCCTAATTCTGATATTCAGCGTTACGGTCGGGTATTGGGTTTATTTGAGAAACAGCAGGGTGAAACCCTGCCTGGAAACCTTTACGACTACCTGATGACCTTACAGAAAGGCGCAAGTCATCACGGCGCGCAATATGAGTACCACACGCCAAAAGCAGATGCCCTAAACTGGGTCACTAACCGCGTGACTGGCCGTTCATTTGAGGACGACCTTAGCCATCGGCTCTGGGCCCACCTGGGCACTGACCACGAGACCTACGTCTTGCTCGACAAAAATGGAAATTTATTCGCCGGGGGCGGTCTGAACGCCAGCCCAAACAATCTCGCCCGCTTCGCAGCGATGATGCTCAATAGCGGCCGGTTCGCAGGCAATCAACTCATACCAAGCCCGATCATCGATACGATTCGCGCCGGCGCCAGCAAACAACAATTTTCAAAAAGTTTCGACGCACAAGGCCTGTTAGGCGATGGGCATTGGAGTTATCGCGCACAATGGTGGGTGCGTGACACACCAGGGAAGGAGAGCATCAACGCGCTCGGCGTGAACGGCCAATGGATCAGCCTAGATCTGGAGCGCAAGGTGGCGATCATCAGACAATCTTCCCAGCCTGTCGCCTTCGGACCCTACTACGACGACTATATGATCAACGCAATTGATTCCATCACCGAGTATTTAGGACGGCAACCTTAGATTGCCAGGACTGAGCGGCTCGCTCAGGTTGCCAGAGCCGCCGCAGCCCACGGTCGAAGCGCATCCTCCTCGCCCCATCAGCCTGGACCAACTAGGGCGTCATGACGAGGACGACGAACCTCTGAGCGCTTCTGTAAAAGCCCCTCGTCAATCCCTCAGCCAACTATGATCTGGATGAGCAGATCGAAGGATTATCTCGAAGGCTATTCCGACGCAACACGAATCATCCGTTTACCGCGATTTTCCCCGGCAAGGAGCCCCATCAGTCCCCGGGGTGCATTGTCGAGCCCCTCGATAATGTCTTCCACCACCATTAAGTCGCCCGATCGCGCCCACATCGATAAATCGTGGAACGCATCTTGATCTAGGTGCCGGTAATCTGAGACTAAAAACCCTTTCATCGTGAGCCGCTTCGTCACCAAGAGGCCCGGAATCCCATAAGGACCCGGTAGCGGCTTGCCGTCGTACATTGAGACAGCGCCACAACACGACACTCGACCATTGAGCTTCATTGCAAACAGCGCCGTTTGCAGGATCTCGCCCCCCGTATTATCAAAATAAACATCAATGCCCTCGGGCGCTGCGGCTTTGAGCTGATCTCTCAGAGGGCTTTGGGTATCTTTGTAGTCAAGGCAGGCATCAAAACCCAAGGTATCAACTACCCACTGGCATTTCTCTGGACCCCCAGCCACCCCAATGACCGTTGCACCCTTGATTTTGCCGATCTGCCCGACCAAGGAGCCCACCGACCCGCCCGCAGCTGAGACGAGTAAGACTTCGCCCGCATGAATACCCGGCACATTGATTAAGCCGTGATAGGCCGTAAGACCCGCAACGCCGAGAAGCGACAAGCCATGGCTGAGCGGGCCCTGATGCGGGTGTTGGGCCGCCACCTCGTTTCCAGGCAAAACCGCGTACTCCTGCCAACCCAGATCCCCAGCGACAATATCACCGGCCGCAAAGCGAGCGTCATTTGACTCGACAACCCGGCCGAGACCACCACTGGACATGACCTGCCCCGATGACAGGGCGCTGCGATAGGTTGCACCCTGCATCCAAGCGCGATTTGCAGCGTCCTGAGACAACAGCAGGGTCTGAATCAGCACCTCTCCATCCCCCGGCTTCAAAACGGTGACCGCATCAGTGGCAAAATGCGCTTCGGTGAGTTTCCCCTGGGGGATTTCGTTCAGCAAAATACGTCGATTCATTGGCATAGCTTGGTCTCTTAGGTTCGTCTCTTAGGTTTAGTTGGGTTACCGTTTTAATAGTCACTGGGTCGTTCAATCGCCCAGGGCCACCCCTCGGAGTCTACCCAATTCCAGGACATTTGGCCGCAGCTTAGCTTAAACCAGAGATTGCGAGCGAATGGCTAAGGGCGAGACCCGAGAGAGCTCAGCACCCCGAGAACCTTGCAGCCCAGCAACCCTTAGCCGCTTGTACCTATGCCGCAATGTCACGATCAATCATCATTTCCCGATAAACTCTGAAGTCGAATCAGACCCGAGCGCCTGGCCCTATGAGCAACCCTTTTTTTGAAGAATGGCAAACGCCTTACGGTATTCCCCCATTTGATCGCATCGATGATCAACACTTTGAGCCCGCCTTCGATCAAGGATTCGAAGTCCAGCTTGAGGAAATTAATGCCATCACAGCCAATTCAGATTCGCCCACTTTTGCTAACACGGTCGAGGCGCTTGAAGCCAGTGGAAGCCTCCTAGATAAAGTCGCGGGGGTCTTTTTTAACTTAGCGTCCTCTGACACCAACCCAGATCGACAAGCACTGGAAATGACCGTCTCTGAAAAATGGTCCAACCACACCAGCGATCTCTATGGTAACGACGCCCTTTTCACCCGCATCGAACACCTCTACAAGGCTCGCACTACCCTCGAGCTGGCTCCAGACCAACTGCGTTTGCTCACCGACATGTATCAAAATTTTGTCCGAGGCGGCGCGAGCCTGGGCAGTCGTGAAAAAGCAGAAGTGCGAAAACTCAACGCCCAGCTGGCCCAACTCGAAACCCAATTCAGTCAAAACATTCTCAAAGACACCAATGACTTTGAGCTCATTCTTGATCGCGAACAGCTCATTGGACTGCCAGAGAGTGTACAGGCAGCGGCAGCCACAGAGGCCGAGGCCCGAGGACACTCCGGCGGTTTTGCATTCACCATTTCACGATCGTCGATCACACCGTTTTTACAATTCTCTGAGGATCGTGAACTACGTCAGCACATGTATGAGGCTTACACCCGTTGCGGAGACAACGACAACGAGGCCAATAATCGGGGGGTGCTGGGCGAAATCGCTGGATTGCGACAGCAGCGCGCGACTCTGATGGGCTTTGAGACCCACGCCGACTTTATGTTGGATGACCGCATGGCCGCAAACCCGGGCAATGTTCACCAACTGCTCGACCAAATCTGGACCCCGGCTCAGCAAAAAGTGCAGCAAGAGGCGAAAGATTTGCAGGACCAGATACAGCAAGCGGGCCAGAATTTTAAGTTGGCGCCGCACGATTGGTGGTACTACACCGAAAAGTTACGTGCCCAGCGCTTTGATTTAAGCGATAACGACATCAAACCCTTTTTCGAATTGAGCCGGGTTCGTGACGGTGCTTTTGAGGTTGCCCGTCAGTTATTTGGGATTTCTTTTTCTCGGATCAACGACCTCGCGCTCTATCATCCAGATGTCGAAGCCTATGCGGTCACCGATGCTGATGGCTCAGAAATTGGCCTATTTTTAGCGGACTACTTTTCAAGATCCAGCAAGCGCGGCGGCGCCTGGATGAGCGAATTTAGAGGCCAAGCTCTGAATATGCGCCCCATCATCGTGAACTGCTGTAACTTTGCAAAATCCGAGCCCTGCTTATTAAACCTTGACGAGGTTTCAACGTTGTTTCACGAGTTTGGACACGGACTGCACGGCCTCATGAGCCAAGTTCGCTACGCCAGCCAAGCAGGCACGAATGTGAAACAGGATTTTGTCGAGCTGCCCTCTCAAATCATGGAGCACTGGGCTTTAGAACCTGAGGTACTCCGAAGTTATGCCCGGCACATTGAGACCGGCGAGATCATCACCGACGAACTCATCGCTAAAATTCTCGAAGCGCAGACCTTTAACCAAGGCTTTATGACGACGGAGTATCTTGCAGCGTCCTACCTTGATCTTGCTTGGCACCAGGGCGTGAGCGACCCACCCACCAATGTCGATACTGTCGAGCAGCAGGCTATGGATCACATCGGACTGATCGCAACCGTTGCACCCCGCTACAAGTCCACCTATTTTCAACACATCTTCTCAGGCGATGACTACTCAGCCGGCTACTACGCCTATATCTGGGCCGAAGTTCTCGATGCCGATGGTTTCGAAGCGTTTAAAGAAAATGGCATCTTCGATCCAGCCACTGCCAAAGCCTTTCGCGAGAACATTTTAGAGCGCGGCGGCTCGGACGATCCCATGGCGCTCTACAGAGCCTTCAGGGGGCGCGATCCAGAAGTTGATGCATTGCTTCGAAATCGCGGACTGGTCAATTCAACCGAAGCGGCATAGGTCACAGGGCAGGCAACCCGGCGTCGATCAGGGCCTAGGAAAAGGCGGTGCACCGAAACGCGGCGCCAATCTTTTTGGCATCCGCAAACGCTCTTTTCAATCAACCACTTTAAGCAGGTCTTGCCGCCCTTGTTCAGGCAACGCCCCGATCCCTTTGCGCCGCAAAATAACCCCTGCTTCTCAGTCAGCATTACCACGGCAATTGGTGTTTAACCAATCTCAGGTTAAGCTCTTTTGATGGAAAACGGTCTTAGTGCAGCCTCCTTGACAATGCTCGGCGACAGGCTCGAGCAGCTCGAGCGTGATCTATCGGATCTGCTCACAACCACCGAGTCGGATGCCCAGCCCACCCCTTTGAAAGAAAATGCCTCCCGGCTCAGCCGTATGGACGAAATGCATAACCAAAGCATTCTTAGAGCCAATCGCATCGTTACAAAAAACCGATTGATTGAAGTTCGAAAGGCGCGGGTTCGCCTCGCGGAGAAAGATTATGGTATCTGCTTAGACTGTCTCGAAGACATCGCCCTGCCTCGACTCAAGGCCTATCCAGAGGCCAGTCTTTGCATTGACTGCAAATCCAAAGCTGAAACTATAGAATGATTATCGCGCCCGCTCAGAGCGGCCAGGCGCAGTACATTCATCGATCTGGCCTCCCAGGAACCGCGTTGAACCTTGCATCAAGCGCCTCCTAAGTTCCGAATCAGCCTAACCAACCGATGGGTTACACACCGCCACCGAAAGGCGCACCATCGAATCTAAGGACGCTCTTGATTCTCAAATACCTCAGCATTCAATCCATGAACACCGCTATACAAAAAAATCTGGCTTTCGTATACTCGCTACCGTCGCTCTAAGCGACAATTCTCAGGGCGGGGTGAAAGTCCCCACCGGCGGTAATCGCAGCAGCGTAGCCCGCGGGCGCTTCTACTGAATTAAGCAAGGTAGAGGGACAGCAGACCCGGTTAGATTCCGGGGCCGACAGTTAAAGTCTGGTTATGAGAATGAGGTCTTCTAGACCAGGTACTTGCCTGCTCACCCACCTCGTTTGCCCTGTTGTTGAACCCAGTTCATAAAAGGCGAACAACAGATGACAACATTCAAAACAAACTTCAACGAAACAGCGTCCCGGTCTCGGATCGCGTTCATCCAATCCTGCTGGCATCGAGACATTGTCGAGGAGCTACGGGATGCCTTTCTGGCCGAGCACAGTCGACTCGATCATCGTTCTGTCGATCTGATTGAAGTGCCCGGGGCTTTCGAGATTCCGCTCCGGGCAAAAATCGTAGCTCACAGCGGACAGTACGCCGGCATTATTGCCGCTGGACTGGTAGTCGATGGGGGCATTTATCGACACGAGTTTGTGGCGAGCGCAGTGATCAACGGTCTGATGTCGGTCCAGCTTGAAACCGGCGTCCCTGTATTCTCAGCAGTGCTTACACCCCAAGATTTCCTAAGCGAAGGCCAACCCGAGTTTTTTAAGGCGCACTTCGTCACCAAGGGCATTGAAGCGGCGAATGCCTGCGTCGAGACAATTGGGGTCAGTCCAAAAACTTAAACCGTGTGAAGTCAGCGCATTATCCTTGAGGACATGGCCGCTGCAGCGCAGCGGCTGCCGGTCACCTCGCCGGCAGGCCTGTTGAGGACTGAAATGCGCTCAAAGACGGCGCGCTCTGTGAAGGGCCATCGCTCAGTTCTCGGATCGGAACTCTCGAATTGGCCGCCACAGCATCCAAATCAGGGCCGTGGCCGCGATCGAGATAAACCCGCCCAGAATCATGGTATTGCCAGCGCCAATGGTCCCTGCCCAAAACCCAACCCAGATGGTGCCAACATTGTTTGCGGTTTGCGCCGCCAATATCATCAATGCAAAGGCTCGCCCTCGCATCTCATCCGGCGTCGTCAACATGATGGTCGTTTGCCGAACAGCGACGGTCACCGCATCCGCCGCACCCAGCAGACCAATCATTAGGACTCCCAGCCATAGGGAATTGGCCATCCCAAAGCCAAAAAGGATAAAGCCATAAGCGAAAGAAGCATAAAGCACCAGCATGCCCTTGGCCCTAAAGCCAACCAGGGCGAGCGCAAAGAAGGCACCCGCGATTGCACCCACAGAGTTCGCAGTGCCCAAAAACCCAGTCACCCCTGCCCCGCCCGCAAAGAGGCCGAGGGCAAGCACTGGGAGTATTTCTCGGTAAAAAGAGGCGGTTGTAATCCCCGCATCGAGCAAAAACAGACCGGGTAGAATCGGGTGCTTTGAGACATACCGAAATCCTTCGATCGTTTGCTGGGTTTGCGTCAATTGCGGCGCGCGCTCGACTTGCTCAGCGCTACCCGCCGCCCGAATTCGATGAGGCAGCAGGCTGGCTCCAAGCGCCAAAATTCCCGCCAATATGAAAACCGAGGTCAGGCCTGCGCTCAGAGCGACGACAGCAAACAGCAACGGGCCGATAATCGCCGCCGAATTAGAGGATGCGGTGTCGGTTGATACCGCAAGCATCAGATCTTTGTCGGGGACAATAATCGGCAACAGCGCAGAACGCGCAGGACCCGATAACATCTGCGTCCCAGCCAAAACCGCAATCCCTAGGTACACCATCGCCGGCGTTAACAGGTCACAGCCATTGAGCACACCCAATGCAACCAAGGTGATGCCTGTGACGCGATAAGAGAAGGTCATCAAGCGCTTTCGATCCCACCGATCCGCGAGTGTCCCAGCCCAAAGCGTGGTTGGAATCTGCACGATGAGCTGAACCACACCAATTAAACCCACCCAATACGCAGAACCGGTTTCATCCAGCAGCCATTGGGCCGTGCCTAAAATTCTCATCCAAACCGCCATCGAGCCCAGGATTAAGGCACCCCACAAAAATCGATAGTCCCGGTACAGGAAGGCGCCCCAGGGTTTGGTCGTTGAATGACGGGTCGGGTTAGGCATTAGCGCTTATTGGGGTGCTACGTCGATCCGGAGGACCAAGGTGTTCGGTCGCCCGAAGGCGTCCATCGTATGGCGTCGCATCTTTGCGCTCGTCGCTCAAGACCCAACAATACTCGGTCCACTAAAGCTCTTATCAAAGCGCTCACCATTAAAGACAATCCTATCAAATCTAAGCGCCGGTAAATCCGGGGGGCCGTTTCTCGACAAAAGCTGCAATCCCCTCTTTGGCATCCTGGCTGGTACTGCAAATCCCTTGGGCGTAGGTCTCGTATTCCAGGGCTTCCCTGAGGGACGAGTCCATACCTTTGTAGAGCGCGCGCTTGGCCAATCGAATCGCAATCGGTGGGCCTTCCGCAAAGACCCTTGCCATCTCGAGTGCAGTGTTCATCAAGTCCTCGGGTTCGCAAAGTTCAGAGACAATGCCAAGCTTTAGCGCCTCATCCGAATCAATCATTTTACCCGACCAAATCAACTCACACGCCTTTGCCATCCCGACCAAACGGGGCAAAAAGTAGGTCCCGCCCCAATCCGGGTGAAGACCCCGGCGGGAAAAAGTCTGCCCGAACTTAGCTCCGGTCGACGCAATCCGAATGTCGCAGGCCAAAGCGATGTTCATACCCGCACCCGCGGCCGCGCCATTCACCGCGGCAATCACTGGCTTGGTCGCATCCCGCATCGCAAGTACGACTCGATCACGAATGGGGTCGATTTTCTCATCGATGGGGCTCTTCTGCTTATTTTGATTGGCCGCATTCATTGCCTTCACATCCCCACCGGAGCAAAACCCCTGACCCGCACCTGTGATCACGATCGCTCGCACATTGCTATCCTTGTCGGCGCAGGTCATCGCCTCAAAAAGCCCCTCTCGCATGGCAGGCGTTAACGCGTTTAGGGTTTCAGGGCGATTGAGGGTGATGGTGACCACAGCCTCGTTTTGCTCGTACATGATGTGCTCAAGATTCATTGGGCTCTCCTGGGAGTAATCGATTGTAAACAGGTCAGTAGCAGCTTTGACGGACACACTGGGTCCTTTGATTGGGACGCGCGGCGATCGAATCACGTTAACCGGCCGGCGGAACAGACTCGATCCTGCCAGGCGACTTTAACACTCTTATCCCGTTGCCGTCAGTGCACGCAAGGCAAGTACCCTCTGAATCAGGGTCTTGATCTCAGTCATCGCATCAGTGGGCATGTACCCGGATCACTCGGCCTAGGTTACCCATCCCTTCCTTGGATAACCTGTTCAGTCAAAATTCTCGACGTCTGATTGAAACTTCAAGCCAGTCACTCGGGCCTCTCTGCTTCAAACACTTTAGTGCTTTCGGTGTGCTACGCTGAAACTTCGACAATGGCCAGAGCACCCCTCTATGATCGATCAATCCCTTCTTCCCGGACGACTCGGCGATGATACCCGACGATTCGAAACCGATGCCCGTTCCGACCCCAGAATTGCAGATGTCGTTCGTCAAATGGGCGGCTTTGGCGCCGGGCTTGAACCTTTACCCGCTGATGCAACTTACGAGCAATGCTTGGCTTATTGCCTCGCCTTCGAGCAGGTCCAAGCCGAAGCGCATCCGGGACTTCTTGCCACAATGCCCAAATTTGATGCGGTAGAGGTCACCCAGAAAACAATCACTGGCTCTGAGGGGCATGCGATCACACTCTATATTCATCGGCCTAAAGACTGTGCGGACCGATTACCGGGGCTCATCCACCTCCATGGCGGGGGCATGGTCATCATGACCGCAGCAGATCCAAGCTATACGTTGTGGCGCAATACCCTCGCCAACCAAGGCATGTTGGTAGTCGGTGTCGAATATCGAAATGGTGCCGGAAAATTAGGTAACCACCCCTTCCCGGCGGGTTTAAACGACTGCGCAGAAGTCACTCAGTGGGCCAACAAGCATCGCGACTTATTAAACATCAGCGCTCTGGTTTTAAGTGGTGAGTCGGGGGGCGGCAACCTTGCGATCGCGACGGCCCTGAAAGCCAATGCAGAGCATTGGATAGACGCCATCGATGGGGTTTATGCGATGTGTCCCTATATTTACGGCGGTTATGCAAACCCCTCAGAAGTACTGCTGTCTCTCGTTGAAAACGACGATTATCTTCTGGGGTGTTCGGTCATGCGCTCGATGGTAAAAGCCTATGATCCAGACGGCTCAAACCAATTGAATCCTCTTGCCTGGCCCTATCAAGCCGGTCCATCAGACCTTAAAGGTCTTCCGCCGCATGTGATCTCTGTCAACGAGCTCGACCCCTTAAGAGACGAGGGCCTCGCTTTTTATCGCAACCTGCTCGCCGCCGGAGTCCCCGCCAGCGCCCGAACCGTTCATGGAACACCCCATGGTGGTGATATGGGGTTTTTTCAGGTGGCCCCAGAGGTCACCGCAGATACGGTGGCCTCGATCGCCAATTTCGTTCGCGAGCGCGCCGCCGAACACGATCGCTGACTGAGACCCCGGACATTTTACGCGGAGTCTTCGCCGGGGTTTTCAAAGTCGCGATCAAATTATCTCTTTCGACCCAAAGTTTACTGCTTTGATGAGCATTCAATACAAGGCGGTTTAGGTTTTGCCGGTTCACAAAAACGGTTATCGCACTTGATTCAAAAGGATTCGCATCCTACAGTGATCTTGAATCAAAAAAACGCGTGATCTTTTAAAAATAATAGAGGGAGCCGTTTATGAGCACAGTCAAGGATGTTCTAGATCAAAAGGGAAGAACCGTTTTTTCAATTGAGGCTGACAAATCCGTTCTGGAGGCCATCGAAGTGATGGTCGCTGAAGACGTAGCAGCGCTGGTCGTGATTGACGAGGGTACGGCAGTGGCGGGGATTATTACGGAGAGAGATTATGCTCGAAAAGTGCTCTTGAGCGAGAAATCTCCAAAAGACATCACCGTCAGAGACGTCATGACCAAAGATGTCATGTATGTCCGAGAGGAAACCCTCACCGATACCTGCATGGATATCATGAGCCAGAAGAACTTCCATCACCTGCCGGTGGTGGATCGAAACAAGGCGGTTGCAGTGGTCACCGCTGGGGATTTATTCAAGTATGTGGTCCAAAAACAGTCGATGACCATCGACGAACTTGAAGACTACATCTTTGAGGAGGCTGGAGGAGAAGGTTAGCTCCAACCAGCTAGCAGAGTCGGCGCCCGTTCGCTGCTCATCAAACTTAGAGAAACTGCCAGGTCGAATTGGCGAGGGTCTCATCCAGCGATCCGCCGGGATGACAGTGGGATGAATAATAGGGATGTTCGGGATACTCCCTGCGGTAATAATGCAGTGCAATGTCCTTGGCGGGGCATTTTGGCACACCGAGCAGACGCGCCGCTTGATAGTCTCGCTGAATCGCCTGACAATCGGTTTTCTGCTCGTCACGTTCGCCGCGAATATGCATCACTTCATGGGTAAACAGATGCAGAATGAATTTCTCATGTCGAGTCAGTCCACCGGTGGGTTGGTCTAAATAATCTTTGAGTTTTCCACACCAAGAATAATGGAAGATAATTTGACGATCCTCGATATAAGCTGTGCCGGCACGCCCAACGCCTGCTTCAAATATTGCATCAATCGCAGAATCACAATGAATATTGACGGTTTTACCACCAGCGAGAATCGTCGCCTTTTCGGTTAAAAATTGATTGAACCGCCATTGATCGAATGGTAACCACAGACACACCAATCCTAGCACCACGAGGGTCATCCGATAGGCGCGGTTAAAACTGATCGCGTCTTCCGATATCGGATGTTCCGCCCGAAAATCTCGAAAGATCAGCCAAAAAAAGAAACCTGCAAGAAGCAATAAAAACATCACGGCCTAAGTCACTCAAACTTAGACTGCATGTCAATCGTTGGACTGCAGAGTATTTACATTATTTAAAGTCTGCTGAAGAGTGACGCTCAGGAACGCGCTCTTCTTCTGGCCCCCAGGCTCGATTGACCCGGCGCCCTCGAGCAACTGCAGGCCTCGCTTCAATGGCACTCGCCCAGCGAACAACGTTTTTATAGCCAGAGACCTCAAGAAACTCAGCCGCCTCGTAAATATTGTGCAGTACCAGCGCGCCGTACCAAGCATAGTTGGCCATATCTGCGATGGTGTATTCATCGCCGCAGAGGTAGGTTCGATCCGATAAGGTTTGATCGAGGACGTCCAGCTGACGTTTGACTTCCATTGCAAATCGGTCAATTGGATATTGCCATTTCTCTGGAGCGTAAGCGTAGAAATGGCCAAAGCCCCCACCGAGATAAGGCGCACTGCCCATTTGCCACATCAACCAGGAATAACACTCTGCCCGGGCGCTCGCCTCTTTGGGCACGAACGCATCAAATTTTTCTGCTAGGTACAACAAGATCGCGCCGGACTCAAATACCCGGGTTCCAGGCGTTGTGCTCTGGTCCAAGAGTGCGGGGATCTTTGAATTAGGATTGATGGCAACAAAGCCGCTGCCAAACTGATGACCATCACCGATGTTGATCAAATACGCGTCATACTCAGCCGGTTTGCCTAATTCCAGAAGCTCTTCGAGCATGACAGTGACTTTGACACCATTCGGAGTCGCCAACGAGTGCAGCTGCAGAGGATGCTCACCCACCGGCAAATCCTGCTCGTGGGTTGCACCGGATACCGGGCGATTAATATTGGCAAAACGACCGCCGTTGCCTTTATTCCAAACCCAGACCTTCGGGGGCTCATACGCTGAATCACTCATTGCTCACCTCTACTTCATGATTACCATTGAACGGAACTTTTCAAAGACGCAGAGGCGCCAGGAAAGCTCGAAGAGCAAAGAGTATAAAGAGCCTACCCTAAGAAACCAAATGTGAGGGTCGCTGAAACATCCGGGGAGAACGAAGAGGATCAGGGTTGCAGGACTGTTCTACATCTCCAGTCCCTGATCACGGCCCTACTCATCCGACTCAGAGTCCTCGGCTTCAGCAATCGCGGCTTGCAATAAGATGCCTGAGCGATTCCCCGAGCGACAATAGGCAAAAACGGGGCCTTCGGTTTCCTTCAAAACAGCTTGAGTGGCAAGAATATTATCCTCGGTCAACCCTGCAGGTGACACGGGTATAAAATAATAGATCAATCCCAATTCGGAGGCCGCCGCCGCCATGTCCTCGTGGGTCGGCTGACCCGCAACCTCGCCATCGGGCCGGTTATTAATGACCACTTCAATGCCCAGGGATTTTAACTGAGCCAAATCATCGACTTGAATTTGAGGACCAATCTTGACCCGTGATATCAGATCACTCATTCGAGCGCGCTCCTTTTTTACTGTCTGCTCTACTGTCCGCTCTATTGTCTGAGCCTTAAGACTGCTGAACTCCCCAAAGTTCACAAGACCCAACAGCAAGGTGCATAACCCGATGACCACGGCTCTTAGCGGCCCGAGTTGGGACCTCATCCAATGAGGCCGTGATCGCCCGCAGACTGAAATAAAATCCAGGCAGCAATCGCGATGAGAAACACCGAAAACACCTGCTCGGCCTGCCGCTGTGGGATGATCTGTCCCAATCTGCGTCCGATCAAACTGCCCACCATACCGAACCCAACAAAACTACCAATTAAAAACCAATCGAGCGTCGAGCCCGCATTTCCTAGCAGTTCAAGGTATTTAATCAGTCCTGCGCCGGATTTGACAGCAATGATGATCAAACTGGTAGCCGCAGCTCGGGGCAAGGACAATCCGCCGAGTAACACCAACGCCGGGACGATTAAAAAGCCTCCGCCCACGCCCACAAACCCCGTTAATCCGCCGATCACAAGGCCTTCGCAGATAATCACCCAAATTTTTTGGAGCACTGGCTCAGATTTCAATCGAGGGGGTCTCAACATGAAGTAGGCAGACATCAACATCACCCCTGCAAACACCAGTAACTGGAATGCACCGCTGGCAAATTCTGACACTGCGGCTCCGCCATAAGTGCCTGCAACGCCAGGCACACCGAACCAGACTGTTGTTCGCCAATCGATGCTGCCTGAGCGAATGTTCAGCAGTGACGTCAGTGCAGCGATAGCGCCAACGATCGCCAGAGAACTAGCAATGGCAATTTTCTCATCCAGTCCCACGAGGTAAACCAAGATCGGCACGGTCAAGATTGATCCGCCCGATCCGAGCAGGCCCATGGTCACGCCGACCACAAGAGCACTCAAACTAAGAATGATCAAGCCGTTCATCAAGCTACGTTGATCGGCAGTTTAAGATAGCGCTGCCCAAGCGGGTCAGGAGTAGGTAACTGCCCTGCTGCGAGATTAATCTGAATCGCGGGATACAACAGGCGCGGCGTTGCAAGCTGACTGTCCCGATGATGCCGAAACTCAACGAACTGCGCGCGATTGCGATCTTGCAGTTGAACGTTCGCCTTCTGGGCACCAACGGCTATCGAACATTGTGGCGTCGGGCGCTGTGGCAACGGATAATCATGACAAAAGTACAACTTTGTCTCTGGATCAACTGACAGCAAGCCCATGACCGAGTCAAAAAGCTGGCCAGCGTCCCCTCCGGGGAAATCCGATCGCGCCGTGCCATAATCAGGCATGAACAAGGTGTCGCCCACAAAAATGGCAGAGTCTACCGAGTAAGCAACACAACCCGGCGTGTGCCCCGGCGTCGCCAACACCTTAATCTGGAGTTCCCCAAGCAGGACAGACTCATCCGGCTCAAACAAACGATCAAAACAAGCCTCAACATCCGGATGATCTGAACCCAAATTAAAAACCGGCTCAAAAAACGCACTGACCGATCGCACTCCTGCCCCGATACCAATTTGCGCCCCCGTTCTGCCCCTTAGATAATCACCACTCGAAAGATGATCTGCGTGAATGTGCGTCTCCAGTATCCAGAGACACGACCAGCCCTCGGCGTCGATGCGAGCAAGGAGACTATCCGCCAACTCATAAGACACTCGCCCCGAGGCAGGGTCAAAATTCAGCACTGGATCAATAACAGCGCAAGCTTTAGAAGCCAAATCAACCAGAATATAGCTCCAGCTACAGGTCACAGGATCGTAAAATGGATCGATGCGCTGATGAGAGTCAATAATGGGGGCTAAGGCGCTCACGGCTGCGTCCTTGATCTACGGGTTAAAGGCATGTCCTTAAAAACCACTCGTTATCACTGTTTTGTTAAAAACAGGCCCATAAAACAGGCCGTTAAGACACTTTGTAAAAAGTGCAGTCCTCAATATAGTTATAAGCATATTCGCAATAGGAATAATAAACCAATTTGGCGCTTGGACCTATCTTTTACTGCACTCACTTTTCAAGAGCCTCTTTACAAAAGCCCACTTTTCCAGATCCTTCCCTGCCATAGCCCGCTTTCAAAGCGTTACCTTTTATCTATAACGTGAACCCTAGGGCATCAACTTTGGCCTCCGATCCTGCTAGATTATAGGCCTCAATCAAAGGCCACTGTGATGAATAAACGCCAGATTACCTATGGACTCAAAGCCCTCAGCCGCGCCGACTCAGATCTTGCTGAAGCCATCACGATCTTTGGCGCCCCCCAACCCAGGGTTCGGCCCCAGGGCTTTGAAACCTTTTTGGGCACCATCGTCAGTCAACAGATCTCAACCGCAGCCGCGGCCGCTATTATGGGACGCGTTCGGACCCTACTGCCAAGCTGTACCCCCGAGGGCCTTGATCAAGTCAGTGACGCGGCGCTGCGAGCAGCAGGCCTGTCCTTTCGAAAAATAGAATACGTTCGAGGCCTCGCCCACGCTGAGCAAACCGGCGCGTTGCAGGTCGACGCCCTCGGTGCGCTCTCTGATGAAGAAGCCATCGAGAGAATTACGGCCCTGAGGGGCTTTGGGGTCTGGAGCGCAGAGATCTATCTGATGTTTTCACTGGGCCGCAAAGATGTCTTCCCCGCTGGCGACCTGGCCTTGCAGGTGGCCCTTGGCCGGCTCAAGTGCCTTGATGCAAAACCAACCCCAAGTGAGGCCAGAGCTTTGACCGAACATTGGGCGCCTTGGCGGTCCGTCGGCGCTTTATTCCTTTGGCATTACTACCAAGGTGCACCGGTCTCTGGGTGAGTCTCGAGTGGAGGCTTGACCCCTAGGGAGAGTTAGGTGTCAACGCGACAAAATAACGCGGCGGGAACCCCGTTAAGATTCTAAACGCCAGACCGAGCGGTCGCGCCTGATGCAGCGCCGCTTCTCCAGCCTCGGAAACTTGAGTCGCGGTAAAGGCACCGTCGACCCCATCGTATTTTACTCGAACTTGATCGTTCTCAAGAAGCCGGTGATACCACTGCCGCGGCCAATGGTTGACCGCAACAAACAGCGCGCCTTCCTGCTCGATTCTTGAGATCACCCGATCATGCGCCTCTCCAGAGACCGGATCGAAGGTCGTGATAATCAGGGTTGCTTGATTTTCGGGTTGAAAATATCCCAGTAAAGACTCAAACAAAGTCACCACACCGGCATAAATAACGATCAAGACCAATGCAATTTTAATGACTTTTGACATAGGCTAACCTCTCCGAGCTTCGGTGCGTTTAGGATTCGTTGGCTTGCGGTAAGAATCGCGAAGCAACCACTAGCCAAGTAAAGATCACGATCTCAACCCCGATAAACGTCTGCGCAAAATCAGCGCCGTGCAACACCGTCGCCATTAATCGATAAGCCGCTGCCGCAATCAACAAATAAGCACCCGCCATCAACCACTGCGGCTTGTCTCTGAATGCGCCGTAGATAATAAAAAGTGATGAACAAGCGAAGAAACTGCCCATATCACCGATCTGGGTACTCCGGCCTAATCCGTCCAGATAGCTCATTCCGAGAGATTCAACCACGGTTTGGGGCGTTAGGATAAAAGCGACCGCATTGTTCAACAATATAACGCCCGGCAGCGCCGCTATAATTCTGATTATCCAGGGTTTAACAGCCATGATTTCGTCCTCAAGCCAATGCGTTGAAAAGGTCAAAGCGCCTGTGTGCACCCCGACTTAAGTAATCACTCTATCAGAATCACTGCGCGCCGGTTTTGTGGCTGTTCTTCTGGCAGCGTCTTTTGGGGGCGATCTTCACCAAACTCAATCAACTCAATCTGATCAGGATTCACCGCGTATTGTTGCACCAAGCGGCGCTTGATCGCCTCTGCTCGCTCGAGCGACAGGGTATTGTTGTAGTTTCGGGCTCCAGAGTCATCGGCATGCCCTTCGATCAGGGCTTTCGCGTCCGGGTCATCCGACAGGCGCATTGCCAGCATTTCGAGCTCTGCATCAAAGTCCATCGGAATTTCTGCCGAGTCAAATGAGTAATAGACCAGGACCTCTGAAGGCTGTTCTGGCGTCTCAAACGGATCGCTCAAATCGAAAGGATCATCTCCCGACGTGTCTCCAAAGCCGCCATCATTGACCGTCGGCAACATCGCGCCCCGGGCGGCGCGCTCAGCGGCGATGGCCGCCTCGAGGCGGTACCACTCAGTTGCGATACGAGGATTATCAAGGACCGATTTGCGAAGCGCATCTGAGAAATTGGCCGCTGGGTCCGCCGCATAGACTGATGACCAAGACGTCAAAACCAGGATCAGGCCGCTCAAGCGGTTCAGAACCCTCTTGTCTGGGAGGGTCACCATCTTGTCAAAAAACGTCCAGTGCACTTCATCACCTAGTTAGCAAAGACATTTGTTACCTGAAGCTCGGCAACAAGCCAAAGACGCCATCCTAAGCGATAAAAATGGTATTCACAACCAAATAGCGGCGCCTCGATCTCTAAATTAACACTGGCTCTCAGGAAAATTTCATTGCATTATCATTCACTAAGCTGCATTTACTGAACTGATTCAAATTTGAAAACTCCGTCTTCTCAAGACTTGCCAACACCCCGAGCGATTGACGTGTTTGGCGCTCGATTAAAGTCATTATTTGTGACGCTGCTATTGATCGGGCTGGGTTCCGCGGGCCTAGCCTTTACCGGTCTTACGGTCGCCAACGTTTCGCTGACCGCGATCAAGGACAATGCGCTTGCCAGTTATGGCAATGAGACCGCGGGACTGGCACAGCTCTGCAACAAAACGGTAGGATTACTGCACGGACAACCAGACTCAGCTGCTCAAGGAGGCATTGATGGCTCTGAAAACAACGCGGCATCGCGGCCCTAACCACGAACTCAGCCCGATGGCCTGCCCCATCACTGTCTATGATGTTGATCTTTTTGGTTCGGGCGCTCAGGAGCATTGGTATGAAGCCTATCCCTTGCTCCACGACGCAGCGCCCGTGGTTCGATTAAAAGGCGAAGGCGCCACTCCCGATACCGACGGTTTTATCCTCACCAAACACGAAGACATCGCTAAGGTCGTCAAAGATCCAGAGCGCTTCCCGCCCAGACTGCATCAAGCGATCGAGCAGATCAAAGCCGCCGAGCAGGCCGGGAAAACACTGCCTGAAATCAATGCAATGATGGCCTCTATGGTTACGTTACGGCCGGATCACGCGCTCTACCGCGCTCATCGCCAAGAACTGACTGATCCATGGGTTGGTCCCGGGGCGGCGCGCCATACGGAGATGATCAAAGATTGTGTGCACCGGTTAATCGATCGTTTTATAGACCAGGATGAAATCGACTTTATTGAAGCCTTTGCACGTCCTCTACCCCAGATGGTGATGGCCAATATGCTGGGTTTCCCAGAGGCCGATATCCCGCAACTCGCCGAATGGGGCACCGCTCAAGTCGCAGCATTTGTTGAGGGTAAAGGCCATCGTAATCTACTGACAGAGGCTCAAACCCGAGCGCAATTTAAAAAGCTCGATGCCTTCAAACGGTATGTTCAAGACCACGTCGCGGCCCGGCGAGCCGAACCCCGTGAAGACATGATCAGTTGGCTTACCCAGGTGCACTATGAAGCGCTCGACCGCCCTTTGACCGATCTTGAAGTCAATGGTGTGGTTTACGCGATGATTATCGGTGGGCTTGAGACCACTCAATACGCCCTTGAGGAGCAAGCGCAACTGCTCTGCGAGCATCCCACCCTTTGGCAGACGCTGATCGATCAACCCCAAAAGGTTCGAGCCTTTGTCGAGGAAGCCATGCGGCTAAGATCACCGACTCAGGGCCTGAGCACCCGTCTGACGGCCCAGGATGAGGTCTTCCAGGGGGTATCTATCCCAAAGGGGTCGCTCCTTCACCTTCGCTTTGGCGCGGCCAATGTTGATCCAGACGAATGGACATGTCCTTTTGATCTCGACCTCAATCGACGGGCAGCGACACGGCATCTGGTCTTCTCTGCTGGCCCAAGGGTCTGTCCCGGCGCTGGCATCTCTCGACTTGAGCAGAATTTGGCTTGGGAAATCTTGCTGAAACGACTACCCGGACTCGCCTACGCCCCGGGCAACACCTTCGAGCACCAACCCGGAATTATGTTGGGGACCTTGACCCTTAAGCTGCGCATTGGCAATGCGTCCTAATCGAACCCGCATTCTCTCGGGCAAGCAGCCCATCCAAGGCGGGTGTGAGCACCGGTGAACTCACCACTTGAATCCCTGAGGCCTGCTACGAGGCCTCTGAGGCCTCTGAGGCTTGTTCGAAAGATCGCTTTAAAAGACTCGTATCAGAAGCTCGTTTGAAAGACTTGCAACAAAGACTTACCATCAATCGGCGTTGCGGTGGCGATTCGATATCGCTCAGAACATCAACCGAACCGAAGCAGGCTCAATGACCGACCAGTATTGCCCTAGAGCAACGATATTAGTCCCACCGAGCCCAAACAAGCGCTGATGCATCTGCCCTCACCCTTTTTGCAATTCAATGCACAAAGAAGGGCTCTGAAGGTCTTCAGAAAACAAATGGCAGCTCTGCTATATTGAATTTCACGAACAGCACCTAATTCCCTGACAAAAGACAAAACAAGGACGTTGCGATGCATCAAAGTGACCCGGCTAAACCTGATTGGCTGATTTTTGGACTCAGCGCAGGCCTTCTAGCCCTCGTGATCTTTCCGGTTGTTCTGCTTCCTGAGGCCAGTCAATCGGTCATTAACTCGACCTTCGCACTGATTACCCAAGAGCTCGGCGTCATTTATATCATCCTAACCGCTGGGATTATCGGCCTGCTGCTTTATGTTGCCCTGTGTCCCTGGGGCAACATTCGGCTTGGTCGGGAGACGGCACGCTATAGCAAGTTCAGCTGGATCTCCATGCTGTTTTGTTGCGGGATCGGCGGCTCTGTCATTTATTGGGGTGCGACGGAATGGGTTTTTTATTACACCGCCCCCCCTTTTGAGGCAGCTGCGCGATCGAATGAAGCGACGGTTTGGGCCGCCAGCTACGGCATGTTCCACTGGGGTCCCGGGGGCTGGGCCCTTTACTGTCTTCCCACGCTTGCCATTTGCTGTACTTACTACCTGAAGGGTATCCCATCGCTGAGGCTGAGTGCCGCGTGCGAACCCGTGATTGGCGCCCAAGCCAACAAAATTCCTGGTCGCGTCATTGACCTGCTGTTTATTGTCGGGCTGATCAGTTCAGCGGCAACGGGACTGGGATTTGGCACCTCCGTCGCAGCCTCAGCATTAACCCGCCTCGTCAACATCGAAGATGGTTTCAGCACACAGCTTGGTATCATCAGCATCATGACCGTCCTGATTGCCTTCTCGGTCTATCGAGGCCTTGATGAGGGCATCAAAACCCTCAGCAACGTTAACAGTGTGCTGGCGCTGAGCTTAGTTGCCTTTGTCTTTATTGTGGGCCCGACTCAGTTTATTGCTGAAATGAGCGTCACCGCAGTGGGCAATCTGGTTCAAAATTTCTTTACCATGCTGACCTCAACAGATGCCTTAACCGACAGTGACTTTGTTGAATCGTGGACTGTTTTTTATTGGGCCTGGTGGCTAGCTCTGGGTCCCTTTGTTGGGATGTTCGTCTGTAAAATTTCCGAAGGTCGTACGTTACGAGAACTCATCTTTGGCATGCTTTTTTGGGGTAGCGCGGGTTGCGCGCTGTTCTTCATGGTCCTTGGAAACTATGCGCTGGATACTGAACTACGCGGTCTTCATGGGGTCGTGGATGAAACCCTCGATGTCAGCCCTTCAGCGGCGCTGGCCAGTCTCATTGAACGACTGCCCCTCGGCGGCTTTTGGTTGGCGTTTTTAGCGGTCATCGGCATTATCTTCACGGCAACAACCTATGACTCGGCATCCTACACCTTGGCCGCAGGTGCCAGCGTGCGATTGGCGCCAGGGGAGCATCCCGCGCGGTGGCACCGGGTATTCTGGGCGATCGCCCTAGGCGTCTTGCCGGCTTGTTTACTGTCTCTCGGAGGCCTCAAAGCGCTACAAACGGCTTCGGTGGTGGCGAGCCTGCCGCTGCTTTTTGTCTATCTCATTATGTATATCGCGATCATCAAAACACTACGTGAAGTGACAGAAACCCAGCCAGTTCCCCACTCTGCTGGAGGATAGAACCCTTCATCTTCGGCGGGGCTTGATGCCATCAGGGCTTGGGCAAGACTGAACAACAGTACGACCCCTGCGGTTGCGACGCTTCTCTTGAAGGCCAGGACAAAACTTTGGACTTCAGGGGGAAAGGTCCGATCTCTCACCGAACTGGGGCGGCCCCAGGCGCCCTATGGGCACTCGGACCTTTAATCCGCTGCATTCACCTTTAAAGACTTGCCGCAACTGGGGCTGAAAAGACAGGTCTCTTCAGGGCCCGTCAAACGATCCGTTTGAGGGCTGCAAGCACCGCATTAGGCTGCTCACTGAGCATCGAATGACCACAGGGGCTCAAAGGCACCACCTCAGCCGATTTAATCGCGGCGGCCACCAAAGCCGCTTGACGTGGCCCGGTCATCTTGTCTTGATCCCCAATCATCACGAGGGCTGGGCAGGTCACGGCTGCTGCTCGCTCCAGCCCGGATTCAAACGTATTGCAGGCATTGAGGTCCGCAAAATACACCCCCTCCCGGGTCCGCTGAAGTAACCGCAGACCACCATAGTACAACGTCATGCCGGGGCTTTTGTGCCCGCCAATGAGCGAAGGATTACTATGGCTCCAAGTATTGGCCATGGCCATCGCAACCCGATCGTCTGATTGCGCGGCATCAAGCAAGGCGTCGCTCACAGGCATTGGCGCAGAGGTTCCCAGTAACGCTAAGCTGCGGGTCTGATCGGAGAATCGCGCTGCGAATTCTAACGCGACCAGGGAGCCCATCGAATGCCCCACGACCGCGGCACGGGTAATCTCCAGTGCCTTTAAGACAGCGCTGATCCAGTCCGCCATCTGCTCTACTGTGGTCAAAGCCTGTCCCGATGACTGACCATGTCCAGGTAAATCAACAGCCACGACGTTGTAACCGTGCCGCGCAAAGTGTCGCGCAGGCATCAGCCAGACCGTGTGGTCCATACCAGCACCGTGAATGAAAATAACACTGGGCTGCTCAGGGCTATGGGCGCCGCTGCCAGTGCCGTAAAAAACCGTCTCACCTGCGACTTCGATTCTCATATCAACGACGCTCCTTGGCTGCCGCCCGAAGGCCTGCTTTGAGGTCTCGGGTTAGGTCGTTGGCGTCTTCAAGCCCAACGGACAACCGAATCAGTCCCTCGGAGATCCCAGCGGCAGCCAACGCTGCACTGTCCATGCGGTGGTGGGTCGTACTTGCGGGGTGGATCACCAAAGATTTTGCGTCTCCGACGTTCGCTAAATGGGAAAATAACTTTAGCCCCTCGATAAAACGCACCCCAGCCTCTCTGCCACCTGCGATTTCAAAGCTGAGCACCGCTCCTGCGCCTTTGGGAAGCAATCGCTGCGCCAGCGCATAATCTGGATGGCTCTCTAGACTGGGATGATGCACTGCATTGACCCCGGGTTGCGCCTCTAAAAACTGGGCAATCACACCGACGTTTTCCATGTGCCTCGCCATGCGCAGGGACAGCGTTTCGACACCCTGAAGAATATGAAATGCTGTGGTGGGCGCCATGCAGGCACCAAAATCTCGCAATCCCTCGCGACGGGCCCGTGCGATAAAAGCAGCGGGTCCAAACTCCTCTGCGAAGTTCAAATTGTGAAATCCTTCGAAGGGCTCAGTTAAAACAGGAAAGCGATCACTGCTCGCCCAATCAAATACTCCGCCATCAACCAAAAGACCGCCAATCACAATGCCATGACCCGACAAAAATTTCGTGGCCGAGTGCATGACCAAATCGGCCCCCAAACGGATGGGCTGACACAAGTAGGGCGTGGTAAAGGTCGAATCAACCATTAACGGGATCCCATGGGAGTGGGCCACCTTGGCAATCCCAGGAATGTCCATGACTTCCATCCCTGGATTGCCCACAACCTCCCCAAAAACGAGCTTCGTGTTGTCTTGGATTGCCGCCTCAAAGGCAGCGGGATCTCGCGGATCGACAAAAGTTGTAGTAATACCAAATCGCGGCAAGGTGTAACCCAACAAGTTATGTGTCCCGCCGTAGAGGCTTCTTGAAGCCACGATATGATCGCCAGTGCCCATTAGGGTCGCAACCGCCAAATGCATCGCGGCCTGACCACTGGCAACGGCGAGCGCACCGACCCCTTCATCGAGCAGCGCGATGCGCTCCTCGAGGACCGCGTTGGTTGGATTTGAAAGCCGAGAGTAGGTGTGTCCGGCCTGCTCCATATTGAACAAACCAGCAGCCTGCTCGGCATCGTCAAAAACGAAGGACGCGGACTGATAGATCGGCGTTGCCCGGGCCCGGGTCTCAGCATCGGGCTGTTGGCCCGCATGCAGCACCAGGGTATCAAACTCAAAGGGCGGCTTGGACATAAAGGCTCCTTTTTTTAATTGAGCGGCCCAGGTTTAAGCCGGGCAACCCCTGTCACAACTTAGGCGACGGACGAAACCGCCTCGGAAAACGCGCGAATGTCTTCAGGACCAATGCCGCAACAACCGCCTATGATCGAAGCGCCTGCATCGACTGCCTGCATCGATAACTCCACAAAATAGTCCTGAGTGAGATCTGTACGGTGAACACTGGCCCTTTCATTATCCAGTGTCCAGCCCTCTGGAACTTCTTTTATTCTGTTCACGTAACAACCAAGCGGTTTGTCGGTCAGCGCGCTCAGGGTTTCGATGGCTGAGATAGCCGCTTCTGGGGTGGTGCAATTAAATAGAAAGCCATCGATCCCGAGAGGGGCAACCCGCTCAAATGCGCTCACTACCGACTCACCACTGCGCAAACCCTTGCCGGGCTCCTCATCTAAAGTCCAAGCCACGTAAACAGGCTTGCCGCCGCCTAATTGTTTGGCCTGGCTCGCAGCGTTAAACGCCTCGTCGGCGGTTGACATCGTCTCACAGAGGTAGAGGTCAACAAAGGGATCTAACGCTTGGACCAATGCGGCATAAACAGGGGTTGCCTCATCATGGCTTGGCACTAGGTCGGGCCGGTAGCTCTCTGACAATGGCGGCAACGAACCCGCAACCTTTACAGGCTCTTGGCTGCGGTTCACCGCTTCTCGAGCGAGTTCCGCTCCAAGCGTTGTGAAGTGCTCAAAATCGCTTTCAAGACCCGCCTTCGCCAAATAACTCGGGACCGTCGAGTAAGTATTGGTGATGATCATCCGTGCACCCGCCTCGATGTACTCTTGGTGTAATCCCACCACAACCTCGGGTTCTTCCATCAAGGCTTTTGCGCTCCAGAGACCCTTCCCTGCACCGTCCAACCGTTTTTGAATTTCACCGCCCATACCGCCATCTAAAATTGTCACCATGACCGATATCTCCTGATTGTCTTGCCTTGGTCAATGCTCATCGCGCCCCTAACGCAGGATGATCTGCACTCACTTTCTGCCATCGTTTTTTCTGTCGGTTGCTTTCTTGATACCGACTAAACGCCCCTTTTAATGCACGCCGCCCTCGCGGCGGCGGGATTATGCCACGCACTAGGAGCCAGCGTCTTCTTTTTTACGCGTCCTTATGGCAAAAAGAGTGTCCTCTGCAAAGGCCATTAGCCCCCTTTTTTGCGCAGCTCATTGCGTTGAAGCGAGGGTTTAAAGCAGCATTGTTTAGGACCGCACGTTTAAGACGGCAATGTTTAAGACGACAATGTATAGGACGAAATTGCTCGAGCCCTCACTCAAAGACTCAATCCAGCACCTGATATCGGCCAAGTTGTGGGATGCTGCAGCTCTTAACCCCCAATGGTCACTCGTGGATTTTCCTCGGGCACATCCCTTTGGGGTATATCTCTGAAACCCAGACTTGTTTTAGGGAGTCCTATGGCGGGTGATTTGGGGAATCACTTTAGATCTCAGCCATCGTCTCAACTGTGGGACCACCGGTCTGAAACATGCCGCGCTAACACCCCGGGTGTGCACCAGCTTGATCTCTTGATTGGTTAGGGATCGATGGACGCCAAGGTCAAGGGCGGTGCAGACCCATCAAAATCGCAGTGACCCGGCATGGCAGCGATCCATGCCCGAACCAACGCCAGCCCTTCCTCGTGAACTAGGCTTCGACCCAGCTCTGGCATCATGGCGCCAGGATCAAGCGAACTCAATCGGTAACTCATAATGGACGCGTCGGGATTCCCCGGCAAAATGCCAAACTGGGCGCCACCGGTTCCTTGACCCGCTGCAATGGGGGCTTTGCAAACGCCCCAGCGAATCGGATCAAGGGTTCCTGCGTTGAGAAAGAGTCCCGAGGTATCCGCTGGACCCGTTGGGCTATGACAATGCCCGCAATTGATATCAAGGTAGGCCAGCACACGCTCAGATTGCCCGGTTGAGGCATCCTGCCAATGTGGGTGCACGTCCAGCTGCAATGCTGCTGCGTAGTCGACCTGACTCAATCCACCCGCTTTCACCCAGGATGCCAACTGATCGGACTGGGCCAGCCCCCGCACAAGATGTTTTGGATGCGGACCAATCGGCAGCATCTCCTTGCTACTCTGATCGAGGGTATGACAGCCTGCGCACTGGTTTTTGTTGGGAACGACATAGGCAAATACCTCACGACTGCCTTCGTGCTCGAGTTCCGCCCGGACCAAAGCACCCGTGGGGCTCAATGTCGCATCGGACTGCGCTTCATTCCAAACATAAGGTAATGCCTCCCAACCCGACGACCGTTTCACTAAGATTCTAGTCTCCAGCAACGTCATCTGATCAAGGTCTAAATGTTCAGCATCAAGG
>MDTB01060271.1_pt1 | contig 29720 bp, 28 predicted proteins | sample 811161 | NCBI WGS metagenome assembly MDTB01 (sample SAMN05326650, study PRJNA326480) | marine metagenome | isolation source: seawater | place: Mediterranean Sea | collected 2009 | reverse complement strand
TTCAAAACCGTACGGCAACTTATCAGACCGCAAGGCTTGTTCTTGCTGCACTCGATTGGCAAAACCCCACCGGCCACGGAACCCGACCGTTGGTTTGACAAATATATTTTCCCCAATGGTTACATCCCCACACCCGGTGAAATTACGAACAGTTTGGGCGCTATCATGGAGATCGAAGACTGGCACAATTTCGGCCATGACTACGACCTGACCCTGCAGGGCTGGCGCGATAATTTCGACCGCGCTTGGCCGCAGCTTGCCGCGAAATATGGCCCGCGCTTTGGGCGCATGATGCAATATTATCTGGCCGCATCCATGGCCAATTTTCGCAGCGGTCGCGGCAAACTCTGGCAACTCGTTCTGACCCCCACGGGCCGTGGTCGCGCTTACAGATCGGTTCGCCTTCAACCATCTTGACCAAGCCGTGTGCTTCATGCACAAATCCTGCATAGCTGAATAAAGAAGGAGTGAAGCGATGACTTTGGATTACACTGGAAAAGTTGTGATTGTGACCGGCGCAGGCGGGGGTCTGGGGCGCAGCCATGCACTGGAATTTGCGCGGCGCGGCGCAAAAGTCGTCGTCAATGATCTTGGCGGGGCCGTTGACGGTTCCGGCGGCTCATCGGAAGCGGCGGATAAAGTCGTCGAAGAAATCAAAGCAGCCGGCGGCGAGGCCATTTCAAATGGCTCTTCGGTCACCGACGATGCGGGTGTCGCCAATATGGTTCAACAAACCATGGACGCCTATGGCCGCATTGACGCTTTGGTCAATAATGCCGGTGTGCTGCGCGATAAAAGTTTTGCCAAAATGGAAATCGAAGACTTTAGCTTTGTTGTCGATGTGCATTTGTTCGGCACCATGAAGCCGACAAAAGCTGTGTGGCCGATTATGAAGGAACAAGGATATGGACGTATTCTGGTCACGTCTTCGTCATCGGGGCTTTATGGAAACTTCGGTCAGTCAAATTACGGTGCCGCCAAGCTGGGCGTTGTGGGTTTCATCAACACGCTGAAACTCGAAGGCCAAAAAGACAATATCCACGTTAACGCGCTGGCACCTGTCGCCTGGACGCGCATGACATCCAACCTCATGCCGCCGGAAATGGAAGATGCGCTGACCCCCGAACAGGTGACGCCTGCGGTGGTTTTCATGTGCTCGGAACAAGCCCCGACCGGCAAAATCATCTGCGCCGGCGCGGGTGCCTATGCAGCCGCGCAAATCGTTGAAACGCGCGGCATGTATCTGGGCGCCCAGCCGACGGCAGAAGATGTTGCCGATAATTGGGATCAGATTTCAAAACTCGACGATCAGGCCGAGGCTTTGTTCCAAGGCGGTGAACAAACACGCCGTTTCTTCGAACTTATCCAAGCCGCCAATAACGAGTAAGTTTCTGGGGCAAGGACAACGCCTTGCCCCTCTGGTTTCCCCATGCGATCTGTTTACGTATCAACATTATTAATGTTTGGCCTATGGTTGGCGCTGTCGGGCCATTATACATCGCTATTGCTGGTGCTCGGCGCGCTAAGCGCGCTGGGGGTTTCGCTTCTTGCGGCACGCATGGGGGTGCTCGACGAAGAGGGGCTGCCCATGGACGTTCTCCTGCGTCTGCCCCGCGTCACGCTCTGGATTATCTGGGAAATTTTGAAATCCAATCTGGGCGTCATTCGCGTCATCCTTGCGCCGTCCACAGCCGCGGCGCAACTGGTTACCGTGCGCGCGGGCCAGCGCACGGCGGCCGGTCTGGTCACGCATGCCAATTTCATCACGCTGACGCCGGGCACGGTTTCGGTGCAAGTCGATGAAGCCAGCAACGAGATTATCGTGCATGGCCTGACGCAGGAATTTTGCGACGCCACCACTGACGGCACGATGGACGCCAAAGTATCGCGGCTCGAAAAACGCGAGGAGCCGTCGCCATGAGTTTGTGGTTCTCAATCGTTCTGGTAGCGATCGGTGTTTCGCTGTTGCTGGCTTTGGCGCGCGCCGCGCTGGGGCCGACCGCGTTTGACCGCGTGCTTGCGGTCAACTCAATCGGCACGCTGGCGGTGCTGGCGATTTGCGTTTACGGCTTTTTTGACGGACGCCCCGAATTTTTGGACATTGCGCTGCTTTATGCACTGATCAATTTTATCGGCACGATCAGCGTGTTGAAATATTTCCGCGCCGGAACATTGGGCGACCATGTGCCGTCGGAAAAACACCGGGACGCGCCATGATGATCGACAACATCATTATGGTGGCTGCCGTCATTTCCTTATGCGTCGGCGCGCTTGGCGTGCTGTTTGGCGCGCTGGGCTTATTGCGTCTGGGCGATGTGTATCAGCGCATGCACGGGGCGGGCATTATTGATACGGGCGGCGCGGGGCTGATATTGTTCGGGTTACTGCTGGCCTCACCCGACTGGACGGTAAGCGTGCGTCTTGTATTGATCGGCCTACTGCTGGGTCTCACCAGCCCGACCGCCACCCACGCCATTGCGCGCGCCGCGCATTTTGCCGGGGTCAAACCGCTTCTCAAAACATCGTCTGGCGCGCAAACCGAAAAGGAGGCGGATGTATAATGGGCATGTTTGCGGTAAATGCGTTTCTCATTTTTCTGCTTGTCATCATTGCGGTGGTGGCGTTGAACGTACATCGGCTGTTCGCGCTGGTGATGCTGTCGGGCGCTTTTTCGCTGACCGCAGCGGCGCAATTTGTTGTGCTGGATGCGGTCGACGTGGCCTTCACCGAAGCCGCGGTGGGTGCCGGCATTTCAACGGTGCTGGCACTGGCAACCTTGTCGCTGGTACCGCGCGAGGAAAAACCCCACGCCATCGCCCCCCTGCCCGCGCTTATTGCCGTTGCCACGGGTGCGCTGCTGATGGTGTCGATCGGTGATCTGCCGCAATTTGGCGCGGCCGACGCACCGGTGCACATTCATGTCGCGCCCGATTATATTTCCGGCAGCGAGAAATTAATCGGCGTGCCCAATGTTGTAACATCCGTTCTCGCAAGCTATCGCGGCTATGACACGCTGGGCGAGACGGTGGTTATTTTCACCGCGGCCATTGCGGTTTTGCTGATATTGGCAGGATGGACACGCGCCCCGCATCTGCGCGACGGCGAGACCGAAAACACGCACATCGCACAAAACGCGCAAGACAGGGAGGACGGGCAAAAAGATGCAGGATGATCCCGTTATACGCGTCGTCGCCAAAGTGCTGATCCCGACGATCATGCTGTTTGCGCTCTATGTACAATTTCATGGCGATTACGGGCCGGGCGGCGGCTTTCAGGCCGGTGTGATTTTTGCCGCCGCGCTGGTGCTCCACGCCGTTGTGTTCGGCCTGCACCGCGCGCGCCAGGTCTGGCCCATGCGCTATAATTTGATGGGCGTGTCGGCGGGTGTGCTGCTTTATGGCGGCACCGGCGTTTGGTCGATGCTGGCAGGGGCCAATTATTTGGATTATTTCGCGCTCAAAGCCGACCCTAAAGCCGCGCAACATTTGGGCATTTTACTGGTCGAGTTCGGCGTCGGCCTGACCGTGGCCTCGGTGATGGTGGCGTTGTTTTTTGCTTTTGCCGGACGCCTCACCCACATCCGCTTGGTGGCGAAAACCGCCGCGCACGAAACTGCTGAAGCCGGCAAAGCCGCCGCCGATAATGGCGCGCCCGCACGCGACGGAGACGCAGGATGAGCGATATCGCGGCACAGTGGAATTATTATGTCGTCATTGTTTTGATGATGCTGGGGTTTTACGCCGTGATTGCGCGCGGCAATATGGTCAAGAAAATGGTCGGGCTGAACATTTTCCAATCCTCGGTCTTCATGCTGTATATTTCGGTCGGCAAAATCGACGGGGGCACCGCGCCCATTCTCACAGGTGATGCGGCTTCGGTATATTCCAACCCGCTGCCGCATGTTCTCATCCTGACCGCGATTGTGGTCGGCGTTGCCACAACGGCTGTCGGCTATGCGCTGATCATCCGAATTCACGAAGCCTATGGCACGATTGAAGACGACGAGGTCGCCGCGCTGGTCGATGCCGACCAAGAAGCGCGCGAACGCGCCGATGCGGGGCCAGCTTCATGATGCAGCACCTTCCCATTTTGCAGGTCATTCTGCCCTTGCTGGCGGCACCGATCGTAGCACTCGCGTCGCGGCGACATCTGGCGTGGCACGTCACTGTTGTTGTCACCGCCGCCAGTTTTGCCGTTTCGCTCATGCTTTTGGCGATAATTTTGAACACCGGCACGCCCATCGTTTACGACCTTGGCGGCTGGCCGGCCCCCATTGGCATTGTTTATGTGATCGACGGGGCCAGCGCCTTTGTTTTGCCCGTTGTGAGCGGCATTGGCTTTATTGCGACGCTCGCCGCGCGCCACCTTGTGATTGCCGAGATAGACGCACGCGACCACCCGCTGTTTTTTGCCGCATGGCTTTTGACGCTGGCCGGCATGCTGGGCCAAGTCACCACGGGCGATGCGTTTAATATTTTCGTGTTTCTGGAAATCTCTTCCCTGTCCGGCTATGCGCTGGTTGCCATGGGCGCAGGCCGCGACCGCCGCGCGCTGCCCGCAGCGTTCAATTATCTCATTTTGGGCACGGTCGGGGCTACGTTTTATGTCATCGGCCTTGGGCTTTTATACATGCTGACCGGCACATTGAATTTGGCAGATTTGAGCGTGCGGCTGGCCGAGATTGAAAACCTGCGACCGGCCTATGTCGCGCTGGCCTTTATTGCCCTCGGGCTGTTTCTCAAAATGGCGCTGTTTCCGCTACATTTATGGTTGGCACCGGCCTATTCGCATGCGCCCTCCGCCGTCACCGCTTTGATGGCGGCAACCGCCACCAAGGTTTCCGTCTATGTTCTGATCCGCATTTTATTCGGCGTGTTCGGGGTTGAGTTTCCTTATCTCATAGACGCCGTGGGTGGCCTGTTGCTGACCTTGGGGCTTTTGGGCGCATTTGTCGGCACGTTTGCCGCCATTGTCGAAACCGATCTGAAAAGGCTGTTCGCGCAATCATCGATTGCCCAGCTCGGCTATATGGCCATTGGTCTGGGTATTATGAGCAGTGCGGGCATCGCCGCCAGCTTCATCCATCTTTTTAATCACGCGCTCATGAAGGGCGCACTGTTTCTCGCGCTCGGGGTCATTGCCGCGCAGGCAACCCATCTCAGCTTGCACACCATCAAAGGTGCCGGGCGGCAAATCCCCATGACCATGACGGCAATTCTTGTCGGTGGGCTGGCGCTCATCGGCGTGCCGCTGACGGCGGGTTTTGTTTCAAAACTTTATCTCATCCGCGCGCTGATCGAGAGTGGCTTTTGGGCCGTTGCCGCGCTGGCCTTTGTTAGCTCGGCCTTGGCGCTGGTCTATGTCTGGAAAATCGTCGAACATGCTTGGCTCACCGAGCGCCCCGAAGACGCACCCGTCCTCACCGAGACGCCCAGCCAATGGGCACCGGCCTGGATATTGGTGCTGGCGACAATCGGCTTTGGCATTTACGCCGGCCCGCTCGTAGAAGCCGCCTTTGGTGCCGCCCATGTCTTCGGTGGCGACATGCTGCAAGGCTTACACATATTTGACGGGCTGCGGGGGCAAGGATGATGGAAAACGTCAACACGCTCATATACCTGCTTCTCGGCCTGCCGCTTTTGGCGGCGGCGAACACCTTGTTGCTGGCGCGCTTTGAAAACATGCGCGACGGACAGGCCGTATTGCTGGGGCTGGTGACCGCGGGCTGCGCCTATGCGCTTTACACGTCACCGACGGCGGCACTCGAAACCGTGACACTCATTCAGCTTACACCACAACTGACACTGAGTTTCACGCCCGAGCCATTGGGCATGTTGTTCGCACTGGTAGCCGGTTCGCTCTGGCCCTTGGCCTCGCTTTATACCATTGGCTATATGCGCGGTGCGGGCGAGAAAAACCACACGCGCTTCATGTTTTTTTACGCCATTGCCATTCACGCAGCCATGGCGATTGCGCTGTCGGGCAATCTGCTCACCTTGTTTGTGTTTTACGAAGTGCTGACATTTTCCACCTATCCGCTTGTTACCCATAAGGGCACACCGGAGGCCAAACAGGCGGGGCGCATTTATCTGGGCATTTTGGTGACCAGTTCGGTTGTGTTTTTGCTGTTTGGCGTTATCAGCGTTTGGATGCTTGCGGGCACGCTGGATTTCGCGGAGGGCGGCATTTTGGCCGGCCGCATGGATCCGGCCTATGTGCCGCTGCTGCTGGCATTGTTTGCCTTTGGCATCGGCAAGGCCGCGCTCATGCCGCTGCATCGTTGGCTGCCTGCGGCGATGGTCGCACCGACCCCGGTGAGCGCGCTGCTGCACGCGGTCGCTGTGGTGAAAGCCGGCGTTTTCTCCGTGCTGAAAATCAGCGTCTATGTTTTCGGTATCGACTTTCTGGCCGCCACCAGCGCCAGCGATTGGCTGGTTTGGGTGGCTGCGTTTTCCATTCTCGCCGCGTCCATTGTCGCGCTCAGCAAAACAAACCTCAAGGCGCGCCTGGCATATTCAACCATCAGCCAGCTTGGCTATATTGTGTTGGGCGCGGCACTTGCCTCGCCGCTGGCCGCCTCGGGCGCGGCCCTGCACATCGCCACCCATGCGACGGGAAAAATCACGCTGTTTTTTTGCGCCGGCGCAATTTATGTCGCGCATCATCTGTCAGACATTCGTGACATGGACGGGCTGGGTCGGCGTATGCCGGTGACGTTTTCGGCCTTTGCCTTGGGGGCGCTGTCAATCATCGGCGTGCCGCCATTGGCCGGGGCGTGGTCGAAGCTCATGCTGATGGGCGGCGCCATGCAGTCGGAGTTCATCATTATTATTTTTGTGCTCGCCGTGTCGTCCTTGCTCAATCTCGTCTATCTGGGCGAAATGGTGCTGCGCGGGTTTTTCAAATCCGGCCCGCATAGCGAAGGCGGGGTTGCCGAGGCACCATTGGCTTGCCTCATCCCGCTGGTTTTAACTGCCCTTATGTCGCTTGCGCTGTTTTTCGCCGTCGACAGTTTTGTTCTTGATTTCGGAGGCATGTAATGTCGGATGGTGAAGAAACCGGTGCCAAAATGACACCGCTCGCGCGCGGCGCGGTCGGGGTTTTGATTGTCGCTTGCGCGGTTGTGACGGCGCTTGAATTTGTCATCCATCGCCATGCTTATTTTGAAACTGAAGGGCGCCCCCTGTTTTTTGCGATTTATGGCTTTGCGGCATTTTTAATCGTCGTGGGCGGTGGCGTGTTGCTGCGCAAACTGGTCATGCGCGCGCCCGATTATTACGACGCGGGGGAGGATGGCGATGCCTGAACTGTTGCTGCCCGGCCTGATGATGATATTGGGCGCCGCGCTGGTGCCCGTATTGCCGCACATGTTGCGGCAGGTATGGATGCTTGTTCTCATCGCGGCGTCGGCCTATCAGTGCTGGCATATCGACCCCGGTGTGCATCTGACCACCAGCGTGATCGGCTTTGACCTTATCCTGGTGCGCGCCGAGGCGATCACCCGCCCGTTTGCTTTGGTTTTCCACATCGCAGCTGCGCTCAATGTCATTTACGCCATGCACGAAGACGCCCGCATGACGGCAGCCACCGGGCTGGCCTATGCGGGCGCGGCGATTGCCGCTCTGTTTGCGGGTGACTTTATTACCCTGTTTATTTACTGGGAACTGACGGCATTCACGTCTGTCTTCCTCATTCTTGCCGGACGCAATCCGCGCAGCTTCGCCGCCGCCATGCGCTATCTGCTGACACAAGTCACCTCAGGCGTGATTTTGCTGGCGGGTGCTGTGGTATTGGTCGGGTCGGGCAGCAGCACGGCGATCACCGCCCTGTCGGTCGAAACGCTGGGTGGCGCGCTGGTGCTATTGGCTTTCGCCATCAAAGCCGCCTTCCCCTTCGTCAATGGCTGGTTGCAAGATGCCTATCCCGAGGCAAGCGTGACCGGCACGGTTATTTTGAGCGCCTTCACCACAAAACTTGCCATTTACATGCTGGCGCTGTGCTTTGCCGGCACGCACATGTTGATCTGGTTCGGCGTGGTGATGACGTTGTTCCCGGTATTTTTCGCCGTTATTGAAAATGATTTGCGCCGCGTGCTGGCTTTCTCGCTCAACAATCAGCTTGGGTTTATGGTGGTCGGCATCGGCATTGGCACCGAATTGGCGCTGAACGGCACGGTGGCGCATGCCTTTGCCCATATCATCTATAAATCGCTTTTGTTCATGAGCATGGGCGCGGTTCTCTATCGCACCGGCACGGTCAAGGCCAGCGAATTGGGGGGCTTGTGGAAGCGCATGCCGCTGACCACCCTATTCTGCATTATTGGCGCGGTGTCGATCTCGTCATTCCCGCTGTTTAGCGGCTTTGTCACCAAATCGCTGACCATTGGCAGCGCGGCCTATGAAGGGTATTTCTGGGTGTGGGTGGCGCTGATTTTTGCTTCCGCCGGTGTGCTGGAGCACTCGGGCATCAAAATTCCTTATTTCGCATTTTTCGGCCACGACCGCGGCTTCAAGGTTCGCGAAGCGCCCTTCAGCATGCTTGTCGCCATGGGCATTGCCGCAGGTCTTTGCGTTGCCATCGGCGTCGCACCGGAAATGCTCTATGCGCTGCTGCCTTATGAAGTGACCTACAAGGTTTGGGATGCGGGCCATGTGCTGGGCGAATTGCAACTGCTGTTATTTGCAGTGCTGGCCTTCGCGTTTTTAATGTTGCGCGGCCTTTATCCGCCCGAAATTGACAGCACAGTATTGAACACGGACTGGCTGTTTCGCCGATTGCTGCCGGCTATTTGGCGGATGCTCGCTGCGCCTGTTATGCGGCTGTGGCGCGCCGTCACCGGCACCGCAGCCCGCCAGATTGCCGCTTCGGTGGGGCGCGGCACACATGTCAGCCGCACGAATTATCTGATTTCGGGCACGGCCACCATCGGTGCTGCCGCCGGCTTATTTCTGGCCGTGTTCGCGCTGCTGCTTGCGCTGCGCTATATGATGTAAAAAGGGCACCGTCTCCGGTGCCCTTTTCAAATCCCTCACAGGCGAATATGAGCGGGGTTAAAGCCCCAACACGGCCTTGGCGATAATATTGCGCTGGATCTCGTTTGACCCGGCATAAATAGTCGTCTTGCGCTTGTTAAGATAAGACGGCACCACAATCGGTGCCCCGTCCAGGCCGACATCCGGGGTGTTGGCCGAGCCTTGCGTATCCGACACAAACGGGAACCCATATTGCCCGATGGCTTCGACCGCAAGTTCGGATACATCCTGCTGGATTTCCGTGCCGCGCGTTTTGAGAAGCGATGACGAGCCCGGGCCGATATTCTGGCCGGCGCTGATCTCGGAGAAAATCCGCAATTCGGTTGCTTCCATTGCCATAATCTGACGCTCAAGGTCGTTCGCCTTGCGCTGAAAGTCCGGGTCCTCGGCCAATGTTTCGCCGTCAGTGGCGACCGAATTTGCAAGCTCGCGCACTTTTGACAGCGCGCGGTTGAGACCCGCCGAATACGGATTGCCGCGCTCAAATTCGAGCAGATATTTGGCGTAAGTCCAGCCCTTATTTTCTTCGCCAATCAGGTTTTCCTTCGGTACTTTCACATCCTCAAAAAAGACCTGATTAATTTCCTGCTGGTTTTCAGCCGGGCCGTCCAGTGTCACCAAAGGCGCAACCTTCACGCCCGGCGTGTCCATTTCGATGAGCAGGAACGAGATACCATCTTGACGCTTTTCCGTTTTGGCGGTGCGTACAAGGCAGAAAATCCAGTCGGCATGTTGCGCCATGGACGTCCAAATTTTCGAGCCATTGCACAGATAATGGTCGCCCTTGTCTTCTGCTTTCATTTGCAGCGAAGCCAAATCCGAACCGGAACCGGGCTCTGAATAGCCCTGACACCACCAGACATTGGAGGCCAGAATATCGGGCAGGAAGCGCTGTTTTTGCTCATCCGACCCGAAAGCCATAATCACCGGTGCCACCATGGACAGACCGAACGGAATGAAATGCGGGGCCCCCGCAGCATCCATTTCTTGCGTGAAAATAAACTTCTGCGCTGGCGTGACCCCCGCCCCGCCATGCTCGGCCGGCCAGTTCGGGGCCGCCCAACCTTTTTCATAAAGCCGTTTTTGCCAGGTGATATGAGCTTCCTTGTTCATATAACCGTTTTTCGACCGCGCCATTTGTTGTTGCAAGTCCGGCGTAAACGCCTCGTCGATAAATGCACGCACATCGTCGCGAAAGCGCACATCGTCTTTGCTAAAATTCAAGTCCATGAATAGCTCCTAGCTTATGATATTCACTTCAACCAATTCCGGTGCCCCGGCCAGGCATCCGCCCAGACCGCCAGCCGCCGCCTTAAACGCATCGGAGGTGCCATGAGTTTTGCGCGCCTCCTCATCTGCATATTGCTCCATCACCCGATAGGTTGTTGTGTCGGCTTTGTCCTGACACAGCGCATAAAGCAGACATCCCGGCTCCTCGGCCTTCACCACTTCCTGCATCTTGGCGAAACCGGCCTCGAAATCCGCCTGCTTGCCGTCTACAACACGTATCGTTGCAATAATCCCTACAGCCATTTCAGCCTCCCTATACGTTGATTATTCATCTTTGTAGTCAGCCGGAACCTTGTCAAGCATGGCACTGATGGCTGCCTGATGGTCGGACATTTGATGCATCAGCGCTTGCGTGGTCGCCGACATTTCCATAATTGTGTCGAAGGAGGCGGTCTGCCCGCTGCGTAACAGGCGTTTGGCAGCGCGCAAAGCCTCCGGCGCTTGCGCGCAAATCTCATCTGCCATGGCACGCGCGCGCGCCATAAGCGCATCATCATCAACAACCTCGGACACCAGCCCCCACTCGGCAGCCGTGTCGGCATCGATGGTTTTTCCGGTGAACAATAACTCGCTGGCGCGCGACAGGCCGATTTGGCGGGGCAGCAACCACGCCCCCCCATCGCCCGGAATCAGACCGATTTTTAAAAATGTCGCGCCGAAAATGGCGCTTCTTGCCGCGATGCGAATATCGCACACGCCCGCCACATCATTGCCCAGCCCAATCGCCGGTCCGTTGACGGCGGCGATTGCCGGCACTTCAAGCTGCCAAAGACTGCGAATAATGCGGTGGATGCCCTGCCTGTAGCTGTCTGCAATATGCACACCCGGCCCGCCAAACGGCGCGCGATGCTCCTGCATGGCTTTGATGTTGCCGCCCGCCGAAAATGCCGACCCGGCCCCTGTCAAAATGACACAGCGCACCGAACGATCTTGGTTGATGCGCGCGCAAGTTTCAGTGAACACATCGCCATCGCCCGGCTCTCCCAGCGCGTTTCGCATGTCAGGCCGATTAATGGTCAGCGTGACGCAGTGCCCCTGCTGATCGTAATCAAGCACAAGCCTGCCTTACGCGGCCGCGAAGCGTTTCAGATGATGGTCAACATTACCGAATTGGGTGTCGATCATGGTCAGGCGCTTGAAGAAGTGGCCGACATTCAACTCTTCCGTCATGCCCATGCCACCATGCAACTGCACAGCTTCTTGACCGACGAAACGACCCGATTTACCAATCTGCACTTTCGCCCCGGCCGCGGCCTTGGCGCGCGCGGCGGCGTCTTCGTCCAGCTTCATATTGACCATATAGGTCATGGATACGGACTGCTCATATTCCATGAACATATCGACCATGCGGTGCTGCAAAACTTGGAAGCTGCCAATCGGCACACCAAATTGCTTGCGCGTGCGGCAATATTCCACCGTCGCATCATTGAGCATTTTCATGTGCCCGATAGCTTCGGCGCAAATCGCGCCAATGCCAAAATCAACAGCTTCTTCGAGAATATCGAGGCCCGAATTAGCGTCACCGATCAGTGCATCGCCACCAACGGCAACATTTTCCAGCGTCACTTCGCTGGCACGCCCGCCGTCAACGGTCGGGTAATCTTGCGTACTCACACCGTCTGCCGATTTGTCAACGATGAACAGGCCAACACCCTCACGGGCACGCTGGTCGCCCGACACACGCGCCGAAACGATCAGCTTATCCGCCCACGGGCCACCAAGAACCACAGCCTTGGCGCCGTTGAGCACATAGCCGTCACCCTCAGCACGCGCCGAGGTTACGATATCAGCGAGATTAAACCGGCCTTGCGGCTCGTTAAACGCCAGCGCCCAGATGCTCTCTCCGGCGATAATACTCGGCAGATGCGCCTCTTTTTGCGCCGCCGAACCGTGCCGGTTCAAAATGCCGCCGCATAAAACAATGGTCGGCAAATAGGGCTCAACAACCAGACCACGACCCAGTTCTTCCATAATCACCATGGTTTCGACAGGGCCACCGTCCAGACCGCCCATTTCTTCGGAAAATGGCGCGGCCAAGAGACCCAATTCGGCAAATTGCTGCCAAATGCCGCGATCCATGCCGTCTTCGCTGCGGACAATTTTCATCCGCGTGTCAAAATCATAATTGTCGGAGACAAAGCTCTGCACCATGTTCCGCAGCAGCGTTTGTTCCTCAGTAAAACTAAAATCCACGACTATTCCCCCGTGTTAAAGCCTTGTGTTTAAACCTTGTGTTGCAAAGTCCCTGAAATTACAGGCCAAGAACCATTTTCGCGATGATATTACGTTGGATCTCGTTTGATCCACCATAAATCGACGTTTTGCGCGTATTGAAATAAGTTTGCGAAACGCCATGCGACTGCTCCGGGCCAATCGCCAGATAATTGTCGCCAGCATCCAGTTGCGGCACCCATGGCGCGGCATAATTGCCGACGGCTTCCATGGTCAGTTCAGTAATGCGTTGCTGAATTTCCGTGCCCTTAATTTTAAGGATCGAACTTTCCGGCCCAGGGCCCTGCCCTTGGCTTTCTGCAGCCAGCGTGCGCAATTCAGTATATTCAAGCGCCGTCAGGTCAACTTCCAATTCGGCAATTTTGCGCGAAAAATCAGCCGATGACAGCAGCGGGTCGCCATTTTCCAGTTCGCCACGCGCGATCTCGCGCAAGCGATCAATGGCTTTTTTCGACCGCGCAACCCCGGCAATACCCGAACGCTCATTGCCCAGCAGAAACTTGGCAATCGTCCAGCCCTTATCTTGTTCGCCGACCAGATTTTTCGCCGGCACCCGCACGTCTTCGAGAAACACCTCGTTCACCTCGTGACCACCATCAATGGTGATGATGGGGCGCACGGTGATGCCCGGCGTTTTCATGTCGATCAACAGGAATGAAATGCCGTCCTGACGCTTCTCGCTGGTGGTTGTGCGTACCAGGCAGAACATCCAATCGGCGTGCTGGGCCAATGTGGTCCAGATTTTATGGCCGTTGACGACATATTCATCGCCGTCCAGCACTGCCTTGGTTTTCAGCGATGCCAAATCAGACCCCGCGCCCGGCTCCGAATAGCCCTGACACCACCAGTCTTCGCCGGACAAAATACCCGGTAAAACCCAGTCTTTTTGTTCCTGATTGCCAAAGGTGTAGATCACCGGGCCCAGCATTTGCACGCCGAAGGGCATGGGCGGGATAGTGCCGTAACGGGCACTTTCTTCGTTGAAAATATAGCGTTGTGTGACAGTCCAGCCTGTGCCGCCGAATACGGTCGGCCAACTTGGGGCAACCCAGCCTTTGGAATGCAGAATTTTGTGCCAGGCAAGCAGGTCGTCTTTGGTCATGTCGCTGCGTTCCATACCACCCAAATTTTTCGGGTAATTTTCTTCAATGAAACTCTGCACTTCCTCGCGGAAAGCCATATCTTCCGGCGTAAAATCTACATCCATAATGTCGCTCCTTAATAATGGCCTGAAAGATGACCCAAAAGTGGGTGCAAATCAATCCGCCTTTGCGGATAAAATGCCGCAGTTATTTTTGTTTTAGCCGAAAATAACGCGCCGCGAAACGGGCAAAAATTGCCAATCCACACCAAACCCCCTAGAGTGCCGGCATGAGCGACGCGCCAACCATTCCTTCGCCATGTATTCGGGTGTGTGCTGTATCGGCACGCAGCGGCTTTTGTATTGGTTGCGGCCGCACACTGGCCGAAATCGGCGGTTGGCAGAAATTCACAGACACGAAAAAACAGGCCATTATCGACGAATTACCCGCGCGCTTGGCCAATTCATCGCCCGGTGCCGCGCCCCGGTCACAGACAAGCTAGGCGATTTCTCAATCTTGGGCCTCAAAAGCGGCACCAAACCAAGCCAATTCGTCGTGCAGGTCGACCACATCGCCGATCACAATAATCGAGGGCGGTTGCAGATCATATTTCGCCACCAGAGCCGCTGCCGCGCCCAGCGTTCCGGTTACCACACGCTGTTCGGGCATGGTGGCATGGGTGACAATGGCGATTTTTTCACCCGCATCGCGCCCGGCTTGCATCAACAGATCGGCAATCGCCGCCAATCGGCTCATCGCCATATAAATGACAATAACGGGGGTTGCTTTGGCGATGGATGCCCAATCGAGCAATTCGGGGGCGTTTTTGCCCGCCAAATGACCCGTGACAAAGGTCACGGCATGGTTGACCTCACGATGGGTAACCGGAATACCGGCATAGCCAAGCCCGCCAATGCCCGCAGAAATGCCGGGTATGAGGCGAAACGGGATTTGTGCTTGCACCAAACTTTGGGCTTCTTCGCCACCGCGCCCGAAAACAAAAGGGTCACCGCCCTTGAGCCGCAAGACGCGCTTGTTTTCTTGCGCCAGCGCCACAAGCTGGCGCGAAATATCTTCCTGCCTCAAAGAAGGCTTGCCGCCACGTTTGCCCGAATAGATGCGCGTGGCTTCAGAGCGCATGAGCGACAAAATATCCTCGCTCACCAGCGCGTCATAGACCACACAATCGGCCTGTTGCAGCGCATTGACGGCGTGCAGCGTCAAAAGCCCCGGATCACCGGGCCCGGCACCTGTCAGCCACACCCAGCCGGGCAAAAATTCCGGCAGACCATACAAAGAAATTTCAGGGGCCGGTCGGTCGGTGCGCTCCAAACGCACAATGTCCTGTTTTTTCGGATCCGGTTTGCTCTCGTCTTTATCGGCCATAAGCCCTTATAGATGAGCGTGCGTCAGGTTACAAATGCACGTGCAATCATGTTATGCCAGTTCTATCGTGGTTAAAGTAATTTCTGCCTATAAGGAAAGGTCGTCCATGTTTCCCCCGCCCAAAGACCAAATTGACATCACCACGCCAGAATTTGAGACCACACCGCTGGTCAAGCCTACAGGGTTTCGCGAATATGATGCGCGCTGGCTGTTTCCCCAAGAAATCAATCTGATGGGCATACAGGCGCTGGGGTTTGGGCTGGGCAATGTTCTTTACGACCTGCTGGGCAGCCAAACCCCACCCGCCATTGTGGTCGGGCATGATTACCGCTCTTATTCGCAATCAATTAAACTCGCACTCATCAACGGGCTGACGAGCGCGGGTGTCGCGGTGCATGATATCGGGCTGGCGCTGTCGCCGACGGTTTATTTTGCACAGTTTGATCTGGATATTCCGGCCGTTGCAATGGTCACGGCAAGCCACAATGAAAATGGCTGGACGGGGGTTAAAATGGGGGCCGCGCGTCCGCTGACCTTCGGCCCCGATGAAATGGATAAATTGCGCGATATGGTGTTGGCGAATAAAGGCGTCGCGCGCGATGGCGGCAGCTACCAATTCGTGCCCGGCATGGCGGAACGCTATAAGGCCGACCTGACCACGCGCGCGCCCTTGAGCCGAAAAATTAAAGCCGTCGTCGCCTGCGGCAATGGTACGGCCGGCGCATTTGCCCCGGATGTATTGTCGGCCATCGGCGTTGAGGTGATACCGCTGCATTGCGACCTCGACCACAGCTTTCCCAATCACAATCCGAACCCTGAAGACATGGCAATGTTGCACGCGCTGCGCGACACTGTGTTGGCGCATCAGGCCGATATCGGCTTTGCCTTTGACGGCGATGGCGATCGCTGCGGCGTGGTCGACAATGAGGGCGTTGAAATTTTCGCCGATAAAATGGGCGTGCTTGTTGCCCGCGACTTGGCAAGCAAGCACGAAAATGCCGTGTTTGTGGCAGATGTGAAGTCCACCGGATTATTTGCCACCGACCCTGAATTGCAAGCCGCCGGGGCGACCACGCATTATTGGAAAACCGGACACAGCTATATGAAGCGCCACACGGTTGAAACCGGCGCGTTGGCGGGCTTTGAAAAAAGCGGTCACTATTTTTTCAACCCACCGATAGGGCGCGGCTATGATGACGGCATTGTGACGGCGATTGCGATTTGCGACATGCTTGAAAACGCCCCGGGCCGGTCGATGGCTGATTTACGCCATTCATTGCCGCAAACATTTGGCTCACCGACCATGTCGCCCTATTGCGCCGATACGGAAAAATATGACGTGGTGGCACGCGTGTCCGCGCATTTCGAGGCCATGGCCGAGCAAGACCAAACCTTAATTGGTCAGAAAATTCGCGATCTGGTGACCGTGAATGGTGTGCGTGTCACGGTTGAAGACGGCACATGGGGGCTGGTGCGCGCGTCTTCCAACAAGCCCGGGCTGGTTGTTGTGGTGGAAAGCCCGGTTTCAGACGAAAATATGCGTGCTATGTTCGCCGCCATCGACGCCGTATTGTCAGGCTTTGATGAAGTGGGCGATTATGATCAGAAACTTTAGCCGCGCCTAAACAAGCGCCAGTATCATGCGGGTACCGCTCAGCAGTAAAAATCCGGCAAACACCAGTTCGAGCTGGCGCGCTGACAGCAAATGCGCGGAATGCGCGCCCGTCGGTGCCCCCATCATGCTCGCCGGTATCATTACCGCCAACGCCAACAGATTGACATAGCCCAGCGTGAAGGGCGGCAAATCCGGTATCGTCCACCCGCCAAGCATGAAACCAACCGCCGCGGGCACGGCAATGATGACACTGAGGCAAGCCGAGGTCGCCACCGCATGGTGCATGTCGCGCCCGGCCGCACCCAGCAAAGGCACAGATAATGTGCCGCCGCCAATGCCCATCAAGGCCGATAAAAAACCGGTGATGCCGGCCAGCGGTTTTTGCACGCGCAATGACAAAAGCGCGCCCGTTTCGTCTTGCCGCTTTGCCCCGCGCAACATGCGCGCGCCCAGCACCAGTGCCAGCGTCGCGAAAATCAGTTTAAGCCCTTCGGGAACAATCAGACGCGCCAGCAATGCACCCGATAGGGCACCCAGCCCGACATAGACCGCCCAGCTTCGCAAAATTTCAATATCAACCGCGCCGCGCTTTAAGTGGCTACGCGCCGACTGCCCGCCGGTAAAACAGATAATCGCCAACGAGGTGCCGACCGCCATGTGGATCTGTAAATGCGCGGGAAAGTCAAACCAGACAAATGTCTGGAACAAAACCGGCACCAAAATAATGCCGCCACCGACGCCCAAAAGACCCGCAATAATGCCGGAAACATAACCCGACAACACAAGGCCGAGCGTGAGCAGCACGATCTCGGATGTCACCGGCGCGTCCATCAAGACGCCAAAGCCGCGCGCGCACGCTGGGTCTGCACCACATTGAGCGCGTCGCGCAAAACCGTGGCGGACACATTTGCGCCGACGGCGTTTTCGCTCAAATAACGTCGCCACAAGCGCCCCCCCGGGCAGCCTTGATACAGCCCCATCAAATGTCGTGTGAGGGCATGTAAGGGCGTATTTTGCGCGACCAACTTCTCGGCATAGGGAATGAGGCGCTCGACAATATCATCGCGCGACAGGGGCGCTTCGCTGGCGCCAAAAATCAGCCGATCAACATCGGCCAGAAAATACGGGGTTTTATAAGCTGCGCGCCCGACCATCACCCCGTCGAGCCGGGTGAGATGATTTTGCGCCTGATCGAGCGTTTCAATACCGCCATTCATGACGATGCTGAGGTCGGGAAATTGCTGCTTCAGCGTGTAGACCAGCGGGTAATCAAGCGGCGGAATTTCGCGGTTTTCCTTCGGGCTTAACCCCTCCAACCAGGCCTTACGCGCATGGATGATAAACACGCCGACCCCGGCCTCACGGCACGCCGACACAAGTTCCGGCAGGGCGGTTTCGGGGTCTTGGTCGTCCACCCCGATGCGGCATTTGACGCTCACAGGAATATTGACGGCCGCGCGCATGGCCGCCATGCACCGCGCAACCAGATCGGGCTCGCGCATAAGACACGCCCCAAACGCGCCCGATTGCACGCGATCTGACGGGCAGCCGACATTGAGGTTTATTTCGTCATAGCCCCAGTCTTCCCCGATCTTGGCAGCCTCGGCCAGCGTGGTCGGATCGCTGCCGCCCAGTTGCAGGGCCAGCGGATGTTCCGCAGCGTCAAAATCCAACAGACGCGCGCGGTCGCCAAAACGTATGGCGTCCGCAGTCACCATTTCGGTGTAAAGGCGGGTATGCCGCGTGATGAGGCGCAGAAAAAACCGATCGTGCCGGTCTGTCCAGTCCATCATTGGGGCAACACAAAATTGATGCGAGGCGTTCATGCCCCTTTTTGCCGTGTTTTGGCACAAGCTTCAAGACCGGCATCGCGGCATCGCGGCGAAGAAAAAGGCCGCCCACCCGGTTACGGGCAGACGGCCTGATGTTTTAATTCGTTGCGCGGTGGCTTATTTGCGGCCACTGCCCGGCAATTCGTTGAACGGCACAGTTTTGTCCACGCGAATGTCCTGCGGCAAGCCAAGCACCTGCTCGGAGACGATATTGCGTAAGATTTCGTCCGTACCACCCGCAATGCGATAGCCGGCGCCCCACATCCACTGGTTCTGGAACGCTGCGTTCATTTCGGCATCTTCATCGCCTTGCAAAATGCCACCTTGGCCCTGCAGATCCATGGCGAAAGCGGCCAGATCTTGCATTTTGGGGCCGGAAACAATCTTACCGATCGAGCTTTCAGGGCCGGGCGTTTCGCCTTTGGAAAGCGCCGTCAGCGTTCTGAATTTTGTGTATTTCAGACCTTGCGTTTCGACATACCAGTCCGCCAAATGCTCGCGCACATTGGCGTCTTTGATCGCCGGGCCGCTTTCCAGTTCGGTCTGGCGCGCCAGTTTCAGCAATTCAGTATAGTCGACGCCGCTGCCTTGCCCGATCGCCAGGCGTTCGTTCATCAGCGTTGTCAGCGCAACCTTCCAGCCCTCACCGACATCGCCAAGACGCTGGCTGTCGGGCACGCGCACATCGGTGAAAAACACTTCGTTAAAGTTCGACTCGCCCGATATCTGCTTGATCGGCCGCACTTCAATGCCCGGCGATTTCATATCGAGGAAGAAAAATGTCAGCCCCTTATGCTTCGGCGCGGTCGGGTCGGAACGGGTGACGATAATGCCGTAATCGCAATAATGCGCGCCCGATGTCCAAACCTTCTGACCGTTGATTACCCAGTCATCGCCATCGCGCTCGGCTTTGGTGCGCAAGCCAGCAACGTCGGAACCGGCGGATGGCTCGGAAAACAACTGGCACCAAATCTCTTCGCCATAAAGCGCAGGTTTTACAAAGCGCTCATTTTGTTCTTTGGTCGCCCACGCCATCATGGTCGGAATACACATGCCCAAACCAATATCGAAAAACCCGCCGGGGACTTCGAAATTTGCTTCTTCTTGTGCATAAATTACCGACTGGATCGGCGTGCCGCCCAAACCGCCAAACTCGGTCGGCCAGGTGATGGCAGCATAACCGGCTTCGGCTTTTTTCGCCTGCCAGACACGCGCGCTGACCAGACGTTCGTCTTCGGCCTTGTTCGAGCGTCCTGCGCGCGCCTTATTCGGATCTTTCGGCTTGGCATTGGCTTCCAGCCACGCCCTCACCTCGGCACGAAATTTTGCTTCTTCGGGGGTATCGTTAAAGTCCATTTTAACTTTCCTTCCTAATTTACTTTCTCGTTTTGTGCTGGCTGATGCAGGTGAGCAGCATCAGGCCACATTGCTTTTTTCAAGTTCACTGACCAGACGGTCTTTCCAACGGCTGGCACTGCCCAGCGACAGCGCCAGTAATTTCGAGCGGCGATAATGAAACTGCGTATTGGCTTCCCAAGTAAAGCCGATACCGCCATGCACCTGAATGCTTTCCTGCGCCGCAAACCGATAGGCTTCCGTCGCCGAGATGCGCGCGGCAGCCGCCGCCAGTTCCAAATCACCCGCTTCTTCGGCAAACGCCATCGCACCATAATAAGCGTTGGAGCGCGCCAGTTCCAGCTTCACATACATATCGGCGATTTTGTGTTTAATCGCTTGATACGACCCGATCTGGCGACCAAAAGCATAACGCTCCATCGCATATTCCTTCGCCATATTCATCGCGGCTTCAGCGCCACCAACCTGCTCGAAAGCAACAAGCACGGCAGCGCCCGCTTCGATGCGCTGGAAATTACGCCACCCCTCGCCTTCGGCACCCAGCAATGTTGCCGGCGCGTTTTCAAACACAATCTCGCCATGCCCGCGCGTCGGGTCAATGGTTTCGACCTCACGGCGGCTGACGCCGTCCGCGCTTAAATCTACCGCCACCAGTGACAGCGAGCGCTCGCCCGCACCGCGTGTGTCTGCCAGCACAATGGCGAGCCCGGCAATCATGGCATCAGCCACCGGAATTTTCGTGCCGTTCAGCTTGCCGTCAGCAAAACTGGTTTTCACCGTGGCGGGTGATGGCGGCTGCGTGCCTTCCGAAGAAGCAAGCGTACCGACGCACGCGCCGGTTGCCAGTTGCGGCAACCAGGTTTCTTTTTGTGTCTGATCGCCGAAGTTTTTCAGCGCCTCGGCGGCCAAATAAATGGATGAACTGAACGGTACCGGTGCCACGCAGCGCCCCAGCTCTTCGGCAAGCACGCAAAGCTCCAACGGGCCAAGCCCCAGCCCGCCAAACTCTTCCGGAATGGCCGCGCCCGCAAACCCCAATTCGCACAAGCCCTTCCACACAGCATCGTCATGGCCGGCATCGCCTTCGAGAATTTTGCGGACATGGTCAAATGTACACGTATCGTCGAGAAACTTGCGCGCTTGATCTTTCAGCATTTTTTGATCATCGGAAAAATCGAAATTCATCTTCCCACTACTCCCTAAATTCAAGGCGCTACGCTAACCCGCACCCGACAAAGCGTCAATGTGTCGATTGCGTTTGCAGGCTTGCCATCACGCGCGTAAAGGCGGCTGACACATCAGCGCGGAATTGTGCGAGTTGCGCTTGAAGCTGGCTCGGATCGGGTGCGTGGACGGCGTTCAGCACCATTTCCGTTGCCCCCTGCCCGATCGCATCGCTGTCGGGCTCCAAACAAAGGCTGGAAATCTGCCGTAAAGCGGCATAGTAACTGCCCGCCTCCAGCAGCAACTCATGATCGCCGCGCGCCAACACATCTGCAGCGTTCAGACTTTCCAGCGTGCGCGCCAAACCGCGCGGGCGCGCAATCGGGGGACAATCTGCCGCATGCGCCAAAATGAGCGTTTGCACGATAAATTCAACATCGATGAGGCCGCCGGGCCCGTTTTTGACATCCAGCGGCCCGCGAATTTTTTGGTGTTCAAACAGGCGCGCGCGCATCGCCGCCACGTCATCAACCAGCGCCGCCTTGTCGCGTCGGGTGCATATCACCGCATCCATCACCGCGTTCAACCGCGCGACCAGTTCGGGTGCCCCGGCAATCACGCTGGCTTGCGTCAGGGCCATATGCTCCCACGTCCACGCATCATTTTGCTGATATGCGGTAAAGCTCGACATTTTGGTGACCAGCGGCCCGGCATTGCCCGACGGTCGCAAGCGCATATCGACATCGTACAAGCTGCCTTCGTGCGTCGGCACGGTCAGCCCGCTGATCAGGCGTCGCGCCGCGCGCGCCATCCAAACATCGCCCGCCAGCGGCTTTGCGCCTTTTGAGCTTTGCGCGAAATCGGGGCTGTCGCAGACAATGACGAGATCGAGGTCAGACTGCAAACTCAATTCGCCGCTCCCCAGCTTGCCCATGCCGATAACCGCCATTTCCGCCGTTTCCAGCGGGCCATGGCGACCCGCAATATCGTTTTGTGCGGCGGGCAAAAGCCGGGAAATACTGCGTCGCGCAATATCTGTAAATTGTGCGCCCGCGGTCTGGAAATTCGTCGGATTGGTGAGCAGAAAAACGCCCGTGCGGAACTGGTTGTGATGCACATCGAGGCGCAGTGCATCCATAATCTCGCCAAATTCCAGCCCGCGATCAGCGTCGAAATTATCGGGGTCTTCACCGGCAGGCCGCGTGTCGATGAGAATGTCTACAAGCTGGGCATTGCGCGACAGCCACGCTGACAGGCGCGGCGCCACGCCAACAATATCCACCAACAGCTTGAGCACATTGTCGTTTGATTGAAGCAGGGAAAAAAACTGCACACCGGCCGGCAGATTGGCCAAAAACTGGTCGAACCGGATGAGCGCTTCGTCCGGTTCGGTTGCACGCGAAAGCGCGCCCAGCAAAGACGGCATGAGGCGGGTGAGAATTTCGCGCGCGCGCGGCGATTTGGTGGGCGCCACGCGCCCGGCGTGCCAGCCGCGAATAATCGCCGACACATCGTGGGGACGCTTGAACCCCATCGCCGTCAGATTCCCCAGCGTGTCCGGGTCGTCGTCATTGCCCGTGAACACCAAATTGCCCGTATCCGTTGACAGGCTTTCGGCGTGCTCGAACAATAGCGCATATTCCCCGGCCACATATTCGAGCGTGTCGGTCACGCCAGCGGTTAACGCCACCGCATTTTCAAACCCGGCGAGGCGCGCGAAAACCTCAAGCCCCGCATCGTCCTCGGGCAGCGTGTGGGTTTGTGCATCGAGGCGCATTTGCAGACAATGTTCGAGCCGACGTAAAAACGCATAAGCCGCAGCCATTCCCGTTGCCGTTTCTGCTGAAATCCAGCCCGCCGCGCATAAGCCGTCCAGCATACCGACCGTGGTGCGTCCGCGCAGACTCGGGTCGCGGCCCCCTGCAATTAATTGCTGGGTCTGGACGAAAAACTCGATCTCGCGGATCCCGCCCCGCCCCAGCTTCAAATTATGTCCGCGCACGGCGATGTCGCCATGCCCGCGCACGGCATGGATTTGGCGCTTCATCGAATGGACGTCTTCAATCGAGGCAAAATCATAGTAACGCCGCCACACAAACGGGCCGATCTCAGATAAAAAAGCCTCACCCGCCGCAAGGTCACCGGCAATCGGGCGCGCTTTAATGTAAACCGCGCGCTCCCAATTCTGCCCCACAGTTTCGTAATAAGACAGCGCGGCGGGCACCGAAATGGCCACCTGCGTAGCACCGGGGTCGGGACGCAGGCGCAGATCCACCCGAAACGCAAACCCGTCGGCGGTCGGGGTTTGCAATAGCGCCGCCATATCGCGCACCAGCGTGATGAAAAACTTTCGCATATCGACGCCTGGCGCAACGGGCATCGCATCGGGGGTATAGAAAACCACGAGGTCAATATCGGACGAATAGTTCAGTTCGCCGCCGCCATGTTTGCCCATGGCGAGGACGATGAGGCCGGCATGCGAAACATGCGCCAATTTCTCGGCCGCCACCGCTTCCCCGATGAGCCAATCCAGCGCCGCGGCAACGCAAATATCAGCAAGGCGTGTGAGACAGCCCGTGACCGCAGCGACGTCCCAAATATCGGCAAGGTCGGCAAGCGCCGAAACCAGCGCAATCTTATTGCGCGTATGGCGAAGCACCGCCATGACATCATCGCGGCCGGAACAGGCTTTGACGGCATCGGGCAGCGCGTGCAAGAGCGCGTCGGTATACGCCTCCGCCGACGTGTCGCGCAAGGCCGCGACAACTTCCGGATAGCGTCGCAGCAGCGCGGTAAGAAACGAACTACCCTCGACAATCCGCAAAAACGGGGCGCTGTGCGTGTCAAAAATATGCGCTGTGTCGGCTGGATAGGCGGCGCGGACATCATCGAGCAGCGCACGCGCGTGCCCGCGATCATAGGGGGCAATTGTGCTGCTCTGCGCCGCAGCCACAATATCGAAAAACGCCGTCGGCTTTTGCTTTGTCGACATGAGCTTACCGCTCGCCAACCGATACGCGCAAGGTCGCCACCAACCCGTGCGGAACATTGTCTGACAACGCCAGCCCGCCTCCATGTAATTGGGCAATCGCGTGCACCAAAGACAGACCAATGCCGGAGCCGGGCACATGTCGGCTGGGTTCCAAGCGCACAAAACGCGCCATGGCGCGCGTGCGGTCAGACGCGGCAATGCCCGGGCCCTTGTCGCGCACACAAATCTCGTAAAACACACCCTCGGGGGCTTCGTGTCGGGACAGGTCCAGCGCGATATTTTCGCCGGTGGCGGCATATTTCAGCGCGTTTTCCAGCAAATTCGCAATGGCCTGACTGATCAAGGTGCGTTCGCCGGACACAAGCGCCGCTGTTTCGGGCGCCTCTGTTTCGGGCACCGCTGTTTCGGGCACCCCGACATCGAGACGCCCGCCCATATCGTGAATGACCGGTTCGTAAAGCGCGGCGATATCTGCAACCACCGCAACCAGATCGACCTGCGCCTTGGAGCGCGCCACCGCGCCGCTTTCGAGCCGCGACAGCGACAAAATCGCAGCAAAGTTTTCCAAAAGCATGTCGATGTCTTGAATATTTTGCGCGAGTTGGTCATCGAGTTCGTCTGCCCCCGCGCGCGCCGCACCGGTTTGTGCAATCTGCGCGCGCGTGTTTTCCAACTGCCCGCGTAGCCGGTTAAGGGGGGTCCGCAAGTCATGCGCGATATTATCGGTCACCTCGCGCATGGCAGACATTAGCGTGTTGATGCGCGCGGTCATATCGTTCAGCCGGTCGGCCAGCAGGGTCATCTCATCGCCCCGGCCCGCCAGCGCCACGCGCGTTTCAAACCGCCCTTGCATGATATCGCGCAAGCTGTCGGTAATAATGTCCACCCGCGCCAAGGTGCGGCGCGCCATGAAAATACTGCCGAGCAGACCGATCAGCACCAGCACCGCCGTCGCGCCGGCAAATAATTGCGCCATGGATTTGAGTTGTGCCCGCTCGGGCGCGATATCGCGCGCCACCAGCAAGGCAAGATCATCGGCGAGCACCACGACGCGCCCGCGCACGGCAAACGCATCCGGCCTGTTGCGGTCAGAATCGAGCGGCACAACGAAGGTAATCCAGTCATCCGCCGTCCGGTGGGTCTGGTCGGGGGCGGGAAATGCTGCGAGATTTCCGGCCAAGCGCGTGCCCAGCCCGTCGGCGAGAAAATAAACCATTTCGCCGCCCGCTTGCGCCCGCGCCGTGACAAAATTTTTCACCGTGTCGGCCCCTTGGGTGGCGTGCAGCCGCGAGACCACTGCCGCTTCTTGCCAGACGAGCGCATCCCCACCGCGGCTCAGCGCGCGCGCCATTTCATTGTACAAAAGTGCGAGTGTTGTGCCCGTGACCACCAGAAACACAATCAAATAGACCATCGCACCGCGAAAGGCCGAAGTCTGAAACAGGGCGCGTTGTCTAGCCATCGCCGGCCCGCATCATATATCCGGCACCGCGTATGGTGTGCAAAAGTGCGGGCGTGAAATCGCGGTCAATTTTGCCCCGCAAGCGCGAGATATGCACATCGATCACATTGGTCTGGGGGTCGAATTGATAGTTCCAGACATTTTCGAGCAGCATACGCCGCGTAACCACTTGGCCGCTATTGCGGAGCAGATATTCCAGCAACTCGAACTCACGCGGTTGCATGTCGATCGGCGCGCCTGCGCGCGTCACCGTGCGCGCCACCAGATCCACATTCAGGTCAGCGAGCGTGAGCGATGTCGCGCTTTTGCCCGCCTGACGCCGCCCCAAGGCTTCCAGCCGCGCTGTCAATTCGCTGATGGCATAAGGTTTAACGAGATAATCATCGCCGCCCGCGCGCAATCCGGCGACGCGGTCTTCGACCTCGCCAAGTGCGGACAAAAACAGCACCGGCACAGTTTGGCCCGCCGCGCGCAAATGCTCTACCATGCTCAGCCCGTCGCGTTCGGGCAGCATCCGGTCGACAATCAGAATGTCGTAGCTGCCCGCTTGCGCCATATCAAATCCGACAGCACCGTCTTGCGCCCATGAGACTTGATATCCGGTGCCGGTCAGGGCTTCCATAATCAGCGCAGCGGCGGCGGCATCGTCTTCCACCAATAATATGTGCACATGTTCGGTTGCGTCCATGGCGCAACTCTAACGCTTATTCAACCTCAGATGAAGTGGGGCGTGAAAACACGCTGCGCGCGAACCAGCCTGCGGCCCCCAACAAGAATAGCGGCAACAGCCATAAAATGGCTGTGGGCCCGCCAAAGCGCGGACGAAACAGCACAAACTCACCATAGCGCGCGGTCACGGCATCGCGAATATTCTGGTCGGTGTCGCCCGCGAGAAGGCGGGCACGCACCATGGCGCGCAGGTCACGCGCCAGCGGCGCATCGCTGTCATCGATCGATTGGTTCTGGCAAACGAGGCAGCGAAACTCGAGCGACAAGCTACGCGCGCGCGCCTCGAGTGCAGGGTCGGCAAGTGCCTCGCCCGGGTCAATGGCATGGGCAGGCAGCGCAAACATGCCGATGAGCAAAAATGCCACAATCTGCTTCATGCACCCGCTCGCGTCGCAATGCGGGGACGGCGCACGCGTCCGGCAAGCCCCAGCGTGCCGCCCAATGCCATCACAAAAGCGCCAATCCAGATAAGCGCCACAAACGGATGATACCAAATACGCACCACGCGCTTATCGTCGACCGGCTCGCCAATCACGGCATAAAGATGACCTGCAAGATCGGTCGTAATCGCGGCCTCCGTCGTTTGGCTGCGTTCGGCCTCATAAAACCGCCGCTCGGGCAGCAAAGCGTTGCCGGTATGCGCGCCGTCGAGATAAACCAGCCGCCCCTGTTCGGATGTATAGTTTGGCCCGGCGCGCTCGCGCACCCCGTCAAAGCGCAAGGATTGTTCGCCAATGCTCAGCGTGTCGCCGGGTGCGGCGGCCACGACAAGCTCCTGGCGCCACGCCGTTGCCGCGATAATGCCGATAATCATCACCCCCAAACCGGCATGGGCGACGGGTGCCGACAAAAGCGGTGTTTGGGTGAGATTTTTGACCCGGCGCACGCGTTCAACCATATCCGTCACCGCGCCGCCAACCAGCCAGAACGCACCGCCCAACAGCACCAGCGCCAGTAGCGGCGTGCCGCTGCGCGACAGAGCAAGCCCCAACGTCACCAGCACCGCGGCAAGCGCCGCAGGTGCCAGACGCGCCGCCAGCGGCAAAAGCCGGTCATGGCGCCACGCCAGCAGCGGGCCAAGCGGCGACATTACGAGAAAGGGAATGGTGAGCGGGGCGAAAACCGCATTGAAATATGGCGCGCCGACAGAAATTTTAGGCCCGCCCAGCGCGTCCAGCGCCAACGGATAAATTGTGCCGACAAAAACCGTAACCGTGGCGGTAGCCAGGAAAATATTATTCGCCACCAACAGGGCTTCGCGGCTCACCGGTTGAAACTTGTCCGTCGGCGTGGCCGGCGCGCGCCAGCCGTAAAGCGCCAGCCCGCCGCCAGTGAACAGCGCAAGGATGGCCAGAATAAACAGCCCGCGTGCAGGATCATTGGCAAAGGCATGCACGGAGGTTAGAACGCCCGAGCGCACCAGAAACGTGCCCGCCAGCGACAGGGCGAAAGTGACGATTGCCAGCAGCAAAGTCCAGTTGATCAATGTGCCGCGCCGCTCGGCGACCAATGCGGAATGTAAAAGTGCGGTCCCGGCGAGCCACGGCATGAGCGAGGCATTTTCCACCGGATCCCAAAACCAGAAGCCGCCCCAGCCCAGTTCGTAATAGGCCCAGTAAGACCCCAACGCGATGCCCAGCGTCAAAAACACCCACGCCAAAAGCGTCCACGGCCGCATCCAGCGCGCCCATTGCCGGTCGACCTTGCCTTCCATCAGCGCGGCGACGGCAAAGGAAAAGGTGAGGGAAAAGCCGACATAGCCGGCGTAAAGCAGCGGCGGATGCGCCGCCAAAGCCGGGTCTTGCAAAATTGGGGTTAGGCCGCGCCCTTCAAACGGGGCCGTCTCAAGGCGCGAAAACGGGTTGGAGGTGAACACCAAAAACACCAGAAAGGCAATGCCCATCAGCCCTTGGACAGCGAGAATACGCGCGTGGAGGGCGTGCGGCATGGTGCGTTCACCCCATGAAAAGGCGGCGCCATAAAGCGCAAGTATCACCACCCAAAGCAGCATGGAGCCTTCGTGATTACCCCACACACCGGCAATTTTATAAACCATTGGCTTGGCGATATGGCTGTTGGCATGCACCACGGCAAGCGAAAAATCAGATACGACAAAGCTGTAGGTCAGCGCTGCAAAAGCGATCAGAACGAGGAAAAACTGCGCGCGCGCACTCAAATCTGCGACGCGCATCAAACCGGCCATGCCCGGGCTTGCGCCCGCCAGCCCCGCGCCCACCTGCGCCAGGCAAACACACAGCGCGCAAAGCAGCGCGAAATGACCAAACTCGGCAATCATTTAACCTTTGCTCCCGTTTTGCGGCCAGTTGCATCGGGATAAGCCGCATCGGAATAATCCGTGCCCGGATGGGCGGCGTCGGCTTGCCAGCGTCCGGCGGCTTTCAGCGCATCGGCAACTTCCGGCGGCATATAAGTTTCATCATGTTTGGCGAGAACCGTATCGGCAATGAACATACCAGCGTCATCAAAGCGGCCTTCGGCGACCACGCCTTGGCCTTCGCGGAACAGGTCGGGCAACATGCCGGTAAAACGCACGTCAATTTGATGTGCCAGATCGGTAATCTGAAAGCGCACATTCAGCCCGTCGCGCTGCACCGTGCCGTCGCGCACCAGCCCGCCCACGCGCAGCGCAATCCCCGCAGCGACCGGCTTTTCAGCCAATTCGCTGGGCGCACGAAAAAACACAATATTGTCTTCCAGCGCGGTCAGCGCCAGCATTGCCGCCAGCGCCAGAAACCCCAGCCCCGAAATGATCATCGCCGCGCGCGCGTTTTTGGGTGACATTGTTTCCTCAAAAACTTTCTAAAAAATCTGCCCCAGTATAGGCGCTAACGCGCAAAACTGAACATGTCCATAAAGCCGCATCTTGCACCCATTATGGCGCAGGCACAGCAACGCCGGAATCCGCTTCAGAATCGAGCGCGGCAATCTCGCGATCGAGCATGGCCGCCAATGGCACACCATCGGGTATTTCCGCACGCAGCGCGACAAAAGCCGCACGCGCGCGCGCACTGGCCCCCTGTTGACGCAGCGCAATCGCATACCAGAACCCGGCCTGCAAATTTTCACGCCCGTCCGCCCGCGCAGCTTCCAGCAGATCAAAGGCGGCCGCACTCACAACCCCGCCATCCTGCTCGATCAGTGCAACCGCCAGCCCGGTTAACGCCTCGCTATCGGCTTCGCCCAGCGCAATAAGACGCTGCCAAGCATCGGCGGCTTTCCCATGCTCGCCCACCCCCTGGCGCAAACGCGCCAGCAAGCGCCAGCCTTGCGCGTCATTGGGTCGGCTACGCAATTCCGCCTCAAGTCGGGCGCGCACGGCGTCGGGCGGCAAATTTTCAACCGGCCCCGCCAAACGCGCCGCCAAGGGTTGATCCGGCATGTCCGGTCGGCCCAGAGCAAGGTAAAACGCCACGCTCAAAAGCGGCACACCGATGAGTACACACGAGGCCACCCATCGATTCCCATCGGCTTGCGCGGCGCGCAGCGGCGCAACGAGATACCAGCCCGTACCCATCGCCAGCACAGCC
>MDTB01018858.1_pt1 | contig 29720 bp, 24 predicted proteins | sample 811161 | NCBI WGS metagenome assembly MDTB01 (sample SAMN05326650, study PRJNA326480) | marine metagenome | isolation source: seawater | place: Mediterranean Sea | collected 2009 | reverse complement strand
AGTCTTCTGGGTTAACCGCTTGAGCTTAAGTGTGAATTTAAGCCTAGAGAAATGACATCTTAAATGACAGAACCCGGCTTACAGATTATCTGGCGAATTTATTAATAAGTAATGTTCTACTTTTGTACTTTTTTAAAAAATACAAACTATTGACTAATTCACAAAAACCCATACTATCCCAATTAATCCCACTATAGAGGATGCTTTAAAAAAAAGGAGTTAATACATTTTTTGAGAACATATGTTTTTATCAAGCTACGAAAACAGAATAGACAAGAAGGGAAGGGTTTCAGTGCCAGCAACTTTTAGATCTCACTTAGGTTCAATGGGATACAATGGCTTTATTAGCTACCCATCTTTTAACCACTCAGCTTTAGAAGCTTGTTCACAAGATAGAATAGAAAAACTTTCTAATACAATAGACTCTTTAAATCCATTTGAAGAAAGAAGAGATTATTTTGCTACTTCAATTTTGTCAGAGAGTGAGAATTTACAATTCGACACTGAAGGCAGAGTTTCCTTGTCAGAAAAATTACTTAATCATGCAAAAATTAAAAACAATATTTTGTTTGTTGGTTTAGGAAAAACTTTTCAAATATGGGAGCCAAAAAACTTTGAAAAATTTAAAATTACTGCAAGAAAAAAAGCATATCAAAACAGATCAAACTTAAAATGGGAAAATAAACAAAAGGGAGAACTATCATGAGTATAAATATAGGTGGAGGAGAATTAAAAGAATTAAAACCTAGAATATTAGTATTAGGCGTAGGTGGTGCAGGAGGAAATGCAATTAATGCAATGATAGAAGCAGGTATGGAAGGTGTAGAATTTGTTGCAGTAAATACAGATGCACAAGATTTAAAAATGAGTAAAGCTCATGCAAAAATACAAATAGGAATGAATTTAACAAAAGGTTTAGGAGCTGGAGCAAAACATGATATTGGGCAGGCTGCAGCTGATGAATCTTTTAATGAGATCACAAGTTTTATGCAAGGTGCAAATATGGTTTTTATAACATCAGGTATGGGCGGCGGTACTGGTACTGGAGCTTCACACGTGATAGCAAAAGCTGCAAGAGAGCTGAATATTTTAACAGTAGGCGTAACGACATTACCTTTTTCTTATGAAGGACCTAAAAGAATGAGACGAGCAGTAGAAGGCTTGGAAGAATTTAAAAAACATTTGGACACTGTCATTGTTGTGCCAAATCAAAACCTTTTTAAAATTGCAAGTGAAACAACAACTTTTGAAGAGTCATTTAATTTGTCCAACAATGTTTTAAAACATGGAGTTCAAAGTGTTACTGATTTAATGGTAAGACCAGGTATGATTAACCTAGATTTTGCTGATGTTGAAACCGTTATGAGTTCTATGGGCAAGGCAATGATGGGAACAGGTGAGGCGGAGGGAGAAAATAGAGCCATGGCAGCTACAGAGATGGCGCTTAATAATCCCTTGATAGATGAATATTCTTTACAAGGAGCTAAAGGTTTATTGATAAATATTACAGGAGGAAATGACCTTACTTTATTTGAAGTCGATCAATCAGTAAATAAAATTAGAGCAGAGGTTGACCCCGAAGCTGAATTAATATTTGGCGCAATAAAAGATGAGGGCATGACAGGTAAAATTAGAGTTTCAATAGTAGCAACAGCGCTTGACGGCCATAAAACTGAAAATAAAACTGTTTTAAATATGTTTTCTCGAGTTCAAAATAGAAATCACGGTTACTCTGAAAATTTATTTTCTCAGAGCCCGAGAATGGAAAACAATACTTTGAATTCTATTGACGGTGCTACTGCTTTAAAACTTGATGAAAGTTTCCAATTACACGAAGAGGAACAAAGTAACTCAACAAAGACCTTTGAAAACAGTTTAGAGGACGAAAATATTAGTGTTGATATGAATGAGAATGAACAAACATCTAATATACCCTCGGGAGTTTCAATTGAAAGTGCATCCTATATTGAGAGCAATAATTTAGAAAAAAATGAAAGTTTGAAAGATAATGAAGAGGAATATACACCAAAATTATTTTCCGAACATCAAGGCGATCAATTAGAGGAAGTAAACTCAGATGCTAATGATAGCGATCAAGATAACAACAACTCGGAGCAGTTATTTGATCAAGATATAAATGAGGAAGAAGATTTTGAGATTCCTGCTTTTCTCAGAAAACAAAAGTTTTAATGATCCAGCCCTGGACTAATGAACAATCAAATCTCATCACTGGAATTCTCCCATTTTCCAGTGATGTTGAATGAAGTTTTAAAAATATCTTCACCGGTAACCGGTATCAATTTCATTGACTGCACTTTTGGCGGGGGAGGATTTTCAAAAGAAATTTTAAAATTTTCAAATACTAACGTTAAAGCTATTGATAGAGATAAAAAAGCCTTATCAGAAGCGAAAGAATTAGAAAAACAATTTCCAAAAAGATTCAAATTTTATCAAATGAAATTCAGTCAGTTAGATACGATTTCAAACGATAATGTTGATGTAGTAATTTTTGATTTAGGACTTTCCTCAATTCAACTAGATGATCTCGATAGAGGATTTTCATTTAAGTCTAAAAAGAAATTAAATATGACAATGGGTCTCAATGAAATTTCAGCTCTAGATGTAATTAATAATTTGAGTGAAATAGATTTAAAATTAGTAATTAAAATTTTGGGTGAAGAGAAAGAAGCATCTAAAATTGCTAAAAGCATTGTTAAACATCGAGTAGAAAAAAAAATAACTAATACATCAGATTTAGTCAAAATAATTGAAAAAAGTAAAAAAAAAAATTTCTCATCCAAAATTAACCCTTGTACTAAAACTTTTCAAGCGTTGAGGATTTTTGTTAACAAAGAGATTACAGAATTAATTAATGGGATTATCAATGCAACTAAAAAATTAAAGCCCGGTGGAAAAATTCTAGTTATTAGTTTTCATTCTATAGAAGACAGAATTATAAAGTATTTTTTTTCAAATTTTTCAAAAAATAAATCTAGACCTTCAAGATATTTGCCGGAAGATAAAAATATAGAAACAAATCTATTTGAGGAATATAAAAATCATATATTTTATCCGTCAAAAAATGAAATAAATCATAATAAACGAGCTAGATCTGCAAAACTTAGATATGCGATTAGAAGTAAAAATAAATTCGAACATCCACAAGATTTAATAAAAAAATTTAAAAAGTATTTAGATTTAGAGGCTATTAATGCTTAGAACAAGATTTATAATTTCTATAAGTATATTTGTTATTTTTTTAATAATTACTTCTGCAACAAAAAATAAGACAAGATTGATAGAAAAAAAAATATCAAATTTAAATGCAAAAATTTTAATAAAAGAAAAGGATATTAATGAAACTCAACTAGATTTTTATTACCTTACTTCACCATCAGAAATAGAAAAAAAATTAGATATTATAGGATTAAACAACTATCAACCAATTAAACATTCGAATATATTTTTAAATTTTTTAGATTTTACTAAAATCCAAAACAAAATTACAAATCTTGATAAAATAAATGAAAAAAAAATTCAATAAAAATAAGAATGTTAATCAAACAAGTTTTTATTTTGAAGATTATTTAGAAATTAACAAAAAAAATAAAATATTAAAAAAATCAAATAATTTTCATGATAGAATTTATTTGTTATTTTTTTTCTTTTTTTCTTTGATTCTAATTTTTTCGATTAAAATTACTCATATTTCTATAAATAAAAAAAATACATTTAATATAGTTGAACAAAAATCGAAATTCACTCTATTAAGAAGAGATATAGTTGATAGAAATGGAGTGATAATTTCTAGAAATATCAACACATTCCATGCTGCAATAGATCCAAAACTAGTTAAAGATAAAAAAAACTTTTTAATAAAATTAAGATTAAATTTTCCAGAGCTTTCAACTAATGAAATCAAAACAAAATTATACGGAAATAAATATTTCCGAATTAAAAAAAGAATAGATCAAATAGAAAAAAAAAAGCTATGGGCTCTGGGAGAGAAAGCGATTAAGTTCGAGCCATTCCAAGCAAGAATGTATACACATGGAGATTTATTTAGTCACATCGTTGGCCAAGTTGATTATGATAATTTTGGTATATCGGGTATTGAAAAATATTTTGACAGAGAATTAAAAAATAAGAATAAATTAAACGAACCTTTAAAATTAACATTAGATAGCAACATTCAATATGTCATTAATAAAGAATTAAATAATGCTGTTAAAATTTTTGAAGCCACAGGAGGCGGCGCATTATTAATGGACATAAATAATGGTGACATTATATCCTTAGTATCATTACCAAACTTTAATATTAATCAAAGAAAAAATATTAGAGATAAAAAGTTTATTAATAAAATAACCAAAGGTGTATACGAACTTGGTTCAATTTTTAAAACTTTTACAGTAGCATTGGCTCTTGAGCATAAAATCGTAGATACAAATACAATTATCAAAAACATACCAAAAAAAATAAAATGTTCTATACACGAAATCACTGATATGAAAGAACACCCAAAAAATTTGTCAGTGGAAGAAATTTTAGTAAGATCCTCTAACACAGGCTCAGTAATACTTGCAAAAAAAGTTGGAGAAGAAAATTTTAAAAAATTTATAAAAAAAACAAAACTAACTAAGAATCCTGAAATTGAATTAGAAGAAGTAGGTGTACCTCATGATCTGAAATGGAATAAATGTAAGTTAGAAACAATTTCTTTTGGTCATGGCATTACAACTACACCACTTCAAGCTACAGCTCTATATGCCGCAATAAGTAATGGAGGAAAATTAATTGAACCAAGTTTAATTAAAGAAAGAAAAATTAAAAAATTAGAGACAATAATTTCTAATGAAACAAGCTACAAGTTAAGAAATATTTTAAGAAAAGTTGTGAGTAGTAAAAATGGAACAGCAAGTTTAGCTGACAAGGATGGATATTTTGTAGGAGGAAAAACTGGTACTGCTGAAAGTTATGGATCTAAAAAAAATAGGATAAATACTTTTATTTCCGTTTTTCCAACAATTAAACCAAATTATACCCTGTTCGTTATGCTTGAAAATCCTAAAATTAATAAGAATTTAATTTATAATTATAGAGGCGTTAAGACCAAAGCGCCTTACAATACGTCTGGTTGGAATTCTGTTTATGTTGCAGGCAAAATAATAGAAAAAATTGGGCCAATTTTAGCCATAAAAAACGACGAGTTTATTGATCAGCATGTTGTTGAAAAATTTAATTAAAAATATTTCTAAAGATAAAAAAAATATTACTATTTCTGGACTTTCAACGAAAAGTGATGAAGTAAAAAAAAATAATATTTTTTTTGCCATCAAGGGAAATAAAGTAAATGGTGAAAACTATATTAACAACGCAATCACTAATGGGGCCTCTGTAATTGTTTGTTCAAAAAATTATAAAATTAAACATAAAAATATTCTTATAATAAAAACAAATAAAGTGAGAAATCTTTTAAGCGAGACAGCTTCAAGGTTTTATAAATCAAAGCCCAAAAATATTTTTGCAGTAACTGGTACAAATGGAAAAACATCAGTAGCTGATATGTTTTACCAATTATTAAGAATAAATAATATATCTGCTGCATCAATCGGGACTCTTGGGGTAAAGTATAATAATAAAGTCATTAAAACAAATCTAACTTCTCCTGACACAATTACTCTTCATAAAACATTAAATAATTTGAAAAAGAAAAAAATTGATAATGTAATTATCGAAGCATCAAGTCATGGTTTGCAACAAATAAGATTACATAATATTAATTTTAAAGCAGCAATTTTTACAAATTTTAGCCAAGACCATTTAGATTATCACAAAACTATGAAGGCATATTTAAATTCAAAATTGCTATTGTTTAGGAAAATCTTAAAGAAAAAATCTGTAATTATTTCAGATAAAAGAATTCGAGAATTCTCAATTTTAAAAAAGATAGCTCAAAGGAGAGGTTTAAAAATTTTAAATATAGATAAAGAACTAAAAAAAATTATGAATATTCCCTTAGATTACCAAAGTGAATTCAAGATAAAAAATTTGACTATGGCAATCGAAGCAGTGAAATTATGTGGATTAAAACATGATTTTATTTATGAAGCGATAAAAAAATTAAAAAACACAAATGGAAGGCTTGAATTAATTATAAAGTATCCAAACGATATTAAAGTTTTTATAGATTATGCCCATACTCCTGACGCTTTATTGAAAACACTTCAAGCTTTAAAAAATAATTTTGGAAATAATATTACTTTAGTTTTTGGATGTGGCGGTGAAAGAGATAAAAAAAAAAGACCAATAATGGCAAAGATAGCTAACCAAAATTGTAAAAAAATTTATATTACAGATGATAATCCAAGAAACGAGAACCCAAAAAAAATTAGAACTGAACTTTTAAAATATATTTCCAAAAATAAAGTCTTTAATATTGGCAAAAGATCATTAGCTATAAAAAAAGCAATTCAAAACGCAAACCCTCAAGAGATAATATTGATTGCAGGTAAAGGACATGAAGAACAGCAAATTTATAGTAACAGAATATTTAATATTTCTGATAAAAAAATTATAAAAAAGATAAAGCCAAAAATAAAAAATTTAACAAAAAAAAATCATAACTATCTGCAAAATAAATTAATATTACAAAAAATCTTAGGTAAAAAAGAAGATCTTAATTTTAATAGTATATCTATTGATTCGAGAAAAATTAAAAAAGGTAATTTATTTTTGGCAATTAAAGGAAAAAAAAGTGATGGAAATCAATTTGTGTATAATGCTATTAAAAAGGGAGCTGGTTGTGCAATTACTACTTCAAATTATAAAAAAATAAACAAAAAAATAATAAAAGTTAAAAACTCAATTTCATTTTTAAATCAATTTGCTAAACTAAAACGGGAATATTCTTTAGCTAAAATAATAGCTGTAACAGGAAGTGCAGGTAAGACATCTTTAAAAAATTTAATCAAAGATTTATTGCAAAATTTTGGCAAAACTTTCTCTTCACCAAAATCTTTTAATAATCAACTGGGAGTTCCAATCAGCTTATCCAACCTAAGTTTTGGAGATCAATTTGGAATTTTTGAGGTTGGCATGAGCAAATCTGGAGAAATAAAAAATCTTACTAAATTAATCAAGCCTGATATAGGAGTTATAACAAATATCGGTGAAGCTCATTTAGAAAATTTTAAAAATATTAATGGTATAGCTAAAGCTAAGTCAGAAATTATTGAAGAAATTAAAGCAGGTGGAACAATCATTTTGAATAGAGATGAAAAATTTTTTAATTATTTATTCAAAAAAGCAAACTCTTATAAATTAAAAGTTTCAACTTTTGGAACGCATATAAACTCCGATATTCGTTTAAAGAAAATATCAAAAATAGGCAGAAGATCAAAATTATTTGTAAATATAAATAATCAAATGATTGATTTTGAAATTAAAGATTTAAATATTCACAATGTACTTGCTGCACTGGCAGTTTTAAGGGAGCTGAAAGTTGATATTTTTAAAATAAAAAATAAATTTAAAAATTTTGAGTCACCCGAAGGAAGAGGTAAAAGTTATTTAATATCAAGATATAAAAAGAAATTTAAACTAATCGATGAAAGTTATAATGCAAATCCATTATCTGTAAAAAACGCTATTACAAAGCTCGATAAAATTAAAAAAAAAGGATTTAAAAAGTACTTGATACTGGGCGATATGCTTGAATTAGGTCCTGAATCTAAAAAATACCATGAAGAATTGTCAAAAGTTATTAACAAGTCTGATATTGATAAAGTATTCGTTAAAGGAAAAAAAACAATTTTCACATATAAACAACTTAATAAAGATAAAAGAGGAAATATTTTACAAAATATTGAAGATATCGATTTCAGCTTAAGTAAAATGATAGCAAAAAATGATTATCTTATGATCAAGGGATCGAATGCAACTGGGCTTAACAGTTTTAGCAAAAAAATGATAAAGGGGATATAAGTGCTTTTTAATCTACTCACTTCTTTAATCGAACAGTATTCATTTTTAAACGTATTTAAATATCTGACTTTTAGGACTGGTTTATCTGTCGTTACTTCCCTGATAGTTGTATTTATAATTGGAGGTCCATTAATAAAATTATTCTCAGAAAAAATGATAACTGGCCCAATAAGACAAGATGGACCAATAGATCATATTATCAAAAAATCTGGGACACCTACTATGGGGGGTGTAATAATAATCATTGGCATTATATCTGGCACAATTTTGTGGGCAGATCTAACCAATATCTATGTTTGGACTCTAATTTTTGTTTCGTTATCTCTTGGTGCTTTAGGGCTTTTAGACGATATATTAAAAATTAAATATAAAAATTCAAGAGGTCTTAAATCAAGTTACAAATTTATCGGTCAAATTTTAATCAGCATGTTAACTCTTTTAATTTTGATAAAATATTCAGACCATGAATATTTGTATAATCTTTATTTTCCCTTTTTTAAAAATTTAATATTATACTTGGGTATATTCTTCATTCCTTTTGGTTTATTTGTAATTATAGGAGCATCAAATGCCGTTAATTTAACAGATGGATTAGATGGATTAGCAACTGTACCAGTAATGTTGGTAGCACTTTCATTTACTTTAATTTCTTACGTAGTTGGGAATACAATTTTTTCTGAATACTTGCAGATCCAATATATCCCAGATGTTGGTGAGTTAGCTATTTTTTGTGGATCAATTGTAGGAGCTTGCCTAGGCTTCCTCTGGTATAATGCACCACCAGCAAAAATTTTTATGGGTGATACAGGCTCACTATCATTAGGAGGTTCACTAGCTGCAATAGCAATTATTGTTAAACATGAAATTGTTTTAGCTATTATTGGTGGATTATTTGTTTTAGAGACTGTCTCAGTAATTATTCAAGTTATGTCTTTTAAATTAACCGGTAAAAGAATATTTAAGATGGCGCCTATTCACCATCATTTTGAAAAAAAGGGCTGGGCAGAGTCTACAATTGTAATTCGATTTTGGATTATCGCTATTATTTTAGCATTGATTGGGTTAGCAACATTAAAACTAAGATAGAATATGCTCCAAAATCTTAAACTCAAAGAACTGTCGTTTCTTGTTTATGGACTTGGTTTGTCTGGACATTCAGTCATAAAATTCTTTAAAAAAAATAAGATAAAAAAATTCAAAGTTTGGGATGACGTACAAATAAATATTTTAAAACATCTCAGACCAAGAAAATTGACCGAAACCTTAAATAAAGTTGATTATATTGTTCTAACGCCAGGTATTAGTTTAATTAAAAATAAAAATTTAGTAAAATTTAAAGATAAAATCATTACAGATATTGACTTATTTTATTTAAATAATAATAAAATTAAAAGTATTGTTGTGACAGGCACAAATGGCAAGTCCACAACTTGCAAAATGTTGGCACATATGCTTCAAAAAAATAAATTTAAATTTTCACTAGGTGGAAACATCGGTACTCCGATTTTAGATGTAAAAAATTCAAAAAATAGTTACGTGATAATAGAAGCATCTTCGTTTCAGCTTTCCCATTCAAAATTTATCAGTCCCAATTATGCTCTTTTTCTTAATTTGACAAATGATCACTTAGACTGGCATGGCAGTAAAAATAATTATTTAAATTCAAAACTTAAAATTTTTAGTCTTCAAAATAAATATGATTATGCGATAATTAATAAAAAATTAAAAAAAAAATTTAAAATTAAAAAATTCTTAAGTAAGTTAATTACTCCCAAAATTACAGATTATAATAAGATAAAACATAAAATTAAAAACAATTATTTGAAATCCAATATTAATGATGAAAATATGAGTTTTGTTTACACTTTTGCTAAATTACTAAGAATAAAAGATAAATCTTTTGTAAACTCAATGACATCATTTAAAGGCTTGCCACATAGGTTTGAAATATTTCTTAAAATAAAAAATATCACTTTTATTAACGATTCAAAGGCAACCTCGTTTAAAGCTGCTCAGTCAGCTATCTCTAGTCTAAAAAATATTTACTGGATTTTAGGAGGCGTTCCAAAAAAAAAGGATTATCTAAAATTATCAAGGTTTAGAAAAAATATTATTAAGTGTTATTTAATTGGAAAAAATATAAACTTTTTCAAAAAACAGATTAAAAAAAATAAGTTAGATTTTTCAATAACTAAAAATTTAAAAAATTCAATTATTCAAATTTTAAAAGAAAGTAAATTAAAAGAAGATTCTATCAAATCTGTTTTATTAAGTCCAGCCGCGGCTTCTTTCGATCAATTTGCTAATTTTGAAAAGCGAGGTGATGAATTTAAACAGTTATGTAATAGATATGCTAGATAGATCATTTAAATTTTTATTTGTAAACTATTGGAGAAGCATAGATAAAAAAATTTTATTTAGTTTTTTTATATTATTTTTTTTAGGTTTATTTTTTTCATTTTCTTCAACTTCATTTCTCGCTGGTGAAAGACTGGATAAAAACTATTATTTTTTTTTTACTAAACATCTTTTTTTTTCGATTTTTGCTATTACAATTATGATCATTATTTCAGTAATACAAGTTGAGTTGCTTAAAAAACTAGTTGTTCCAATATTTATTTTATCATTTATTCTTTTAGCATTGGTACCAATAATTGGAATAGAAGTTAAGGGCGCTAAGCGATGGATCGATTTTTACTTTTTTAGAATACAGCCAATTGAAATTTTGAAACCTTTTTTTATTTTGATGACGGTAAAAATTTTAACTTTTGAAAAATTTAAAAGCTCTCAATTAAAATATATTTTAAGTTTTATGCTTTTGTGTGCAGTTATAATTTTATTAATCGATCAGCCAGATTTAGGTCAATCAATATTGTTGATAGGCAGCTGGGTTGCAACCGTTTTTATTTCTGGTGTGAGTTTAGTTTATATATTTGTTTTCTTTTCAATTTTTTTGATATCACTTAGTTCTTTGTTATTTTTTTTGCCGGAAAAATTTGGGTATATAATTAATCGACTAATTGCTTTTTTTGACCCCAGTCAGGGAGATAGATTTCAGTCATCTTCAGCTCTAGATGCTATAAAGTTGGGTGGGTTAACAGGGCAAGGTATGGGCGAGGGTATATTAAAAGAAAGTGTTCCAGAAGCCCATACCGATTATGTGATTGCAGTAATCTCTGAGGAATATGGTTCAATAGTTTCAATAATGATATTAATTATTTTTTTATTTATTTCTTTCAGAATTATTAAAAATTGCTTTAATCAAGATGATCAATTTTTAAAGATTTCCTTGAGCGGATTGGCGACGTTATTAATATTTCAGACTTTTATACATGCTGGTGTAAACACTAACTTGCTACCAACAACAGGCATGACTTTACCTTTTTTAAGTTATGGTGGATCGTCCCTAATTGGAAGTGCAATTTTAGCTGGATTAGTTTTGAATTATACGAAAAATAAAGCATATTTATATGACTAAAAAAAAAATACTAATTGCTACTGGCGGAACCGGGGGACATATTTTTCCAGCCTATAGTTTAGCAAATTATTTATTAAATAAAAATTTTAATGTAAAGTTGACTACAGATAGAAGAGGTCTTAAATATCTTGAAAGTTATAAAAATCTTAATTTAATTAAAATTTATTCATCCCCATTAGTAAAAAAAAATTCTATAAAATTATTATTTTCAATTTTTATAATTATATTTTCAATTATTAGATCTTTTTTATTTCTTTTATTAAATAGACCTGTAATTATTATTGGCATGGGCGGATATTCATCATTTCCAGTTTGTATTGCCGCGTCAATTTTAAGAATAAAATTTATCATTTATGAGAACAATCTAGTCATTGGAAAAGCTAATAAATATTTATTACCATTTGCTAAAAAAATATTTGTTTCTTACGAAGATTTAGAAGGTATTCCAGAAAAATATAAACCTAAAATAGTTGAAGTAGGAAATATAGTACGTAGTAAAATAATTAATTCAAATTTTAGTTATCAGACAAATAGATTTGATAATATAAAAATTTTAGTATTAGGAGGCAGCCAAGCAGCAGCAGTATTTGCTGAAGAACTTCCAAAGATATTTAAAGAATTAAAAAACTCAGATATAAAATTAAAGGTTTTTCAGCAATGTCAAAAAAATCAAAATGAAAAACTTTACCAATTTTATAAAAACGCAAATATAGATTGTGAAATATTTAATTTCACAGACAAGATCATTGATTACTACTCAAAAGTAAATCTTGTTATTACTAGATCAGGCGCATCTGTTTTGGGTGAACTGATAAATGTAAAAATACCTTTTATTTCAATACCGCTACCAACTTCAGCTGATAATCATCAATTAAAAAATGCAAGTTTTTATAAAAAAAAAGGCTTTGGATTATTGTTGGAAGAAAAAGATATTAAAAATAAATTGTACAAGCTAATTTTGTCACTTTTTAAAGATAAATCACTGATTAATAATATCTTATCTAATCAAAGACAATATTCGGACAAAGATATTTATCAAAATTTAATTTCTGAAATAGAAAAAATTTTAAATGAAAAAAATTAACTTAGGTCAAAAAGATATTATTCATTTTGTTGGAATCGGAGGTATTGGGATGAGCGGTTTAGCACAAATTATGAAAAACATGGGATTTGTAGTTCAAGGCAGTGACCAAACTAAAAATAAAAATACTTCAAGTTGTTTAAAATCAGGAATAAAAATATTTATTGGTCATTCGATGAACAATATTAAAAATGCTACTATTCTAGTAAAATCTTCGGCAATTAAAAATAACAATATTGAACTCAAATATGCAAAAAAAAATAAACTTCCAGTCTATTCAAGAGCAGAAATCCTAGCAGATGTTGTTTCTTTAAAAAAAACCATAATAATTACAGGTTCACACGGAAAAACTACTACGACTTCTTTAGCTGCTAAAATCTTGTCAGATCAAAAATTGGATCCAACTATTATCAACGGAGGAGTGATAAATTCTCTTAAAAGCAATGCAAAACTTGGAAAAGGTGAGTGGGCAATACTGGAAGCCGATGAGTCCGACGGAAGTTTTTTGAAATTACCAATCAATTACTCAATTGTCACTAATATAGATTATGAACATTTAGATTATTATAAAAATTACAAAAATTTAGAAAAATCTTTTATAGAATTTATTAATAAAACACCACCAACGGGAAAATCTATAATTTGTGTTGATAGTAATAATGTGAGAAAAATTTTGAAAAAAATAAAAAGTAAAAATATTTTAACATATGGGGAAAATAAAAGAGCTGACTTCAAAATAAAAAAAATAAGATATTATTCCGATAACACAACCTTTGATTTAAGATTTAAGGATAAAAATAAAATAAATAAAAATATTAAGAATATTAACGTTAAATTATTGGGAAAACATAATGTATTAAACGCGGCAGCTGCTTTTATTGTTTGCCTTAACCTCGGTGCAAACATAAATATAGTAAAAAGATCACTTAAGAATTTTTCTGGAGTACAAAGAAGAATGACTAAAGTTTTTTCAGTAGATAAAAATGATTTCTATGATGATTATGCACACCATCCAACTGAAATTTGTTCAATTTTAGAAGGGGTCCAAAAAGTAAATTCAAATAGAAAAATTATTAGCGTTTTTGAACCTCATAGGTACTCCAGAGTGATGTCTTTAAAAAACCAGTTTTCTAAATCTTTTTTCAATTCAGATCTAGTAATTTTATGCCCATTATATGCAGCAGGTGAAAAAAGAAGCTTGAAATTTAATTTACTTAAATTTGCTAGTTTGATTGCTAAAAACTCTAATACCCAAGTTGTAGTGGTAAAAAATGAAAGAGAATTAGGTAAATATTTCAGAAAAAATTTAATTAGCAACGAAATAATAATTGGGATGGGGGCAGGATTAATATCTAAATGGATATCATCCTTAAAAGATAAATTATGATTTTAAATAGTAATTTCTTAAAAAAATTTGAGGGAAATATAAATCAAAATGTTAATTTATCTAATTATAGTTGGTTTAATTTGGGCGGTAATGCAGAGTATTTCTATAAAGCAAAAGATAAAGATCAACTTATTGAATTTTTAAAAGAAACAAAAAGAAAAAAATTAAAAACAACAATACTTGGCGCTGGCTCTAATACTTTGTTCAGAGATAATGGCGTTAAAGGAGCTGTAATAAAATTAGGTAATGATTTTTCCTATACAAAATTAACAGATAAAAATATTTTGGAAGTGGGTGCTGCCACCTTAGATCGTAGAGTCGCCAATTTTGCTAAAGAAAATAGTATTGGAAATTTAGAATTTTTATCATGTATTCCAGGTTCTATTGGCGGAGCTGTTATAATGAACAGCGGATGTTATGAAAATGATATATCCAGAATTTTAGTATCTTTTAAAGCTATAGATAAAAATAAATTAACAGAAATTGAAATTAAAAAAGAGGACATAAAATTTTCATATAGAGGATCTGACCTACCAGATAATTTGATTATTATTTCAGCTAAATTAAGAGGCGCTTTTAGCAAAAAGGAAATGATAGAAAAAAAACAATTAAATTTTATTGAAAGAAAAAAAATGTCTCAACCAAGTCAAATTAAAACATGCGGAAGTACTTTTAAAAATTTAACCCGAGATAAAAAAGCTTGGATGCTGATCAAAGAAGCTGGTTGTGAAAACTATCGTGAAGGTGATGCGACAATTTCAAAAAAACATTGCAATTTCTTTGTAAATGACGGTAACGCTAAATCTTCTGATATTGAGAACTTAATAAAAAAAGTTAAAAAAAAAGTTTATGAAAAAACTGGAGTAGATCTAGAGTTAGAGATTAAAATTATAGGTGAATAAAAAAAAATTGAAAAATGTTTTAGTAGTTTTAGGTGGTACATCTGGCGAGAGAACTATTAGTTTAGAAAGTGGAAGGGCATGTATAAAAGCTCTAAAAAGAAAAGGATATAACGTTTCAACATTTGATCCAAAAATTAAAAATTTTAACAAGATTAATAAAAAAAATACAGATGTTATTTTTAATGCTCTTCATGGAAGAGATGGAGAAGACGGTATAGCGCAAAGTTATTTTGAATATTTAAAAATTCCTTATACACACTCAGGAGTAATAAGTTCTTTTAACGCCATGAATAAAATTATTTCAAAAGAAATATTTATCCAAAACAAGATTAAAACTCCCAAATATTTTTCAATGAAAAAATCAGAGTACAAAGAAACCCCCATACAAAAAATTGTTAAAAAAAAAAAATTTATCTATCCTATTGTTTCAAAGCCAATTAATGAAGGATCAAGTTTAGGTGTGGAAATTTGTAAAAATGAAAAAAAATTAATTAAATCAACTCACTCTTCATTTAAAAAATATGATGAATTAATTTTTGAGGAATATATTGGAGGCCAAGAAGTTCAAGTAGCGGTAATTAATGGAAGCCCTCTTGGAGCAATTGAGCTTATTCCAAAAAGATTATTTTATGATTATAAAGCTAAGTATACCAAAAAAGCAAAAACCAAACATGTAATGCCAGCAAGATTATCCAAAAATAAATATAATGAAGTTTTAAAAATTGCAAAAAAAACACATAAAGCATTAGATTGCAGAGGTATAACTAGATCAGATTTTAAATTTTACAATAATAGTTTTTATTTATTGGAATTAAATACACAACCAGGAATGACTAGTTTATCTTTAGTTCCTGAAATAGCTAATTACAAAGGATTAACATTTGAAAATTTAGTTGAAAAAATTTTATTAGACGCAAGCATTGATAGATGAAAAATCGTATAATAATTGCTATAGCATTATTAGTCTTATTAACTACGATAACCTCACAAAAAAAAATAATTTTTTCAAATTTTAATTTAAAAGCAATCGAAATAGAAAATAATTTTTTACTTAAAAAAAAGGATATAAAAAAATTACTTACTCCAATTTATAACAAAAATCTCATTTTCTTAAATAATACTGAAATTGAAAAACTGTTATTAAAGAATAGCTTTATTGATAGCTTTAATGTTAAAAAAAAATATCCAAGTACATTAAAGATTAAATTATTTGAGAAAAAACCAATTGCAATTTTATTTAATAAAAAAAATAAATATTATTTGAGTGAAAAAATTGATTTAATTGAATTTAAAAGATTATCAGAAATTCAAGACTTACCATATGTATTTGGAAATAAAGATGATTTTAAAATTTTTTATGATACTTTAATTAAAATTAATTTTCCTTTGAACCTAATTAAGAAATATACCTTGTATGAGACTAATAGGTGGGATTTAGAAACTGTTAATAACAATATAATAAAGCTACCCCCTAAAAATTATGCTAATAGTCTTAAAAATTATTTAGATTTAATAAATAAAGATAATTTTAAAAAATATAATACATTCGATTACAGGATAAGTAATCAACTTATCTTAAAATAATATATGAAAAATCACTCTTTAACACTTTATCTTGAAATAAATGGTTTTGATTATATTTTTTTTGTTGGTGAAATTGATGAGGAAGGTAATTTTAAAATTACTTATAAGTTAGAATTCAGATTAAAAGATACCGATAATACAAAAAATTTAAATTCAGAAAATATTTTTGATGAAATAAAAAAAAATGTATATTTAATTGAGCAAAAAATTGGACATACATTTAATGAAGTGGTCTTAATTTTAGAAAATTTTAATCCTACATTCATTAATTTAACAGGTTATAAAAAATTAAATGGATCTAGAGTTTTAAGAGAAAATATAACTTACATTTTAAACACTTTAAAGTCATGTGTCTATGAAGCTGAAACTAAAAAAACTGTAATACATATTTTTAATTCAAAATTTTATTTAGATAATAAAAAAATTAACAACTTACCCATTGGACTTTTTGGGGAATTTTATTCTCATGAGCTAGGATTTACTTTAATTGATACAAATAAATATATTAAATTACAAAATATATTTGATCTGTGCAATTTAAAAGTTAAAAAAATGATAACAAAAAGTTTTATTGAAGGAGCGAATACTAGCGATAATTTCAAAAATATAGATACTTTTTTTCAAATTCGAATTAAAGAAAATGAGTCTAAAATATTTTACTTTGAAAATGATTCTCTTAAATTTGAACAAAATTTTAAATTTGGTTCAAATATCATATTAAAAGATATTTCCAAAATCACTTCATTGAGCATGATTAACATTCAAATAATATTAGAAAAAATAGATTTTAACGATAAATTATCAGACGACGAACTTATTGAAGAAAAATATTTTGAAAAGGGTGATTTTAAAGCAATTAAAAAAAAATTAATCTATGAAATAGCTTTAGCCCGAATTAAAGAGATATCTGAACTTTTATTTTTCAATAATCTTAACTTAAGCCATTACAATAAAGGGTCAAAAGTTATTTTTTTTGATATTAATAATAAATCTCAATCCAAGAGTTTAGATAAAATTTTTGAAAAGGTTTTTTCGTCAAAATGTGATCGAGATTTCAAGATCTTAAACAATGTAAATAGTGAGAACTTGCTAATTACGGCAAATAAACTTGTCCATTTTGGTTGGAAAAAAGAGGCTATTCCTATTGCTTCTTCAAAGAAATCTTTTATTGCCAGCATTTTTGATACATTTTTTGGTTAACTGTTGTTTTTTGAAACATTAGTTGTTTTTAGCTTAGAGAGCAGCTTGTATATAAAAGCGCTGTGTCTGAAATTTATCAAAAAACTCTCTATAAACCTATAGAATTCGAAGGTATAGCTCTTCATTCAGGAATAAGATCTAACATTAAGATAAATCCCGCTAAAGAAGATTTTGGTGTCGTTTTTAAAAGGATAGACTTAGAAAAAAATAATTTAATAGAAGCAAATTATAAAAACGTAACTTCAGCAAAATTATGTACTACATTAGAAAATAATGAGGGAGCAAAAGTATCAACAGTCGAACACTTATTAGCAGCATTATATATTGCAGGTATAGATAACGCTTTTATTGAAATCGATACAGATGAAGTTCCGATAATGGATGGATCTGCTAAAGATTTTTTAGATACAATAAAAAGTTCAAAAATTAAAACTTTGTCTAAGAAAAGAAAATATTTGGAAATAACTGAAAAAATTGAATTGGTTGATGGGGAAAGAAAAATTTCAATTGAACCCAGTAATAAAATTTTAGAGGTTAATTTTCAACTTAACTATGAAAATAAAATTATTGGAAAGCAAAAAAATGTAATAAATTTTCATAAAGATAATCTAAATGATGTTTATAGCTCTAGAACTTTTTGTTTGTTTAAAGATATCGAAAAAATTAAAAAGGCTGGTTTAGCAAAGGGCGGCTCTCTCAGTAATGCAATAGTAGTAGATCAAGAAAAAGTTCTTAATGAAAGCGGTTTAAGAAATAATAAGGAGTTTGTAAATCATAAAATCCTCGACTTAGCTGGAGATTTTTTATTATCTGGCTTTAGAGTTTTAGGTAAAGTAAAGTGTTATCAAGGTGGCCATGAATTAACAAATATGTTCCTAAGAAAAATGCTCAAGGATAATTCAATTTTTGATGTTATTGAATTTGATGAAATTGTAATTAATAAAAAAAATAGTCTAAGTCAAATTACCAAATTAGCAGTCAACGCTTAATTATTTTAATATATAATTTTTAGAATAATCTGATATTAATCTTAAATATGATCTTAAGGTTCTTATTTGCTTTAATACTTATTTCATCTATTTCCTGTTCTAAAAAAGAAGAAATTATTTATGATCCAAATTCAATCAAGGATCCTTACGAACTCTATAAAGAAGGTTTAGTTGCTTTTGAAAAGAATCAATTCTTCTTTGCACACAAAAAATTTTCCGAAGCAGAACTTAATTTTAAAATAGTAGACCTTTCCGCTAAGTCGGCAATTATGTCTAGCTTTTCTTTGTACGGTTTAAGTTTTTATAGACAGGCAGAAGAAAGTCTTCAAAGATTTATAAAAAACTATCCATCTGACAAAAATACAATCTACGCAAATTATCTTTTAGCTATAATTTACTATGAACAAATTGATGATGAAAAAAAAGACATTCAACCTCTGATCAAAGCTAACAAGCAAATTGATTTCTTTATAAAAAATTATCCAGAAACAGACTATGCTTCTGATTTAATATTTAAAAAAAATTTAATTCAAAATCAACTTGCTGCAAAAGAAATGTATATAGCAAAATATTACATTAATGTTCAAAAATGGGTCCCAGCGATTAATAGATTAAAAAATATTGTAACAAATTATGATAATACCATATTCATTGAGGAAGCTTTACACCGCTTAGTAGAAATTCATTATCATCTTGGATTAGAAAAAGAGGCAAAAGTGTATGCAAATATTTTAGGATATAATTATAATTCTAGCCTATGGTTTGAGCAATCTTATAAAATCATAAATAAGCAATATAAAATTAAAAAAAAAGTTAATAAAAATCTTAAAACAACTGAAAAAAAGGATCAAGGTTTTATTAAAAAAATCATAGAAATGATCAAGTAAATCTTAATGAAAAATAAAGAAATCATCATTAAAGAATTTAAAAAAAAACTTAAAGATTTAAAAAAAAATAATGCCCTCTATTTTTCCGAAGATAATCCGAAAATATCCGACTATGAATATGATAAACTTAAAAAAAATATTTTATATTTACAAAAAAAGCATTCATTTTTAAACAAAATTCAAAATATTGATGCTCTAGTAGGTTCCCCTCCATCGAACAAATTTAAAAAGATAAAACATTTATCTCCGATGCTTTCATTATCTAATGGGTTTAATTTAGATGACATGAAAGATTTTATAAAAAAAATAAATAACTTTTTAGCTATAAATCAAAGTAAAGTAGAATTTTTTTGTGAACCTAAAATTGACGGCATTTCAGCTACTTTAATTTACGAAAAAGGAATTTTGACAAGAGGTCTCTCAAGGGGTGATGGTGAGATTGGAGAAGATATTTTAGAAAATTTAAAAACAATCAAAAATTTACCAAAAAAAATTCTTGCAAAAGAAGTTCCAGATTTATTAGAGATACGTTGTGAAGTTTATATTAGTAAAAAAGATTTTTCTAAATTAGGAGATAAATTTGCTAATCCGAGAAACGCCTCCGGAGGAACACTTAGACAAAAAGATCCTAAAGAAACTTCTAAAATTCCACTCAAATATTTTGCATATGGCTTTGGGGCAGTATCACCTATGAAATTTAAAACTCAATCTGATTTTTTAAAGACAATTAATAAATGGAATTTTTCTACTAATCCTTTATCAGAAACGACTACTAGTTTAGATGAAATTGAAAAAAAACATGTCCAAATAGACCAGTTAAGATCTTCTTTGGATTATGATATTGATGGACTAGTTTTTAAAGTTAATGACACATCATTGCAAAAAAGATTAGGCAATACATCTAACTCTCCTAGGTGGGCTATAGCTTATAAATTCTCAGCAGAAAAAGCTATCACGAAAATTAATGACATAATTATTCAAGTCGGAAGAACTGGTGCAATAACTCCAGTAGCAAAAGTGGAGCCAGTAACTGTTGGAGGAGTAGTTGTTTCAAACGCTACTTTACATAATGAGGACGAAATTGATAGAAAAGATATTCGAGTTGGAGATACAATCACTATCCAAAGAGCAGGAGATGTAATTCCACAAGTTGTGGCAGTAGATATGTCAAAAAGAGACAAAAATACAAAAAAATATATTTTTCCGAAAAATTGTCTGTGTGGAGCTTCAACAAAAAAAGAAATAAGTAAAAGTACAAAAAAATATGATGCAGTAAGGAGATGCACCAAAGGATACGATTGTAGATTTATAGCAAAAGAAAAGCTCAAACATATGGTATCGAAAGAGGCATTTAATATTGATGGACTTGGTAAAAAAGTTATTGATCAATTCTGGGATTTGAATTTAATAAAAGAACCTTCCAATATTTTTGAATTAAATTACAGTAAAATTCAAAGACTTGAAGGGTGGGGTGAACTCTCTATTAAAAATTTAAAAAAAGCTATAGCAAAATCTCAATCAATCTCTTTAGATAAATTTATTTTTTCTATAGGCATAAGACATATAGGGCAAGAAAATGCGAAAATTTTGGCAGGTTTTTTTGGCAGTATCGAAGAATTTACGAAATTATTTCTTTTAAAAAATAGAATAAAAATATTAGCTAATTTAGTAGATATAGATGGAATTGGTGAAACTCAAACACAATCTATTGATAATTTTTTTCTTAATGAAATCAACATCAGGATAACAAAAGATTTAATTAATAAATTAAGTATAAGAAAATTTACTAAAAATATGAAAGGAAAATTTGCAAATAAAAAATTAATGTTTACCGGAGGTTTTCATAATATGAGCCGTTCAGAAGCAAAATCTATTGCAGAAAATAATGGTGGGAAAGTTTTAGGATCAATCTCTAAAAAACTAGACTTTCTGGTGGTTGGAAACTCTAAACCAACAAAAAAAAAAATTGACGAAGCAAAGAGGCTCGATATTAAAATTATCTATGAAATAGACTGGAATAAGATTTTAGATAGCTGAACAAGCCTTTTTTAATTCTAAAATTTCTGATTTATTCATTTCATTTTTAAGATTATTATAAACTTTTTTATGATAATTATTTAACCAATTTTTTTCTTTATTATTAAGAAATTTTTTATCAATTAAATCTTTATCAATCGGAGCCATGGTTAAATCTTCAAAGATTCTTTCACCTTTTTTTCTTCTTACGTAAACAAGATTTTCAATTCTTATACCAAAATTATTTTTTTCATAATAACCTGGTTCATTAGAAAGAACCATCCCTTCTTGTAAAATGATATTATTGTTTTTTGAAATAGCCTGAGGCCCCTCATGAACATTTAAAAAATATCCTACACCATGTCCAGTTCCATGAGCATAATCTAAGCCAATTTGTTTTAAAAACTTTCTTGCTTTGCTGTCAATTTTTGAACCTGATGTGTTTTTTTTTAATTTATAATTTGCAACAGCGATATGACCTTTTAAAACTCTTGTAAAAATGTTTTTAATTCTATTATTATAATTTTCTAAAGAAATAGTACGAGTTACATCAGTTGTGCCAAATTCATATTGACCACCAGAGTCGACTAAATAAATATCTCCTTTTTTTAAATTTCTATTAGTTTTATTTGATGCTTTATAATGAATTATAGCTCCATTTGGCCCAGTACCAGATATTGTTGGAAAACTAGAAAACTTAAATTTTCTATTCCTTTTTCTGAATTTTAATAATTTCTTCGATGCACTTATTTCATTTATATTCTTCTTGTTAAAATTTTTTTTAAGCCATAATAAATATTTTGTAAGAGCCACTCCATCATAAATATGCGCTTCTTTCATATTTTTTATTTCTTGTTTCCCTTTTATAGCTTTGAAAAAATAGATTGGATCATTAAAATTTGATATGTCATTATTTTTACGAATGATATCCTCAAGGAAGAAAGAACATGAATTTTTATCAATTATAATTTTTTTTTTTTTAATAGATAAAAGTACTTTAGCACAACTCTTAATATCTAAAAATTCGATCTTATTAAAAAATCTTTTCAATGGTGCTGATAATTTTCTTAGATCACAAAAAAATTTAATATTTTTTCTTTTATCAATTAAAACATAGCTATATGGCATCGGAGTATATTTCGTATCCCCACCTCTAATATTTAGTAACCAAGCATTATTTTCACTTGCAGTTATAAATAAATAATCAGATTTTCTTTTTTTTAGATAACTCATAATCTTATTTATTTTAGATTGATATTTTTCACTTACAGACCTGCTAGGTAGTACAAAAAATTTATTTTTATTCTTTTTTATTTTTCTTTTCCAAATCTCATCAATTAAATTATTAACCAGAGGTTTATACTTACATTTATTTTTTCCAAAAAATAAAGATAAAGACTTTTTTGTGAACAAATTGGGATCAAAACCAATTATTAATTTTTTTTCATTAAGGATATCATTCGGCATTTTATCCGGGATAGTAATAATTCTAAAAGACTTAGCACTTTGATTGTTTGCTTGTAGGGTGTATCTCCCGTCAACAAAAAGATAATTTTTATCTTTTAATATTAAAGCTAAGCCATAGGAGCCAGAAAAGTTTGAGATAAAATTTAATCTATCATTATATTCTGGAATATATTCACAAAAAAAGTCGTCGTTTTTAGGAACTATATATCCATCTATTCTCTCTCTTTTGAAAATTCTTTTTAATCTACCTATTTTTTCCATTTGAGCATTTTATTTTTTTTGTATCGGTCCCATCCAGGGCTTCTATATTCTTCATCAAATTCAATTGAATTATCTTGATTGAAATCAAAGTCATCATTATCTTTTAAGCTTATTTCGTTTTTTTCTACACTTCCCTCTGGTATTTCATTTATGAATCTTGATGGCAAAGCATCCATCCAGTCACCATGGTAAGCTCTTTTCATTGCAAACGACAAATAAGCTTCTTTTTTTGCTCTTGTAATACCCACATAAGCTAACCTTCTTTCTTCCTCCAATGCAAAATCACCTTTTTCTTCTAATGATTTTTGATGAGGAAACATTCCTTCTTCCCAACCTGGAAGAAATACTACATCAAACTCTAAACCTTTAGCTGCATGCATCGTCATCAAATTTATTTTTGCTCCTTCCCATTCTTGATCAATTGAAGTAGCTAAGGCTACATGTTCTAAAAAATTCTGCAAGTTGTCATAATCCTGCATGGCTCTAAGTAATTCTTTTAAGTTTTCCAACCTATTTTCGTTTTCTAAATCTTTTTTGTTTTTTAACATTGAGGAGTAACCAGACTCATCCAACACCAATTTTAATAAATCAAAGTGTTTCATTTTTAATGAGTCATTTCGCCATTTTTGGATCATGTTTATTAATTGGCTAAGAGCAATTTTTATCTTTGGTTTGAAATCTCCTTTTTCTATTAACTTAATAATGGAGTCTTCTAAACAAAGCTTATTAGTTTTTCCAAAAGTATAAATTTGGTTCAACGTACTTTCACCAACTCCTTTTTTTGGAACACCAATTACTCTTTCTAAAGCTATATCGTCAAATTTTTGGTTGATAATTCTTAAATAGGAAACAGCATCTTTAATTTCTGCTCTCTCGTAAAATTTTATTCCTCCTAGAACACGATATCCAATACCAACCTGAAGAAATCTTTCTTCGAATTCTCGGGTTTGATAAATTGCTCTAACTAATATTGATACATCATTTAAAGAGTATTTTTTTTTAATTTTTTGATCTATAATATCACTTATGCCTTGTGCTTCTTCTTTGCCTGTCCTATAACAATTAAGTTTTACCAGTTCCCCTTGATTTGCTGAAGACCACAGTTTTTTGCCAACCCTACTTGAGTTATTAGAAATCAAATTAGAAGCAGTATCTAAAATATTTTTTGTAGATCGATAATTTTGTTCAAGTTTAAAAACTTTACAATTTTTATAAATTTGATCGAAAGTAAGAAAATTTTTTATTTCTGCCCCTCTCCAGCTATAAATTGATTGATCATCATCTCCTACACAACAAATATTTTTTTTGTCATTTACTAATAAATTAAGCCATTTATTTTGAATAAAATTTGTATCTTGAAATTCATCAACAAGAATATATTTGAAATTTTTTTGATAAATTTCCCTTATATCTTGATGATCTTCAAAAAGTTTAACACAAAATAAGATTAAATCTCCAAAATCAAAAGCATTTAAATCTTTCGTTTTGCTTTGGTATATTTCGTAAACCTTTAATATTGATTTTATAATTGAACCTGCCTTTTTTAACTCCACATCTTTTGGCAGGAAACCTTTATTTTTCCATTGATCAATATGGTACATTATTAATTGTGGAGAAAATTTTTTAGCATCAAGATCTTCTCCTTTGACAATATTTCTAATTAGTTTTTTCTGGTCATCAGTATCTAAAATTGTAAAATTACTTTTGTACCCTAAAGCTTCAGCATGTCTCCTTAAAAACTTGACACTAATGGAATGAAAAGTACCTAACCAAGGAACAGCATTAGTTTCTCCTTTTACATACTGCATAACTCTACTTTGCATTTCTTTGGCTGCTTTATTTGTAAAAGTTACACACAATATTTGATTAGCCCATGCCTTTTTCTGATTTATAATATGAATAAGTCTTGTTGTTAAAACTCTAGTTTTTCCTGAACCAGCTCCAGCAACAATTAAATTTGGTCCTTCTGTACTTAGAACTGCTTCTTTTTGTTCTTTGTTAAGGTTTTTAATTAAGTTATCAATGTTATTCATAAAAGAGAATTTTCATTTATATACTAGATACAAAAATAAAAAAAATGTTAAATAATTTTTATAAAACAATTCACAACAAGTACTCTAGATTTTTTAAGTTTATCTTTTTTCTCAGATACTTACTAATAATATTCTTTATTTCAATAGTCGTATTTCTCATTACTCCTACTTTTTTTGATTATAAAAAAAAAAGTGAAGTTATAAAACTCTATCTTTTAGAAAACTATAATTTTGAAATTAGCAATTATGAAAAAATAAAATACAATATTTTCCCATTACCAAACCTGGAATTAATAAATGTTCAAATAAATTTAAAATCTCTAGAGGAAAATTTAAGTGTTAAAAAAATAAAAATTTACCCAAATCTATTGAATATTTATAATTACAAAAATTTTAATTCAAATAAAGTAACTTTTAAAGACGGTGATATTAAATTTCAAATTTATGATTTAAAGTTTTTTGCAAATCAATTATTTTATCAAAAAAAAAAATTATCTTTTAAAAATTTAAATCTTAAATTGATGGATGAAAAAATTCCTGTAATCACATTTAATAATATTAATTTTGCTAATTATGGATATAACGACAACTTAATAAAAGGAAAAGTTTTTGATAAAAATTTTAAAGTAAAGATAGATGATGATTATAAGAATATTAATTTTAAACTACTTAATTCTGGAATAAATGCAGATATAAATTTTAGTGAAAATCAAAAAGAAAATTTAAAGATTGGTGTTTTTAAATCAAAAATGCTCAACACTAATTTTAAATCAAATTTTGAATATGATGGAAAAGTTTTAAAAATTTATAACTCTCATTTTAGAAGTAAAAATCTTTCTTTTAAAAATAAAAGTGAAATTATTTTAAAGCCTTTTCTGGATATTAACTCTAAGTTTAATATTGAAGAGCTTAGTTCAAAAATTTTTACAAAAGTAGACTTAACTCAATTATTACAATTTAAAGATTTTTTAAGAAAAATTAACAATAAAAGCGAACTTAGCTTTAAATCAAAAAAATTTAACCACTTTTTTTTTGATGACCTTAATTTAAAAATTAATTTAGCTTATGGAAGAATGAATTATTCAAAAAAACTATCTATAGCAAATAATAATTTTCAGTGTGAAGGAAGTATAAACTTGTTAGAAGAATATCCTCTTCTATTTTTTAATTGCTCTATTAACACTGAAAGTAAAAGAGAATTTCTTAAATTATTCTCCATTAAAAATAAAGACAAAGATAAAACTTTTAAATTAAATTTTAAGGGTAATTTGAATGTTTTAAATAGAAAAGTAAATTTTAGAAATATTTCAAATGATGATAATTATATTGCCTCAAAAGAGGATTTAAAATATTTAAAAAATACTTTTGAAAGTATATTTTTGAGTAAGAATAATCTTGAAATTTTTAATTTAAAAAAGATAAAAGAATTTATAATAGAAATTTCCTAATTATTTTGGTTTTGTCATTTTAAGTGGATTCATAATTTTATCATACTCTTTCTCTCCAATTAATCCTGCCTTTACTACTTCTTGTTTAAGAGTAGTTCCATTTTTATGTGCGGTTTTTGCAATGCTTGCTGCTTTGTCATACCCAATCTTTGGCGCTAATGCAGTAACTATCATTAAAGAACTATCTAACAAATATTTAATTCTTTTTTTATCAGCCTTGATGCCTTTGACACAGAACATGGCAAAGGTTTTTGATGAGTCACTCATAATCTCAATTGATTGTAAAATATTGTGAATGATTAATGGTTTAAAAACATTTAATTCAAAATGACCATGGGAACCTGCCATTGTGATTCCATTATGGTTTCCGATTACTTTCACACACACCATAGTCACTGCTTCGGATTGAGTTGGATTGACTTTTCCAGGCATTATTGATGAACCTGGTTCATTTGACGGCAGGATAAGTTCTCCATAACCAGCTCTTGGACCCGAACCTAAGAATCTTATGTCATTTGCTATTTTCATCAAACATACTGCTGTAGTATTTAATGTACCTGAAAAGTTTACAATTTCATCATGTGCTGCTAAAGCTGCAAATTTATTTGTTGCTGGCTTAAATGAAATTTTAGTAATTTTACTAATCTCTTTTATAATTTTTTTGTCAAAATTTTTCCTAGTATTTAAACCAGTCCCTACTGCAGTCCCACCTTGTGCTAAGTAATAAATTTCTTTCAAACCATTTTCAATTCTTATAATGCATTTTTTGAGTTGAGTATGATATCCTGAAAACTCTTGTCCTAAAGTTAATGGAGTTGCGTCTTGCAAATGCGTTCTACCAACTTTTACAATGTTCTTAAATTCTTTTGATTTTTTTGCTAACTCTTTTTCAAGTAACTTCAATGATGGCAAAAGTTTCTCCTTTGCCTTTATAGCTATCGCTATGTGCATTGCAGTAGGAAATACGTCATTTGTAGATTGAGATTTATTTACGTGATCATTCGGATGAACAGGAATTTTTGATCCTAATTTACCACCCATCAACTCAATGGCCCTGTTAGCAATAACTTCATTAACATTCATGTTTGTTTGAGTTCCCGAACCTGTTTGCCAAACTTTTAAAGGAAAATGATTATCGTGTTTGCCTTTAATAACTTCATCTGCTGCCTTGATAATGTTCTTACTAATTTTGGGATCTAAGTCCTTATTATTTGTATTAACTATTGCCGCAGCTTTTTTAATAATAGCAATAGAGTGAATAACTAAAGGCCTTACGAGAAAATCTCCAATATTGAAATATTTATTAGACCTTTCAGTCGAAGCTCCCCAGTACTTATCACCAGGAACTTTAATTTTTCCAATACTATCAAATTCTATTCTGTATTTCATGTTTGATTCATTGATATAATACACTCTTATAAGGCAATTATAAAATATAAAGGATAAAAAATGACTAATTTTGAAAGTGTTAAAAAATTTATGGAAATATTTGGTCAAGAAATTAAAGAAAAAGCTAGTTTTCCGAATGATAAAATCACCTCTCTCAGATATGATTTGATATATGAAGAGCTTGAGGAATTGAAAGAGGCTATAGATAACAAAGATATCAAAGAAGTGGCTGATGCTTTAACAGATATTCTTTATGTAACTTATGGAGCAGGCCATGCATTTGGTATTAATTTAGATAATTGTTTTCAAGAGGTACAAAATTCGAATATGAGCAAACTAGGAATAGATGGTAAACCGATTTACAACGATAAAGGTAAAGTGATGAAGGGACCAAATTATTTTAAACCAGATCTAAGTAAATTTGTAGCATGATGAAAGATAATTATTATTGGATTTTATTAGGTGTGGCAGTTGGGATATTAATCTATTTAGGAGATAAATATATTTTTTAGGGGCGTTCTGTTGCCAGGTGCCCTGAACCAGGCTACTAGAATTCTTACATAGCAACAACTTCACTTTTGTAAAACAAAAAAGTTTGAATGAAATTACGGATGGATTACGGATGGATTTATGCTACGATAATGGAACATGAAAAAACTTTTAGCGATCATAATTTTAAGCATGTTGTGGTTCAATACATCTTTTGGAGAAACACAACCTTACAAAGTGGGTGATATTGTACAAACAAAATTAGAATTTAATTCAGGAAATACTATTATTCCATTACCAAATGATGGCGAATATTTAGTGGGTGTAACAAAAAAAACTACAAGTAAAGGCGCACCAACAGCAATGCATGATTTAATGCTTTATCAAACAACAAAAGATAATGTTCTTAAAAAATCAATTCGAATTACAGTAACAGCGCGTACTTCCACATATTGGAATATTCCAAAAGCTTGTAAATCTGACAAGCCTTTCTTTCAAGGAAGCTACGTAAAAGGAAAAACTTTTAATTGTTGGTACACCGGACATGGATCAACAGCTTTATCAAGTAACAAAATTAAGCCAAAAAGTTTCTGGGGGCAAGTTAGAAAATATCAGCTAGATAAACAAATAATTATGCCAGATATAGTTGTAAACGAGTACCATTTATATGCATCAAGTAATCATAAAAACAGATATCACAGAGTTGTAATTCATCACAATCCAGTCGTACGTGGAATAGAAGAATCTAAAGGTAAAAATTTTTCTACTGCAGATTATAACCCAACCAAAATTATGAAGTTTCCAAAAAAAGAAAAATTTATAAAAGATATAACTAAAACCTCGGCTATCTATCATAAAGCATTTGAGGATAGTATTGGAGTGAGAGAAAGACAAAAGGTAAATACAAGTCAATTTATTCAATAGCAGTCAAATTTTAATATTATAAGGTGAATGAAATTACGGCTGTGCTACGGACAGAACCATTCTAAACTTTAATTAACATTATAAATAAAGAGAAGTAAGGAAGTTGTAAGGGGCGTTCTGTTGCCAGGTGCCCCGGACCCCGTTACCTAATTAACAAAGTTAATTAAGCTGCAAGTGCGTAACTTTCGTTAGCATTTGT
>MDTB01165160.1_pt1 | contig 29722 bp, 23 predicted proteins | sample 811161 | NCBI WGS metagenome assembly MDTB01 (sample SAMN05326650, study PRJNA326480) | marine metagenome | isolation source: seawater | place: Mediterranean Sea | collected 2009 | reverse complement strand
TATTTTATTAATTTAGATAAAGGTCAAAATAAAATTGAAATTTTAGAGAATAAAGATCAAAGACTACCCACACTAGTTAGAGTATTATCAAAAGAATTTGAAAATCCCGGAAAGAAGAAGAAAATTATTACTCCTTCAATACATAAAAATCCAGTTTTATTAGTTAGTGAAAATAAAAATATAGAATATTTTGAATGCTCATCGACTTTACCTCTGAAAATTCAAACAAATGGGGAGAATATCCTCAAAATAATAAATCGTCTTGAATTTACCGAAAAAATGGGGCAACAAGAATCATTTAGAATTAGGATAAAAGAAGGTAATAAAGTTATTGGAACATATTACTTTAATACTGAAAGGTCTTCTGCTTCTAAAATTATTGGTAAAGATGATATTGTACCTGGAAAATGGAGATCTTGTGAAATTAAAGTTCCAAAAGGTGCCCATTCTTACTCAGTTGAAATTCTTGATAAGGGAAAAACTGTGCTTACTCGTTTTATATTATATTAATGAATAGAATTATTTTAAAATATCTAATTATATTATCTATAGTTTTTGGTTCAACTCCTTTTGAGTATACATTGAGTTTTGCATCTGGATATGATAATAATGTTATGAGATTTTCAGACCAAGACTTTTCTGATGCCGTTCGTAATCCAAATATTTTAGGAGGTGCAACTACTTTTGATAGTTATATCTTTAAATATGGATTGAAAGGAGAAAAATCTGTACTTAAAGTCAAAAAAAAAGAAGTTGTTTTAAAAGGAAATATTTTTTTTCAGATTATCGCAATAACAAAGAAAAAAAATATTGGAGTGGTGGAGGTGATTTCATATTCAAGTGGGGTGGATATAAAAATATAAAATATCAAATAAGACATTTAAATAGCTTTTATTTAAGACACTACATTAACCGAGATGTAAGTAATGATTTGTATGATCCTTGTTATTTCACTGATAGGAACCAAAATATTTCTATTTCTCAAAGATACTTAAAAAACTCATGGTCAATTTTGACAATAGGATACTTACAAAGATATTATGACAGACCCTTTACAGAATTTGATCTAGATATTATATTCGCAAGGGCAAAACATAATTATAAATTAAGAAATATTGGCACTTTTGGAATACAATATGAATATGGTAAAGCGAAAAGTAGTTCAGGAGAATTGCCTTTGAAACCAAGTAGTTTTGATCGATCATATATGACTTCTGAGGTATATTTGCCTCTAATAATAAAAAAGAAAATACCTATGATTGATGAGTTGGGGTTTTCGTATAGAAATGAAAACAGACAATATGACGCTGAAGATTTTAATGATCCCCTACATTCCGGAAGAAGTCATAAAGACTTTAAATATGATTTCTGGATAAAAAAATATCTTTCTGATGAATTAAAATTAAATTTTAAATTTAGATATAGGAAGAGAGATACGTTCTCTTCCTACAAGTGGGTTTCTGATTTAAAGAGTTTTAACCAAATTCAAACTTGGATTACTATTGAGTGGAAAATAGATTATGACAATTATTAAAGATAAAATATACATTACAATTTTAATTTTGATGGTTTCCAGCTGTATGGAACCAAATGATGAAGATTTATGGTCTTATGATATAATATCAACTTTAGAGACAAATGGGTTTGCTAGAGATATTTCAATAAAAAATGACACCGTTTTTATCGCAGCAGGTCAATCAGGTGTTCAAATATGGAATCTTACCTCAAATGAATTAATTAAAAGTTTTTATGGTTATTATGAAGGTGGGGCTTTCTTAGAATTTGAAGACATCTCATTGATCAAACATAATTCGATAAATAATCTAGTTTTTGTCTCTGAATCAAACAAAGATGTAATGATATACAATTTAGATGAATTAGATAGTTTAAGATATAGAAATACCATAATGAGCGCTCGAACAAAAGAATATGTTGTTTTTTCAAATACAATTGACCAATTTGTTATGTATACTGCAGATAATGATGATGGACTTAAGTGGGGGAATTATAGTTTAGACACAACCAATTTGTTTGGTATAGAATTTATAGAATGGACGCCCATCAGCGGATCAGAAGTATTTACTCCAGGTAAATCTATGGGGATTGATTCTGATGGGGTTTCTAAAATCACCATGGCTGTTGATCAAATGGGTGTTGAGCTTTTCTCTATAGACTCTTTAGGCTCTGACCTAAATTTTACAGGTAGGGTAAATACTGAAGGTAATGCAATATCTACTGTAATTTCAGGAGATGGTGTATTTGCAGCATGTGATAATGCGGGGGCCGTATATATCCCTTATTCTAATTTTCTAACTGGGGAAATGGGTTACAGTTTTGCAGAAGATTTAACCGTAAATCACATTGCAATAAAAGATAATATAGCAGTCTTATCTCTGGGGACAAAAGGGACTGCTGTATATGATATAACTAATCCAAAAATTCCGATCGAAAAAGGTATATTTTCCGTTGGCTATGTCTATAAAACTAAGTTTTGGGGTGAAAAACTTCTTGTATGTTCCAGAGAGGGTCTCAAAATTTTAGAATTAAACTTATAAAATATTTTTAAAGGAATTTTAATGAAATATATGTTAACAACACTTATACTCTCATCCTTCTTGATGTCAACAAATTTTGATAGTAATGATGGTGCTCCAATAAGACAGGGTGTTCACATTGAATGGTACAGAACATTAGCCTCAGGTAATGAAGGTGAGTCGATTTTTGTATGGTCTGATACCAGATTCGGAATGAGGAATATTTTTGCACATAAAATTAACCAAAACGGTGAACTACTATGGGGTGATGAAGGTGCTACTATCACAAATCTTCCCGGAAGGCAGGAGGACCCGGTTTCCATAACAGATGGATCAGGAGGTGCATTTATTGCATGGGTTGATTATCGTTTTGATGCTCAAGGTGATATTTATATTCAACATATTGATTCTGAAGGATCAATCTTGATGGATCCTAACGGTGTTGCTTTAGCTAATGTACCAGGAAAACAAATAACTATTAATATGTGTACGGATAGTTTAGGTGGTGTTTTTGTTACATGGCAGGATAAAAGAAGTGGCATTGACGATGACATATACGGGACTCACGTTTCCTCAGATTATACTGTAGGGGCTCCTGGTTCTGGTTATCCAATAGTGATTCAAGGAGGTAGTCAAAATTCTAAAACAATTGAATATGCTGGTAATAATGAAGCCTTTATTGCATGGACTGATTTTAGAGAGGGCGCTAATGCAAATATCTATGGACAAAGATTCGGTATGGATATGGTCATGCAATTTGAAGAAAACGGCTTTCAAATTGCTGGTACTGAAGAACAAGAGTTAAAACCGCGTGCAACATTTGTTAATAATAATACTTCCTTTTTGTGTTGGAAGGTTGGTGATGAAGATTCTAAAGTCCTATTTCAGTTTATAAATTCTGATGGGATTTTATTTGAAACGGCAAAAGTGATTTCTTTAAATGAATCTATTCAAACAGCACCAAGAGTGAAAAGAAGCAATGTTGGGGAGATATTTGTTAATTGGAAAGATCTAAGAGATGATCCAATAGACGGTGATCAATATTTTCAAAAAATAAATATAGATGGTGATACAGAATGGAATGACGGCATAAGGATCGATCCTTCAAATTTAGCTGATTTTAGTGCGAGGTTTTCTCCAGATAACAATGGTGGAGTCAATGTAGTCTGGGAGAGAGGATCCTTTCCTGAAATAGATATTATGTATCAAAATATCACATCTAATGGAACTACTGTACACAACGAACCCATTTCAATTAATCAAGAAGTTGGATATCAGTATTCACCTGCTATTATAGGAGACAATTCTAGTGGTCTATTTATTATTTATGGAGATCAAGGTGATGGTAGCATAGATTTAAAAGTGCAAAAAATAAACGCAGATTATCAACCCGAATGGCAAAATAATGGTTTAGAGGTAATGAAAGGTTTAGATGGTGATATCAATTATACTAAAACATTCAAAGTTACTGATAATGATCTATATTTACTTTGGGAGGATAATAGGGCATCAAAAAAAATATTTAGTACTAGAGTCTTAAATTCAGAATTAGATACCTTAAATGGTAAACAATTAACTTTTGGAGATAACTCATCATCTGAAACTGATTTTTCAACTCCATTTTTTATTCAATCTAGCAACAACTTTTACACTGCTACTTTTGATGGATCATCATCACCAAAATTTCTAAGAATCAATAAAATAGATGAAACTTTAAACAACTTATGGGACTCGTCTGGAGTTGCTCTTTCAGCTGTATTTGATATGAGAAGTGTTAAATTGCAAGAAATCGGTGATGATGTTGGCTGTTTTTGGTCTGAGAGTAGGGGGTTTAACTATGATATTTATTATCAAAGATTAAATTCTGATGGATCAATTGCTTTAGTTGATCAAGGGGTAGAATTGGTTAATTCAAATGGAGATGATTACATTATTGAAATAATTCCTACTCAAGATGATAGATTTATAATATTCTGGTTGGAAGACGCCTGGCCAGCAGCAAGTTTAAAATTTACTAAAATTGATGCCGATGGTAATGTTGAAATAGGTTGGAATCCAAATGGAAATCAGCTAAGTATTTCTCAATATGACTCAAGAAATTTACAGGTAAAAGTTATTGATGAAGAGGTAGGAATGTTGGCGATTTGGAACCAAGATGGAAACTTTTCTGATATATATGCACAGATTATAGATTGGAATGGAAATTTGCAATTCTTAGCAGGTGGAATCGTGATATCAGATGCTGATAATGATCAAGGAAATATTTCTTTTGACATTAATGAAAATAAGACTCACTCATTAATTACATGGGAGGATTATAGAAATGGCTCTGATTTTGAAATTTTTGCAAATGTTTTGAATCTTCAAAATGGTTTGATAGGTGATACTGAAATCCAATTTTCTAATGATACTACAGACCAATTTAATCCGCTAGTTAAACATCTTATGGAGAATGAATTTTTTGTCATTTGGGAAGACGGTAGAGGGTACTACAATGATGATCCGCTGTTAATCAATGGTGTAGATTTATACGGTAGTGGATTCATTTTGGGAAATGGTATGACAACTGAAGTTAACGGTACTCCGGTTTGTGTAGCATATCATAAGCAGCAAAACGTGAATATAACAAATTATCAGCACTCTGAATATTTCCTTGATTGGGTAGATTATAGAAGCTCTGGTAAAGAGGACTTAGCAAACTATTATGGCAGAATAATAACAAAGTCGGAATATTTAACAGCCAAGGAATCTTGTATCGGCTGTGAAATTCCAAAAAAATTCTCTCTTAATAGCGCATATCCAAACCCATTTAACGGTTTAATATCATTTGATTACTTTGTTCCAAGTAAAGAGCCGATAGATTTTACTATTTATGACTTAAATGGTAAAATTGTAGCGAGCAAACTTATCTTACCGAATATAGAGGGTAATCACCGAATTTCTTGGGATGGAAAAATGATAAATGGAACGATTGTATCAAGTGGACTATATTTTTATGAATTTAAATCAAAGTCAAATATACATAGAGGTAAGATAACATATCTTAAGTAATACATGTATAAAATATTATTTACATTATTATTATCTTTAATCTCTGCCCAACAAATCGATAGTAGATACCATTCTACACAAGAAATTTATTCATATCTAGATTCTCTGAATAATATCGAAGAATTAAATGATTGGTTATTGATAGATACGATAGGATATTCCTCCCAAGAGAATATTCCAATAATAGCTATCAAAATTTCAGATAATGCATATATTAAAGAGGATGAGCCAAGGGTATTATTTGTGGGTCAGGTTCATGCTGAAGAAATACTTGGTGTCGAAATTGTGCTTGATCTTATCAATGATTTGTTATTCCCGGACCCTAGTATTTTTACGCACATGAATATACTAAAAGAGTATTTAGATATATGGATAATACCAACCTTAAATCCGGAAGGATTAAATGTTGTCCATGATGGACATGATCTTAGTTACAGAAAAAATAAAAGAGATCTCTCTCCCAATGGTCCATATCCTAATAGTATTTTTGATTTTGATCCATCCATTGGAAATGATGTAGATGGAGTTGATCTAAATAGGAATTTTGGATTTAACTGGGCATTTGGTGATACATTTCTAGAACCTGATAATTCTGATTATGGTTCTCATTATGATTATTACAAAGGAGAAGAACCTTTTTCGGAATCTGAATCCATAGCTCTGAGAAATTTAGCACTTGAAAATGATTTTGTATTTTCAATTGTATGGCATAGTTCTAGATCTGGAAACTTATCGGAGAAAGTATTTACTTCATGGAAGTGGGAGGAGGTGAAAGAATCACCTGACCTCAATATTATGAAAAAAATATCAGATCATTTTTCTGGTCTCATCCCTACTGAAGACGGAACTAGTACCTATTTATCGGTTTTTAGTGGTTCTCGAAATGGAAAAATACATGATTGGTTTTACAAAGCTACTGGATCATTTCAGTATTTAGTTGAGTGTGGAACAGCAAACTTACAACCAGACAGTATTTTAATAGAAAATACCATAGAGCGAACAAAACCTGCTATGATATATTTAATGGATAGAACTATAGGATATTATGCAGATGCCTCTCAAATTACTGGAATTATTTATGATAGTGAAACAAATCAGCCTATAGAAGGAGCACATGTTGAGGTTTTGGAGCACACCGGGTCAGTATTATCACCAAGAAAAACAAATGAATTTGGAAGATATAGAAGAATATTAGACGTAGGAACTTACACCCTTTCAGTTAAAGCTAAAGGTTATAACGATAAACAGGTTATATCTGTAGCAAATAATAGTGGTATCACAAACAATGATATTTTTATTGAGCCTTCTCAAACTTTTAATCTTGAAATAAATATTATGGATAATAATTATAATATTTCTTCATTAACAGCATATATTAAATCAGATTTTGATGTTATACCTATCGAAATTTTGACAAGTAATGTAAATCTTTTTGAACTACCTAGTGATGAATACTGGATTGTAATCCCTATGAATGAAGGTGCTAATTTTATTCCTTGGGAAAAAAGAATTGACCTTGACCAAAATACAACTATAGATATCCCAATTTTAGAATCTGAAAGTATTATTGCTGATGACCCATGGATGTGGGAGGTAATGGAGGGAGATTGGGTATTTAATAATGGAGTTTTAAGCTCTCAAAGTGATTCATATTATGCAAATATTGATTCACTAGCATGCAATCAAATGATAGAAACAAATTTCTTTAATGTTGAAGGAAAAAATAGAATTCTACTCCAATTAAATCATAAATATGAAACCGAGTGGGATCATGACTTTATTAATATTCAGATAATTGATATTTATGATAATATTATATTTAATGAAAAGATATCTGGATCAACGAATAATAATTTCGTGAATGATTATTTTACAATAATTAATGATTCTTCTTTTAGCCAAGTCAAAATCAGATTAAAAATTTTATTAGATAATAGTGTGAACTATGAGGGTTGGGATATATCCGGAATAAAATTATTTTCAGTTCAAGATAATTATTTAACTATTTCTAAAAACTTAAGTAATAAAATTCCCTCAATTCCATTAGAAATAAGTGCTATAAGTCCAAATCCGTCAAATGGTCGATTTCAAATTTCTTTAAATCAATATTTTGGTGGAGATAAACAACTAAAAATATTTAACATCTTAGGACAAGAAATATTTTCAAAAAAAATTAATATGATTCCTGGCAGTAAAACCTTTATTTTGGATTTTCAAAAAAGTAATGGACCAAAGTACGGATCTGGAATGTATTTTATACAAATTGAATCAAATAATAAACGGGCAATTAAAAAATGCGTTATCTTAAAAAACTAATATATTTAATAATCATAGCTTCTGCTATTAATGCCGATGCAATGTCTTTTAGAGGTAAAAGTAAAGATCAGATTGTTGGTCAAAAAATTCCATTATCTTTTTCTCACATTATATCAGAAAATTATGCATTATTACCCTCCCAATTTAATAGTGAAAGAGGAAGTTACCTTGTAATCGCTCCAGATGGGATCGTTAACTATTTAAATGATTTTGTTCTTTTTAAAAAATCACAAGGTTTTGATGTATATGTTATGTCACTATCTGAAGCTGGTGCCACAGCACAAGATATAAAAGAAAGTATTCATTCACTTTTAATTAATGATCCAATGTTAGAATATGTTCTATTGATAGGAGATGTAGATGGATTTTCAGAATTACCTTCATTCTATTATGGTCCTGAAAATGATGTAACAGATCAAAAATACTCATATCTAGAGGGTGATGATAATATTCCAGATGTATTTATAGGCAGATTATCAATTGACTCATTATCCGATCTTGCTGTTATAATGTCCAAAACTATCAACTATTCTAGAAACCCACTCCAATACAATCCTGATTGGCTAAGTAGGGGAATCGTCGTTGCTGGTAATTATTCTAATACATATCCTATACCAGTAACTCCTAAATGGACATCTTATTGGCTAAGAGATGAATTAATTGATTTTGGATATAGTCAGGTTGATACTGTTTTTTATCCTCCAATACAACAAGGAGCCTCTTATATTATTCCATTAATTAATAATGGAGCAGGTATCGTTAATTATAGAGGTTGGGGAGATGCTAATGGATGGCATTATCCAGAGTTTCATGTTGACGATGTAAATGATTTAAATAATGGATGGTTGACTCCAGTATTCATGAGTTATGTATGTAATTCAAATGATTTTGCAAACAATGTTGACCCCTGCCTTGCCGAAGCTATAATTCGTGGAGGAACTCCTACAGTTCCAAAAGGTGGAGTAGCATTTGTTGGACCCTCTGACTTACATACAAGTACAAAATATAATAATGTAATTAATGCATATATGTATGATGCTATGTTAAATCATGGAGTTGTTGAATTAGGTCCTGCTATGCAAGCTGGACAATCTGGATTAGTAAAAGAGTTTCCAGCCCAATCAGGTCCGGGTGAAGCACAAGAATTTTACTCTCATGTTTATAACATTTTGGGAGACCCTTCCCTACAAGTCTACTTAAACACTCCAAATACATTTGAAATTGTCATTGAGGATTTTTCAAGTATTGATGGTTTTATCAAGTTAATTATTAAAGATTTTCAACAAAATCGAATAGCTAATGCTGTTATAAGTATAATGCATAATGATCAAATACTCACAAAAGGTATTACCGATACTAACGGAGAATTTGTTTCAACTTTAAATATTGGTAATGTAGGACTAATCAATATTTATGCTAATAAAAAAATGTTCATTCAAGGTCATAAATCAATTCAAGTTGAAAGTTCTGAAGGATTAAACTTATCTAATGTTACATTGATTTTAGAGAATAATGAGGTACAGCCATCTTTTGGTTCTCTCGTTAACTTAAATCTTGAAATGAAAAACACCTCTCAAACTGAAACAATAAATACATTTGACGCGTTATTAAAATTTTCTGATTCAGTTTCACCTCAACAAATAGAATTGAATTTCCCTTTACTTAGTCCTGGTGAAACGGTCAATTTTAATGATATAATATTTAATGCTTACAAGCCGGATATAGGGAATTCAATAATAGGCGTTATAGAAAATAATGAAAGTGATACTATATCAAAAATAAGCGTAGAGTATAACTCATTATCCTTCAATTTAGATGTCACTAATACCCCTTTACCTGGAGAAATCTTTTCACCAGCTATTAGAATATCAAATTTTTCTAAATCAAACATAGATTCTGTCTTTATAAAATTAAGTGCAGTTTCTGAAGGTTTAATTATAGAAATGAATAACACTGATTTTTTATCTGATATTTTGCCATTTGGAGAAGTTATAAATTCGACGAACTACAATATAGAATTATCAGATATATCTTACGGTAGTCATATTACACTTTTTGCGGAGTTATTAAAAAACAATATAAATATTTACTCGCAAGAAATCTCTTTTGAAATAGCTCCTAATTCTAGTAATTATCCAGTTTCACCAAATAATTTTGGATATTGGGCATATGATGACACTGATATAGGTTATGTTAACACACCGATTTTTAATTGGATTGAATTGGATCCAAATTATGGAGGAGTTTCTGGCACGCATTATCAATTAGATGATGATGACCATGTTGATTTAGCACTCCCATTTACATTCAAATATCATGGTATCGACTATAACCAAATTACTATTAATTCTAATGGATGGGCTTCTTTTGAACCCTGCAATATTGACTATTTTTGGAATATGTCAATTCCTATGTACATGGGGCCAAAAGCTTTACTAGCACCTTTTTCTGATGATTTAGAAACACTTGATACCGATGGTGATGGTCAGAATGATATTTGGATTAATATCTACACATGGTATGATGAGGTAAATGGACAATTTATTATAGAATGGTCACGGGCTTTAAATGGCTATGATGAAATAACGGAAGAGACATTCCAAATAATATTACACAGTCAAAATTCTATTTCAACTGAAAGTGAAAATGGTGTTATTGATTTTCAGTATTTAGAAATACAGGATGTTGATGTTACTAAAAACTATTCAACTGTAGGAATTGAAGCTCCAGAAAAAAATTACGGACTTCAATATGTTTTCAATAATGTTTATGCACCAGGTGCTGCTGTATTAGAAAATGAGAGAATTATCAGGTTTACCACCGATGCACCTGATAATTATATTGCTCCATTATCTACGCAAGAGGCATTAATACTTGATGGTTTTAATTTAAAATCTGCCTATCCAAATCCATTTAATCCCATAACTAGCCTACAACTATCAATGTCTAAAACTGAAAGTGGTCAAATCAACATATTAGATATTCTTGGAAGAGAAATCGCAGTAATTCATGCTGGTACACTTGTTCCTGGAAATTATACTTTTTCTTGGAATGGGAAAAATAAATTTGGAAATTCAGTAGGTTCTGGAACTTATTTTATTGCGGCAAAGTACGGAAATAAATCCCAATTTAGAAAAATATTATTGATTAAATAATGTGTAAAAAAATTATAGTTTACTCTGCGTCATGGTGCGGTCCTTGCAAATATGCAAAACAACTTTTGGATGAAAGAGGCTTGGACTTTGAAGAAATTGATATAGAAAAAGAAGGTATGTCGAGAGAAGATTTATATGAAATAACAGGTGGTAGAACAATTCCTCAAATCGTTATAAATAATGTAAATATTGGTGGATATACGGATCTACAACAATTAGATAAAATGGGTAATTTGAAAGCTTGATAGCTAATCTAAAGATATTTATAAGGGTTCTTGTATTTACAGGAACCCTTTTTTTATTTATAGATTGTACAGGTAGGATAAAATCCTGGAAGGTTTTAGACAAACATTCGTTGGATGTGAAAATATTTGAAACTTCGAAGTGGATAGAAGATCGTAAAATGGAGTATCCTTTTGTTGATGATTTGATCAGAGAGCAATTGAAGTTTTTTATTGATACAGATATGAGAAATTACGACCGTTTAGACCCAGCATATGAATTATATAAAGAATCACTAAACAAAATAGATACCATATTATATGAATTCGATAAGATAACTAATAGCCTACCATTAAACTCTTCAGAATTAATTTTAAACAAATCAAATAAAAAAGAAAAAAAAACAAGCATTAAAAATGACATAGCCATAAAAAGTAAGCAAATTGAAAGAAGTAAAAAAAACTTTTATTTAAGTATTCATAGAATGAATAAAATTTTAAAAAAAGAAAAGAAAAAATTAGTTTTTATCTCAGACGAGACTAAACACCATAAAATAACCCTTTTTAATCTGAGATATGAAAGATCTCAGTTAGATAATAAACTCCAGAAGTTTAATAAATCAGCAAACTTAGCTTTTTTTCAAACACCAAATTCTTTCTATTCAAAAGAAATTCGAAAAATTTCAAAAAAAATTGCAATATATATTAAAAGCTTAGATGAGTTTGAAGATTTTTTAACCAATATAAAAAACATAGCACTCAAAGAAGTTGGAGCGCCTATATATATGGAGATTAGAGAGCAGAGAGAAAAAAACTATAAAACCAAATATAAAACTGATTATAAAAATTATATTAAAACTCTAAATGAAATTGAAAGATTACTAGATTCTATTTAATCTTTATAATTTAACGATATTACCTTATGAGTTATTATTTGATTTTCACCTTTGAGTTCTATAAAATAAACACCATTACTTACCTTTCTACCTATATTATTCTGCTTGTTCCAATTTATTTTCTTTATTTCACCACCAGCAGATTTAAATTTTTTCGTTTAATACTTGCCTTCCTAACAAATCATAAATCTTTAAATTGAAATCTTGAGATTTTATAATTTGAATTTTGAAAAATATATCACTCGTTGAAGATGGATTTGGGAATGGAGGATAAAATGTAAAATCTTCTATCCTACCATCTTTTATTGATATTAAGTATTCTGAATTATTTTCAATATCGTTTCCCCTTGGCACTAAAAGTTTTATCCATTCTATATTAATATTTGGATCAATGTTGACGCTTTTTTGATCAATGATATTCCAACTTTCTTCATCTTTTAGCTTAACAATGGTAATAAGTTTTAAAAATTCGTTTGATGATTGAAATTCAATCATGATCGGAGTTTCTGTTGTAATCTGATAATAAGAGCAAGAAATTGGGTTTGAACTACTAGATTGAAAATAATTCAAACTTCCTTTCTCAAAAACTATGGTTTCTATAGATTGATCACCAATTAATTCGATATAATTATTTGCCTCTTCATAGTTATAATAATCTAAACCTAAATTATTAGTCATTATAATATTTGAAATTCTCATTCGATTATGAGCTTCTTCGAAAGAGGAATTTTGAACTTTTAATGCATTGTCAATTGCTACTATCGGATTGTTAATTTGATTATTTCCTAAAGATCTAGAATTCTCCCAGCATTTTTTTATTGTATTTCTACCACCTAAATGCTCATCGATATATTGAAAAAAGATAAATGATCCATACATGTGACTGCTTTCCTCTGATAATGATTTTTGCGGGTTGGAAAACCAGGAAGGTATGTATCTATATAAATCATTTATTTCATCGTAGAGTTCGTCCTCACTCCAAACAGCTGTGGCTTCCATAAACCATAATTCCTCATTACAATTGTATCCAAATTGAATTGAGTGAAAAAATTCATGTACAGCAGTTACTTTTATATTCTCAATTTCTGTTTTATTTTTAAACGGTGAACCAGAATAATTATTACGCATTTTTATAAAACTTGTACATGAATTATTTGATTCACCATAATTTTCAACATACGTTATGCCAAAATAATAAGAAGGTAATCTTTCAATATATATATCATATAATTTTTGGTTTTGAGGATCTATTTCATGAGGTGGATCGTACTCTAAAGTATCAATAAAAAAGTTCCACACCTGCTCAAAAATCTCTCCCATGGAATGCACATATTCAATATTTGTTACTGCATCATTCCCATCTAATGTATAATGAAATTTAAAATGCTCCGTTACATAGGATTCATCTAAGTTATTTGGCCTTAGAGCTTTTAATGATCCATTATAATATTCTAATCCAAACTTGGATAATTCTCCAATCTCATCAGTTGATAGATATAAAGGTTGGTTCCTTACAATATTTGTAATGTTTGTCGTAGCGTGATTAGATGATGATGGGTCCAATAAAGACTCATAAGATTCTTTAAATGATGTATCTTGACTTAATACTAATGAAATAAAAAAAAATAAAAACCTAGAACTAATCATTAAATTCATCAAAACGATCTTTAAACTTAAATCTTAAATAAATACCTAAGCAAATAAACCCAATTACCCAAAATATAGAAAAGTATATGATAGATTCTTTCATTAAAAATAACCAATTAAATCTAATGTTGCCGTTATGGCAATTATTCCTAAACCAGTAATCAATTGAATATTCTTTATTTTATCATTATTTTTATTTAAAAAAGCAGATGTTGTGATAGTGGATCCTGTTAAATATAGCCATTTTTTAATACCGTTAAATTTTCTTTTATTATCTGTATATTGAATAGATGGATCATTCTTAACTACACTCGCTAGTATATCTTTCGAATAATGTAATATAGCAATAACGCTATTTTTCTCTTTATTTATTTGATATTCAAAATAATCAATTTTATTAAATGTTCTTATACCAATCTGAATGGAGTCGTCTAATTTGATAATTTGAAATTTAGAAATTTTATCTGGAATTTTTTTTGGATAAAATTTTGTGGAGTCACCATCAAATTTATAGAGAGTAATATAAAACCATCCAGATTTTGATTGCCATGCAGTTATATTTTTATCCTGGGCACTTGAATCAGAAATAAATTCTATTATGATACCATTTTTTTTTGAGCTTATGATAATATCGTCTAAGTGAGACTTTTCGCCTGAAAGATAATTATAAAGAGCAAAAACAATATAGATTATACTCTTTTTCAAACTAATTTTTTCATTCTAGAATTAAATTTATCACAATAGTATTTTGAATCTTATTTACTCATTGTTCAATTTCTAGCTGAATACTAATTTTATCAATATAAATCTAATGAAAAATGTATTTTAAATCTATTCTACTTCTGTCAATATTCTTCTTTTCTACACTGTTTAGCCAAAATATTGAGCTAGGTGATGATGCTATTTCAAATCAAAAATCACTAAAAGGTGCGTTTGGTGCTGTTACAATTGATGGAAAAATCTGGAATCAAATTGCATTGCGCCCAATTGTCCCCTTTGGAAAATTATCTGTTGCTTTTGATTTAGTGATATATATCGATCAAGATGGTAATATACATGATGATGATTGGAATTTTACTTCAGGAAATGATGTTAAGAATACACTAGTAGATAAAATCTATTACGTACGGTATGGAAATAAATGGCAAAAAAACTATTTTCAAATTGGCGCACTCGATAATGTAACTATGGGGTATGGTATACTTCTAAATAATTACACAAATACTCTACTCTATCCTCAAGCTAGAAAAGTTGGAATGGAATTTAAATCTTATTTGTTTGGGGTGAATATTTATGGTTTTACGAATGACTTTAAAGAAAATTTTGGATTAACTGGATTTCGTGTAGCTGCTCCAGTTTCATATGGGTTTAATGTAGGTTTATCATGGGTTGGAGATAGAAATCAATATCTAGGATTGAAGGATAATGATAATGATGGTGCTCCTGATTTAGTTGATGATTTTCCTAACAATAAAAATTGGCAAGTCGACACTGATGGTGATGGTCTAGCAGATAATGAAGAGGGGGAATGGGATATTGATGGAGATGGTATTACAGACACTTTAAGTAATGAAATTCCAGGTTGGAATTTAGATACCATTGTAATTCTAGATACTAGTATCATTCGAAAGCCTAACCCTATCAATATAAAGAAAGAGACAGAATCATTTAATGCCTTTGCCATTGATATTGGGATTCCTATATTCTCTGAACCTGGAATCAACATTAATGCTTATTCGCAATACGCTGCACTTTTAGGTAAAACAATTGACCCTATTAATGAAAAAGAAATAGATGCTGGGTATGGATTAATACCATTGGGTATTTCTGCGAGTTTTGGTATTGCAAAGATGAATTTTGAGTTTAGAATGGTTCCAAGCGGTAATTTTGAATTTGGTTATTTTGATCGATCATATGAAGTAGAAAGAGCAACTTTTCAAAGCATAAATGGAAACCAAGGTAAGATTGTTACAAAAGCAAGAAAGCTAGGAACCTATGGCAAGCAAAATGGTTTTTACTCTTCAATGAACCTGAACTTAGGCTCATTAATCGATGCTAGGTTAGCCTTCCAAAACTTAAACGGTCAACAATATGATCCCGTAGGAAATAAATTTGAAATTGAAACAAATAAAAGTTTTACTGCAATCCTTGGATTAAAAAAATCTATAAGTAAAATCGAGAAAGCAACTTGGTTTTATCAACAGCGAAATGTCCCAAATCCTTATGAATTTAAATATTCTGAAAGTACTATCATGGGATATAATATTGGCCTCAACTTAGGCAATGGCATGTTACTCACTTATGTTTTCCGAAGAACATTTAATGATCTAAATGGAGATGGAGATGTATCTGATCCAGGTGAGATGAATAATATGACAAGCATCGAAACAAGTTTTACATTTTAAAATGGACTCAAAAAAAATTAGACAATCCTTTATCCAATTTTTTGAGGATAGATTACATAAAAATATACGCAGTTCATCAGTTGTTCCCTCGGACGATCCTACTTTGTTATTCACTAATGCAGGTATGAATCAATTTAAACCTATTTTTTTAGATGAATTAAAAACTGAAAACAAAAGAGTTGTGAATAGTCAAAAATGTATAAGAGTATCAGGAAAACATAATGATTTAGAAGAAGTTGGCATAGATTCATTTCATCACACTTTCTTCGAAATGCTTGGGAATTGGTCCTTTGGTGATTACTACAAAAAAGATGCAATTAAGTGGTCATGGGAATTATTTACTAAAGAATGGAGACTAGATAAGCGCAGACTTTGGGTTACTGTTTATGAAGAAGATATAGAATCTTATAATTTATGGAAAGAAAAAACAGATATAAAAAACAAAAGGATTTTAAAATCTGGTAAAAAAGATAACTTTTGGGAAATGGGAGATACAGGACCTTGCGGTCCTTGTTCTGAGATACATTATTATGTTGGTGAAGATATAAAAAATCAAAAAGCTTCAGGAGTTAATAATTCTGATGAATATTGGGAACTATGGAATCTTGTTTTTATTCAAAATAATCGTTTAGAAGATGGTTCGTTAAGTTTACTTCCCAATAAACATATTGATACTGGGGCAGGTTTGGAACGTATAGCGGCAGTCTTACAAGATAAAAATAGTAATTACGATACAGATTTATTCAAACCCATAATTGAAAAATTATCTGAAATCGCTGAATCATCCTACGTAATTAATCCTATTCCTCATAATGTCATTGCGGATCATATAAGAATGCTTTGTTTTTCAATTGCAGATGGTGCAATGCCATCAAATGATGGGAGAGGTTATGTTCTCCGTCGAATATTAAGAAGAGCTGCAAGATTTGGAAGAAAAATTAACTTAAAAGATCCATTTTTATATAAACTTGTCCCAATTATTGGAGAATTAATGGGAGATGTATATCCTGAAATTTTAGAAAAACAAAATTATATTGAAAAAGTAATTAAATCTGAAGAAAAATCTTTTAATAAAACACTAGATCGAGGTCTTATACATTTTGAGAAAATTATTTCCAATAAAAACGGAAAACTTATCTCTGGAGATGAGACTTTTAAGCTTTATGATACATATGGTTTTCCCGTAGATCTTACTCAGTTAATAGCAAAAGAAAGAAGTCTCGAAATAGATTTAATCGAATTTGAAAAATTAATGGGTGCTCAAAAGGAGAAAGCAAAAAAATCTGGGAAATTCAAAGTTCAAAATGAAAATTTAAATTGGGAAATTTTAAGCAATGACGAAGATTCTACTTTTATTGGTTATGATACCTTGGAGTCTGAATCAAATATTATGCGTTTTACTAAAACAGATGATGCAATTTTATTAATCTTAGATAAAACACCTTTTTATCCCGAATCTGGAGGACAAGTTGGTGATATAGGTATTATTTCTGCTCAAGATTTTCAATTAGATGTGATTAACGTTATAAAAGATAATAATTCAATTATACATGTCTGTAGAGGAGAATTTATTAAACCCTCAAAAGTCAGGTGCAAAGTGGACTATATAAAAAGATCAAAGGTCAAAAGAAATCATACGGCTACCCATTTACTTCATAAAGCGCTTAAAAATGTCCTAGGGGACCATGTTCATCAGGCTGGTTCAATGGTAGAATCTGATTATTTAAGATTTGATCTCACTCATTTTAATAAAGTCACAAATGATGAAATAATAGAAATTGAAAGATTAGTAAATAGTGAAATTCTAAAAAATAATAAATTAATACTTTCGTTAAAAAGTTTTAACGATGCGAAGAAAGAAGGTGCTGAAGCACTTTTTGGAGAAAAATATGGTGAGGAAGTAAGAGTGGTTCAAGTTGGTGATTTCTCAATGGAGCTTTGCGGAGGAACTCATGTTGAAAGAACTGGAGATATTGGGTCATTTAAAATCATTGAAGAATCATCATTGTCAAGTGGGGTCAGGAGAATGGTTGCAATAACTGGTGATAAATCAATTAACAGTATGCAAACAAATGATTTAATAATTAATAAAATTCAAAATTTATTAAATGTTTCTCCAGACCAAATTATCTCTAGAATTGGTGATTTATTAAAAGAAAAAAAGAATTTAGAAAAACAAATAAAACAAAAAATTGATAAAAGTTTTGCGTATAATTTTCCAGATAAATTTAAAAAAGTAGGAAAACATAATTTTCTAGTTGAAAACTATGAAAGTAACCAGATTGACCTTAGAATTATTGGTGACCAAATCTATGAGAAATTAAAAAGTGGTATAGCGGTTGTTTTCAATGAAGGTCTAGATAAGCCTTCAGCTGTGGTAATAGTTAGTAAAGATTTAAATAAAACCGGCATACTAGCTGGAAAATTAGCAAATGATATTGGTCGGTTTATGGGTGGTGGTGGTGGTGGAAAACCTCACCTTGCAACAGCTGGAGGTAAAAAAGGATTTAATATGATTAAGATATTAGATCAAACAGAAAAGTTAGTTCGCAGCATATTAAAAGGTTGAATAAATGCAATACAAACAAATAAATGATGATTTTTTTATACATATTGAAAAAAACGAAAAGATCATGAAAACGTTTACAAAATTCTGTATAAAAAATAATATAAGTAATGCCAAAATTTCTGGTATAGGGGCAGTTAAAAATACCGAAATTGGAGCATATGATACATTAAAAAAAGAATACATAAAGAAGAAATTTGATGATATTCTTGAGTTAGTAAGTTTTGAAGGAAATATTACTTTAAATAATAAAACTCCTTTTCCTCATGCGCATGTTGTTTTAAGTGATCATAGTATGAATACATTTGGTGGCCATCTTTTTGAAACAACTGTAGCTGCAGTAGGTGAGTTTTTTCTTAAAAGAATTGAAAGCGGTGCCTATAGAAAGCTGAATGACGATATTGGGCTTCCTTGCATAGTTCTTCAAAATAAATTTTAGCAAACATGAAAAAAATTATAACTTCTAAAAAATTATCGGATGCAATTGGAACATACAGCACCGCAATTGTTAAAGATAAATTATTGTTCACAAGTGGACAAATAGCAATTGATGCGGATAATTCACAATTGATTAATGGTGGAATGAAAGAACAGGCATTAAAAGTACTGGATAATATATATATAATACTAAAAGAAATAGGCTTGGAAAAAAGATCAATTTTGAAGCTAAATGTTTTTGTAACAGATTTAAAAAAATTTGACGATGTAAATGATGCTTTCAGTTTGTTTTTTAAAGATAATGAGTATCCCGCTAGAACCACAATTGAAGTGTCAGCGTTACCTTTAGGAGCATTAATTGAGATAGATTGTATTGCAACTCTTTAGGAATTGATTTTTTGAAATTTTACGTAATTTTAATTATAATGACTTGCAATATATTGAATGCAACTAAAGCAGATTTTAGTGAAGGAAAGAAAAGAGATATACCATATTATCTGGTACCTGGTGTAGGTCAAATAAAAAATAAAAAAATAGTTAAGTCAATAATACTAATTGGTGCAGAATTGGTAGCAATTAATTATTGGTTATTAAACTCTTCAATTTATAAAGATTATGATTCTAATCCTGATAGATACGATTTAAGAAAAAATAGATATCTTGAAAAAAGAAATAAGTATGCATGGTGGATTGGTATTATCTATTTTTACTCTATGCTCGATTCCATAGTAGATAAACATTTTGTTGATTTTAATGAAATTATGAATAATTCAATAGAAAATCCTACAACAGTAAAAAAGGAAAATACTGATGAAAAATAGAGAAGAGTGGGGGTCTAGATTAGGTTTTATATTAGCGGCTTCTGGTTCAGCAGTTGGTATTGGTAATATATGGAAATTCCCACACATTGCTGGTCAAAATGGAGGAGCTGCTTTCACATTGATTTATCTTTTATTCATATTAATAATTGGCCTAAGCTTGATAGTTGCTGAATTCGCAATTGGAAGAAAAACACAATTAAGTCCTGTAGGTGCATTTAGTGTTTTAGCTCCTAAATCAAAATGGAAATATGCAGGATTTTTAGGTGTGGCTTCGGCATTTGTCATTCTATCATTTTATGGTGTAGTCGGTGGTTGGATTTTAAAATATATAACTATATCTATTTCTGGTGGCTTTAATCCATTAAATGGTAACACCGATGCTGCCTCAACTATCTTTACAAATTTTATTCAGTCAACTTGGTCTCCTATATTTTTTCAAGTAGTATTTATGTCATTGTGTATTTATGTCATTATTAATGGAGTAAAAGAAGGTATTGAAAATTGGTCTAAAATTTTAATGCCAATTATAATCTTATTACTGTTTGTGTTGGCAATAAAAGGATTAATGATGCCTGGTGGAACAGAGGGGCTTAAATTCTTATTTTTTCCTAGATTTTCTGATCTAACTGCATCTTCAATTGTTTTGGCACTTGGTCACTCTTTTTTCACTCTAAGTCTTGGAATGGGGACGATGATTACATATGGTAGCTATTTAAATAAAAAACAAAATTTACTTAAGTCTGCCCTATGGGTTATATTTTTAGATACATTTATAGCATTACTTGCAGGAGTTGCTATCTTTTCTACAGTCTTTGCTTTAAAAGCTGATCCAGCTGGTGGTCCAGGTCTTATCTTTTTTGTTTTACCTTCTATCTTCCCACAACTAGCGTATGGAATTGTATGGAGTACACTATTCTTCATTCTTCTATTTATGGCTGCACTCACCTCAGCTATTTCAATTTTAGAAGTTGTAACTGCATATACCATTGATCAAAAAGGTTGGTCTAGGAAAAACTCCACAATTGGCTTTGGTCTTATTATAACGATTGTGGGTGTTTTTTGCTCTTTATCTATGGGGGGGGGTATTAATTTAACAGAGTGGATGGACAAGACATTTTTTGATTTTATGGATGAATTATCATCTAAATACATGTTACCAGTTGGTGGTTTATTCACAGCGCTGTTTATTTTGAAAGAATGGAGTGTGAAATCTTTTGTCGAGGAGTTAGGTCAAAAGATTTTTGGTTTAGATAAAGATGTCTTTATATTTAAAATATTTTTTATAATTTCTGCAAGTTTAATTGGTTTTATTTTGATTAATGAAATTATTTTAGAACTCACAGGCAGTGCTATTCTAGGTTGATATGTTAATTGAAAAAATATTTACAAAAAAATCTAATTTTTACACAAAATTAAAACCAACTTTTAATAATTTCGGTAAAATTTTTGACAGACTGGGTCTCATTCATTTATTTTCAATCTGGACGATTGTCATTTCAGGAATTGTGGTAAATTTCCATTCTAGTGATAGATTTACCTACTGGGATTGGTCCACTTGGGTTGAAGGAAGTTTTAAGTTATTATTAATAAGTCTATTATTTGTTTTATACTTCTTTCCTCAAAAGTTATGGTGCCTTGGAAATAAAATTTTGAATTTAAAAGAAATTTTATATCATAGTATCTTAGGTTTTATGCTGATGTTAATTGGATATGTAAATTTCAATACATCATTCGTTGATATATTTTTATTATTCCCATATTATTTAGCCTTATTGTCTTGTATTTTAATTTTTCAGTTTACACTAGAACTCAATGTAGATAATGGTACTTGGGATGTTTTAAATTGGGATAATAAAAATTTTAATCTTTCTATTTCATTACTTTTTATGCTATCAGCAGTTGCTCTAGGAATATTATTTGATGATCCAATAGTAAGCACAGCGGGAATGGTTTCCTCACCTTATGCTTTAATTGCCGTTGTTTGGCCTAACCATGTAAGACATCTCCAGAGAGCAAGATTCTATCCACTTTTTACATTTGCTATGTTTTTATGTGTAAGAGCTCCTTGGTTTATTATCCCCTTATTCCTTCTTTTCTTTATTTTAAGAGTAACTAATTATTTTCGATATGGAATTGCATATCCTTCATTTGCTGTTGACTTTTTAGATGAAGAACAATAAATATGATGTAATTATTGTTGGTGGTGGGCCAGCAGGATCAGCTGCTGCTTTATATGCAAAAAAATTTGGTTTGAAATCGGTTGTTTTAGATAAAGCTTTTTTCCCAAGAGATAAAATTTGTGGTGATGCACTTTCGGGAAAATGTATCAGAATAATGAGAGAACTTAATTTATTAGATGGTGTTGAAAAATTAGAAGGCGCAGATATTAATCGTATCACATTTGGTAGTCCCAGCTATAATCAATTTAATCTTCATTTAACTAAAACTAAGAAAAGAGATTATGTTTCTAAAGGATTTGTTATTCCGCGTCATATTTTTGATAATTTTTTATTTGAAAAGGTTAAAAATGTTACAGAAACTAAAGAAGGATTTTTAGTTAAAGATCTAATTTATAAAAATGGAAAAATTAATGGCATCAAGGGTATTAATAATAGGGGCAAAAATGAGGTTATTCAATCTTCAGTAGTAGTTGGAGCAGATGGGGCGAACTCAATTGTCGCAAGAAAGACAGGTTTATATAAAATGGATATGAAGAACACCTCTATTGCAATAAGATGTTATTATTCTAATGTTAAGGGTCTTACTGATCAGATAGAATTACATTATTTAAATGAAGTTAATCCCGGTTATCTATGGCTCTTTCCAATAGGAAATAATAAAGCAAATATTGGGATAGGGCTTAGTAAAAATAATGCTAAAAATGATAGTAGAACATTAAATCAAATTCTAGATCAAGTTGTGAAATCTGGTCCATTTAAAGAAAGATTTGAACATTCTAAAAAGCTGGAGAAACCACGAGGATGGAATTTACCTTGTGGGAGTATCCATAGAGAAAACTGTGGGGATAGATTTATGTTGATAGGGGACTCTGCAGGATTAATTGATCCTTTTACGGGTGAAGGAATCGGCAATGCCATGGTATCTGGAAAATATGCTATGCAAGTATTAGCAGAATCAAAAACTAAAAAAGATTTTAGTAAAAATTCTTTTTTGAAGTATGATGAATTATTATGGAAAGAAATAGGAAAGGAGTTGAGAACTAGCACCCGATTACAAAGTCTTGCAAAGTCTAGTTTTCTTCTAAATTTTGTTATTAATAGAGCTGCAAGGAATAAGGATGTCCAAGAAATAATAGCTGGAATGTTAGCACATGAAATTCCAAAGGAGGAATTATCAAATCCCTTGTTTTATTTTAAAATTTTATTTTCATAATCGGAGTTTCCTTGAATAGAATTGAGTTATTAAAAACATTAGAATTATCAAAGTTTACTGCTCTTGATTTTGAGACAACGGGTCTCGACCCCAAAAATGACAGGGTTATTGAGGTAGCTGCAATTCGATTTGAAAATGGAAAGATTACAGACAAATATGTACAATTATTAAATCCTGAAAAAAATATATCAAGTATGATCACTCGATTAACCGGAATCTCAAATAAAATGGTTAAAGCTTGTCCGAATGAAGAAATGATTATTGATGATTTACTCGGATTTTTAGAAGATATTCCTCTTGTGGCGCATAATATTAGTTTTGACCAAAAATTTCTATCTTCCATGTGTGTTAGGCTAGGTAGAGATGATCCTAGTTTTGTAAAATATGATACTTTGCAACTGGCTAGAAGTGTATTGTTTCAGCAGCCAGTTTTTAACTTAGGTGCCTTGTCTGAATCATTTGGTTTTTCATCAGAAGGTTCTCATAGAGCAGAAAAAGATACTGAAAATACTGGATTAATATTTCTAGAAATGTTAGACATTTTATCCACTTATCCTTTAGAGCTTATCTCCAAAATCAATGCAATGTTAAAAGGATCCAAGGTACCGAATCAAAATTTATATATTAACTTAGGAAATGAACTAACACGGATTGGTGAATTATCCAAAGGATTGAACATTAATAACGATAAAGTAGTTTTTAAACGAAATACATTTAAAGCTGAGGGTTTAAATGATTTATCAAATATTTCAGTAGAAGATGTTTTTGGAAATAATGGATTATTAAATGAGGTTTATCCAAATTTTGAAGAAAGACCAAATCAAATAAAATATTCTAAGCTGGTTGAAGAAGTTCTCACTGGTCATGAAAAGATTGGTATTATTGAAGCTGGCACGGGTCTTGGTAAATCTATGGCGTATTTATTTGGCGCATATAAAAGTTCTTATGACCTAGAAGGTTCTGGACCTACTGTAATTGCTTGCCACACTAAGCCATTACAGGATCAGCTCTTCTTTAAAGATTTACCTCAATTATCTGAAGCTCTTCGTGTTCCAATCAAGGCAATAATGTTAAAAGGGAGAAGGAACTACATTTGTGAAACTCGACTCAATTGGATTATATCTGATTCTAGAACCCTAGATATTCAGGATCTAGAAGCTTTAATTCCAATTATATTTTGGATGTTTTGGACAAAGACCGGAGATATCTCTGAATGCTCAGGTTTTTTTAATACAAGAAGGAGCTGGTTGCAATCATTAATTTGTAGTGAACCAGGGTTTTGTACAGGAGAATTATGCAAAAGGAATGATGGTTGCTTTTATGGGAAATTAAAAAAGAACCTTTTCCAAGCAAATATTATTATTATAAACCATTCTTTATTAATGACAGATGTAGCTCAACCAGGTTTCTTGCCTGATTATAAAAATGTTATTATTGATGAAGCGCATAATATGGTTAAATCTGCATATGATCAGTTTAGGATAGAATGGAGTGAGCAGCAAGTCACATATCTATTACAATCAATGGATCCATCATACTCTAGGTCTTCTCGATGGAATAATATACTAAATAGGATTGGTGAGATTAATAAAGATGTGATTGAGCATAGAGATGCATTAAAAGAATCTATTAAAGATTCATATAGTCTTTTGAAAACTCTAATGAGTGAGTTTAATGAAGATAATAAGAGCAAGTTTTCTACAAATAGATCATATCAAGATAAACCAATAGTGAATAGCCTAGATAATCTATATAGACACTTAGATAAAGAATTAAAAGATATGAAAAAATCATTAGGGACAATTTTTTCGTGTATCGAAAGACTTAGAAATTCAATTCTTGAAATTGATAAAAATAGAAAAGATTTTCCAGTATTACACTCTACCTTAGAACGTTCTATAGAAGTATGTAACTCGCTTTCAAGATCTTTAATTCACCTTACAGAGAATCAAAGCACTGAATATGTTTACTGGTTAGAAGGGGAGTATAGATCTCCCAATACTGACAGGGAAAAACTAATAATATCAATGCATTCTTCTTTAATAGACGTATCTGAAACTATTAATCACTCTTTTTTTAAACGAATTGATAATTGTGTACTAACCTCTGCCACTTTAAAAATACAGGATTCATTTGATTATTTCACAAAACGTATTGGCCTTGACAATAATGTTAACCTTTTAAAAGAAGAGTTTTTGAGTCCTTTTCATTATAACGAACAGGTAATTTATCATCAATATAGTGGAAGTCGAGAAATTGTTAATGATTCAAGTAGCATCGGAGACCTTGTTTATCATTTACATAAAGTACTATCAAAAAGAATTATGGTATTATTTACTTCTATTAATACTTTAACATTAACAGCTACATATCTTCGTGAAAAACCTGATGGAAGAACTTTGCCTCTATTTGCACAAATAAAAGGTGCATCCAGACCTGCTATCATTAAAGGCATGCATCAAAAATCAAATGGTATTTTATTTGGCACGAATAGTTTTTGGGAGGGTGTTGATTTACCAGGTGATTTATTAGAAATATTAATTCTTGTAAAATTACCGTTTGATGTTCCTAATGAGCCTTTAGTTAAATCTTATTCTGAATATATAAATAGAGAAGGCGGTAATAGTTTTATGGATTATAACTTGCCTGAAGCAGCAATAAGGTTTAGGCAAGGATTTGGAAGGTTGATCAGAACCAGTTTCGATTCAGGTAGGTTTATTTGCTTGGATAATAGAATAGTTTTAAAGAGATATGGGAGAATCTTTAGTGATTCTTTGCCCATTGAAATAGAACCCTTCTCACAAATGGACTCAATTAAATAAACCATTACATTAATTAGCTTCACTGATTCTTAAATTATAAATTCTAGTATGAAATTTTTAACCATAGATCAAAATAGCCATACATATTTAGATTTTGAATGCTTCTTTAAAGGTCCCGTAAAAGTAAAACTTTCAAAAGATTCTGAAAAAAGTATCATAAAGTCACACAATTTATTTATTAAAAAACTACGTTCATCAGATGTAATTTATGGAGTAAATACTGGTTTTGGTAAATTGAGTGATATCTCTATAAATGATCGAGATCAAATTTTATTACAAGAGAATCTAGTGAGGAGCCATGCATCGGGAATCGGTAAGCCTTTTGATCTTGGCCTAGTAAGAGTAATCTTCTATCTTAAAATACTAACCTTCATAAAAGGGTATAGCGGAATAAGGCTCCAAGTCGTTGCAAAGATAATCGACTATTTAAATCATGATATTTTACCAGTTATACCCGAAAAAGGATCTGTTGGAGCGAGCGGGGATTTAGCGCCAATGGGTCATATGGCTTTAGCCTTAATTGGAGAAGGAGAGGTGTTTTTTAATGGTATAAGATCTAAAACATCAGATGTTTTAATTCAATTAAAGATAAAACCCTTAAAACTTCAACCTAAAGAAGGTTTAAGCTTGATTAATGGTACCCAAGTGTCAACAGCGATTGCAATAAAAACATTATTAAATGGTAGACGATTATTGGATTCTGCAGATATTATTGGCGGAATATCAGTAGAAAATAGTTATTCAAGTTTGGATGTTTTTAGAAAAGAAATTCATGAAGCTAAAATGCATCCTGGTCAGAGAAAAACAGCTAAAATCATTTATAATATTCTTCACGATAGCGAAATCATTAGTTCGCACAAAAACTGCGATAAAGTTCAGGATCCCTATAGTTTTAGATGTATTCCTCATGTTCATGGTGCATCAAGAGATATTTTTGAAAATGCAGTCAAAATAATTAATAATGAAATTAATAGTGTAAGTGACAACCCATTAATTTTGAAAGATGGAAGTATAGTAAGCTCGGGTCATTTTCACGCAGAGCATATAGCTCAATCTTTAGATACTCTAGCAATTGCATTTTCTGAGTTAGGTGCTATATCAGAGAGAAGAATTCATAATTTTATGAAAGGGGTGAAAGGAAAATTCGAACCTTTCGTAACAGTTAAACCAGGTTTAGAATCAGGGTATATGATTGCTCATGTTACTGCAACAGCTCTTGCTTCAGAAAATAAAACACTTGCTCACCCAGCAAGTGTTGATTCTATTAATTCATCAGCTGGGCAAGAAGATCTAGTTAGTATGGCACCCTGGGCAGGAAATAAATTATTAATGATACAAGAAAATATCTCCTCGATTTTATCAATTGAACTTCTTGTTTCTTGTGCAGTTAATTATATTTCTAGTGCGAATTTGAAATCTGGACTTGGTATTAGAAAAATAATTTCATATGTCAAAAATAAGTGTGAATTTGATATCGGAGATAGAGCCCTTTATGATGAAATTGCTTCCTTAAAGGAATTCATAGATACAGGTGACTTAATAGATCAAGTTGATTATAAAATATAATGGAGAAAAAGTGAAAAATCGACCGCCTTATAAAAAAGCATATACATTTGATGATGTTTTATTAGTTCCGCAAGAGTCTAGTATTTTACCAAAAGATGTAAGTTTACAAACTAGGCTTACAAATAAAATAAACTTAAATATACCAATTCTAAGCGCAGCAATGGATACTGTAACAGAAACAGATATGGCAATAGCATTGGCAAGAACGGGTGGCCTAGGAGTGATACATAAGAACTTATCCATAGAACAACAAGCAAATATGGTTGACCGAGTAAAACGATCTGAAAGCGGTATGATACTTAATCCAATAACGATAAATGAAAATTCGACTATCCATGCAGCTAGAAAAATTATGTCTGAGTATAAAATTAGTGGACTACCTGTTGTAAGAGATGAAGGAAGTCTAGTTGGAATTATAACAAATCGAGATATTCGTTTCGAAACAAATAACAGTTTAAATATTTCAGATAGAATGACTTCAAAGAATTTAATTACTGTACCTGTTGGAACATCTTTAGAAAAAGCAAAAGAAATATTACAAAAACATAGAATTGAGAAACTATTAGTTGTTGATAATGATAATAATTTAACTGGATTAATAACAGTCAAAGACATACAAAAAAATGAAGATTATCCCGAGGCCTGTAAAGATATAAATGGAAGATTAAGAGTGGCTGCAGCATTAGGAATATCAAATGATTCTGTTGATCGTGCTGGAGCGCTGGCAGATGTTGATATTGATGCAATTATTATTGATACTGCTCATGGTCATTCAAAAGGTGTACTAAAAGCTATTTATAATATTAAAAATTCTTACCCTGATATAGAGATTATAGCTGGAAATGTCGCTACAGGTGAAGGGACAAAGGCACTAATAGATACTGGTGTGGATGCAGTTAAAGTCGGTATCGGAGCTGGAGCTAGTTGTACCACTAGAGTAATTGCTGGTGTTGGTGTCCCTCAACTTACTGCAATAATAGATGCTGTTGATACAGCTAAAAAAGATAATATTCCCGTGATTGCGGATGGAGGGCTTAGGTATAGTGGAGATATAGCGAAAGCCCTTGCTGCTGGTGCAGATTCTGTAATGTTAGGAAGTATTTTAGCTGGTATGGACGAGAGTCCAGGTGAATCTATTCTATATGAAGGTAGGCAGTATAAGTCTTATCGAGGAATGGGGTCAATGGGTGCAATGGAAAGAGGAAGTGGAGATCGATATTTTCAAGAAGGTGCAGAGGCAACAAAATTAGTACCAGAAGGTATCGAAGGAATGGTTCCTTTTAGAGGACCTGTTAGAAATACAATTCATCAACTAATAGGCGGTATCAGATCATCGATGGGGTATTGTGGTTGTATAAATATTTCAGAGTTTGGGGATAAATCTCAGTTTGTAGAGATAACTTCTGCAGGTGTGAAAGAAAATCACCCACACGAAGTAAGGATTGTAAAAGAGGCTCCAAACTATCAGGTATCTGACAGCTAAGATTCTCTACTATTTTAGTGAATTGTAATGTCTGGTAATTTGTGCTTTTCTTCTCGAACCGGTATTCTTGTGGATTAGGTTTTTATTGACGGCTCTGTCAATAACACTCACTGCAGTTTGATAGATAGTCAAAGCTTCTTTTTTTTCTGTTGTAGATAAAACTTTTTTTATGTTAGTTCTAAGTTTTGAAAGAGCATCTACATTCCTTGCCCTTCTTTTTATATCTTGTCGTTCTCTTTTAATTTGCTGCGGATGTCTATCCATTTTTTGATTTTCCTTTAGATTATAGCCTGCAATAATACACTTTATTGTCACAATAAGTCAACAATGTGATAATTGAAATGATATTCCAATTTTAGCATGATATTACAAATTGTTTTTTTTATAAAATTTGATAATTGAAATGAT
>MDTB01100917.1_pt1 | contig 29725 bp, 25 predicted proteins | sample 811161 | NCBI WGS metagenome assembly MDTB01 (sample SAMN05326650, study PRJNA326480) | marine metagenome | isolation source: seawater | place: Mediterranean Sea | collected 2009 | reverse complement strand
ATGCTGGGAGATGAATATAGATGATTTTTGAAAAAATAAAAAAGAGCAGTCCACCAAAAATAACAAATAAGATAAAAATTAAATGTATAATTAATGTAAGATTTGCAAATAATTCGTACATTCAATATATTAACTAAAATTATAGGCACCTGGCAACAGAACACACTTTGATATATAATGAGTTATAACAAAAGGAGTCGAAATGAGCGGATGGGAAATCTTAATTGTTGTTGCACTTATCTACGCAGTAGTTAATTAAACAATAATTCTGGGGTTAGGGGCACCTAGCAACAGAACGCCCCTTAATGATATAAGGTTTTAACGATTCGAGAAAAAATGAGAAAAATTTTTATTATGTTAACTATTCTTTTATTCAGCGCATCTTGTGCAACTCCTACCGTTATAAATGTTATTGGTCCAAATGATAATAAATTAAGCTGCAAAGAATTAAGTGCTGAAATCACAAAAGCAAACAAATATGCAGATGAAGCTCAAGCTGCTAAAAAAATGAATAGTCCTCATAATATAGGTGCTATTTTATTTTTTTTCCCTGGGGTGGGGGTAACAATGAAAAATGTTGAGGAAGCTGCACAAGCTGCAAAAGATAGAGCTATTCATTTGAACAAATTAAAAGAAAAAAAGAATTGTTAATTTTTATATTTGGCTATTGTAAAACTTCAAATATAAATATAGATTCTTATTACCATATCTCATGGAAAAAAGAGGCCGATATCGCATCGGTTAAAAGCGAGTTTTGGAAAAACTAATAGGAGTTGTGTATGAAATCAAGATTGCACAGAGTCCTTAGTAGATTTAGCCATGGCTCAAAAATCGCTAAGTTAGATCAACTAATGTTCCGAAATATTAAAACGGTAAACGTTAATGAAAATGGAACTAGCGGCTACCTTTTAAAAAAAGGAAAAAACTCTGGAAAAGTATTAGGTCATATTAAAAAAGAATCTAAAAAACTTTAAATCAAAATGGGGTCTGGGACACCTAGCAACAGAACGTCCCACTAATAAATTAAACTATTCATCAATAAATTTATTTAAATTAGGTTTAAAGTAATTTGGACCTTTCATTACTTTGCCACTCTCATTAAAAATTGGTTTTCCATCTTTCCCTAATTTGCTCATATTTGAATTTTGTACTTCCTCAAAACACTCATCTAAATTAATACCAAAAGCGTGTCCAGCTCCGTAAGTTACATATAAAATATCAGTCAAAGCGTCTGCCACTTCTTTTAAATCTTTATCTTTTATAGCTTGATTTAATTCCTCTAACTCTTCTTTAATCAGTTCGAACCGTAATTTGACTATTTTTTCGTCTGGAAAAGAAGCTTTTGTCTTAACTTCTTGCCCAAAAGTCTGCATAAATTTTTTAACTCTATTGAAATTGCTCATTTTATATCCATTTGTAAATTGTGTAACTTTAAAACAGAGTGTATTATAACAATGAACCTTTGATGAAATATAGAATAGAATTCGACAGTATTGGAAAAATTAAGGTCCCTGGTGATAAGTATTGGGGTGCATCAACAGAAAGATCAAACAAATATTTCAATATTGGTGATTTTTTAGTTAGACCAATAGTTATTCACTCGATAGCTGTAATAAAAAAATCTGCAGCTATAGTTAATTCTAAAAATAAAGATTTAGATCCTAAAATTGCTAAATATATTATAAAGGCTTCCGAGGAAGTTTTGAAAGGTAAGCATGACTCTCACTTTCCTCTAAAAGTATGGCAAACAGGTTCAGGCACACAAACTAATATGAATGTAAATGAGGTAATAGCCAATAGAGCTATAGAAATGATGGGAGGAAAACTTGGCTCAAAAAAACCAGTTCATCCAAATGATCATGTTAATAAATCTCAATCAACTAACGATGTTTTTCCAACAGCAATGCATATATCTATAGCTATAAAAGCAAGAGATAAACTTTTGCCCGCTTTAAAATTACTTGAAAAAGAATTAGGGAGGAAGGTTAAAGAATTTGGAAAAATTGTAAAAGTAGGAAGAACTCACTTGCAAGATGCTACACCACTTACTTTAGGTCAAGAATTTTCTGGATATCAAGCACAACTGAAAACATGTATACAAAGAATTGAGACAGCCCTAAAAGAAATTTACTTTTTAGCACAAGGTGGCACAGCAGTAGGTACAGGATTAAATACAAGAAAATATTTTGATAGAAAGATTGTAAAAGAGATTAGCAAAATAACTAGAATTCCATTTAAAGTAGCTCCTAATAAATTTGCAGCACTCGCAGCCCACGACGCAATTGTAAATTTTTCTGGGACTATGAATACTACAGCAGTTTGTTTAATGAAAATTGCGAACGACATAAGATTTTTAGGATCAGGCCCAAGAGCAGGTTACGGAGAGTTAATTCTACCATCTAATGAACCTGGTTCCTCTATTATGCCTGGAAAAGTAAACCCTACTCAATCTGAAGCTGTCACAATGGTATGTGTAAAAGTAATCGGAAATCATAATGGTATAACTATGGCTGGTTCACACGGACATTTTGAATTAAATGTTTTCAAACCTTTAATCATTCATAATATTCTTCAATCAATAGAAATTATGGCTGACTCATCTAAATCATTTGCAACATTTTGCATTAAAGGGATTAAAGCAGATAAAAAAAGAATTAAATTTCTTTTGGATAATTCTTTAATGCTAGTTACAGCACTCGCTCCTAAAATTGGATACGATAAAGCTGCTAGCCTAGCTAAAGCAGCTCACAAAAATGGAACAACACTAAAAGAAGAAGTGTTAAAATCTGGGATAATAGGTGAAAAGGAATATAATAAAATTATGAATCCTATACTTATGACAAGACCAAAATAGTTTAATATTAATATAATCATAAATCACTATCAACTATCTCGGAGTATAATTTATCAATTAATTGAAAATCAATTTTTTTATTCTTAATTTTTCTTTCATATTTACGAAGATCTTTTAATGGCAAAGTTTTTTTATTAAATAAAATCTTTTTAAAATTAAGTTTATTTAACGTGATATTTTGCACACCATCAAAAATAATTTCATTTGATTTTTTTTTATCTTGAAACTTACTTATCAAAATAAAATTTAATTTTTGATTATTGTTTATATTTCTTAGATTTCCATTAAATTTTAAATCGTACTTCTTAGTTTTAAAAGTTAGATTTTTAAAATAAATTTCACCATTTTCCATGCTTATATTTCCATTAAAGTTATCTTTATATGTAAAATTAAACTTTCCGTTAATTTTTTTAATATTATTATAATTAATCTCGTTTTTATCAAAAATATTTTCAAATCTCGCTTTTATTTTGTTAAAATTAAATTTGTTAAAATCAAAAACTAAATCAAAATAAACTGTAGGCTTAAATTTGATTTTACCGTTTATTTTTGTGCTTACTAACTTGTTTCTTAAAAAACTATTGTAAAATTTAAATTCATTATTATAGTCAAAATCTAATTGTAAATAGTTGTTCATCACCTCAATATTTGCTGATCCATTATAAGTATTGTTATTTCTTTTTAAAAAAACTTTTACCATGGTGTCAACTCCAGGAATATTCAAAATAAATTGATCATTTTTTGTACTATTAATAATATATTTTATAAAAATTTTCTGTTCTGAGAGAAATCCTGAAAGATTAATACTGCCATAGTTATGTTTTGTCTTAAATTTGGAAGCAATATCTTTTATTTCTAAGAAAAATTTATTATCTTGAAGCAATATTAAATTGCTTTTTTTGATTATAATATTTCTTTTATTTTCTCTAATAAAACTAGATATATTAAGCAAATCATCTACTTCAAAACTAAAGAATGAACCATCAATTAATAATTTATTATATTTAATCTTTTTATAATTTAAAATATTTGAAAAATTAAGAATAATATTAAGTTCTCCTTTGTTAACTTGTATCAAATCTCCATCAGAGCTTAAGTTTATTTGTTTTAATTTTATTCTTGGTGTTGGGAAAATATTGTACTTTATTTCAGAAAAACTATTTAAATTTAAATTATTTTGAGTGATTAAAGCTTTTTTAATGCCACTTATCGATTTATTGTAGTCATAAAATTTAGGAATTATAGGATATATAGATAACGAGATAAGGCCGATTAATATTAAATAAAAGTTTATTTTTTTAAATTTATTAAATTTTTTTATATTTATAAAATTTCTAATCATTGTTTTAAAAAAAATCTTTTTGTCCACACATTAATAGTTTTTAAGCTTCGATAAGTAGTATATAGTCTAATTAAATCACAAATATGAATTCTATAATTAAATTATTAGAAAATTTAAACAAGGAACAAAAGGAAGCTGTTTTAAATACAGAAGGTCCTAACCTAATTGTTGCTGGTGCCGGATCTGGGAAGACCAGAGTCTTAACAACAAGGCTTGCTCACATTATTAACGAAAAAATGGCATGGCCTAGTCAAGTTCTTTGCGTAACTTTTACAAATAAAGCTGCTAAAGAAATGCAGAATAGAGTTATGAGTTATATTAAGGGTTCATCTAACGCAGTCCCCTGGCTTGGTACTTTTCATTCAATAAGCGTCAAAATTCTGAGGAGACACGCTGAGGCTTTAGGTTATAAAAGTAATTTCACCATTCTAGATACTGATGACCAGAAAAAATTGGTAAAAAAAATATGCAAATCAGAAGAACTTGATGTAAAAAAATATTCACCCCAACTTATACTGTCTTTTATAGATAAGTGGAAAAATAAAGGCTACCTGCCAAGTGATGTGGAAAGCAAGAAATTAAACTCGTTGGAAAAGCCCATTTTAAAAGTTTACAAAACTTATCAAAACAAAACTAAAGATTTAAATGCTTTCGATTTTGGTGACTTAATTCTATTTTGCGTAAAACTTTTTGAAGAAAATCTAGATATAAAAGAAATATATTCCAAAAACTTTAAGTATATCTTAGTAGACGAGTATCAAGATACAAACTTTATTCAAAATAAATGGTTACATTTACTAGTAAACAAGAATCAAAATATCTGCTGTGTAGGTGATGATGATCAATCAATATATAGCTGGAGAGGTGCAGAAATTAAGAATTTTTTAACTTTTGATAAAATATATAAAAACTGTAAAGTTTTTAAATTAGAGCAAAATTACAGATCGACAAAAAATATACTCGAAACTGCTTCAAAATTAATTTCCAACAATACTAGTCGAGTAGGTAAAAACCTATGGTCTTCAAGTCAGCAGGGGGAATTAGTAAAATTAAATTGTTATCAAACTGGAAAAGAAGAAGCTATAGGAATATGTGATATTATCGAGAAAAATTTAAAAAAAAAATATTCACTTAATAATGTTACTATTTTGGTTAGAGCAATTTACCAAACTCGTGAATTTGAGGAAAGATTTCTCAAAATTGGAGTTGGATATAGAGTTCTTGGAGGCACTAAATTTTATGAAAGAGCTGAAATTAAAGATGCTGTATCCTACCTAAGAATAATTAATCAAAAATATGATGACCTTGCATTAGAAAGAGTTATAGGTACACCTAAAAGAGGCGTGGGTGAAAGTACTATTAATCAACTATATTCATTTTCAAGTAAAAATAAACTTTGTCTAGAAGACTCAATTCTAAAAATCTTAGAGTTGAATCAATTTAAACCTAAAATAAAAACTTCATTATCTCAATTAATTAATATGATTTATAAGTGGAGAAAAGATTTAAAAACAAATAAACACTTTGATCTTTTAAAATTAGTTTTAGATGAGTCTGGATACTCAGAAATGTTGAAAAATAAAAAAGATATTGAAAATGAAAATAGATTGGAAAATTTAAAAGAACTTTTAAGAGCTATGAGAGATTATGATAATCTTCAAAGCTTTTTAGAACACGTTGCGTTAGCAACTTCTATAGACCAAGAATGGCAAGGTGAGAAAGTTAATCTGATGACTATGCATGCTGCTAAAGGATTGGAATTCGACGTTGTATTTCTTCCTGGCTGGGAAGAAGGACTATTTCCTCACCAAAAATCACTTGAAGAAAAAGGAGATTTTGCTTTAGAAGAAGAAAGAAGATTGGCATACGTAGGAATAACAAGAGCTAAAAAAGAAGCCTTTCTGTCTTTTGCAATGAAAAGGAATTACCACGGCGATTGGATGGACGCTTTGCCATCTAGATTTATTAATGAAATTCCTGATGATAGCGTTGAAAAAAATGAGACTAATTTGAATGAAAAAGTAGATGATTTTGAATTTAATCAAGATACTAATATTGAATTTAATGATAGTTTTAGAAGTCCTGGATGGGAAAGGTTTAAAAAAAGTAAGATGCTAAAATGGAAAAAATAAAAAAACTTCGAAACTTATTATCTAAATACAATTTAGACGGTTATATAATTCCAAAAAATGATGAATTTTTTGGAGAATATATTCCTGAAAATAAAGATAATTTAAAGTATATCTCAGGTTTTACCGGTTCGTATGGGTTTGCTTTAATATTAAAAAATAAAAATTTTTTGTTTGTAGATGGTAGATACACATTACAGGCTAAGATTCAGTGTGGAAAAATATTTGAAATTAAAACTATCCCTCAAGAATTACCTAAAAATATACTAAAAAATAAAAAGCTTCATATCGGCTTTGATCCTAAATTGCACACAAGCATAATGCTTTCAAATTTTTTCGATAAAAATGTGTTTAATTTAGTATCACTAAGCTCAAACTTAATTGACCAAATTTGGACAAAAAGAAGGAAAGTTAAATCAAATAAATTTTTTGTTTTAGAAAACTCTTCAGTGGGACAAACATCAAAAAGTAAAATTTCCAAGCTAGTTAAAGAATTAAATAAAAATAAAGCAAATCTTCAGCTAATATCATCTTGTGAAAATGTTGCTTGGTTATTAAACATTAGAGGCACTGACTCACTTTTTACTCCTATAACCAATGCATTTTTAATCGTAGATAGTAAAAAAAATATATTTCTTTTTTGTGATTTAAATAAGATAGATAAAAAAATTAAAAATAAATTAAAACTTAAAAAAATAATTGATATAAAACATATCAAGGCTTTCCTTTTAGGTATCAAAAATAAAACTATTCAATTAGATAAAAATACGTGCTCAATTTTTTTTAAAGAAATGTTAAAAAAAAATAATCAAATCTTAGAAATTCAAGATCCAATATACCTATGGAAATCTATCAAAAACAAAACGGAGATAAAAAATACAATCAAATCTCATATATTTGATGGAGCTGCGTTAACAAAATTTATCTTTTGGATAAAAGATAATTTTAATAAAAAGAAAATTACTGAAATAAGCGCACAAGAGAAACTATTGGCAATGAGAAAAACTAACAAATCATTCCGAAACCTAAGTTTTCCTACAATATCTGGATCAGGTCCCAATGGAGCGATTATTCATTATAAAGCAAATAAAAAAAGTAATAGAACATTAAAAAAAGGAGATTTATACTTAGTAGACTCTGGTGGGCAATATGATTTTGGTACGACCGATGTAACAAGAACAATATCCTTAAACAATCAAAATAGTCGTATTAAAAATATTTATACAAGAGTTTTAAAAGGACATATTGCTGTTGCCAATTATGATATTAAAAAAAATACTTGTGGTTCTGAAATTGATATTGAAGCAAGGAAACCATTAAAAAAGATTAATTTAGATTATGCTCATGGAACGGGTCATGGAGTTGGGTACTTTTTAAATGTACACGAAGGACCACATGCAATCTCTAGAGGTAACAAAGTAAGGCTTAAAGAGGGAATGATTGTCTCTAATGAGCCAGGTTATTATGAAAATGGAAAATTCGGAATAAGAATTGAAAATTTAGTTAGGATAAAAAAGAGTAGAAAGAATTATAAATTTGATGATCTTACAATGGCACCAATTGATAAATCTCTAATTGATAAAAAACTCTTAAATTCTAAAGAAATTAAATGGTTAAATATTTATCATTCAAAAGTTTATAAAAATTTGAAAAAATTTATGAAGAATTCCGAATTATCAAAATTAAAAGATTACTGCTCAAATATTTAATATTTTATACCAATCCTTCTCATTTATAATTTCAATATTTAATTCCTTAGCTTTATCTACTTTTTTTTTTGTAGGTTTATTGTCACCAACTACAAGAAAATTAAGTTTTTTTGAAATAGTGCCTAAAACTTTTCCACCATTATTTTCTGTCAAAGCTTTTGCTTCAGACCTGCTAATTTTTTTAAAACTCCCAGTGAACATTAAATTTTTTCCGCCAAACTTACCTTTTTTATTTAAAATTTTAAAATCTTCAACTTTAAGCTCTTCAATAAGTGATCTTATAATATCAATATTGCTCGAATTTGAAAAAAAACTATCTATAGAGTTTAATTGTGTTTCTCCTATGCCATCGAGATTGGATAAATTATTAAGTATTTCTCTCCTTTTTTTTTGATGAAATAAGTTACTAAATTTCTTTATTGATAAAAAAAATCCTGCCAAAATCTTCGCATTTTCTTGTCCTATATGCCTGATACCAATAGAATAAATAAATCGATTCAATGTAATTTTTTTTGCCAGCTCTATAGCCTCTTTTAAATTTTTAATCGATAGTTCTCCCCATCCCTCTAATTTATTAATTTTATTATAGTCTAACTTAAATATTTCAGACGGTTTTCTCACGATTTTTAATTCCCAAAATTGATCAACTACTTTTTTTCCTAATCCATCAATATTAAAAGCTTCTTTAGAAACAATATGTTTAAGCTTTTCTCTTGCTATATAACTACAGTCATAACCCTTTATACATCTGCTTATTGCATCTGTTTTATTTGTAGATAAATTTATTTCTTTTTGTGTTTTTGCTCCACATAAACATTTACTTGGAAATTTAAATTTTTTACTGTCTCTATCTCTTTTCAAGGTGTTTACTGAAACTACTTGTGGAATTACGTCTCCTGCTCTTTGTATAGTTACAGTGTCGCCTATCCGTATATCTTTTCTGTTAATTTCATCTTCATTATGTAAAGTAGCATTTGAAACCACAACACCTCCAACTGTAACTGGTTCTACTTTTGCTACGGGTGTTATTGCCCCAGTTCTACCCACTTGAATTACAATATTTCTAATTTTCGTCGTAGCTTTCTCAGAAGAAAATTTATAAGCAACTGCCCATCTAGGTGAACTTGATGTGTTACCTAGTCTTGATTGCAAACTTAAATCATTTACTTTAAAAACTATTCCATCAATATCATAATCTAACGATGATTTAATTTCTTCTACGAATTTGTGATGAAGTTCAATTTCTTCTAACCCTTTAACTATTTTGTTGTAAGGATTTACACTGAAACCCCAATTTTTTATTTTACTCATAAACTCTGATTGTGTTTTGAAGATCATAGGTTCAATTACACCAAAACCATAGGCGAAATATTTTAAAGGAATTTTAGCTGTTTCTTTTGAATCTTTTTGCCTCAAAGATCCTCCTGCTGCATTCCTTGGATTGGCAAATTTTTCCTTGATAGTAAGAAAATCTTTTTTTCCAATATAAACTTCACCTCTGACTTCTAATAAATCTGGAATATTTTTATCTGGAAGTTTTTTTGGAATACCTTTTATTGTTTTTAAATTTAAAAGTATATCTTCTCCTGTAATACCGTCACCTCTAGAAAGTCCTTTTATTAAAATACCATTTTTATAAATTAATGTTGCTGAGATTCCATCTATTTTTGGCTCAGAAGAGATTTCTAAATCTACTTGATCAAAGTTTAAAAAATTGTTTACTTTGGATATGAAATCCTTCATGTCATTTTTATCAAAAGCATTAGCTAGTGACAACATAGGTTTAAGATGTTTTACTTTTTTAAATTTTGAAGATGGTTTAGCTCCAATTAAGTTTCTAATAGAACCATATCTTTTCAAATATAAGTGATTATTTTCTAGCTCAATTGTTTTTTTTTTTAAGTTGTCATAATCTGAGTCAGAAACTTGTGGCGCATCATCCAAATGGTATAGCTTATTATATTTAGTTATTAACTTAACATTCTTTAAATATTGTTTAATTATTTCATCTTTTTTAAAAACCATTTTAATTTTTTATAATATTTTTTTTATTGTTCTCATGATTAAACCATTATTTTTCTTCTCTTCTGATTTTTTCTTAATCTTATATTGCTTATTTAGTAATTTGTATGACTGCTCGTACCATTCACTTGAATTATAATTATATCCTAATAATGCTGCTGCTGAATTAGCCTCGTTTTCTAAACCAACTTTATAATAAACCTCGACAAGACGGTGTAGTGCTTCTTCTATAAAAACTGTTTCATCATATTTTTGAACGATAATTTTTAATCTATTTATTGCTGGGATCCATTTTTGCGTTTCGATATAATATTTAGCAACATATAATTCTTTTGCAGCAAGTTGATTGTTTATTAAATCTATTTTAAATTTTAAGTCAATTGCATACTCTGTATTAGGATATTCTTTTAAAAAGTATTCCATTCTTTTTTTAGATTTATTTAAAGGTGCAATATCTTTTTTTTCATCAAGTATTTGTTCATAAGCAATTATAGATAAAAGATAATATGCGTATGCCTTATTTTTGTCTGCAGCATATTTTAAAACAAATCTTTCAAGATTTAGTTCTGCCTCATCATAAAAATTAATCAAATACAAACAGTAGCTTGCCATAAGCGATGCTTTTGCAGAAGATTCAATTTCGGGCAATATTGCTTCTGCTTCTGAAAATTTTTTTGAGGCAATAAAATATTGTCCTTGGTTCATTTCTTCTACACCTTCTTTATAGATTTGATAGGCTTGGTCTTTATTTGCTGGTACATTGACATCTGGAATATCCTTTGAACAAGAATTGAATAAAATTGTAATTATAATAAAATAAATTAATTTTTGATACATGTGTTTAGTCATATCAAATTAATTTAATTAGGTAAATTTTAAAGCTTATTAGGCGTTAACTGCTATCTTATTTGTGGATGTTTTAAAAATGGTTTTTGCTGATTTATTATCGTCAGAATTTACTTTCTCAAAGTTAGAGGCATCTTTAAATACATTTCTTATAAATTTATTACTCAAACTATGACCTCCTTGAATACATTTTACGTGTCCTAGTATTCTGAAACCTGAAAGTAAAAAATCGCCAGCTAAATCTAAAATTTTATGATTAACAAACTCTTTATTGTTTCTTAATCCTTCTTCGTTTAATATTTTATTATCTTTAACCACTATCGCATTTTCTAAAGAACCACCTTTAGCTAAGCCACTTTGTTTAATTTTTTCAATATCTTCGTACAAGCAGAAAGTCCTAGAACTATAAACATCCTCTAAATTTTGATCAGAAAAATTTATTTCATTCTTTTGATTTCCAATTACCTCATTGTCGTAAGCTAGTTGAAAATCTACTTTTAGAGAATCTGTGTTCGGTTCTATTGATATTTTTTTTTTATCTTCAGAAAATTCAATTTTTTTATTAATTTTTATATACTTTCTTTTTGCTAATAAAGTTTTTAAACCAACAATATTTATTGAATCAACAAATTCCTTTGATGAACCATCCATAATAGGAACTTCTTGGTTATTAATTTCAATAATTGCGTTATCTATTCCAGTAATATAAAGGGCTGCTAATAGGTGTTCAACTGTGGAAACTTTAACGCCAGATTTATTTTCTAATGTTGTGCAAAGTTTTGCTGAAGAAACATTCTCATATAAAGCTCTTACTTGGTTGTCTTTTTTTATGTCGGTCCTTATAAAAATTATTCCAAAATTTGCTTCTGCTGGAAAAATTTTTATTTCTGATTGAAGACCGCTATGTAATCCAATTCCTTTAAATGTTAAAGGTTCTAGAAGAGTTTTTTGATTAATTTCTAACATAAAACAGTTATACAAAATTGATACTAACAACTTAAAACAACTAATGTTTCGAAAAACTACAGTTTTTTAATTGAAGATATTAGATAAAATTCTTGAAATAGTTGACTTTTTTGACTGTATTATAGGAATTGCCTCTTTTGACCATCCTTTACCAATTAATTCTGTGGCACCTAAACAAGCGGAAAGTAGATAGTCTTTATCTAACTTATGAAATAAAATTTTTGATTTCCCAGAAAAATTTTTATCTAAACTATGATTAATATTAACAGAAAGTTCTTGATCTTCGACAATAATATTTATTACGTTATTGCTTTTTAGATTAACTAAATTAATATTTTTATCATAAATTATTTCGAATATTTCATCTAATCTTGAATTGAAGATGTCTATTAATAATTCTAATGTAATTTTCCTAAAAGGAATTTCCTTAAAATATTTTTTATCTAGGTATTCAATTTCTTTATTTGACTCAACTTTACTAAAAACGATATCCGTTAATATTCTCGAGGAATTATCAAAATCAATTGAACATAGCTTTGCCACATCTTTAATAATCAAGTCCGATCCAAAATCAAAGTTTTCTGAATAAATAAAAGAATGATTTTTAAACAAGGAAATATTGCTTCTTTTTTTTCCAAGTTTAATTGTGGTAATTTTTTTTTCGGAACTGTTTTTTGAAAGTAATTTTATTCCCTCTGCGAATGGTTTTAGTATAATTCTTTCAATATTAATTTCAGAATTATTTAAGGTCGATTTAAAATTTTTTAAATTATTTTTTTCTACTATAAAAAAAGTCATATCCTGATTATAAAAATCTCCATATAAACCTAAAGGTAAATTATTTAAATTATTTTTATCAATTGAAAAATTTGAATTGAATAAATGAATAAGAGAATATTTTTGCTTATTATCTGTAACTATTTTTTTAATATCATTTAAAATGTAAGCAACATCTTCTTCTAAAACTTGTGAGCCATTTAATTTTTTATAACCTGAAATATTTAAACACTCAGTATTGTCTGGATTAATAATTATTGTTGCATCTTTAAAAATATAATTTATCTCGTTTTCAATTAAAGTTAAATTTTTCTTTATAATTTTAGAAGATTTTTCTACATCAGTTATCCTTCCATTTAGAATTCCCTGGGACTCGATTACTTTTGAATTTACTATTTCGGAATTTAATTGGTTATCAAATTTTACAACAAAAAAAATAATTTTCTCATCATCTATATCTATTAATAAGTAGGGTTCATCTATTTTCATAATTGTTTTATTTTAGAATTAATTGGTCTTTAATTCTATAGTCAAAAACTTTAAATTTACTAAAGTTAACATCATTAATGATTGTTTTAAAATTTTTTAAAACCTCTTTATAGTTTGTGGCAGGGAATCTTAATATTTTTTTATCATTTAATATAACGTCCCACCTATTTGACTCAAAAAAATAAAACTCATCAATTTTATCAATTGGAAATTTAGCTTCTTTTAGTTCTCTATAAAAAATTTCAAATCCTTTTTGATTGCCAAATACTAAGGGAAGGTTTTTATATTCTTCGACATCAACAAAAGTAATTTTTTCTCCCGTATTTGAAATATAGGATTTTTTTTTACCATAAATAAGAATAGCTATTGGTTTCTTCTCACTTATTATAATTTTAATTGTACTTGGATAAATTCTTTTTATCTTTAAATTAGATATAAAATCATAGTTATTTGATATCCTTTTTATTTTTTCTTTATTTAAAAATAAAATGTTTTTATTTCTTAAAAATTCTAATTCTCGACTCAAACTATCATTATCCATCAATATTGTTTCACTGATTATTATATTTTTAATAGGGAAAAAAAAACTTTGATAGGTGTTAAGCTTTAATGGATTGTAACTTGAGACTATTAAAAGCAAGATGAATAAAAATGGTAATTTTATTTTTGTAATCATTTACGAATACTTGCATCGAGTATAATTTTTTTAATTAGTTGATTAAATGAAACGCCAGTATATTTAGCAATTTCAGGAACGAGTGACAAACTAGTCATGCCAGGTTGAGTATTTATTTCTAAAATTGAAAATTTATTCTTTTCAAACTTAAAATCTGATCTGCTAATTCCTCTACATTTTAGAGCTCTATGTGCTTTTTCCGCAAGTCTTAATATTTCTCTATATTTTTTTTTATTTAAGTTTGCGGGCATTATATGCTTCGTCCTTGCTGACTTAGTATATTTTGCCTTATAATCATAAAATTTTCTTCTTGGTCTTAACTCTATAGCTCCTAACGCTTTACCATTCATGACTGCTACCTGGATTTCTTGACCGCCTATAAATTTTTCTACTATAATTGTTTTATAATTTCTTAGTAGTTTTTCAGTATTTTGTTTCAACAATTCAAAATTTTTACAGATTTTTACACCTATACTAGATCCTTCATTAATTGGTTTGACAACTAAAGGATATTTCAAATTTTTTTTTATTACTAACATTTTTAGAAGTTTCTGACTGTAATTTTGCACATCTATTGAAAAATACTTTGGTGTATTTAATTTAGTTTTAATAAATATTCTTTTTGATATTATTTTATCCATTGCATTCATAGATGAAGTGACTCCTGAATGTGTATAAGGAATTTTAAAATACTCAAAGTAACTCTGTGCATTTCCGTCCTCTCCATCTTTTCCATGTAGCGCGTTAAAAATAATGTCTATTTTGTAATTTTGAATTTCACTAAAATGCTGTTTTGCAGGATCAAATACTCTAACTTTATATTTAAGGTTTTTTAACGCTTTAATGCAGGCTTTTCCTGAGCTTAAACTTACCTGTCTTTCTCTAGATGTTCCACCAAGTATTACTAAAATTTGTTTCATTTTAATATCATTTATTTTGTCCAATTATTTTAACTTCTAGTTCTAAATTTACTTTAGTTTTTTTAAAAACTATATCTCTTACTTTAGATATTAAATCTTCTATTTCTTTAGAGGTAGCTTCTCCTTCGTTGATAAAAAAATTACAATGTTTATCAGACATTTTCACATTACCAACTCTTAAACTATTGCATCCTGAAGTCTTAATTAATTCCCAAGCTTTTTTCTTTGTCGGATTCTTAAAAGTGCTCCCACATGTTTTTACTTGGTTTGGCTGATCGTTTTTTTTTTTATTGATCATTTCTTTTTCTTTTTCTTCTATCTCTTTTCTTGAGGAAACACTGCCTTTAAACTTCGCGCTTATAATAATTAAATTTTTTGGCAAGCTGATTGATCTGTAATTAAAATTTATATCTGAAGCCAAAATCTCTTTTATATTTCCTCCAAAATCAATTGTTTTAAAAGAGAGCAAAATTTTAGAAATTTCGTGGCCATAACATCCGCTGTTCATTGTAATGGCTCCTCCTACCGATCCTGGAATACAAGCCAAAAATTCAAACCCAGTTAATAAATTTTCTTTCGCAAAACTAGATAATCTTTTATCTAAAGTTGCTGCACCTACTTCAATTATGTTGTCGTTTAGTATTTTATAATAAGAAAATTTTGGACTAAGTTTTATAGTAACGTCTTTAACTCCCCCGTCTCTTATTAACGTGTTAGATCCAGCACCTAAAATGTTAATGTTACCTTTATACTCTTTTAAAAAAGAGATTAAATCTTTCGTAGAATCGGGCTTAAAAAGAATCTCTGCTGGCCCCCCAATATTAAACCAACTATATTTAGATAAGTTTTCTTTAACATAAATTTGGTCTTTAAACTTTTTTTTAAATTCTTCTAATTGATTTATCATAGTTTATCCTTAAAATTATTAATCCATTTAGATATTGAGCCTGCTCCCATGCCGATTACAATTTCACTATCTTTTAAATTTTTTTTTAAATAATTACAAATATCATTTTCATTTTCTCCATTTATGACTTGCACTTTAGAAAATTTTTTAATTAATCGTGAAAATTTTAATGCATCATATTTTTTATCCTTTTTTTCTCCAGCTGCATATACGGGACAAAGAATGACTATATCTGCATTTTTAAAACATGACGAAAATTCTTTTTTTAAAATTTTTATTCTTGAATATCTATGAGGTTGGAAAATTACAATAATTTTTCTTTCTTTTGATATCTTTTTTATGCCCTCAAGAACTGACTTTATCTCTGTTGGATGGTGAGCGTAATCATCATAGAATTCAATTTTATTTTTCTGAAACACTTTTGTTAACCTTCTCTGAACGCCTGAGTAATTTTTTAAGGCATTTTTTATTATACTTGGTTTTATACCAAGATTTAAACACACACTAATTGCAGCTGATGCATTCATAATATTGTGTTTACCCATCAAATTAAGATAAATGTTTTTTATAAATGTTATTTTTGAAGAAACATTTTTAATTTTAAGATCAAATTCTGAATAATTAAGTTCGTAATTTGCGTTTAAAATTTGATAATTTGAGTCCTTATCAAATCCATAAGTTAAATAATTTTTTGTTTTAATTTTTTTGATAATTTGTTTTAAATCGTTATTATCAATACAAACTAAAGTTTTGCCAATAGGTGGAGTTTTTTCTATAAAACTAGAGAAAGCATTTTTTAAATTATTATAATTTTTATAGTAATCTAAATGTTCTTTATCAATATTTGTTACAACTGAATAATTAATTGGTAATTTTAAAAAGCTCCCGTCTGACTCATCAGCTTCTAATACTGCCCAATCTCCTTTGCCTAGTTTGGCATTATTTTTAATTGAATTAATTACACCGCCATTAATTATAGTGGGATCTAATTTTGCTTCAGATAAAATTTTAGCAACAAGAGAAGTTGTTGTAGTTTTACCATGCGAGCCTGTGATAATAATATTTTTTTTCAATGCTACAATATTAGCTAACATTTCTACTCTTTCGTAGACTGGTATATTTTTTTTCTTTGACTCAAATAATTCTATGTTATTTTTTTTTATAGCAGACGATTTGACGATTATTGTTGCTTTTGAGATATTAGATTTTTTATGACCAAAAAAAATACTAATTCCAATTTTTTTACAATTCTCAATATTTTTATTTATTCCTAGATCACTTCCTTGAACGTTAAATCCCATAACTTTCATAATTTGAGCAAGTCCGCTCATCCCGATTCCTCCTATGCCTATAAAGTGTATTATTTCTTTGTTTCCTAAACTAATTTTAGTCATTTAGTAATCTGCTTATATTATTGTTTATTATATTAAATACTTCTTTATCGGAATGTTTATTTTGCTGATGGATCATTTGTTTTAACAAGTTTTTATCTCTATTGATAGATTGAATTAAATTAAATAAATCAGCATGAATTTTTTCTTCATCAATTAAAAAGCAGTAACCTTTATTTTTAAAATATAGTGCATTTTTTTTTTGATGATCGTCCGCTGCGTGCGGATATGGAATTGCTACAAAAGGTATTGAACAGTTCAATAATTCAGACATTATAGATGCACCAGACCTAGTTATAACAAAATCTACAAGATTAAAATATTCAATTAAATTTTCTTTATAATTAAAAAGCTCAAATTCAATACCAAATTCTTCGTAGGTTTTTTTTAATTGGGGTATTTGCTCAATTGTACATTGCTGAAAAATTTTAAGTTTAATATTTTTTTTCAAACAATTTTCAAAAATAATCGGTAAATTTTCTCCAAAACTTTTAGCGGCTTGACTGCCACCAAGAACAAGTATATTTAATAAGTCTTTTGAACTCTCAACCTCTTTAATTTTTTTAAAATTTAATATTTCCTCTCTTATTATATTACCTACAAATATTTTTTTATGTTGAAATTTTTTTTTAACTCCCTCTAATTCATTATAGGCTATAAATATTTTGTCTGCATAAGGTAGTAAATATTTATTGGATTTTCCTAAAAATAAATTACTTTCATATATAATTAGAGGTATTTTAAGAATTTTAGCCGCTAAACAAATTGTAAAAGAAGAGTGGCCACCCATGCCAAATACAATATTAGGTTTCAATTTTTTTAGTATTAAAAAAGATTTTATAAATGAACCAATAATAACAAGTAAGGCAAAGGGAATTTTAAAGATGTTACTTTTAAAAATTGTAGATGAATTATTTATTGTTAAATTAAGTTCTTTATAATTTTCTAAAAATTTAAGACCTCTGATATCAGTTACTAATTCTACAAAATTTTTATTTTTAATTAAATAGCTTGCCAAACTATATGCTGGTATAACGTGTCCACCCGTTCCACCTGAAGCTATTAGTATTTTAAGTTGCTTATTCATCATTCTCTAAAAAAACCTTTTTTTTGTAAAATTTAAAATAACACCTGCTAAAATACCACTACCTATTAATGATGATCCACCATAACTCAAAAATGGTAATGTCATACCCGTAGTAGGAAGTATACCGGTATTAACGCCGATATGTATGAATGTTTGAAATATTAGTATCGAAGAAAGTCCACATAGAGCTACTTTAACATATTTATTTTCTTCTGTAATTGTAGCTTTAATAATCCTAAAGGAAATAAATAAAAAAATACTTATCAAAAGTATGGATACGACTGACCCAAATTCTTCTGTTATTATTGCAATAATATAATCTGTGTGTGCTTCAGGCACATTATCTTTTAAGACGCCTTCTCCCATTCCTTGGCCTTTAAGCCCGCCTTGTTTAATAGCATCCAAAGCTTTTTGAGATTGAAAGCTGTCACCTTTAGAAGGATCTAGAAAAATTTTTAATCTATTTGTAATATAACCAAATTTGTATGGAAAAATAATTAATAAGCCTGATATGAAAACAATTGAAACCCCAAAAAAGCTAAAAATATAAATTAAATTTACTCCAGAAATAAAAATAATAGAAATCCAAGTGCATATCAAAAGAATTGTTTGGCCTATATCTGGTTGATTTACTAGGAGTACAATTAAAAATGAAAGTAAGAGAAAACTATAAAAGTAGGCAGTATTAGTAGTTTTTAAATTGTCAGGAGATAGAACTCTTGCTATTACGAGCACAAATAAAGGTTTAATAAATTCTATTGGTTGAAATCTAAAAAAATATAAACTCAGCCACCTTTTAGATCCTTTAACTTCTATTCCAATTAATGGGACTAAAATAAGAGTAATCAGTAAAAATATAAATATAGGAATTACAAACTTTTTAAGCAACGAAAATTCAATGTAAGATATGATTGCCATTAAGAAAATTGATGTACTTGCAAATAAAAGGTGTTTGTAAAAAAAGAAATAAAAATCCTTGTTAAGTCTTTCTCCAGCTAATGTTGAAGTGGAAGCAAATGAAAAAAAAATTCCTAGAATAAATAAAAGTAAAAAACTTAACAGTATATTCTTATCTATATTCCTCCAAAAACTGTTAAAATTAAAGATATTTTTTGGCATAAGTTTTTGCTATTTTTTTAAATTTATTTCCTCTATCTACAAAATTTTGAAATTGATCAAAAGATGCACTTGCTGGACTAAATAAAACTGTGAACTTTTTATCTGGGTACTTTCTAATATCTGTTATTATAGCTATTAAACTACTTTTTAAATTTTTAGTAATTTTAAATTTAATTTTATTTTTAAATTTTTTCGCAAAAAAATTTACATGATTTCCTATTATATAAGACTTTATTACGTTACTTTTAATTACATTAAGATTAAAATTATCTTTAAGTTTTGGTAGCCCACCTACTATCCATAAAATATTTTTATTTGTTTGTAGCCCCAGCTTACTTGCCTCAAAACTTGTTGCCTTGGAATCGTTAATAAATTTAATAGATTTTTTTTGGTAAAAAAATTCAAATCTATGTGGCAATCCTTTAAAAGTATTAGCTTGGGAAATAAAATTATTTTTTTGAATTTTAAGTAATTTTGAAAGCTCATACACAAAAGACATATTCTCTTCATTAATTTTTGATATTAAATATTTGTTTTTAATTTTGTGTTTTATACTTTTAAAAGATTTTAATTTAATTGTTTTAAGTTTTCCTAAAAATTTTCTTTTTTTATATAATCTTAATAATTTTGAGTCTAATAAAAATGAATAATCTTTCTTATCTTGTAAAGAAAAAATTTTAAACTTTGCATTGATATAATTTTGAACTGTACGATGCCAATCTAAATGATCTCTAGAAATATTTAACATGATGGCGTATGTTGGTTTAATATATTTTGAGTAAGCTAGTTGGAAAGATGAGGCCTCAATTATAAAAATATTTTTTTTTGCTTTTTTTAAACTTAAAATTGGTTTGCCGATATTCCCACCAATTTGAGTTTTAAATTTCGATTTTTTTAAAATATGCTCTATGAGTTTACAGGTAGTTGATTTTCCATTAGACCCAGTGACTACAATAGATTTTATATTATCGTTTGACATATAAAATAAGTCTATGTCTGTAATAATTTTTTGCTTATTTTTAATTAATTTTTTTTTAATTTTACTTTTATTAATATTTATACCGGGACTCAAAATAATATAATCTACAAAATTTAATGAATTTGAAAACGTTTTTATGCTTGGGGGTAATTTATATTTTTTTTGAATTTTTTTAGTATCGTCCCAAATAAACAAATTTTTAACTTTTTTTTTTTTTAAATATTTTACAACTGACTTACCGGTCACACCAAGGCCATATATTGCAAAACTTTTTTTGCTTAATATTTTTGTAAATCTCATTAATTATCGCAATTTTAAAGTAGCTAATCCAATTAGAGCTAAAATAATTGAAATTATCCAAAATCTAATAACTATTGTTGACTCTGCCCATCCCTTTTTTTCAAAGTGGTGGTGTATTGGTGCCATCATAAAAATTCTTTTTCCTGTTAATTTAAAAGATATTACCTGAATAATTACGGAGACTGTTTCTAAAACAAATAATCCACCAATAATTGCAAGAACAATTTCATGTTTAACTATTATAGCTACTGCAGCCAGAGAACCGCCGAGTGACAGAGAGCCAGTATCGCCCATAAATATTTTTGCCGGGGGAGCGTTGAACCAAAGAAAACCTAAACACGATCCTACAATTGAGCCACAAAATATTGAAATTTCTCCAACGTCTGGAATATATTGAAGCTTTAAATATTCTGAAAAAATTGTATTTCCAACTATATAACTTATTAATGTGAAGGAAATAGCAACTAACATTACTGGAACAGTAGCGAGGCCATCTAAACCATCAGTAAGATTAACAGCATTAGAAGAACCAATTATTACAAAAAGTGCAAATGGAATAAAAAATAATCCCATTTGAAGAATTAAATTTTTAAAAAAGGGAAAATATAAATTGTATAAATACTGATGATCGGAAAAATTTATTAAAATATATAAAGTAATTAGACCAATAACTAATTGGCCCAAAAATTTTAATTTAGAATTTAAGCCTCTTGAATTTTCTAATCTTATTTTTAATAAATCATCAACAAATCCTAACAAGCCTAAGCTCAATGATACAAATATTAAAGTCCAAACAAAAATATTGCTTAAATCAGCCCAAAGTAATGTACTTAGTATCATTCCAATAATAATTATGATTCCACCCATCGTAGGAGTCCCAGATTTTTTAATAATATGATCAATTGGTCCATCTTGTCTAATTGGTCCCATTATTTGATTTTTTGAAAAAAGTTTTATTAGTGGTCCACCAATCAAAAATACTATTGTAAGTGAAGTGACTAACGAAAGACCTGTTCTAAAAGTAAGATACTTAAAAACATTTAAAAATGAGTAATTTTCTACCAATGAGATTAAAAAACTATAAAGCATTTAGTCTTCCTTTAATTATATTCCTAGATAATTGATGTAGTCCTGTAGAATTTGAACCTTTAATCATTAAATAATCATTTTTTTTAACTAATGCTGAGAATACTTCATCAAAGTCATTTTTATAATGTAAAATATTTCCCTGTTTACTTTTTTTTGTATATTTGTAGGTATTTAATACTTTCTCTCCATATACAAAAACCTTGTCAATATCTGTTTTGTTTATAATTTTTGATAAATTTTTATGAAAATATTTTGATTTTTTTCCAAGTTCAAGCATATCACCTAACAATAAATATTTTTTAAATTTATTTTTTTTAATATGAGAAAGATTAGTAATTGCATTTTTTACTGATAGAGGATTAGCGTTGTAACTCTCGTCAATTAATTTGAAGTTAATTTTATATCTTTTTACATTATAAATCTTTCCTCTTCCTTCAATTGATTGAAACGAATTAAAAAAATATGCTATTGCTTTCAAATTAAGATTTAGTAATCTTAATACAGCGATAACGGATAAAAGATTTAAAATATTAATATTTTTTACTTTGATTAGTAGTTTTTCGTCTATAGCTTTAATTTTAATCAATTTATAATTATCTATATTTTTAATAAAAACAGGATATACATCTGATTTACTAGATATGCCAAAAGAAATCACTTTTATTTTTCTTTTTCGAGCTAAGTTTTTAAAATAATTGCAAAATTTATCATCCTGATTAATGACTAAAACACCTTTTTTATTTATGTTTTTTATTATTTCTCCCTTAGCTGCAGCAATACCTCTTAAATTTTTGAAATTTTCAATATGTGCCTCAGCTATGTTAGTAATCAAACCGATATTTGGTTTGACTAATTTTGATAACTTTTGGATCTCGCCTGATCGACTCATTCCAATTTCGAAAACACCATATTTATGATTTTTTTCTAAATTTGCCAAACTTAAAGGTACTCCATAATGATTATTATAAGATTTTGGGGAATAGTAAGTTTTATCAAATTTTTCTAATAATGTGCCTAGCAAAGTCTTTACTGAGGTTTTACCGCAACTTCCTGTTATTGCGATAACTTTTGCTTTAGTTTCAGCTCTTTTTAATTCGGCTAATTGATTTAAAAAATTATTTGTATTGCTAAACTTTAATAGCTTTTTTTTATTTTTTTTATTTAATTTATTTGAAATAACACAATAACTCGCACCTTTTTTTAGAGCTTCAGCAACATATCTATGCCCATCCTTTTTTTTTCCTTTAATTGCTATAAATAAATTATTTTTTTTAATTGTTTTTGAATTTATAGAAACACCTTTATATTTATAATTAAATTTATTTTTAAAAATTTTATTTAAAATATTTGAATTAAATGTGTAATTTAGATTTTTTTTATTGTAATTATTCCTCTTCATTTTTAATTTTTTAATTATAGATTTGTCTGAAATTTTGATTATTTTTCTTCCATAGTCTTGATAATCTTCATGACCCTTACCAGCTATCAAAATAATTTCATTATCTTTTGCAGTTATTATTGAATTTTCAATTGCTTTAGCTCTGTTACCTATTTCAATATAGTTTCTTTTTTTTAAATATTTAATAATTGTTTGTCTTATTTTTTTTGGATTTTCATTTCTAGGATTATCGTCTGTTACATATATCTTGTCTGAAAATTTTTTTGCGACCTTTGCCATTAAATGTCTTTTTGTAATATCTCTATTTCCTCCACATCCAAAAACCAAAGTTATTTTTGATTTATAGTTTTCAGCTAAAGATTCTAAAACTGTATAAAGAGCATCTGGGGTGTGAGCATAATCAATGTAAACTTTAGTTTTATTGGGCAGCTTTCTTATTAACTGAAGTCTCCCATTAATACTTTTCACTTTGATTGTTATTTTTTGGATTTTTTTAAGACTTAATCCACAAACTTTACTTGCTAAAACAGACATTAAAAAGTTTTTATTCTGGAATGTTCCAATTAAAGGAAATGAAAATTTCTTTTGATTATTTAAAAAACTATTAATTGTAAGCATCTTAAGTTTTCTCTTTTTAGCTATTTTTGTTAAATTTGAAAATTCTTTTAAAGAACTATCAGTGATAATGTATTTGTTTTTTTCTAATAATCTCTTAAACAAAATTTTTTTTGAATTAAGATATTGTTTCATAGACTTGTGATAATCTAAATGATCCTGGCTAAAGTTTGTAAAAACTCCAGCTTTAAATTTTACACCGTCTAACCTGCCTTGATGTAAACCATGGCTTGAAGCTTCGATAATAACATTGTCTATTTTATTTTTTTTAATTTTTTCAAGTTCTTTATGTAATGAGATTATATCTGGACTGGTCAAATCATTTTTTTTCATATTATTATTTTTTTTAACTCCTAATGTTCCTATTGATGCAACTGGTATTTTATTTAATGACAGAATTTGATGAAAAAAATCAGCAACAGAACTTTTTCCGTTAGTACCCGTTACAGCAATTATATTTTTTGGTTTATTTTTGTAAAATTTATTACAAGCTTGTGTTAAGATTTTTTTTACATTTTTAACTTTTACAATTGGAATATTTTTTTTTGTATTAAATTTTCTTGAACAAACTATAGCGCTTGCCCCATTTTTTATAGCATCTTTTATAAACTTATTTCCATCAAACGAGGTGCCCTTGATTGCAAAGAAGATACTTCCTTTTTTTGCTTTACGACTATCCAGAACTAGATCAGATATTTGAGTGTTTTCAAAGCTGCTTAGCTTAGTTTTAATAAGATTTTTTAACAACATGGTTGCTGTAAACCTCGTTGTTATTTATGGCTAAAATAGGTCCAATTTTTTGAATTATTTTGCCCGCCACATACACAGAGTTCCATCCTGCCTCATTTCTTGAAATATTTTTTATTACATTGCCCCTATAATTATAAGCAATGTGTGGTGCTCCTTTTGGTTCATCTAGCATAACTAATAAAACATAGTTAGGCTCGTCCGATGGAAATATAGAAATAAATGTATTTAAATTTCTATCTCCACTCCCATATTTTTTTGCCGTTCCTGTCTTTCCACCAACATTGTATCCGTAGATATCAGCTAAACTAGCTGTCCCTTCTTTATCTGTAACAACCTTTCTCAATATCCTATTCATTTTTTTGCTTGTGTTTTTAGACACAATTCTTTTTTTATCGTAAATTAAATCATTTTTTCTTAATGTTGGTTGAACGCTATAACCTCCATTTGCGATCATTGCGTAAGCTGTAGCTGCTTGAAGTGGTGTGGTTGTAATTCCGTGTCCGTAAGAAATTGTTTCTAATTTACATTTTTCCCACTTAAAATTTAAGGGATTGCCAATTTCATCGAGCTGAAATTTTAAAGGTTTTAATATTTTTAGTTTATTAAGAAAATTTTTATACTTTTCTTCTCCAATTTTTTTTGCAATCATTAGAGTTCCAATATTTGAAGATCTTATAAGAATATCTTCAGCAGAGAGATTTTTTGGAAAATCTTTAATATCAGATATAGAATATTTTGAACATTTAAATTTTTTAGGAATATCTTTTACAATTGTTTCTGGAGAAAGTATATTTTCTTCAATCGCTAAAGCTAAAGTAAATGTTTTAAAAACAGAGCCTAATTCAAAAACTCCTTTAGTAATTTTATTCATATATTCAATATCTTGAATATTTTTTCTAACATTAATATTATAGTCGGGTAGCGAAACTAAAGACAAAACCTCTCCAGAATGAATATTCATAAGTAACCCGGCAGCACCTTTTGCCTGAAAATCTATCATAGACTTTTCTAATTCTTTTTTTATCAAGAATTGAAGATTAGTGTCCAACGACAGATCTAAAGGTTTTTTAATAAATTTAATATTTTTAAGATCTTTATCAAAATATTTTTCTATCCCGGAAACACCATAATTGTCATCATCTATTTGTCCGAGAATATGACTGAAGAGTTCTTTCTGAGGGTATATTCTTGCTTGTGTTGACTCAATAATTATACCCTTTTCACCCAAAGACCATAATTTTGTTTTTTCTTCTTCTGTCAATCTTTTTTTCAAATAAAAATATTTATTTTTAGATAATTTTTTTTCTATATCTTTATGTGAGATATCTGGAAAGTTTAATTTTATATTAATCAAGAAAGTTTCTTTATTAGAAATTAAACTAGGTTTGATTGCTGCATGATAAGATTTAGTATTACGTGATATCAAATCTCCATTTCTATCTACTATATCTCTTCTTAAAGTTAAAAAATTATCTTCATTTTTTTTAATCTTAATAAACTCTGGTTTTTGAATTGATACGAAAATAATAGAAAGAGAGAAAATTGCTATAAGTGAAAAAAAGGTAATAAATAGTATATAAATTCTATCTTCTGAAATTTGAGATTTAGAAATATTTTTTTGCTTTAGATTGGTTTGAATATAGTCTTCAAAATAAAATGATTTTTGATTTTTGTGAACAAAATTTTTTTTATTTTTTTTGAATTTCATTTTCTAATACCTTTGTAATTTTTCTGTGTTCCGCTAAAAATTGATCAATATCAAAATAAATCTGGGATAATTGAAAGTATGAATAGTCATCGTCAAGATGAGTATAGATCTTTCTAGATATAATCTCTGGAGAAGATAAATAAGAATATTCAAGTTGTGCTTCAAATAAATTGCTTTCTAATTTTTTAATTTTTAATTCATGTTTAGCTATGTTTTTTTCAATTGACCTTGTCTTGTTTTTTACAAAAGGTATCAAAATTATAAAAAATAAAAGAATTGCAGTTATTGTGAGATTTTTTTTACTATTCATTTATCGCCTCTAAATCTAAATATTTTTTAAATTTCGTTTTAAACTCTTCTGGATAAATAAAATCTTGCTCACATCTAACAGCAAATCTTAATTTTGCAGATCTAGATGCTGGATTGTTTTTAATTTCCTCCTTGCAAGGATATTGAGGCTTATTCTTATGTTTATCAAATAAGAGTAATGATTGATTATTGTCTGGGGGTAGATACCTAGATGGATTTGATTTATTGGATGAGTAATTATTAAAAAAATATTTTACTATTCTGTCTTCTATCGAGTGAAAACTAACTACTATTATTTTCCCTCCTAACCTAATAACTTTTGCTGACTTTATCAGTCCAGTTATAAGTTCTGTAACTTCCTTATTTACAAAAATTCTTAAGGCCTGAAATGTTTTTGTACTCACATTTATTTTTTTTCTAAAGTCTTTTTTTTTACTTTTTTCTATAATTTGAACTAGTTCATCTACTGCAGTAATTGCTTTTATTTTTCTGGCTAGAATGATGTTTTTTGCAATTTTAGAAGCTTCTTGCTCGTCACCAAATATTCTTATTATTAATTTTAAACTTTTTTCATCAAATTTGTTAACTACATCCTCTGCTGATATTGATGATAGGCCCATCTGCATATCTATTTTTTTTTTTGATTTAAATGAAAACCCTCTTGAATAGTCCATTAATTGTATCATAGATAAACCAAGATCAAATATAATTACATCCGGTCTTAAATCTTTTCCGACAATTTTATCTATATTGCTAAATTTTTCATTAAAGAAGGAAAATTGTGAGGGATATTTCTTTTTAAATTTTTCAGCGTTTTTATATACAGATGAATCTCTGTCTAAAGCTACTACTTTAGTATTTGAAAATTTTAATAACTCTTTTGAATAGCCTCCTCCACCAAAAGTACAATCTAAAAATATTCCACCTTTGCTAGGAGAACAAATTTTAATTACTTCCTCTAACATCACTGGTACATGGGGAGTGGCCAGTGATGTAGTTGAAGAATTCATTTATTCCTAATTTAGGCATTAAAACTTTTGTCTTCTTAAAAATGCAGGAATCTCAAAATCCTCTTCCTCATTATTGTCTTGATCAAAAAGTTTAGTTTCTAACTTTTCAGAATTATCTTCTATTGCTGATTGATTTTCTTCAATATTCGTGTCGTCAAAAAGCTTAGGAGTATATTCTTCAAAGGACTCTTTAGAAATTGATGTGTTATCTTCACGAGTCTCAATTGCGGTTGTATTATTTGAGCTTCCTACTTCTAAATTTTCTTTTTCAGATTTTTTATCCAAATACGATGCATTTTCAATAGAAACTCCAATACTCTCATTTTCTAGAGTGGTTTCATATTCAGGCGTAGTTTCATTTTTTTGATCATTGTTGATAGCAAATTGCTCATCTAACTTTAGAGCAGTTGCCCCACTAATGGAGTTAAAAGTATTATTTTCTATGTGAGTATTTTTTGAAAATAAATCTTCTGAGTAGCCTGGATTTCTATTTTGAATTCTATTTACCATATTCAAAACAGTTTTGGATTCGGGCTTATGTCCATCTAAAGAAGTTGCAACTATTGATACCCTCATTTTCCCATTCATATTTTCATCTTTAATTGCTCCAAAAATGAGTTCAGCTTCGGGGTCTACTTCAGCTCTTATCTTATTAACTGCTTGGTCCACTTCAAAAAGTTTTATATCGCTTCCGCCAGTTATATTTACCAACAGGCCTTTTGCACCTTGTAAAGAATACTCGTCAATTAAAGGATTGTTCAAAGCCATCTCAGTTGCTTCTGTGGCTCTATTTTCTCCTTCAGCTTCACCAGTTCCCATCATTGCTTTTCCCATAGAACTCATTACTGTTTCTACATCAGCAAAATCAAGATTAATCATTCCAGGTCTAACCATCAAATCTGTAACACTTTGAACTCCATGCTTCAAAACATCATTCGATAACGAAAACGACTCTTCAAAAGTTGTCGCCTCGCTTGCAATTTTAAATAAGTTTTGATTAGGAACTACAATTACAGTATCTAAATGTTTTTTAAGTTCCTCTAACCCTTCTAACGCTCTTCTCATTCTTTTAGGGCCTTCGTAGGAAAATGGTAGGGTAGTAACACCAACAGTTAATATATTCAGCTCTCTTGCAGCACGAGCAATTACGTGAGAAGCACCAGTTCCTGTGCCTCCCCCCATTCCTGAGGTAATAAAAATCATATTACTTCCTTGAAGATAACTGATTATTTCATTTAAAGATTCATCAGCTGCAGCTTGACCAATGTCGTGTTTTGCGCCAGCACCTAAACCTTTTGTTAAATTCATTCCAATTTGTATCTTTGCATCTGCTTTATTCATTTTTAGATCTTGAGCATCAGTGTTTACTGCAACAAATTCTACACCTTGCATACCAGACTCGATCATAGCATTAATTGCATTTCCTCCAGCTCCGCCTACACCTAAAACAAGAATTCTTGGTTTTAATTCTTTAAGTTCTCCACCGCCTATGTTTATTGTCATACCGCCTCCCCTTTTTGTTTGTTTTCCCATGTTAATTTTGACCTATTTTGATACGCTTTTTTTCTAGCTACTATTTTAAATTTCTCAAAAATTTTTGGCTCCCAAATTTGGAATGTCTTTCCAAGGCCTACAAATAAAATGTTGTTTCTAATTTTCGCATGACTTAATAATTTTTCTGTAAATGAAACTCTACCCTCTGTATCAAACTGTAAATTAACACTTTCTGATAATACGGAAGTAGCAAAGAAATCTCTTTTTTCCTCAAATGGATTTAATGAGTCTATACTATTTGAAAGCTTCTCTATTCGATCTTGAGAACAGCCCTCAAGAGCTGAATGATTAAAAGAGGGATAACTAATAAATCCGTTATATCCCATTGAGTTTAAATGAGATCTAAAAGTTGAAGGCACGGAAACTCTTCCTTTCTTGTCTAATTTGTTTTCGTAGCTTGATAAAAACATTGTTTTTCAAAACTTCCTTATTGGTATTCTTTTTCAAATCACCCTCCATTTTGGGATTATTTGGGATAGTATGGGTTTTATTAAAATAGTCAATATAATACTTCATTCAATCAAAAGTACAAAAATAGAACATTTAAATGTATTAGTTGGAAAGCCAGATAGTCTGTAAGCCGGGTTCTGTCATTGAAGAAGTCATTTCTCTAGGCTCAAATTCACATCTAAGCTCAAGCAGTTAACCCAGAAGACTAACTAAGGACTGTTTTTTGCATTAAATTTAATGCTTTGTCTTCTCTATTTAACCTTGCTCCCAGTGGGGTTTACCATGCGTTTTTTGTTACCAAAAAACCGGTGAGCTCTTACCTCACCGT